>Ga0209780_1000311_pt1 | contig 24645 bp, 12 predicted proteins | sample WorMetexBAHAMAS2_FD_187384 | JGI IMG/M metagenome (GOLD analysis project Ga0209780, IMG submission 187384) | Marine gutless worms symbiont microbial communities from Max Planck institute for Marine Microbiology, Germany - Inanidrilus exumae... | ecosystem: Host-associated > Annelida > Digestive...
CTGTCACTGTCACGGTGTCTTACCAGTGCAACACTAAAACATAATAACTGCCGCACTTCATGAAACAACAGTACTGTCTGTCTGTCACATTGCATAACCTCCTCAGGCCTAGGTACACTTCAGATCGTTGAGCATTATACTGGTCTAGCCCACCATCTTTAATTTTTGACATTTGGGCACTCTGGCGCGCTGCCCAAATGTCAAAAATCAAAGATGGTGGGCTAGACCAGTATGGTGCTCAACGCTCTGAGGTGTAACCATTTGGGGTCACTGGGTCTCAGGAGGATAAATGTCATACAGTGTCTTATCAGGTGCAACAATGCAACACTAAAACATATCACTGTTGCACTTCAGAAACACCAGCGTTTCCAACAAGCTGTCCGACATGCGTGCCCTGTGTGGCCTTAGTATGAGCTAGGCCACTCTGCGAAAAAAATATTTGAGATTAAGGCCAACAAGGACTCAACCTTCAAGGCCAAGGCCAAGGACTCAACTTTCAAGGCCAGGGCCAAGGACTTCAGATGTGTCCTTAAGGACAGTTCAAGGCCAAGGACCAAGGCCAAGGACAACAACACTGAAACACAGTTGATATGTCTGAGAACGCGGCAGCAAATGACTAAATTTCAGCATCACACTATCGAACTTGAAACTACATCACTTCCAGTTGCCACTCAGGTCACCTGCTTGGGAGTTGTCTTTGACTGTGAGTTGACCTTCTCTAAGCATGTCACATCCGTGGTTCGACGCTGCTTCTACCATCTGAGGCAGATCCGTGCAGTCAGGAAGTCACTGACCACTGAGTCAGTCAAGATGCTCGTTAATGCTCTGATTGCTTCACGACTAGATTACTGTAACGGTGTTTTTTTATCAGCTCAGTGCAGCTAATCTACAAGCTTTGCAGTCAGTGTTGAACGCAGGTGCACGTCTCATCATGCGAAAGCGCAAATACGACCACATCACATCAACATTCCGTGACGATTTACACTGGCTGCCTATTCGTCAGCAAATATTGTACAAGCTGAGCACCATTGTTTACAAGTGTATTCATGGGGCAGCTCCATCTTATCTGTCCCAGTCGCTACCAATACAAGTCGTCGTTATCTTCGCTCAGCAACACATGGAAACCTGATGGTGCTTAGGACGAGAACGGTGACCTATGGACCACGAGGTTTTGCTGTTTCTAGTCCTACTATCTGGAACACTTTGCCATCGACCCTACGTGCATCGACCACTACACTCGGACAGTTTCAGAGTGGACTAAAGACAATACTGTTTCGTTTGGCCTACGGGGCATGACCAGGCGCTTTCGTGACTGTTTAGGCCGTTAAATTAGCGCCCTATAAATTGTCTTACTTACTTACTTAAGACATCCAACTGCAGCTTACTACTCATCTATCGACCCTGAAGGGATGAAAGGCTGAGGTGGCCTGGTTGGACAGGACAGCGCAGGACAGGGAAAGTTCGCCGGCCAAAGACCGACGTTCTACCGCTGTGCCACACAACCAACACATCTCGGAGATACGCCTACAGAGATCAGCGAAATTATTGTGAATATATGCTGTTACTTTAATAGACTGGTCTTAGTTTTGGGATACCTTCACTTTTTTCGGGAGAAGATCACAATTTTTCAACATGATTCTCAAATGGCAGCTTAATCTTATCTTTATTAAAACTCTAGTCTCAGAAATGCGACAGCAGTGATCATGGAAACTACTGTGGATGTTTTATTTTGAGGCTTTCAATTTTTTTCAGGCAGCAAAATTATCACAAATTTTCAAAACATTCTCAACGTGCCAGCCAGCGTTATTAGATCATGCAATCAATACGTCATTCAAAATAACTTAAGGGTGAGCCAATGGGCGATCTAATTGGTACTGGACCCCATCGGGGTCAGATGCCCTAAAAACCCCTATTAATAATAGGCTCCAAACCCCTATTTTGGAAATACTCAACAGGCCAAAAACGGTCTTCATGCGTTTAGCAATAACTCCGCCGAAAGTGAACCAATTTGGATGAAATCTGGAACAGTTGAGCCAAATGTGAGGGCTCTCCCTGGCAGATTTTGGACGCGATCCGCGCAGTAGCGACAGTTTGAGAGGGATCTTTTTCCAAAAAACGCAAAAATTGCTAACAAAATTTCCATGTCTTGCGACTTCAGGCCATCATAACTCCGCAATGATTACAGATCGCTGGAAATTCACTTTCAAATGGTCTCTATACAGGATGTCTAGTTTCCATTTTTACCGTTAGAATCAATTCAAAGTCTTTCCCCTGGGATGTACCTTCTGTACAAGAAAGGTACCTACCCAAATGTTAGGCAACGTCCGATGTACGATATTGCATATTAAAACCAATAGTACGCCGCAGTGCTGATGCAGCCTAGCGAGCAATATATTGAAGAAAAACAGACTGAATTGGATACTGAAAATAAGTAACACGGCAGATAACGCTAGTATCACTCAGTCGCAGGCACATGACGTCAGGTATCGTCAAATGCAGGAACTAAACAGCTTGTGAGTCAGTAAATAAGTAAACAGTTGTGTCAACTGTCGAGTACGCCGGTGGGAAACGCTCTGTTCGACCTATATTGCAGTGTGTCTCAAGATACACTGCAACCCGTCTAGTTTCATTATAATTCCCGCATGTTTCAGACAGGTGGGCGGTCAGACACTATACCACACAGTGCATATGCATTGCACATGTGCCTGTCTGATAAAGTTTTTGGTGATGGTACTGTTTTATATCTTAAAATTTATTTTATTTGCATTTAATGTTTTCTAATCTGCAGATTTTTGTGTCTTCAGTGTCTAAGTTGTAACTGTTGTAACTGTCAGTGTTGCTATTATGGTTCAGGTATTTAGATCTGAGGAAGTTTGGATCGGCCCCACATGGAGGATTTGGTATTGGCTTTGAGCGATACCTGCAAACAGTTCTTGGTGTTATAAACATTCGTGACATGCTGCCTTTTCCACGGACTGCAAACAACTGCCGTCTTTGATTGTAGATAGCTGCAATATTTCCTTAGTTTAAATTTATAAATGTTACGATTTTTACTCAGAATTTAGAGTTTAGGCACTGTTCGTAACGTAACATGTTTTGATCGAATGTGAAGTCGTGACACAATTTTCATCTTAGAAGATTACGAGGCTTGTTTTCATTCATGTGGAATCAATGAGCAAGCTTACTGGTAGTGGCTGGTGAATACTTATTTTGCTTTTGGCCAATACATGTAGTTGCAACTTGATCTCACAAGCATCAGTTTTAACATGTTGAAAGCCATAGTCAAGGTTCTTAACCTTTTTTCTGTCAAACCCTTAACAGATTGATTGTGTCGATGTTTATGTCCCCTTCATCTATGACGGTACTGCTGTCAATTAGCCTGTGAAACTAGATTCTGCTTAGTGTACTCAGTTAATTTCATCTCCCGAGTGGACTGTGGATCCCATACCGTCACCTGGTAGATGTTAACATCAGGGGAGTAGTTTGGTAATTACTATATCAGTATTAATTAGTTTTTTATTACTGAGTTGTCACAGTTGGTAGAGCACCTATGCAGATGTAACAACTGTCAGAAGTAGTTTATCAGTTATATAATTATTACAACACACATTTACCGTTTCAAGGGAACTAAGAGGTTTCGTGTAAGAGACTTCATAAATTAAATGTTTCTATTTTTAGGTCGCATCACCTGCACGCAGTGCATAGATGCGGCCCATTGCTACAGATGTCGCACGTAGCGTGGTCTGTGTCTGTATGTGTTTGTGTTGGGTACGCGGGTGAGCTGTGCAAAAACGGCTGAACCGATCAAGATACCGTTTGGGGGAACTATTTGTTACATGTGGGTGCAGATCCCCCACGAGAAGAGGCACTTTTAAGGAGGGCATGTGCCGCATTGAACTGTACCTGCGCGTGAGTACAATTTGCCCGCCGCGGGCTTATGTAAAGTAAAGTAAAGTATGAGGTACTTATATAGCGCGTTCTTACGGCCTAAACAGGGATGCCTCAGTGATGCCATAAGTACTCTTCAAAAGTACTTAAGTACAAGTACTAAGTACATTAAAACAAAAGTACTTAGGTGCTTATAACTTCAAGTAGAAGTACATCAAATGTACATGTAAACAAGTCTACTGTTGCAGTAGGTGCCAATGTGATGGCCGCGTGCAGTATTGTTCAGCAATAGCCCTATTTGTGGCAACGGCAACTTCAAGTCAGTTTTATCTTACTGCCAAATTGCCGAGGAAGTGAAGAGATTAACAGTTTTGTAGTGTAGCCTCGTTTTCTTTCTCTTTGCATTGTATGTACTTTTCTTATTGGTTGTAAATTGAAATGCTATACTACTGTTCATTTTCAATAGGCCTACTAATGCAAATAGCAACCAGTATCAGCCTTCCAGAACATCATCATCATATTTTGTTCTCCAGCACAACATAAAACAAATGAGAATAATAACCGTTGAATAGAAGAATATGCCAGAAGGCTGCCAGAGAAGCAAACGCTCATTGAACTGGCCACCTATCTTGTTATAATTAATTACTACAATTAGAACAACAATAACTGTGTTATTACACAGTTGCACAGATCAGTATTTGTAGTAGTCTGCATACAGCCTGTTGCTGTGTAATGCTGCTCCTGTTACGTAATATACGTATTGTCTGGGTCGACATACAGACGATATGTCGTATAGACTCCATGCAAAAATTATAAATAAGTAAACAATAACTGGAGCGTGTGCGTGAAACACATTCAGCAATGTGCTCACTGCATTGGCATTAGTAATTAGTAAGTTAGTAAGCAGTTTGCAACAGCTAAGTGCCTGAATTGTACTTAAATACTTTTACTCAAGAACATGCTTCAAAGTACTTAAGTACACTTTACAAGACGTATTAGTACATGTACTTAAGTACAAGTACCTAAGTAGTGGAAATGTAGTTAAGTACGTACTTAAGTACTTTGGTACTTAGACTAAGTCTTGGTTTCACGGGCCCCGCGTGGGCCGGGGAAACCCCTCTCCCCCTTTTCCTTCCTTGTTCATTCACTTTGTCATCTTTTGCTCTTTTTTACTGTTCCCTTTTTCTTTTCTCATTCGCTTTACCTATTTTCTTTTGTCCACTCCTTCCCTTTCTACCAGAATAGTCCCACTTCGTGTCCAGGCCAGAGATCGTAGGAAGCGATCGAACCTGGGTTTAGTTTGTTATGTTTATGATTGTGTTATCTGTATTGCTTAGTTAAGATTTATTCTGGTGTTTTGTTATATTTGGTTTAGTTTAGTCTTGTGGTGCTATAGTTGTTTTTCCCTGTTGTAGGCACTAGCGTAATAATTTAAATGAGCCTGTCGATCCCTTTCCCTTTTGGGTGGCTGCTGAACAAAAAGGCGGCCAGGGTTGAGGTTAATATATCACTGGCCTTCCCTCACTGGGTGGGGATAACTCTCCACCCCTGACCTTTTTGTCTCTGATATAGCCATATTTGTGCTGAAAGGGGACGTTATGCTCCCACTAACTAACTAAGTTTCACTGATGTGCCTGCCCAATGCACGCAGCGGACGAGTGCATTCGCTGTCGCAAGGCGTGACGAGACAATACGGTTATGCGGACTCTTGCCAGATTAGTTAGGACACGCGTTCATATTTTGAGCCTAACAGCTTCAGTGCTTTGATTTTTTGGTTAACATAATAATGGCTGTAAAAACCTGCACCAGTCATCCAGTGGTTCACTTTGGTACACTGGCCTAACTGCAAGTAACTACTGAAAACTGGACGGTTAAACGAAAATTAGTAACCGTTTGAGCCTCATTGAACCACGACCGCGCGAACTGTATTTCATTCACAGTCAAAATGTATAATAATTGTAATAAAAGAAAACAACAACAATTTGCATGGAACGTTAAATGTCCTTTATGCATCAGTTGTAAAACATCATACGTAAATGCAAATATGCATATTTTGCATGCAGGTCTGTAGGCTAATGCGGCGTAAACACTACATTTGTATGAAGTTGGATGTTAACAAAGTCACTAGCAAACAACAAGTTCAGCACGTGGTCTGCACGAAATGACAACAAAAAACAACAGCTCCGTGTAGGAAATATCAGTCTCTAACTACACCAACATGGCATCCATAATCCACCTGATGCAGAATGTCTGCAATGCAACACGTTCTATGTTCTACAGTCTACAGTTAGCACTAAGTCTATGAATGTCATTGCATGATCGTTGTCGACAGTCAGTCTGTGATATTACTTTGTGATAAAGAGTACGTTTACGAGAAGATAATTATATTAAGGCTGACATTCACATCCCTTTCCAGCAATTACCTTCACATTTCTTATGGTATCTCTTATCAAACTGGGGTCCGACCCCATCCGCGTTATAGGCTCGAATTACGTGCTTGCCATGCACTCAGCCGTCAGGCTTCATTTCTTTCCGACGCCTGTGATCGATCATGCTTAATAGCTCATTTGATGAATACGGTTGAGGTTCTTTCAGTCCGGATGCGTCGCTTTGGTTGCGGCGGCACCGCACCGATCAAACACTGGTATGGTGTTCACGCCGGCAGGACGCGTTGTCGTGCGGCAACACTAGGCCTGTATTTTGCTGCCGCCGTTTTTCTGGCGACATTTTACTGGACTATACGTATCTTATCGTCTTAATAAGACGAATTATCGGTATGTAGATCTAAGTAGATCGACTACTTTATACCATACCCTGTGAATCATGCATGCGAGATATTTAACGTAGGCCTTTTAACAGTCCTTTGTGCCAATATTATTTTAGACGTAATTTAATTAGGCCTAATTTACTCGGCACTAATGCAGACTTTTAATACTAAACGTACCACGAAATTGTATTGGCCTACTGAATTCATTTGAATGACAACAGCGGAAATTGGAAGAACAGTACTGATCCTATCTGTCTTGGGATATAGATGCCCTGAGCAGAGATACACGAACTTCACGTCACAACACAAACAGCGATAATGAAACCAAGCAGGTGGAAGTTATTGGGTAAAATCGACTCATTTGCACCAACGCACACGATACAAAAAAAACTGGAATATTTAGCTGTTTCGTACCTTCGATTATGTCAACCTACTCTCAAACCAAAGTTTCGTCCCGTGGAACACTCCACTGGATCCTGAAGCCGATGGTAGTTCAGAAACTTGCAATGCCGAAATTGGATCCAAAAAACATTTCGTTTCTAGCTAGGCAGAGTATGAACACGAAGCGCAGACAAAAATCTCAGAAACTGCGAGATGTCCGTATTAATGATAAATGTTCTTACAAGTGTAGTGACCCGGAGTCCGCCGAAGTCATCTGAAGGGGTCACGTCACTGTTCATCTAAGATCTATCACACTTCGGTACCTACTCCCAATTAAAATGAATGATTAAGAAATAAGGCTCACTCGAAGAGCCACCTAATTTCATTTCAAATCATGGCACTAGTTCCGCGAGGGGTATAAAAGGGATTGAAACACTTCGGTTCAGCACTTGTCGCTGATCATCTCCGCTATGAATGAATGAAAATGCGAGGATTTTAAGTGCGTTTGAAAACCGACTAAGAGCCGGCTTTGTCTAACACACTATGTAAACAAATCAAGCCGTTGAGAGAAGTAAAGACGTTAAACACCAGTAACCGGTTCAGCGTTCGTGCTGAGGTAACTCGCCCGAAACACATCGATTCGCGCTGCGAGAGCGGATTACCGTGCGTAAGTTGCAAACGGTGTGTCTTAAACAAACCGAACAAGATGCTTAGTATAGCCCAAGTGTCAAAGATAGGCATATAGCTTAGGCCTGACCGAAGCGTCAGAGGGACACTAATAGAAAGTCATCTACCGAAGTGCTAGGGATCCAAAGTGATCCAAGTTGAACCCTGAAGACCTAGTAGATGAATGCAATGGTCTCAGTATAGACCGAAGTCCTTGATATTTAATTATAGACCGAAGTCTCCCATAGCTAAGACGACCGAAGTGCTTAATCCCTTTGAGTGCTAGCGTCTAGTACTCGGAAGACGGAAACCACTCTGCCGCTCGACTGGCCCACGCACCATCGACCATGGGGAACATACTATTCGGCAATGATAGCCGGGGCGACCACGACCGAAGTAACCGAAAGCCGAATGCCCCGTGGTGAGATGTACTATCCCTCACGGCTTCCAATCCGAGCGGTCCGAGCGAGAATCTAAGTACGTTGAAGAGACGGGCGATCCGGAGAGCGACCCGGTTAACAGCCGAAGTATTGGGATGGAACCCGTGATAGAGTACATACGCATCAATAGTTTCCAAAAGTTGCTACAGTGTTTTGCTGCGCTTAATATTTAAACATCAACCTTGTTTCCTATCTTGACCTTGGATGGCCTGAAGACGTCATTATCAGTGGCCGGCGTGACGACTGGGTGACGTCTAAACTACTGACCGGCCGCCCGATGCTCACTGAATTCATCGTGGACAGGCGGCGACGGCGACGCTGCCGGCTCCGACAAAGCCAACTCGGACTCGGTAGCTTCGGTATCGTAGTCGTCTTCATGCTGTGCTAGACGTTCGTCAGGTGGCGTTGGTGTCGATGATCTGCTATCTGCTGACGTCGCCTGCTGCTGCTGCTGTTGATTTTCACCTCGATTGTTTTCGACCGCTCCACCTGTTTCTGTTTAAAACAAATATCATACACCGATGTTTTAATAGCACTGTACAAATTATTATTTTATAAGACATTTAAATGCAGACTGGCGTAAATCCGTGAGCTTGTAGGCACTAGGCAGGCATTATGTACTATGGCTATATACATGTATATACTGTGCGAATTTTGAAAAAAAACTAGATGGCTGTATTGTGTGGAATGCCCACAATACAGTATTCGGCTCGAAGCGCTCGGCTGTATGTGCACAAGCTGTTTACTTCCTGCATTCAACGAGGCCTAGTGTCACGTGACTCAGTAGTCTATGGTGATTGACTGCCTGCGACTGAGTGATGTCAGCGTTATCTGCCATGATGTCAACCCGCGTCGGACGTCGCTGAAAATTTGGCGTGCTTTCTTGTACGGAAAACAAACGGACCAAATAATAGTCCACGGTAAAACTAACTATGTTTGTCATTTTTATCTATGCTTATTTTAAATTATTTATAATATATATAATAGACAGTAAAAACGTAGCGCCTGACTCTGACCCTGACATTAAGAGTCTCGATCATGCCCTACCGACTGAGCTAACAGTCACGTGATCATAACCCCTTTTGTGGGTGGTATGTAATCCTGTTGCTAGAATTGATATAGAAATTGAGGTGGTTTAAGGTGATTAGGGGTCAACAAGGTCATCGGCAACATAACCATTCGATAGAGCGCATACGACTTCCTATTCGAATTTAATAGAAACTATGATGCTATCTACCATTAGTAGTACCATTTTCGAGATACAATCGTTTATTTTCCTAAAGTTAAAGAGGTCACGTGACAGAGACCACGCCCTTTCCGGGAGAATAGGCTTCCTATTAGCGATAATTTAACATTTTTCGCTAGCTCTCATGGATGCGGCAGTATTAAGCGAAATCTGTCGAAATCGGCGGTTTCTGAAGGGGTGAGTCACCTTTTGAGCGCAAATTTTAGATAGATGGAGACGTCGCCCGCAATCCATCTATGGACCGTTGGATAGGGGAATGATGTAGCTACAACTTTGCCGCTGGAAGTTTTCACACAAAGAAACTTTGTAGCAGAATTTTTTCGACAGAATTTAAATTTTACAGGCAAAAACAGCAAAATCGCGTTTTGTGCCACCCTTTGGGGGATTTAGGGGTAACGTACACGGTTCATTTATGGCTCTTTGGAAAGCGCGTGGTCGACTATTAGTGCTAATTGAACTTTTTTTCGCCAGCTCTCGCGGTTGAGGCGCTATGAGCGGATATTGGTCGAAATTGTGGTCTTCAAAATGGGGTGGGTGTGTCGCAAATTTCATGGCAAGGGGGGTCGTCCAGCAACGACTTTTGGCGTCAGAAAATTACACTGTCTCAAAAAACGTGCCACCTTAAACTCTCTGTAAATTTGTCAAATCTTGACCGATTTTCAAAATTGTCGTATTGATGGAAATCGTATAAAATTTGCTACAAAACCATACGACACCACCCACCTCACCTTAGGCATGTTGCTACACTACCTTGGGAAATTAAAAATTTAAATTTTCTGCCGATATTCAACAGATGTGGAAGAAAATGCAAACATTTTGAGTGCACCGATTATAATTCCTCTACGCGTCCAACTGTGAATGCTGAGTGTATTTATGTGTTAACACAATATTTGAAACATTGAAACATACAAAGGCATAGCTATTTTCTTCGACAAAATGTGGGTGGCTCTCAAAAGAGCCAGTTAATTGTTGTGTGGTAGCGTTTGGTGGTGTGGCTCTGAAAAGAGCCGGTTGGTTACGAAGTGACGTCCCTTTGCTTTGACTCTGATTGTCAGTTGAAGCGACTGAGAACACCTTTTCGCCCGTAAAGAAGAAAGACTTTAAGAGTCGCTATTTTAACCACCGAAAATATCAAAATTTGTGGATGAATAACAATGTTAGAGGCGATTAAAATGCAATTTGTTTGTGTTTTCTTCCATATCGACAGAAAATTTGAAATTTTAATTTCCCAAGGTAGTGTAGCAACATGCCTAAAGTGAGGTGGATAATGTCGTATGGGTTTTGTAGCAAATTTCATACGCTTTCCAGCAATGCAAAAATCTTGAAAATAGGTTAGGACTTGACAAAATTACAGAGAGTTTAAAGGTGGGACGTTTTTTGAGACACAGACTCCCTGGGCTATCACGTGGCGTTGTTTGCGTGATCCTACGTTTAGCCGTTTTGACACAATACCGGCGTGTGACAGACAGACAGACACACACACAGACACGACGACGACGGCCAATACCCGCGCATAGCTAGCGCCGCGCGGGTAAAAAGCACAATGCGTTTGCCGACAGTGACACTGCCGGGTGGCGAAGATGTGAAGTCAAACCGTCATTGTTGCCGGTCGCAGAGTCTACATCGTTTGATGACGTGTTAACTTTGTTTTCTTCGACGTGATTAGATGCTGCTGCTGCGGTCGTTTCCTCGGCCTTTCTTGCCTGGGATTCTGTAAGGGTCATCAAATCATCAGTACCATATTAATAAATAATAATAAATATTAATATTTATACTAATAAATTAATATTTATATTAATATTTATATTTATAGATCTATCCTTAATACCCGATTCCTAATTCAGGACATCACTTGTTTTTCTTTAGTTTTTCTCTTTAATAATGTGACACGAATTGTTTTACTACAGCAGACGACAATGCGCTACTAGTCAGAGACTAAACTAGCCCACACTGTGAGAATTATGATCTGTCGCACGATGGAAACGTCACAAACAGCGGACATGTAAATTCGTCGCTGAGTTGCAGACTCGTGTCGGCTGATGAGACGATTACTTTAGTAGATAGTTTAAAGTGGTGAAGTATGCCATATTAATTGATGATAGCAATGGTGAGCGAAAAGCAACCAGTATGCCGATAGGCAAAGCAGCCTAATCGACTTGAAGCTGAACTTACATGTAGGAAGGAGTCCAAAGTCCAGAAACGATTATCTATGCGCCATGCAATCAGAATTCATGCACAGATCAGTTTTGCAGAGGTGAAAACGATAGCGTGTCCGTAAAACCTTTGGCAGCTCTTTCTCTCCAGTGCAGCTTGTTATTAATGAAGCAGTCGTTCCACCATCTTCGAACGACAAATGGTGCAGTAGTTGTAGTGGTCGGTGGGCCGTCAGTTGTCGTACCACTTGCCGCCGTTGACGCAGAGACTACAGTCATAGTCGACAAATAGAACAAGTGGTCAAATATGAAGTCGCATCCGGGGAAGTCACTTTGCAAAACTTCATACCGTCCAACAAAACCGTTGCCGAGATATGGCCACTTTACGATTATGCAAGATGACGGACGTCCGACATCTTGAATTTTTAAGAAATCAAAATCCTATCTGCAGTTACGGTTCTGAGAGTCAATATCCGTCACCGTGCCAAATTTCATACCGATTGGTCAAACCGTTGCGGCGATATTAGCCATTTGTCGATTTTTTTTGCGAACGTGAACGTCGCTATATGCTGTCGCCCGTCCTTCTGTCGTCTGTCTGTCTGTCGTTTGTAACGTTCGCGCACCCTACTCAGCCGGTTGAAATTTTCGGCAATGTTTCTACGCCAACGTCGCCATTTGGTACCTTGGTCATCCGTTGACATCCACGGAAAATTTTACGAAGATCGTCCCAGGGGAACCCCTCCGTCGGGGGAGTTAAACGCAATCAGAGTAGCCAAATACAACGATTTCGGACCTGTCGAAGGCTATATCTCGGAAACGGTGCAAGATAGGAGGTACCTTAGTATTAATTACTAATAGGAAGTCGTATATGAGCTCTAATGCACGGTTCCTTGGGCCCACCCCACTCAGCACCCAAACGGCATCTGGATCGGTTCAGCTATGCGAGTGTTAAAATTTCGAACTTTTAAAAATCCAAGATAGCAGTCGGTGCCATCTTGAAAACCGTTGAATCGCCATATCTCAGCAATGGTTTGACCGAATGCATGGTGACGTATTTTGACCTTCTGCGCCCTAATGGCCCCGACATAATTACAAATTTTTAAAAATACAAGATGGCGGAATACCGCCGTTTTTAAAGTAAAAAAACTACCAAATCTCAGCAACGGTGCGACCGATCACAAAGAAATTTTGCACGGTGACTCATAGTGCCCATCTGAACCGTAGGCCTATAGCCGCAGTCAAAATTTCGAATTTAGGAAAACGAACACGGCGGACCGCTGCCACTTTTCAGATAATTCAGTCGTCATGTGCGTGCAACTGTTCAAGATTTTGCGATTTAATGTGATGTCGAATTTTTAGTATTAAAAGTTGCCTTTAATGCCGTTAATGTCAACATTAATATCCACTTATCAGCTTTTCCATCAACTCGGATGGGAACGGATAATTTCAATGAGGTTTTATCAAAGTTTGCTGACATCAGAGAAGGAGATTGAATATTTTTTGGTGACATTGAAAATAAGCAAACCAAATAACGTAACCTAGGTAGGCCTAAGCGACAATAACGGGATTCGCAGTCCACAACATTATTAAAACAGCAGACATTAAATAAATACAAGTAGCTCAGCTGTCGCTGACAAACCCGCGCGTTGCGCTGCATCACGACTAACGGCAAAATTTTAAAACAGTCACGTGACCAAAACCACGCCCTTTTGTTGGCGATATGTCATCCTGTTGCATAGAATTGATATTGCCTACTCGTGTAGAAAATTTGACGACTTTAGGTTCAGCCGTTCCAGTGATATGACTGGAGCCCCAAAATTTGTAATGAGCCACATGACCTGACCACGCCCCGATCAGGGACAGTTTGTCGTCCATAGGCTGTGACTTGCACATTCAATCTGTACATTAAATTTGTAGTCTTTGGGATTGCCAATTACGAAGATGACGAAGATGTATAAGGCAATGCGAAATGTAGAAATTGATGTGGTTTAACGTGCTTAGGGGTCACCCAAGGTCATCGGCAACATTCGATATAACGCATACGACTTCCTATTTGAATTTAATAGAAACTATGAGGCTATCTCGTACCGTTTTCGAGATATTATCGCTTATTTTCCAAAAATTAAAGAGGTCATGTGACAGTGACCACGCCCCTTTCAGGGGCAATTTGTCGTCCGAAAGCTGAGACTTGCTATGATCAACATGTACACCAAATTTGAAGTCTCTAGCTTAAGCTGTTCCAGAGATATCTTAAGGAGACTAAAAGTTTAAAATGCGTTACGTGACGTGGCAACGCCCATTTCAGGGACATTTTGTCATCCGTAGGCTGGGACTTGCTATGTTCAACCCACATATTAAGTTTGAAATGTCTATACGATTACCTGCAACGAAGAAATGAAGGGCAACGCCAAATGTAAAAATTTTCGTTTTAAGCCACCCTTTCGGGGACTTAGGGGTAACACACAAGGTTCATCTATGGCTCGATGGAAAGCGCGTTGTCGACGTCCTATTAGCGATAATTGAACTTTTCTCGCTAGCTCTCACGGCTGTGGCACTATTAAGCGAAATCTGTCGAAATCGGCGTTTTCCGACGGGGTGGGTCACTTTGAGTACAAATTTTAGGTAGATGGGGACGTCGCCCGCAATCCTTCTATGGACCGTTAGACAGAGGTACGATGTAGCTACAACTTCGCTGCTGGAAGTTTTCACACAAAGAAACTTTGCAGCAGACTTTTGTCGACAGAAGTTGAAATTTACTGGAAAAATAGCCAAATCGCGTTTTGTGCGACCCTTTGTGGGAGTTAGGGATAACGTACACGGTTCATCTATGGCTCGTTGGAAAGCGCGTGGTCGACTTCCTATTAGCACTAATTTAACTTTTTTCGCTAGCTATCACGGTTGAGGCGCTATGAGCAAATATTGGTCGAAATTGCGCTCTTTGAAAAAGGTGGGTCACTTTGAGCGCAAATTTCAGGGGGAAGGGGGTCGTCCACCAACGAATTTTGGCGTCAAAAAACTAGACTCCTTGGGCTATCACGCGGTGTTGTTTGCGTGATCCTACGTTTAGCCGTTTTGATACAATACCGGCGTGTGACACATGGCGCAGACACACACACAGACAGACACACACAGACAGACAGACAGACACACACACACAGACACACGATCATGGCTGTTACCCGCGCAGAGTAAAAACTGCTAACAGTTTATCTAACGTTGCCAAAGGTTTAAAACGGCAAAATTAAAATAAATGCTAAATTATAACTATGAAACATGCGCTAGGTTGTAGGCTAAACTTCAAGTTGGCGACTGACAGACTTAAATGTGCTAGCGCACATGTTTCATGATTATAATTCAGCTTTTATTTTTGCTGTTTGAAACCCTTCTAACTCCAATGCTTTCAGGAAATATAGCATTATTAAGTACGGTATAAATCAGAGTGCGCTCATGGCTTGTAATTTCAACTGTCTTTTAGAAATTGAAGGACTTCTAAAGGTCACAAGCAGTCACATACGCGTGGTTGTACCTCAGAAACGGTTCTATTTAGAGACATTGTTATTACAGACCACTAGAACAAGAAGTGATATGCAGCCTATTGAATAGCGGCAATTCCAGTGACGGTGACCATGAGTGACTCCACGGTCGTTCATCTATTGCAAGCTTTTCCAAATGTGACTTTTCCCATAGTTTTGCGGCAGTTGACAACATTTCAACATTTCGCAGGGTCCATCTGCGATAGCTGAGCTTCTTGTTAATAGTTACTAAAACAGAAATGTAGTAGTAATATAACAGTAATAATAACAGGTGTCCAACGTAATCTGGCAAAAGGTCGCGACGCCGTCTTTCAGCTCCTCATTTGTGCCGCCAGCGCTCTTGGCAGGCACATTCGCTGCGCGGCGGCAGGTGAACGATGCGCAATGCACTCATACATTTGGCCGGCACATGTCCCCTCAATAGTGCTCTTTCCCGTGTGGTGATTTGAACCCCTATCTAATACTGGATTTTTTGTACCTGCTTGAGTAAGCCCCCAAACGGCATCTCGACCGGTTCAGCCATTTTTGTACAACTTACCCACCACACACAGACATACAGACCACGCTACCTGCTAGGCCGCATGGGATGCAGCCTAATGATGATGATGATGATGATAATAATGGCTGCTATCTTCATGGCAAGCCATTACGAGAATTCGCCAAGTTCATTCGACGAATGCCGACTAAGCCCTGGTGGCCGCCAATCCCCAGACCAACTTGGACTGTGAGTCCGCCGAAAAAGGCTGCTACTATCCGCATCCACCATCGCCATGTCGTTATTACTCAGTCCAATCATCTACTATGAAAGGCTAATAGGAAGGACTTCGTGTGTGCTCAATCGAATGGTGCTATTTATATAGTGACCTTTAGTGACCCTAACTACCGTGAATGACCCAATTTTCTACATTTTGTATCGCATCGCTTTTCATGTCTTCGTAACGGATGGAGTTAGCGACTTCAAATTTGGTAAATAGGCTGGACTTAGCAAGTTTTAGCCAAGGATGACAAATTACCTCTGAAAGGGGCGTGGTCATGGTCACGTGACCCATTAAGTAACATGACTCGTTTTAAATTTTGGAGGTCGCAATCATGTCTCTGGAACGACTGAAACTAGATGGTCAAACATTCAACATAGGCACTGCAGTAAGGGTGCAATGCCTGTGTCCAATACTCCGTGACAAGCCAACCAATCGGTAAACCTGAGGAACAAACATAGCGTTCGTTAATGCAGAGGTCGGCCACAGCTTACGTTTGCGAGTGCGGATAGGCGAAGGGGTCGATCTTGCTGAAGACTGACTAGAGAGACTGGAAGAACGCGAAGCATGGTTGACGGTCGCGGTTGCGGCGTGCGACTGCGTACTTTCATCTTTGTTCTCCTGCAGAGGTCTTAAAATCGACTCCAACATGTCGCCCATCACCTGGAAGCACGGGTCCACGATGAAGTCTATAAAACCTACGTACACAATGCATGTCCATGCAGTTACACAAATGTATATTCACGAACCCATCTTTTTATCCGTCCACTGCATCCATCCGTATCTGTCCACTGATTTATTCAATTTTCACAACAAGGCCTTTTACGACCAGAAATAACGCGCAAGTAGAGAAAGACGGAACGAAAGAATGGACAAAGGACTATACAAATAGACTGAATACGCGAATACGCCAGCAATGGATTGTTTAATTAGAAAGCGTGAGCAGCGACCAAAGTCAGCGTGGCCAACTGTATACACCTCAGCATAAATTGGCGCTGACTTAAATTCATGCCAACTTTTAGTTTGATCTGTATTATGTCGTCCGAGCGAGGCGAAAAACCACCGAAAAGCCGCCAGATTGTCAAGTTTTGATACTCTTGGGCCCACTCCCTTCCTCAATCAGAGCTAAATATGGCGTGAGCGAGTGGACCAGTGGTAAGTTGTACTGTGCTAAATTTCAGACTGATCGCTACTGTCGCACATGCGGGGTGAAAAACCGCTTAAAACCGCGGCGGCCGGCGGCGTGCGAAATCTGAGTTTCATCAAACGTTGAAACGTGGCATGGTGGTAGAGGTTCGTACCATTCTTGCGCCTCCAAAACATTTTGGGATCCGTCGTGCAGTTTCACCGCTATGGGCAAATAATCATAAAAATTGGCGAAAAATGTAAAAATTCTCTTGAGTAAATGAAATACAGACGTTGCACGTCGCGCATGCTGCCGGTATAATTACAAAGGCGGATCCAGAGGGTTTGGCTAGGGTGTGGGAAGTGGGTAACCCTTCCACACGGGGTAGGGTCTGGGCAGGTGGCCATGCCCCCGCACAGAAAAAATTCTTAATAGGAAATGGTGCATTTTTTGTGCATGTTAACGCGGTCTTTAGGCCTATGCGTTCAGTAGCCTGTATTTTCCACTATGTGTAATGACGAATTTTATTCCCAAGTGCTACAATCTGTGCTACATGAGCAGACAGTTCAACGAAAGGAAAGTTTGACCAACCTATCAAGTGTCAACCTGGGAGACATAGCTGAGTAGTCTAACACAGTCTTACTAGAGACAAGGTCGAAGATTTCTGCAGCTGAAAACAACTGTTATACGTGTACGTGTGCCCATAATTTTCGAGTTCTCCTCCAATATTTCCCTTCTTAATTTTTTGACTTTCAGCCAGATGCTCGAGGCCAAAGCCAGGAGCTTTAGTCCGAGGTCAAGGCCGAGGCCAAATTTTTGGCCTCAAGGTCAGTCTGGCCTCGAGGCTTTAACATCACTGGTGTCAACACGTCGGGATCCCCAACATATAATTCACTCCACACCTATACGATCTAAACACGTGCATCAGTAAATACGTGTGTTCTGTATAACAGTGTATAATGAAATCTCGAGTATAGCCTACACTCGAGATTTCATTAGTAGCAAATAATAAGTAAATATATAAGCAAGGAAACAGAACAAGATGTTAAATTCGACGCCAAGGCCAAAACCTTAAGTTAGGAAAAAACTCATATATATGGTTAAAAAGTTATTATTCAAGATTTAATGTTTGTGTATGATTTAGCATTGTGGCAGTATCATACAATAACAGTATTCAACCAGAAGGCTGTATACTGTGTGGAATGACACAATACAGTATTCGCCCGAAGCGGTCCGCTATCTGCGCACAGGCTGTTTACTTCCTGCATTCGACGATGCCTGGGGTCACGTGCCTGCGACTGAGTGATGTCAGCGTTATCTGCCGCGTTACTTATTTTCAGTTTCCAATTCAGTCTGCTTTCTTCCATATATCGGTCGCTAGGCAGCACCAGCACTGTGGCGTATTATTGGTTTTAATATGCAATATCGGACATCAAACGTTGCGGAAAATGTGGGTAGGTACGTTTCCTGTACGGAGCGTACAGCCCAGGAAAAGACTTTGAATTGATTCGAACATTAAAAATGGAAACTAGATATCCCGTAGAGGGTCAGTTTGGTAGTGAATTTCCGGCGATCTGTAATCATTGCCGAGTTATGGCGGCCTGAAGTCGCAAGTCCTGGAAATTTTGTTAGGAGTTTTTGCGTTTTTGGAAAAACGACCCCTTACGGTAAAATTTACAAAATTTTGTTCGGAAAGTTTTCACCGCCTCACCGATCAACGTTGTGTTCAGATGGCGTAAAATTTGTCCGACGGGAAATCGGTGAAATCGTGCGTTATTTACCTGACAAAAAACACACAAAATTTCGACTGCCTCTCAATCTCAAACTGTCGCTACTGCGCGGATCGCGCCCCAAAATCTGCCAGGGCCAGCCCCCAACAATATGCTAACAGTGCTTCAGATTTCATGATTTCATCCAAATCGGTTCACTTTCGGCGGAGTTACAGCCGAACACGTGAACACCGTTTTTGCCCCGTAGAATATTTCTATGATTCGCCCGAAGCTATACTTCGCTTCGGGTGAATAACAAGTTTACATCAAGTTATAAATGATGCATTTGAAAATTTTTGGGTTTTCAAAGTCACGTCGTTCGGCAGGTTATTGTAAGTTAATTATTCTGTGTACTTTGTATTTTCTGTGTTTTTGCGCGTGTGTGGGTGTGTGCATGTTATGGACCTTGTTGCCTGATTTAAATAAATACATAGCCTACATACATTCATATATACATAATAAGGTTTTCACTTGGTTTGTTAGTAGGCTACTGGAAATTGATTTGTATGTGATTCTTATTATTCGTTTTATAGTTATTTTATTTTTTCTTTTATATGTAGTTTTAGCTATGGATATCTTTGTCTGATGGATGGATGGATGGATGGATGGATGAAATCATGTGGTGATGAGTTTCAACCAACGCTCATCACTGATTTGGGGTCATACATTTTCAGATTAAGTAGCTAGTTTGTCTGTAACTGGACACGGACTAAATTTTATGCTTGCTGTCTTTCCAGTAGCCTAACTATAATTTCCAGGATGAACAATTAAAGTCCAGTAGACTGACAGAATTTCCTGGAGTTACAGACACCCTGTTATTGCGTGTTGTCGACAAACCGTGTTCTGCGACTGAAGCTACAACAGCGGCTTCGTCTGCTGCACACCATATTATGTTGTAGACTGCTCCACTAAATGTGTCAAACGTCACGTACCTATTTGTGACTCGGAAACGAGAGTATTCTTTCGATCACAGAGCGGCGATATCGGCAAACCAAGTTCAACTTCTCTGTCACCCTATCAACAGTAAAGGTTGTTCATGCAGTTCATGTACATTGTGGCTAAAGGTGTGTTCAGACAGGACGCGGCGCGACACACTAGACTTCATGCCATGCCGCGTGGAAAATGAGAATTTGCTGTCATTTCAGCGCGGTGCCGCGACGCGTCCTGTCTCAACGCCCCTTAATGCTTATCTGCCTCTTAGAAATATTCTTATTAACTAACTGACTATCATCATTATAAGCCCCTCGGCATCACGATGCCGTGCGGGCCATGGAGCTATGGTGCGGGCTAATAAGAACACAAGTATAACGTAGGCGTGGCCTGGGCGTGGCTGGCTCTTTCGCTACACGGCTCCAGTGCCCGGCCTGGCATGATTACGCCATCCCTGTTGCAGCAGGTTAGGCGACATGCAGCCACTGATCACAGCAACAGCAACAGCAGCAGCGTGCCATGTCACTATCCACGCACGCTGTATCCGACCGTTAGCCACGGCTGCACCTAGATGCTGTCGACTGCCCAGCCTAACCAGGCCCTAACGTCCTTATAGGCTACCTTACAGTGGGCGGTCTAGTTTATTTGAATGACAAACCTTGGAGGTTTGCACTCTCTGAGAGTTTTATCATTGTTTGTCACAGCAGTGGTGTTACCGACCTGTCTGAAGAACTCTTCAATCAGCTGCTCAGTCCAGCGGAAATGAAGGTTCCACGTCTTGGCAGGATGACTGATATCGGCTGAGTGAACTATCAGCGCTAGTGCCTTCGCTTTATCAATGCTGCTGAAACGTGCAGCAAAAACTCACAGTCACTACCTACTATAAATGGTATAAACTGGCCAGTTTACAACCAAGTGTATAAGGGCGACAGAGTCATAGCTCTACAAGAAACGCATCAGGAGATGAGATAGCGAACGTGAACCTTTTTATGACGATATCGCACACGTACTTCAAAGGTTCAAAATACCAAAAAAGAACCTACTTCGTTTCGCAAATTAAATGATACCTGGGCAAGTACTGCGCATTAAGTCTTGAATTTAAGAATCTGCTAGGCTACAGAATTTCGAGCTTGCAGTTATAGAATATTTATACCTCGTTGACTTGCAGTAAGCTCATTGACGAATAACAGGACGTTCGAGAAACAGCTTCATGCAGCTGGTGTTCAACTGGCTTTGGTCATATTGAACAAACAGCAGTAAGTAATCAAATACTAAGAAAAAATTCGAGTTACACCTTATGATTCTAAGCTGACGATACCATGTATATCATATCATTGTAAGTGATATATCGCTAAAAACTAGATGCTTTAGGCTACATTTCTGTCTCAGAAAGTTTAGGTATATCTTCAATCACTTTAATGCGCCCGGAAGCTGCCGAATTCGGTAAAATAACGCAAAATAAGGGCCATTATGCCGTTCAAAGTCATTCAAGGTCACCGATTTTGGTACCAGTCGAAAGCTCATATACGACTTCCTATTAGTGATTAATACTAATGTACCCCCTATCTTGCACCGTTTCCGAGATATAGCCTTTGATATGTCCAAAATCGCTATATTTGGTTACCCCTCTTGCGTTTAATCTCCCCGACGGAGGGGTTACCCTGGGACGATATCCCTAAAATTTTCCTTGGATATCAACGGATGGCCAAGGTACTAAATGGCATAGAAACATTGCCGAAAATTTCAACCGGCTGAGTAGGGCGCACGTACGTTACAGAATACAGACGACAGACGGCCGGACGGGCGAACGTGAACGACGTTCGCTAAAACGGCAGATATCATTTTGGTAAGACTCCACCTAGAACGTTAACCACGCCCTTAGCGAAGTCACCTGGCACTTGATGGATCTGCGCTCTATTGCTGTTTGTACTAAAAGCTCAGCTATCGCCGAGGGACCGCGCGACGCAGTATCAGTAGAAATCTTGTTAACCTACAGCTGTACAATAAAAATCACATTTGCAAAGGCTTACAGTAGGCGAATGGCCCTGAAGTTCACTCACGGTCATCCGAATTGCCGCTTTGATAGGCCATGTAATATATCACTTCATATTAGCTCTGTACTCACAACGACTCCATCTGGCTAGGCATGTTAATTCAGCATGTTCGGCAGAACAGTTATGGACCCACACAAAGGGGCCAACACACGCATTACTGGCCCCTACAGCTAGATCCATGCGAATTCAGTTAAAGATTTGTGATGAGTACAGCGAGAAATTTAGGTATGTGTTTAATGCAACAAAATCAGCTTGTATGGTGGTAGGCAAAAAAGTACGACATTGGCCGGAAATGACACCAATATTTCACTTGTTAAGGAGTACTGTCATTTAGGCCACATCATAACGGCAGACTTAGACGACAAAACCGAGCTCATTAGTAAACGAAATTTGTTGTGTGGCAAAATTAACAATGTCTTATGCTATTTCAAGAACTGTGATCCTTTTGTAAAAATTAAACTTTTGCGTCATTACTGTTATGATTTTTATGGTAGCAACCTGTGGAATTTAGCACATAACAACATTGAGGACATATGTATAACCTGGCGAAAAAGTTTGCGACGTATATGGAATTTACCTGTGTGTACACACTGTAGGCTATTGGGGCCGATCTGCAGTCTGCTACCTCTGAAATATGAGTTAAATTGCCGTTCTGCTTCTTTTATTGTTAAAAGTTTATCGTCCGCTAACAGGACTGTTAACTTTGTCGCCAGGAATGGTGTGTTTTTCAGGAGGATGTTATCACCAATCGGTTGTAATGCTTTTTACTGCGCTAGTTTTTATGGTCTGTCAGTTGCTGATCTCGATTGTATCGACAAACATTTAGCTTGGCAGGTGGTGCAACAACTGGAGATAGCACCTGTGTCGGACAGTCTTAGTGTCATTAAGGAGCTTTTAGGAATTAAATTTAACTCCTTGTATATGCCTCTACTGAATGACGATGAGGTGATGTTCATTTTGGATTTTATGTGTACGTCGTGACGACTGCTATTTTTCTATTTTTTTCCTTCGCTTTTTTTAGGCTTTGGTGCTGATATTGTTGTTTTGTGGGTATGTTTATGTTGCAGCTTTTTGTACTTTTATGTACGATTTCATAATAAATATATAGCCTTTACATTTATGAAAGGCTGCTGACTGAAATAAATGTGATCGCTGGCTTCTGTGCGTTGAATTTGTGGATAAAATTTTGATATTTGCTGTTTTAGAACGGCGGCTTTTACATTGAAGAGAAACTAAGTCAGTTTTTGTTTTTATAATAGTAACTATGTCCCTTATCTTGCATCATTTCCGAGATACTGCGAAATATTGGTCGAAATCTGCTAACTTGAATCTACCCCACCTCTATTTGTCGCTCCCTTTGGGGTGACCCTGTTGGAATGTCGCCAAGATCTTTGGCATCAGAAAACTAGAGTTCTTGGGCTATCATACGGCATTGTTTGCATGATCCTATTCCTAGGTTTAGCTGTCTTAGTAGAACACCTACTTGTGACAAACAGACAGACGGATGGGCAGACGAACACATGACAATGGCAAGTACTGTACTAGTATAGCATCGTGGGGTAACAAAATCTGATAAGCAGTACAGAAAATACTATTAGAATGTTTCAACTCCATTTCAGTGTCCGTAACTAAGAAAACAACAATTATACAGCTGTAGTCAGATTAATGATGTTTGTCAGCCTTTGTCAGATTTTGAGTATTTGAGTCCAAATTTTAATGGTGGAACCTGACTCAAAATTAACGCGGTTGCTACTCATGTCAACTGCACAGACAAATTACCTTCAGCTGGAACAGCATAGTAGTTCTATCATGTTACAAATACTTGTCTATCATAATGCGTTTAATCTCCATTGCTAGTTTAGTGCTGCACTATTAGTGCAGAATAGCTGTCAACCATGTTACTATGTAATCTCTGCTCACGCACAGCAGCCACAACTGCATGACATGATAAATGACTTCTACTGTTGTGATAATTACGTTCATATTACACAACCAAAATGCAAAATCTATAGCTAATTGCGACGTTTCGTTTGCCAATGGCAAACTCCATCAGGCATGTGGTCACGTGACATTGCTGATAAAAGTGTGACCAAAATACGGTCATAGGCTCATAGGCAGGCTGTAGGCTCCCCCATCCCTGTTCATGCAGTTGACCTCCTTGCGTACGTGAGCCTGTCGTGACTTCCTATGACTTTCTCTGTCTAGAATTTTGGCCCCGGACCAATCAATAAAATGATTTTCTTATGCCACATGATCTGTTATGACTGACTTGTTGGATTCTGTTGCCAATTCTTTCCGTTCTGCCCGTGTCAATGTTCTGTTGCTGATGGATTACACTTCTTTACTGTGCCCCTTTTGTCTTTTACCATAACTGCGTCCTGTTTCTCCAATGTATGTACTGCTACAGTTGTGGCACGGAATCTTGTACACGCCCTCGCCTGTCTGCATAACTCTATGTTTGTCTTTGGGATGGACTAGAAGATTCCATAGTGTCTTGTAGGGTTTCGTGGCTGTGCTTATACCGTCAAGTTATTCAAGTCAACTGCATGAACAGAGATGGGGGAGCCTACAGCCTACCTATGACCTATGACCATATTTTTGTCATCAGCAACGTCACGTGACCATATGCTTGATAAAGTTTGCCGTTGGTGAATGAAACGTTTCAATTAGGTATAGATTTTGTGTTTTGGTTGTGTAATATGAACATAATTATCATAGTTAATCCAACCTAATAAACGTTTGCAAACAAAGACTTCTATTGTTTGCTCACAGCTGCAGACCACCAACAGATAGCAATGAAGAAGTTAACTAGACTTCAGATTCTCCTCACATTGGCGCTGTCAGCAGGGGTCGAATTAATGAAAAAGCACAGCCGGGGATAGACTGATTTCGACGCCAAAGGCGCCGAAACTGAGACGCCAAAGGCGTCCAGGGGGT
>Ga0209780_1000312_pt1 | contig 24630 bp, 16 predicted proteins | sample WorMetexBAHAMAS2_FD_187384 | JGI IMG/M metagenome (GOLD analysis project Ga0209780, IMG submission 187384) | Marine gutless worms symbiont microbial communities from Max Planck institute for Marine Microbiology, Germany - Inanidrilus exumae... | ecosystem: Host-associated > Annelida > Digestive...
ATCAGTAGCAGCACAGTGGCGCAGATGACTGAGATAGCGAGCCCGCCTTCCAGGTGCCTTGGAGAAAATGGCTTTCATGCTTGCAATAAAATTGTCGGTTAGTTCAAAAGCACCACGAAACTCCTCGCCAACAATCGACAGAATGTGTGCCCCCCACGTGATGTGATATGAACCGCATTTGGTAAGAGGCCATGCAAGCCATCGGTAAAGCATTTCTTCATGTATGCTGCATTGTCACTGATAAGTGCTAGCACGTTACTGAAGTCAATGTTGACGCTGGTGAGTGTACGAATTATAAGTTGAGCGATCGTGACATTGCTTACAGTCTGGAGAAACTCGGTATTGACAAGGACAGCCTTTGATCCATCTGAATCAAATACATCAAGTGGCTGTAACAGAACGTTAACCACATAACGGCCTTCAACGTCAGTGGTTTCGTCAGCGATTACTGCAACCTTTTTGCCAGCCAGCTTGCTAATTAGTTCAGCTTGCTGTTTCTCAAACACCTTCGGAACATAGTGTTGTCGCAACTAGTTGGCTTGGGGAATGTCGCCTCCTCCCTTGACGTTGGCTGAGATAAAATTTCTCAACTGCGGATTATCCATCTTTTCCATTGGTATATTCGCAGACATGAATGCGCGCACTAGATCAACCACTAAATCTTCTTTGGCATCAGATACCACTGTCTGACGCACCCAGTTAGTGTGATCTGCCTTTTAGGCGTGACGCCTGCAGCAACCTCGCACTTGTGTTCAGCTGCTTGTTCCAACTGGCGCTTTGACTGTAAATGATCTGATACATTCTGCCTACGAATGTGGTCAACAGTTACGTTGCAAATTTTGCACATCAGCAGACCGCCTTCTACGACAAACGTGCGAAATCCAAACTTTGCTACTCAATTCGCTGCAGTTATGTGAACAGCACTTTTCGAACGCTGAGTCATCTTCTCAGTATTAAAACGTTCACTGGCTGTGAGCTGTTAATTAGTCTAGCGTCACTCAAACTGCAGAATTTGTGCAGTTTGAGTGACGCTTTTTCGCAGGACCACCGTTTAGTAGGATAAATAATTAAATCATTAGGGACCGACTGTCATGGAATTTTCAAGAAACTTGCAAATTCGCTTATTTGTGGCTGGAAATTCAAATAAATAACACTTCCATTCGCGTCAAATGCCCCAGAACTTTAGCGTTAAGTCACATCAAACTATTAAACAAACATTTTAACCTAAACTTGTCATACTTGACGGCGGTGAATGGCCTACATAGAGCCATTGTGCCAGAATACAACTACCGTACTCACTCACACCTAATGAGTAATGAATGGATAATTAATAAATTCCAATGATGGTCCTGCATATAGCGTACGAGCGATTGTATCAACGAAATCACGCGGCGTGTTTACTAATTAAATATGACACCAACAACTTTACGACAAGTAAACTTCAATAAAAAATATCGGAAGTAAACCGAAAAAGCGTCACTAAAAAGTAATTACGTCATCACTCATCAGTCGATTGTGCTAATCACCGGTCATCTTCATTTACAAAGGTCCAGTAAGTAAAAACTTATGTAAGTAAGCAAACTGAACATGAAAACGCGTCACCGAAATCAACAGGCCTGTTTAGCTGTCTGAAGGGACTGCATGTCACAATTATAACAGCAATACAGACTTATGGAATTTGGCCATTGCCGCAGAATTTCCGTGTTTATGCGGAATTCCATGATATTCCACGGAAACACGGAAATTCCGTGGCAACGGCCAAATTCTGCGGCTCAGCTCGAAATTCCGCGATTGCGGAAAACTGTAGGCCCTAGTTATACTTTCTACTCGCAAAGAGCAGACCCAATTGTGCATTGTGACTGCTGTTTGGCACATTGTGACTGTTCTTTTTGTGTGCCTTAGAAGCTCACTTACTTACTAACTTACTTAGATACAATACCAGCTTGTGATGGACCGATGGACGGACAGACACACAACGACAGCATATACCGTGCTAGCATAGTGTCATGCAGTGAAAATGATGTGTGTAATTGATGATGCTGGTGGTTAGCAACTGTTTGCATGTGTGTGATTGTCAGGTGACACATCATTTGCAATACCCACCAAATACCTCGGTGGTCTATTCATATTTTGAAAGTCGAGGTGGAAAATTTGATGAAGTCCTGTTCTTCGGTTTGCAGTACATTCTGAAGCATTGGTTGGTTGGACCTGTTGTCACACAGAAGAACATAGATGAAGCCAAGGATGTTTACCGCAGTCATCTCGGACAAGATTACTTCAACGAAGATGGATGGAAATATATAGTTAAGGTGACATTGTTATTGTGCTGTAGGCTCTGTGTATCTGTCCACATGCTAGCTGTTTCCATTCGGTCCACATGTAATGTAAGTTACATAACACGTAATGTATTGTCATAAACCGTGATAAATGTGATCTCAGTAGCCATTACTTACAGCCAGGCATCGGTTATCTGCTCTTCAGCAGCTGTTGTTTTATAGAATAATCTGCAACTCGTACCAGAAGTGATCCAGTCTTTATTAATTGAATCTTCTAAATCCATGGTACTAGCACCAGTTTTGCTGTAACATATAGCTAATTAATTCAGATAATATTCTTTACTTGTCTTTAATTGCACTGAATTTACATGGTTATGATCACCCCCAGTATATTACTTTTTCACTACTTTGTTCTATTTTTCATTATTTGGCTTAAAGCTAGGCTTTGGTCGAATATGGGATTTACTGGCCAATTTGGCGGTGTTCACACGTTTGGCTATAACTCAGCCGAAAGTGAACCAGTTTGAACAAAATCTGGAGCACAATGAGTACATAGTTGGGGGCTGGCCCTGGCAGATTTTGGGCACGATCAGCACAGTAGTGACAGTTTGAGAGGCAGGCTAAATTTTTTCTGAATGATAAATAATGCACGATTTCATTGATTTCCTGTCTGACAAATTTTTCGAAATTTGAACACAACAACGTCGATCGATAGAGATCGAATGAACCGACCACTGCTGTTCCGAGACCGAATAAGTAACTGCACAAATTTGTTCCGGCCGGATCCGAATCGAATCGAACCACACACGCACATCCGCGCCGCATTCGCCCTCCGACATACATGCGGATTTAACCGGACGCGCGCATCTGACAGTGTGTTCCCTCACGCCTCCCAATGTCCACCCCTCCACTAAGGATCGTCGCTATCAGCACGCCGTTTACCTGGTTCTGTATGTCAAGCGTGGGAAAACTGTACTGCCCTGGTAATAACTGCAGCCGTGCATGAATAACGTCAGCGGCGGTGACGTCTGTTGTTTACTCACAGCAGGAGACCACCAAAGGATGGCAAAAGAGAAGCTAATTAGCTTCACACAGCGGCTTCGAGTGAGTGAAGATAGTAAGTCAGGGAATCGGCCAATTAGTGTCACTTTGCACATTGGGTGGTCTCACTAAGAACAGAGAAAATGCTTAGCATGTTCCACCTCTGGAACAAAAAATGTTCCACGACCGAACCGAACCGATTTTGTTGTGGGCTGTAACAGTACCAGAAATGGTTCCGTTACGATCTCTATCGATCAATGTCACGATGAAAAACTTTTAGAACAGAATTTCAGCATAAGGGGTTGTTTTTAAAAAAAAATGCAAAAATTCCTTACAATATTTCAACGTATAGTGACTTCAAGCCGTCATAACTATGCAATGATTACAGATCGCTGGAAATTCACTACCAAATGAGCCCTCTATGGGATGTCTAGTTTCCATCTTTACTGTTAGAATCAATTGAAAATCATTCCCTCATGCTGTACGCTCCATACAAGACAGGTACCTACCCAAATTTTCGGCAACATCGATGTCCGATGTTGGGTAAACCACGTACGCTGCTGTGCTGCCTGGCTGACGGACATGGACGAAATGCAGACTGAATTGGAAATTGAAAGTAAGTAATGCGGCAGATAATGCTGACATCAGTCAGTCGCAGGCACATGATACTAGGCATCGTCAAATGCAGGAAGTAAACAGCTTATGCACAAATAGCGGATTTCTTCGAGCCGAATACTGTATTGTGGCATTCCACACAATACAGCCATCTACTTGTATTCGGCTTAAGTAGCAAGTGGCAGCTATTTGAATGTACAGTGTTTGAAACTGAATGCCATACGAGGACATGTATGCAGATTTTTACCGTGCTACGCTATATGCTAGTGCATGCTAGTGCCGATATGTGCTGTTATCATGTGTCTGTCTGTCTGTCTGTCACATGCCAGTATTGTACCAAAATAGCTAAATGTAGGATAAAGCAAACAACGCTTACTATAGCCCAGTGACTCTAGTTTTCTGATGCTAAAGATTTCTGCGAAATTCAAATGGGATAACTTCAATGGGGGCGCCAAATAGAGGTATAGTTGGTTCAAATCGGCGATTTTTGACCAGTATCTCACTATATCTCAGAAACGGTGCAAGATAGGGACATAGTTGCTATGGAACGCTAATAGGAATTTGTAGGCGCTCTGTCGAATGTCGCTATTTCCAGTGACCTTGAGTGACCTCTTAACTACCCCAAACTATCCAATTTTCGACATTTTGTATCATCTTTTATATCTTTGTAGTGGGTGGAGATAGAGACTTCAAACTTGGTTGAGTGTAGCAAGTGCTAGCCCACGGATGGCAAACCATCTCTGAAAGGGGCGTGGTCAGGTCACGTGAACCATGTAAATTTTGGTAGGAACCAACCATATCTGTTGACCGGCTGAAGCTACAGTCGTCAAATTTTGTACACTGGTAGGCTGTGTCACATCCCAGCATAAGAATGACAAATCACCCTTAAAAGCGGCTTGGTCAGGTTCATGCAACCCACTTTAAATTTTGGAGCCCACAATGATATCTCCAGTATGGCTGAAGCAAGAGTCGCCAAATTTTGTATGCAGGTGGAGATGACAGACTGCCCCCAGTGGGCATGGTCAGGGTCACGTGGCCAGTTTTTAGGTCGACTCTTCTGAGTGGATCTAATAATGTGGGTCTCAGCTAGAATCGTCAAATTTTGCACACTGGTAGACTGTATCAAATCCTAGCTTTTGGATGACAAACCACCCCTAAAAGGGGCATGGTCAGAGTAACATGATCCATTTTCAGTTTTGATGCCACAATCATATCTCTGGTACGGCTGAAGCGAGATTCGCCAAATTTTGTGTGCAGGTAGAATTTGTCAAGTGCTAGGCTTGAGATGACAGACTGCCCCCTAATGGGCGTGGTCTGGGTCACGTGGCCAGTTTTTAGGTCGACTATATGAGTGGACCTAATAAGGTGGGTGTCAAATGTCCATCTGTCCATACATGCGTCTTTTCGTCCACAAAAAAAGTTTTTTTTTCAATTTCGATGAAATTTGGCATGTAGGTAGAGGTCGATGAGTGATGCACGACGGTATGCAATATGACCAGATCCAACGTGACGGTCATGGTCATGAACCGTTAACAGTTGGAAATCCGGCCATTTTTAAAAGCTATATCCTCTGCCATTTACAATGGGAGTTGGCAACTGACCACTGATTCTTAAACTAGGGCACAATATCTAAATTTGATCGGGCCGGATTTTTTGATATTTGGCTTAGTTTTTCTGTCATGTGACTTTGAAGTTGGTAGAAGCATCACTTGTGAAGAGTCGACCGTCAGTCCTGCACGATATCTGTGGAATTGGTGAAGCTAGGCACTTGAGATTTTGTGTGCTGACAGATACATAGGAGTACTGACCTTCAAGGTCATTCACCTATTGCTGCCTTTACAAATGTGGTTTTTCATACGGCCGTTCAGAAGTTGACAAGATTTCAACTGACATAATGCATCACGCAGTCCCTCTGTGACAGCCGAGCTTCTTGTAAATTTTGGAGGCCACAATCATAGACCGTAATCATATCTCTAGAACTCCTGAAGTCGTCAAATTTTGTGTACGTGTAGGCTGCCTCTAGTGTTAGCCTAAGAATGACAAACTGCCCCCTAATGGGCATGGTCAGTGCATTTTAACTTTTTTGCTCCAGTCATATCTTTGAAATGGCTGAAGCTAGCCATTTCAAATTTGGTGTGTAGATTGACACTGAATTACAAGTGCATATATGATAGATTATCCATGGTGATTCGTTTAAATTTTGGGAAATAACTAATAATATCTTGGAAATGGTGCACGATAGAGACATAGTTGCAAATTGATAGCAAATTGTATGTGGCCTATTGAATGCCGTCAATATCAATGACCTTGAGTGACCTTGAAGGTCATTTTTGCTGTTTGAAACCTTTCTGGCTACCATACCTCGCGAACTGTAGCATGTATTATATGATGATATTTTTATTCACCTACTGCAAGACTATTCGAATGTGGTTTTTATAGCTTTGCACTAGCAGCAGTTAACTAGATTTCAATTGACATAGTGCATCGTGCAGTCCCTCTGCGATAGATGAGCTTTTTGTTTTAATATGGAAATTTGCTTAGTTGCTTACATCAGGTTATTTTGGCTTTCAGATGTTGTGCCACTGTCCATAGTAAACTTTAGATATTGTTGGAGCCGGGTAGTAATGTTCTTCCGATTATTAAAGTTGCTAATAATGATGGTGCTTGTACCTGTGACAGAAACACCAAGGTCATTTGCCAGTATGTATCAAAGCTGTGCCGGAAGGAACTCTTGTGCCGAATCGAAATGTACTGTTCACTGTGGAAAACACTGATCCAAAATGTTACTGGCTCACCAACTACCTTGAGGTAACTATTGTCATGATGATGAAGATGCATAATGATGACAGTTATTATCGTTATTGTACTGGTGTAGTGATGCTGTTGTGAAAATGCTACAGGGTCACTTTGCTGAGACATAGCATAGAGACTGAATGTTTACAGAGGCAGTGCCTGAAGGCATCTCAGTATGGGCGTAAATCATGGGATGAGGCACCAGGAATTTGGAGTGGGTGATGGTAATGCACATCCCCCAAATTTTGTCACATTTCAAAATTTAAAGCACTAGATTGCTTGCATGCATTACAGTGCAGTAAAAAGCTTACCAACCCCATAACTCTGACAGTGTTTTACTACTTCAAAAGTACCATCTTCAACGTCCACCAAATCACCACTTCAGGCAGAAAATTTATCATTTTTCTGGCTAGGGCATGGACAGAAAATACTGCTCACAATTCACAAAAATACCATTATAAGTGAAAATTTTAATTTTTATTCTGGGGAAGGTGCCTTGGGTTGTGGGAAGGAGTAAACATTCTGGATCTGCCCCTGCGTCCTACCAGCATTCCAGCCGAATTTATGCAATGCAGCTTAGTGTTTGTTGATAGTTGTACAGTTCATCCATCATGTAATGGACACAACCTGCACCTCTGGTTTAATGGAGATTTTTCAGGTGAACCCGGTTTTTTTCAGTATTCTTCTTTTAGTTGTTCCTGAAGAGAACATTGCGGGAGAAGTGGCACAGGTTTTTTGATTTCCTTCACACACGATGTCAGCATCTAAACAGTCGAATGCAGTTGAAGCAGTCCAGCGTCAAGCTTGTCAAATCATTATTGGAAGCAGTAAATACTGTGAAAACCATCGTATTCTTGACATGGACAGTCTCAACACACGACGCCAACATCAGACCAAGAAACATTTGACCATATTGTCCACAACTCTGAAAATTGTCTTTTCAGCCTGTTACCTACTGAATGCGGTCAATCTGTCACTGGTCGTGTTTGGTGTGCTGACAGACTGCCGTGTATATTTGCGAAGACTAACAGATTTAGGAACTCTTCTATTTGCTTTTGTTTATCGAATTTTCAGACTTAATGAATGTGTGCTTGTCTAAACCAGCCTCCAGCCTGCCATACGCCATTATTTTGTATTTTGTATCAATCAGCCGTGTCAAAGCACTGAAGGAAGTCAAAACACTGATCCCAACCAGCGAAGACTACCCACTGGCCTTGTCCGGTCTTCGCCCATCTCCGGACTCTGGATGGAAATAACGGTATTGTTGTCTTTATGCCAGCACTCCAGCACCAGCAACATAATGCTTTGTATGTGTAAATTGTGTACTGTATGGCGGTTTGGCGTAGTGGTAACGGCGTTGAGTTTCTCAACGAAGTTGCTCTACGTTGAACCCGGTTAGTACTGGGATGGGTGACCATCTTCGGGCGGGCATCTCAGTATGTAACTAGCCACCCAGGCCAACTTAGCCTGGCCAGCTTTCCATGGGGAGGCGCAGTGAGTACTTGTGATGTTTTGGCCACCACTAGGAAAGAAACAGTGAGTTCTGCATGACAGTAGGCCCTGTTACCAGGACAGCTGGCATACTGATCTAGTCGGTTAAAGGCGCTGGCTGCTAGCTGAGCCGTCCATCCGGCATACGTCAGTCATATGCTGGCTTAATTGGGTCTAACAACCCTCACTGGCTCAAAGCATCACAAAAGGGGATGAGCTACCTTGCAGCGGACCTGCAGTCTATGCAAAAAAATTCTACTACTACTTTGTGCTGAATCAAATTGTTTGGCAAATGTTGTCAATGACAGGTTGCAGACAGACAAACACGTATGTTTGCTGTGTGCTGTGCAGACGCTGCTGGTTGAGGTGTGGTATCCAATGACTGTTGCAACAAACTCGTACCATCAGAAAGTTCTGCTGTACGATGCACTGAGTCGAACGTCCGACTCAATGGATGCTCTGCCATTTCAGCTTCATGACTTTGGATATCGAGGCTCTACGTCTGTCGAGGTCTCACTCTCAGCTGTCCTTCGTTACATGTTTGCATTCGTTTGAAAGAAGGACGCTGTGTTAAAAGTGCACAGTTCCTATTTCAGGATTTCAGCAGTTCAGTATCTTCGCCACGTTCGGCAAGGGTACTGTTTTGACCCGAGATCGTTTGTTTGTTTGTTTGTCTCTCTGTGGGCGGATTTTCATGAAATTTGGGGAATAGGTAGATTATGGACCAAAGACTAGTTGATTTGGGACGGTTAGGGACAAGGTTAGAAGTTAGGTTGACTGGTAGCTGGTACTGACACTGGTGGAGGTATGCGCTTTACTGAATGGCATCTAGTTCAGTGCAGTTTTCACTTAAATGAACTAGTTACGGTGCTTTTATTATACAACCAAAAACATTCTTGTTTAGCTACATTTCAACCTCTGATCTAAGGTCTTCGTCAGGACTGACTCTGGTTTCTGATGTCAGTTAAGTAAAGTATACGTCGATTTGTATAGTGCATTGTCGTAACTACTTCTAATGCGCTCAGACATGGATCACACAGTTAATTTATCTCATACGTGGATCAGAATGGTTCCGCTATGCCCAGCCAAACACAGTGGAGGTAATGAATCGAGATGACGGGAGCTACCAGCTGAGCCATGTGTGAGACAAGTTACTTACTTATGTCAGAAGATCGGATCGGATCAGAGGTTAAAACATCAATAAACAAGTATTATTTTGGTTGTATAATAAAAGTAACTAGTTAATGTTAGACTGCCGACCTGATTAAACTTTTCACAGAACAATTTTCACTTACCTGTAGTTGCTCTGCCTTATTGAAAGCAGTCGGAAGGAAAGCTCCAACTGTAAGACTTCCAGAGCGTGTATAGTAGTCATTGACTACTATACACGCTCTGGTGATCTCTGTTTCCAGGGTTCTGGAATAGCAGGGATTTAGAGCTGGAATGTTGTGGATTGTGGACCAAACGTTTCCCACAGCCTGCAGTTGACTTGCCAACCATTAGCTCTTGGTTGATACCAAAGTGGCCACTTGTTGTCAGAGGTGGAGTGCAAGAAACTTGTGTAACCCTTCTTTATGACTGTGATAGTTGGGTGGCAAGAAGGACATTTGGCCGGTAAAAAACCCGTTCCACTAATCCCAGTGTTTCAAAAAAGATAGACGAGGAGGACCGTAGGGGACGGGGAACCATCTGATCAAGGTTTGCCTGTAAAATGGCCAGTAAATGGAAGTATTATTAGGAATAGTGGTGGCATTGGTAACAGTTGAGCTTGTCGTGGCCATGTAGAAACTGAGCTGTCTGCAATGGTGTATGTCACTCATCATTACCTCATGGATGTTGAAGAGACCAGAACAGTGACTCCAGTCTGTTATCAGTGTTCTGTGTCTCACTGGTATTTGCGTACAGGGTGTGGATCCAGGATTTAGGAAGGGGTTTTTCAGTGTTATGGGGACAGAAGTCCTCCGTTGAGGTCCAGGGACAGAGTTTCAGTAAGGGATCTGGGGGGACGAAGCTAGTGAATTTCTGCAAGTTATACTGCAGTGATGTACTCTGAAAGACGGCAAAACAATATTTTCTCAACTTAGCACTATAGACGCTGGATTTATCCAGTAATGGGAGTTAACCTGCAAGGGGGTTCATCTGATCGGGGATGGGGATGGGTACAGCAGCCCTAAAGCTGTAAAATTTAGTAAATATCACGGTTTTTTGGCGGTTGTTTGGCAGTTCAGCCTGTTGCAGTCTGTCAGCATGTTTCACTTGCATGTGAGTGAATGAACTCAGAAAACCTAATAGCAGAAAACGCCACTGTAAACAAACCAGTGGAGGACTATTGAGAATATTTTCAGCATCATGTGCATTTATAACAAATAGTGTTGTTACGGTGGCAGGAATTTGCAACTCGGTTGGTGACGGTGTTTTTTGACATAGGTCAGTGTCAAGGCTAGGGTTGTTAATTGAAAACAGATGGATGTCACGGCCTGGTTGTTCTGGAAGGAGCTAATTGCTGACTGCATGCGACAGTGCACTAAGTGAGATCGTCACGAGGTCTTACTGAGTACAGTGCATAGACTGTCCCGGCGTTTGCCAGTGGGGAAGTGGACGTGTGGGGGAGGAGGCGGGCGGTATCACACACTCACCATGCGTTCACGTTCAAGCAGGGATCAGATGACGCAGCATTTCTATGACTATCACTGCTCTGCCAAAGTGAGGGGCAGTTTTCAGGAAACAGCGCCCAGAAAGACCGCTGAGCACACTGTAAAACACTGCGATGGCAGTGTTGTTTTGGTGGTAGCTAACCACCGCAGTGGCAGTGAAAGTTCGGTGGTCGTAACAACACTAATAACAAAGTGGATACACTGGTTCTCGTTTGTTTAAATGTTGATGTGTGTTAGTCGGCCGGTATTGGAGGTGCGGCACATCTTGTCAACTTCTCCGGCACTGACACAATAGCAGCTCTGATGACAGCTCGCACGTACTACCAGTGTCCAATGGCCGGTTTCTCCGTTCCTGCCGCTGAGCACAGGTTAATGAGCCGAATGCATATTCTTAACAACCACAACCACCAGTGCCATTTTAACGGCTCTTTTCTTTTTTGGTTGATTTCCCGTCACATTTCATCCTCAACTTGTTGCAGATGAGAACCGTTGAGGATAACTTGCTCAGCTATTTTATTGGTCAGATTCACCCAACCAACAGTGTCAAAGCACTACATACACTTAACAGCTGTTAGGCTCACCATCCTTTATGTGTATTCAGTGCCTCAGTGCCAGATCTTTAAGTGTTCTTCAGCTTCACGTGTCATGCTGTTAGCACCTCTGAAGTTACGACCTAATGGCGCTATACAAATCTGTTTATTATTATGGTTATTTTTAAAATTCCTCGGTACATATGGTCCCAAGGATGTTTATTATTATTATTATTATCATTATCATCATTATTTTTTGCTTACCAGCACAAAGCTGAAGGCGTGAAAATTGAAGTTAAGCAAATGAAAAATGGTTGCAACGATGCTTTCACTCGGTGACTATAGTGTGATGGAAGGAGACCGTATTTCCCATTTGGAGAGCTATGGATAGGCGTTGGAAAAGGAATTTTGTTTCCCTGGTGTCCTCTGTGATGGTTGTGATGGGCCTGCCAATTTCTTGTGTCAGCTCAATGGCCATGTCGTGTCATGTACCAGCTGTCTTCACGGCAAATGGGTAGAAGATGTGAGTACTGGCCAGTTTGGAATACTTGTCAATCTTGTTCTGGGCTGCTGCACCTGGCTTGGTTGCTGTGCTGCCTATGTGAATAGACTGTGTTGTTATTATTATTATGTAGGTTTACATGCGCGAGTGTGTGAAATGTGAATGATGGAAGTCATTGTGTGCAGTTGCGTGCAGTAGAGCATCTGCCTGTTTGTCATCTGTGTGTGTGCATGAATGTATCTGCACACTTTAGTCATAAGCAGTTGAGGCAGATTAACATGCTGATGTTACGGATTTGACTGCACAAGTCACTGGAGAGAAGCAAGATGACTGACTGGAAAACCTGAAAAATCTAGAAATGTCAAAGAATTTGACATTTGTGGGAATTGGCCATAAGTCGGTGAAATGTGAGGGAAAGTCTTGCCGTCAAAAACTGTTCATTGCTAATTTCACATTTGTTTAGCAGACTCTGTTGGGTGTTGTATCATCTGTTTTAAGGATTTTGCTGCTTACTAAGTCATTGTGAGCATTTTCGTAGAATGCGTACTGGTGTATTATGGGGGCAAGGCAGTTTTGAAAATATCCACCTAAATATCTGTAAACATTGTCATGTCATCATGATATTTAGCACTCCAGTAGAGCTCTTCCATGCACAACTTTTCTGTGAGTAAGTGCAGTATAGGTATTATTATGCAGTTAAGAACTGAAATTATTTGAGAACTGAAGTTTAAATTTAAGTCAAATTGTTATACAGTAAAGAAGTGAAACTGAAGTGAAATTTAAATTAATCTGTCCGGAAGTGAATAATAACTGAAACAGAATTTTTTCTGACATAAAATATCACTGCACTGTTGGTTTGGGTACAGGAAGAACATAGGGCCTGTAGAGAGCTGCTCTGGCGATAGTGCTATGTCCTAAGGGGATCTGACTTATTTTGTTTGAACTCTGCATACGTATGCTGGTTTGGCAAAAACTGGGTGACAGCAGTAATATTTATGTGTGCTAACTTACATTCCCTCATTCCATGAATATTTACTGGGTGAACTTGTGGTAACCGGTTGCCCCTGTTTTTCTGCCCTTGTTCCTAACCTGTGCAGCTACTTGGGAGAGGCCAGGACTTTTCATATCCATTATAATACAGTCCAGCTTAATTTTTGTTGGGCGACCCATCTGTCAAATATTTCTGTATCCATAGTTGTATAACAGTTGGTCCAGTATGTGACAAATTTATGTTCAACATGTCCGACCTATCTCAGTCTGTACGATTGCTAATGCCAGCAATTACTTTCTGATCTGTGCATTCTTGCATCCAAAAATTGACCGAGTATAGCTGACATGTATTTGTGTATTGTAACTCTTTATAAGTAATTTGTGTTGTTTAATGATATTTCTACTGCTGTCTGACTGCTGTTATCCTTCAGTGCTTTATGCTGTTGGTAACGGCGTCTGGGCTGTAAAAAAACCTGCACTACATACTCAAAGATTCACGTTTGGACAACTGACCTATGCTGCAGTAACGCCCCGAAATCAGTCGGTTAAACCAAATCTGAAGGTACTGTTACTGTTGGCTTCTTTCAAATGGCCAGACTGCTGCGGAAAGTGCATTGCACCCTTGTTGCCAGGTCTTCAGAAACCACTGCCATCATAAACCACTTGGAATGTCTGCATTTGTGTCCAGTACGATTACAACGTGGACACGTGATGGCGAGCTCGATGCATTCCGAAACATGTTGACCAAATTTCCCTCAGGAATTGTGTCGGTGGTCAGCGATAGTTATGATGTGTGGAACGCATGTGAGAAGCTGTTTGGTGAAGAGCTCCATGACCTTGTGGTTCAGCGCGGATCTCGGGACAACTCAAGACTTGTCATTCGGCCTGACTCGGGGGATCCAAAGACTGTTGTCATCAAGGTGTGGCGCTGTCTTTGCTCCAGAATCTTAAACTTAGGCTGTCATGGATTTTTTAGAAGTTTACCACTGATTAATCGTTATTTTATGGATTAATTTATGGATTAATTATGTCATTTTTAACAAAAATTAATTTGTCAGTGTATGCAAATTATTTTTGGAAAATCTTTATTTACCACAAATATGATAGAAGACAATATATACATAAATATATACCGTGTCTTGGAAAAAATGTGCCACTATACTTTTGCTGCTAGCTTTGCCAAATGTTGATCGATTTTCAAAATGTTTTCACGGATAGACTTAGCAGTAAATGTGTAATAAAGCGATAGTAATATATCCCACCAACCACCCTTCAATGTGTCGCTACACTACCTTGTAAAATGTCTGTGCTCAAAAAATGGCCATGTCCCAGAGCTGAGCGGAGCAAACTGCCATGCAAAAGTCAGCCATTGGATAGAGTTGCTGAAAAATATTCATCCAATGATGTTAGCACAATTTCGTTAACTGACGAAAAGATAGTTACAACCGGGGTGCCAAATACAGGTATGGTAGATTAAAATCTGATTTTTAATTCGCTACGTCTCAGAAATGGTGCAAGATAGGGACATTAGTTACTATGGAAGGCTTATAGAAACATGTGTGCGCTCTATTGAATGGCACTATTTTTAATGACCATGCATGACCCCTAACTACCACAAACCACCTCATTGTCCACATTTTGTATCACCATTCATATCTTTGTTGTGGGTGGAGATAGAGACTTCAAATTTGGTTGCTAGGTTGATTGGAGCAAGTTCTAGCCCATAGATGACAAATGATCCCCTTTATAAATTTTTATGGCGCTAATGATATCTCTGGAATGGCTGAAGCTAGAGTCATCAAACTTTGTACACAGGTGGGCTATGTCAAATGATAGCCTACAGATGACATGTGACCCATTTTGAGGAAGTTTTACACCCAGCTGACTGACATGGGCAAACATGTCGGCCTATGCTGGATTCCGAGTCATGTTGGGATAAAAGGAAACGAAATGGCAGATAAGGTAGCCAAATATGGTATTTGTTCTATCGTCACTCAAAGCAAGATTTCCCCAGAGAGCTTCTTTCCGCATATATCCAAGCTAATTATGGAAGAATGGAAAGATACATGAGATGGCACCTTGATAAATAAACTGTATTTAGTCAAACCAATACTTGGCAAAAACAAACCGTATACATCATTAAGCCGTCGTGGCGAAACAGTCATCACTCTGCTAAGAATCGGTCACAGTCGAGTGACTCACTCGTATCTTCTGTCGAGAGAGAGTCAACCCATCTGTGATCACTGCAAGTGTCATTTGATGGTTAAACATATGCTTTTAGAATGTTAACACAATTCTTTGTGTTTACTATTTGGTTGACGTATTTGATGTTACTTGCTTTTGTTTTTCACTAATGTTTATGTCGACTCCTCCGAGTCGACCTAATAAAGTGGGTCTCGAATGTCCGTACGTCTATCCGTCCACAAAAAGTTTCTTCGATTTCAATGAAATTTGGTATGTGGGTAAAGGTCGACGAGTGATGCATGACGGTATGCAGTATGAACCAATCCAAGGTCAAGGTTACGAGCCCTTGAATGTCGGACATTCGGCCATTTTCAAAGGCTATTTCCTCCCCCATTTATAATGGGGGCTGGCAATTGACCACTGATTCTTAAATTAGGGGGCAATACCTATAGCTTATCGGGCCGGATTTTTTATTTTTGTCCTATTTTTTGTGTCACGTGACTTTGCTGTTGGCAGTAAGTAGGAGTCAACCGCCAGTCCCATACGGGGCTAGTTTATTTGTATTTGTTTTAACTTGTACTGGCACTGAATAGTCTACTTTGTGCTGATGGTGCTGTTAAGAATCTACTCACTCAATCACCATACGGAGCAGTATGGTGAGTCTGTGTGTGTTTGTGTCTGTTGGTTAAGTTCATGAGCCCTGTGAAACCAGCTGAACCAATTGAGGTGCTGTTTGGGGTGGTGACTCGGGTGGTCCTGGGGAACCATGTATTAGATAGGGACCCCAATCTTGTAAGGGAAAGGGGCAATTTTTTGTGAGAAAATGGCGGACCTTGTAAAGTATAGGGACACTGTACGGTAAGCTGCACAAAAGCCGCTGAACCGATCGAGATGCCATTTGGGATGAAAACTCGGGTGGCTTTTAGTTTCAAATGAAGGACTTTTCTAGGTCACATGAAGTCACGCTTTAAATGTGGTGTTATCTCAGAATTGGTGTAAGATGGAGTCGCTGGTACTGCAGACCACTAATAGAAAGTGATGTATGGTCTATCAAATAGTGGAAATTGGGATTACCTTGAGTGACCTTCAAGGGCATTCGTCTACTGTGATTCATACAGCTGTACAGCAGTTGACAAGATAGTGCATCTCGCATTACGATAGCTTCTTATTTTCATTTAGATACCCAGATACATCTTTGGTGGGGGGAATTTGTGATTTTTGACCAATATCTTGCTGTGTATTGGAGATGATGCACAATATGGGCATAATAAGAAGTCGTATGTGATCTGTTGAACTGTGACATTGCCAACGACCTTGAGTAACGATTGAAAGTCATTTCAGCTGGTGCTCTTGTGTGTAGGTACTAAATATTCTTGGGAAGAAGTTTGGCTGTGAGACTAACAGCAAGGGCAAGAAGATACTGCCGCGGTACATCCGTGTCTTACAGGGAGATGGTGTCAGCTACGAGACATTGAAGTCGGTACTGGAGGGTGTGGATAAGGCCGGCTGGAGCACGGAGAACCTGGTGTTTGGCAGTGGAGGTGCTCTGCTGCAGAAGGTTGATCGTGATACTCAGAAGTGTGCCTTTAAGTGCAGCTTTGCCGTCGTCGACGGCAAACCAGTGAGTGCTTTACTGAAGAGTACTGAGTATTAGATTCACGTCTCACCCAATGCACAATAGGTCATTTCAGAGGCGTTCTTCCCAGCTGCTATCTGGGCTTGGTACGGAATAAGCTAAACCTAACACAGTAAAAGCAAACACTTACCAGTAACACGAAACTACTGCAATAGAAAATAAACATTAAAAAGCTAAAGCCAGGTTTGGTTGCCTTTTTATGTCCTCCGGTTTGAAAATGTAGCAGGAGCTATTCTTACAGCCGTGGGGCTGTGTGGAGCCTTCACTTAAGAGTAACATTGTGACTACGGGGTAATTTGGGTCGTCGGCCGAGTGCATGTAACTTGGCAGTGAAGTCATCGTTAAAGGTCCTACCACAACTTGACATCTTGCCACACTACTTTGGCACCTTGGTGAGCAGTGGTGCTACTGTCAGGTCAGTACCTTGATGGTGGCATAGACAGTTGTGTGAACAGTGAGCCAGCTGTGGTGTCATTGTCTGTAATTACACAGTGTAGATAATATTTGCCACTGTCCATATATACTGCATTGACATTAACATTGTTTTAAATCCACATTATTATACACTGAGTACAGTGTAAAGCTACGTATACACGATACAACCCGCTGTACAACCGGTTGGACGACCAGTTGGATGAAATCTTTTGAATATTTACATTCGTAATTTAATTTCAAGGCACCAGACTAGATCAGGTTTATCATTACTCGAAAAAGTGGGTCAGCATGCTTTAGTTCTGGTGCAACAAAGCCAAGAGTGAACCTGCATTGCCACCTGGTTGGGAAAGGTTTATTGATGATGGGTTGACAGAAAATGCAGGACCTGAGAAGGATGGACCGCCGTTTTATCGGGTTTAAGTCTCTTGACAGCTCCTGGAAAGCAGTGGTCATCTTGCACATGTCCACAGTTGTCCACACCATTCATGCTTGCTGCATCTCTTGTCTCAACTTTGTACCCCATTAATATATTGAACTCGTTTCTTTTCCGTGTTTTGATGCTGTCTGTTGAGGGCCAGAAAGAGAATCAAGACTGTTACAAGCTCCTTCAGAAATCCTAATGGTTTTCTTTGGAAACCAAGAGTAACTTGAGACAACTAGCCTTATTGAACATGCACTGAAATTGCTACTAGCAATACTAAGAGCTGGTTGTACTAACCATATTTAAAACTTAATTGGAGATTTAAGTGTAGATTAGCTCTTAAGTGGCAGTAGTACTGTATAATGCGTTTTATGTTAATGAGCACTTAAGTGGAGATTTGTACTTAATTTAAGTATAGTTGGTGCAAATGGCCATAACTCTGCTGTAATGTAAAATGAAGTGTCTTACTAGTCCCATGCCGTCCTTGAGTAATTGCAGGCCTGGGGTAGTTCTATAAAATAGGGACTGTTAAACAAAAATTGAATGTAGTAGTGGTAGTGGTAAATTTCTGGGGGAGATTCCGCGTAACTTGGACTAACCCCAGATAAGTTGGTCAGTTAGAATCTGGAAGTGGTAGTCTTACAGCTGGTATGACATTCACTGTAGTGTTTTAAAACATCTGTTTAAATGGCTGCTTATAGATTAGCTGTGAGCATAAGACAGCGAAGCATTGCGTGTTGGATGTGAATTTAGGTGAACGTTTTCAAGGACCCGGTGACAGATCGTGGGAAAACGTCCAAGAAAGGTCGACTGAAACTTGTCAGAAATGCACAAGGGCGTTTCAGTACGCAAGTGGAGGTTCCAGAGACGTCGTACAAGCCGGACGACCCGACTGTGAGTTGTAGACTGTGAATCTTGTTGAGAAAACTTCTTTGGTGACTGATGTTGACAGCCGACAGCACGGCATGGTACACAAACTCATCAGTCAGTCCAACAGCCATTTCTAGGTGAACGTGTTGGCTCGTTATCTGGATAAATGCAGTTTTTAGTTTTTACACTGCCAGATGCCTTTCTGGTGTCAACCATTGGAATAGCTTGCTGGAATTTTACCGTGCGACCCTATTAAGATGATGATGATGATCATGATGAGTAGATTTGTAGAGCGTGTCATAAATGGTTTTCAGATGCGCTGCTGATCAGCCGAACAGGTACGTGGGCCTTAAGATATCGAGCAAACATCAATGGGGAGAGAGTTGCGGTTTGCAGGGCGGCTGGTAAACTGTTCCAGATGAATGGATCTGCGACTGCGAAACTCCTTATCCCCAGCGTGGATGATAGTGCAGCATATGCTGTGGCCCCGTGACTGTCCATCCTCCTCTGTTTATTACAGTTTGGTATTCTGTCAAAATGCACTAAACATAGGACTGTGCAAACAGTGCCATACGATAGCCCGAAGATGCTAGTTCATGCTGTTGTTGGGCAGTTGGCTAACCCAAGTTCATGGAAAATAATAATTTTCCCAGTCTATGTGTGTGGGAGGGTAACCGCAGGCCTGGCAGAAAGTAATGGCAACCTGCTGCTGGGTGGATGACTCATAGTCACCTGTGGGCTGACTGCCTGTACACCGGGATCAGCTCTGGGCCCAATGCTCGGTAACGCATATAGGAAGCCTATATCATAATCATAAGCACATTTATATAGCGCCATTACGCGGCGACTTCAGAGGCGCTAATATTACCTTTTACATCTCTGTGTACATGTGTAGGATGAGATGGTGACGGTGTTTGAGAATGGAAAGCTGGTCAAGGACTGGAGTTTCAGTGAGATACGTGAACGAGCAAACAGCGCATTCACAAAGCACTAGTTACACAGCTGACATGTACACTCGTTTTGGTATATGGCATGTACACAGTGTGACGTCAGCATATATGAATGGAATTGAGGTGGGTATTAATGAAAATAAATGATCAGCAGACGCTAAGAATGCACCCGATAGCCAGTAGATCTAGTAAAGTGTCATAAGTGATGAAATTGCAGTTAGCTTGTACTTGACAATGTGTCACCTTATCTTTCCCTCTAAGATCATGAATAATCTGTATAGCTAAATCCTAGATTTTGACTAAGTCCAGATTAAACCAAGGTCTTAGGTGAAGGTTTCAGACGAGGTTTCAGACTGAACACCCATCTCACACGCAAACACAGGTAGGTCTATATTTTACATCTCTCAGCAAGTTGACTGACTGATTGACTTATTTGGTGTCCTATTCTTTATTTTTAGGTCTTTTGGTCCACGGCCGTTATTAATTATACCGCCATCTATGATACATCACTAACGTATTTGCTTACATTTGTTTAATCAAAAGATAGAACAGTTTAAGACCAAAGTCTCAACACTAACAGTTTAGTGATAATTGACGGTCTTAAGTGCATTACGGATTTACGGTCGATTGGTTTGAGACCAGATTGCCAAGATTAACTTTGGTCTTTAGTCTTATTGGTATGTTCAGTCATAATCTTTGGTGTCACATTATATTTTGTGGCGTTAATTTGGTCTTAGACCAGAGTTTCAGTCTTAGACTAAAGTTTTAGACTTTGTTTGGTCTTAGCGAAACATAAATAAAGTGACCCACTGTATATGCTAGTTGTTTATTATTACAAGAAAAGGAGTCCTTTGAAAACCCACTTCACAGTGAAATAACTCTTTGATAGCTGGTAAAACAGTGATTTTAAAAGGTCATAGAATCTGCAGTTATGAAACCAAGACCGTCGTACTTTGTATAGTGAATGTTATGCCATTGACTTTGTCTTGAGAATTCAGTTTGATCATTTTTATTTAGTGCAACTGTATATAGTTTTGCATCATGAGCAGAGTTAATATTTTCACAGTTGTACATACATTTGTGCCAGCTTCATTCTACAGTGTGGTGCAAAAAACAGACCATGACATTCGGTACTTGATTGTAATTAAGTCATGTGTCTGTCTGTCTGTCTGTCCATCCGACTGTCACAAGTCAGTGTTTTATGAACGTATCAAGCAAACAACATCGCATCGCAGCATAGCTCGGGGTATCTAGTTTTCTGATGCCAAAGATCTTGGTGATGAGGGTGCCCAATACAGGTGGGATAGGTTAAGATTGACCACTTCGAATGCCTAAAGCTAGAGTCGTAAAATTTTGTATACAGATAGGCTGACAAACCACCCAAAAGGGGGTGGTTGGAGTCGCGTAAGCCATTTTTTAAAAATTTTGTGGTTTTAATCATATTTTTGTTATGAATAGAACTAGTCACTTCAAATTTTATGTGCAGATTAACACTGACTGTTACTAATGCATTCGTGATAGATTATTCCATGAAGGCAATGTGTTCAGAGAGTCACGTGACCTCGGTAAGTTTTGGTAAATAATTTGTAATATCTCGGAAATGGTACAAGACAGAAACATGGTTGCATAGGAAGATTGATGGGAAGTTGTATGTGGCCTATCGAATGGCACTAATAATAAGGTCACTTTAGCGATTTGAAACCTTACCGACTTCCACAACTTGGAAAACATAACACATATTACACATGAATCGGAAAGTGTATGTGGCCTGTAATTTGATTTATTGTATCAATATTGAAGGATTTCTAAAGGTCACAGGTAGTGGTAATATCTTGGAAGAAAACATTGCAAGATAAAGTCGTTACTACATTATGGGCCATAAAAAACATGCCACTTTTTTCATTAAAACTCCCGTATTTCTTGGTGAATTTATACACTTTTCGTATGTCTTTTGTTATTGAGCACTGTGCAATTGTTACGTTTATTTCTACAGTTTTTAGTGTCACGGTTGCAGTGTTTCACATACGACCATTGCTGTGATTTTGTTTTGTCCAAACTGGTGTTGATCAGCAGAGTAACGTATCTTCAGTCAGTGAGCTTGTCAAAAATATTGCATATTTTATCACTGGTGTCACTTTATGTGATAAAATATGATCGTAAAGGCACGATATGATCTAATTTGTGTTGAAAGCACTGTTAAATTCTAACAAACTGACCAACATGTTGATCAGTACGAATTTCCACTGGAATGAATCTGTCAGCCCAGTCCTCTACGCATACAGTTACTTTCTTTTCACTCTAAGTGTACAGTAGCCAGCCTTGCTGTTTGTGGTCTGATTTTTTGTTGTGTATGTAATATTTATACAGAAAGAACATGAACTGTAAATGGCATCATATTCAGATGTGGACTAGTGAACGAACGTTGTTTAATAGCAGCATTACTGTTGTTGTCAGGGCAGCAGCTTTACCTGTTACCTTCGTGAAGGTAAAGGTAGTGTTTTTGTATCAATTGTGTCCCTCTCTGATCAAGGTTCTTGTCAATTCGATGGATTTTGTGAAAGAGCTCGCATTAGTCCAAGGAGGAGCTGATTTGATTTGGCGTGATCTGAACCAAATGCAAGAACTTTTTATAGATGTCCCTTAAAGGTGACATGCAACGATTTTTTTACCAACTTGATTAAAAGTAGTTTCTAGCTGCTTACTGCAATATAAACCGTCTGTGTAACAAATTTTTGATAAATTATGCCGTAAAATGCTAAAAATTACAAGTTTATTGGTCTTTTTTGGTATAGCTATTATTCGGCATGTGTGACGTCATACCTGGATATGCTTGTTTTGTTTGCGTTGTTATGCGTTATTGAGATTAGATAAGAAGTTAATTTTACCAGTTTTGTTTTAAGAACCTATTTCTACGTCGTTATGCCTATGTGTTGTGTAATGTCCCAGTCAACACTTCAATAGCTTGTTCCCTCATTTGTTTACCTAGTATGACGTCATTACTTGCAAAAGTAAACAAATCATCGGGCGCACTTTCGGGCGCATTTTCTAAAATTTCCTAATTTTTTTCGATGTTCCTTAATATTCAAATAGATTTACTTATATTAAAGACATACGATGGGCAATTTACTTTAACAACCAAAAAAATCATTGCATATCATCTTTAACATCTTCATACCCGATTTCAATTAACTGGATGGCACCTTCACAGACAGAGCCTTATCTAAGAAATTTTACTACGTGATGTACACTGTGTCTGCAAAAAAGGTTCCACTACATTTTTAGGTCGACTCTTCAGAGTCAACCTAATGCAGCCGGTCTTAAATGTCTGCCCATGTGTACACATGTACATATGTGTTGTGTTCCTCTCTGATCAAGTTTATTGTCGATGGATTTTGTGAAGAAGTTTCTTCAATTTGAGTGAAATTTGGCATGTAAGTATCTAAGTCGATGAGTGATGCACGACGATATGTAGTATGAACCGATCAAAGGTCAAGGTCGTGAGCCCCTCAAAGTTGGAGATTTGGCCATTTTCAGCAGCTATCTCCGCCATTTACAGTGGGAGCTGACAACAGACCATTGATTCTTAAACTAGGGCACAAATTGGATGGGGCCAGATTGTTGACATTTGGCCTAGTTTTTCTGTCACGTGACTTTGTAGTTTGCAGAAACGTCAGTTGTGAAGAGTCGACTGTCAGTCCCATATGGGGCTAATTTTGGTCTTTATTTGCCTCAAAGTTTGCAAAGTGCTGACCGATCTTTTGAATTCTTTTATCAACAGACTTAGCAGTGAATTCTTGGCAAAGTAGTAATTAAATTTCCCACCACAGTGGTGCAAATTGCCGTGCAAGACTCAGCCATTCAAAACAGTTCCTGAAAAATATTTATCCAGTGATGTTAGCACAATATTGTTCACTGATGAAATGATATTTTTATCGGTCACACAGAAAAACCCACGCACCTACAGCCACCAAGAAGAAAGACGTTGCAACAAAACGTTCAGACAGTCACTGATGGCATCAGTTGGCGAGTCACAAGTGGTTTACAAAACACCAGTTTGATACTTGCCGATAACAGAGTCAGGGTTATTGAGGGTTATTATTGCAACGTGATACTGTCAATGACAGTTCCTGCCCGCCATACGTTAAATCTCAAGTGAGTTCGTCTTTCAGCAGGACAATGTCTGGCGCATATGGCACTTGAGACAGTCAACTCCCTTAGCCATAACTTCGCCAGATGTCGACCGATTTTAAAAATTCTTTTGAGGCAGACTCGGTAGTAAATTTGTGACAAAGTAATAGTAAAAGATCCCACCACACGTAAATCACGTTGTTGGACTACCTTGTAATGTATTGTTAATCGTAGTACATGTTTCAGATTGCTGCCGTCTTCCTGAAATTAGTATTTCCCAAATTTAGTATTGTGAAGTGTTTGGGGTGTGGTGGGACGTTTATTATCACTGTAGGCCTACTAGAAATTTATTGCTAAGTCTTTCGATGCAAGAATTTTTAAAAGCAGTCAGCATTTGCCCAAAATATAGTGGCATCTTTTTATTTCTGGAGATGGTGTAATGGCAGTCAGCAATATGTGTGAGACTGAGAGATTAGATATTTACCCAACATAGCAGTTTTTGAATTATAAACAGTCAAAAGTTAACTTGAAACTGTTATAGCTTGAAAATATAGGTATTCGTATCGACATGCAGACCCACGCCGGCAACTGCCGCAGGTAGCACAGCACAGGGTTACAGGATGTCGGCAATAGTCACTAGCAACCGTGCGCCGTGACGGTTTTCGTAACCCTGTGACCTTTGACCTTTTGACCTATTGGTCAATGCGTGCCGAGCGACTGCTATAGAGTATTAATAACAAAAACTGATCATCAGTTTAACACTTAAGTTGCTTTGTAAGGGTGTACACAGATTCACATCACAATGGTCATAACAAAATGATTTTTGCTGTTTCCTACGTGTGATAAATAACTAGACCCTTACACTTAAGTGTTAAAAAGATGATCAGTTTTTGTTATTAATTTTTGCTTTTTTTGTCCAACAAGTTAACAGTGCAACTCCACTGTTGGTTTGGTGTAAAAAGTTATTGATGTTTCCGGTAACGCGACCGATCCTAGTTTTAATGTCCCTGGTCAGAGAAATTTTATGTGCTTTGTGCTGAAAGTGTTTCAGAGCCAACGATTAATCCAGTTCATTAGTGGCTGAATTCAATGAAATAACGCAGTTTAGTGGCAT
>Ga0209780_1000313_pt1 | contig 24621 bp, 11 predicted proteins | sample WorMetexBAHAMAS2_FD_187384 | JGI IMG/M metagenome (GOLD analysis project Ga0209780, IMG submission 187384) | Marine gutless worms symbiont microbial communities from Max Planck institute for Marine Microbiology, Germany - Inanidrilus exumae... | ecosystem: Host-associated > Annelida > Digestive...
TGTACATATCCGTTGTGATGGTGTGTGTGTGTGTGTGTGTGTGTGTGTGTGTGGAGGCCTGCTAGACTAAAGTTTTAAGTGGTCTTCTCACTGATGCGTTCAAATGTCATCGACGGCATGCTAATGTGGGGGACTGTCTCAAAAATCTAGCATTGCTTGATTTCAGTATAGTGTTGTTGCTGACGTCGCCAACTGTGATTGACTGCGTTTGACAACGTCACAGCTGGAACATTCATGCTCATGCGGGTAAATTCGATGTATCGAACGTCGATGTCGACGTTCGAACACCATTGATGACGTTAGTGAGAATGCTACTCAAATCTAGCAATGCTAAGTTTTTGACACTGTCCCCCACATTCACATGCATGTGAATGTGGGGGACAAAGTAACCTCTTAAGCCAGCTTGTTCTTAACAGTCATAGTGATATAAATGTTTCTTTTACAATGACATAACTCAACTGTGTCGGGATAACAAATTAATGTGAAGTTTGTTTATTTTTCATTTTGTAGCTTGACGTTGTTGCAGAGTTTACAATTTGCTATAGTACTTCTGTCTATTTTTCTGTCTGTGGCACTTAAATTTTGGCATGTATTTTGTTTTTTATTGCTGCAGGGTGTTCAAGAAAAGCAGCCCAAATTCTAAGGTATTGTTAGACGCTATGTTTTTTTTGGGGTAAAAATAAGATGCATATTATGTAAAGTAATTTGGTTATGATATGTAACAAATAATACAGTGGTGTACTGGTATGTGGAATACGGGTCATGGTCACCAGCAACTGTGCGACCGTGACGGTTTTTATAACCATGTGACCTTGACCTTTGACCTTTTGACCTCTGGAAGTCTGGGTCAATGCATGCCCATACTGCTCTAGAGTATACGTACACCAAGTTTGGTGTTGATTGCTCAAGCCCTACCCACGCAAGTGGCTATGCTTGCGTGGATAACTAACGTCCCGAAGTTCACTACATTTACTGCATCAAATCACAATTCAGCCTTGTAACAAGCATCTGTTGAAACATGTCATCATTCAGTCTGTTACATTACATTACGTTATAGTGATAACTGTTTCGAGGAACTTCAATCACTTTACGTAATCAGCAATGATAAGCGTTATCAAACAGATGAGTTTTCAGCTGGCGTCTAAAAACTGATAGCGATTTGGCGGATCTGATGTCTCGAGGAAGCTTGTTCCAGACAGAGGCGGCCGCGACGACGAAAATGCGGTCGCCGATAGAAGAAGGTCGAGTGGCAGGTATGGCTAGAAGGGATGATGCTGCCGAACGTAGGCCCTAGGTGTTTTCGGTTGGGTACATCGGCCGTGTGTTGCACATCAGGTGACAAGTAACTGGGAGCAGTCCCATTGACGCACTGGAACATCAGCCTAGCTCGGTCACTAGTTTATCACACTGACCGTCGACATCTGTGTACAACACTGGCTATATATAATATATAATATTGCATCGTGCGGGTCTGTCAGTGGCAGCGGAGACTTTCTTTCTTACTTATTTACACTATAAGAAACATGCATGTGATGTTGTTAATGCTTGTTTGGACAGATAACAGTTTATATTGGCAAGAGAGACTTCATCGATTACTTATCTCACATTGATCCAATTGGTAAGATATGCATTGGTGATGATACTGTTTTCATGCTGTTGTTGCAGTTTACAACACGTTCTTATAGTCTGGATACAGTATCAATAGCCCTGTTGTTTGCTCATCATTTGTTTATGATGAGTGCATACTTTTTTGTGGCCAAAAGCTGCATCTGCCATGTTTCAGTTTCTAAGAAGTTCCAAAATTCTGTCGTTCGTTCGTTATTGTGGGCAGGGGTCCAGCCTACTCTGGACCCCAGTGCTGAGACCTTTATGTCGGTCCAATGCGCCAGCCCAGAAAGAGGAGGGGAATTGGTAGGTGTGTGTGGTGTGTGTGTGCGTTGTGTAGTGTGGAGGAAGGCTTGAGTAGGCGTGAGCAACTTGTCAAGTATTTCTAAATGCACCCCCTCTAGGCGTGGCCTACTGTCTGGCTAAGCCCAGACTGGCACTTATTTAGCACCAGCCCTGACCGGCACTTCTTCAGCACCTAGCCAGTGGGTTTAGCCACATCTGTGTGCTTCAGCTCTTGCGTCTGCGTGGCTGATACCTTGACGCTGCTAATCAAGGTATCAGCAACAGTCACAGTTTATAGAGGACACCTTTGAACCCTCTTATCTGGAGAGGTATATAAGGAGAATAGTAGTGGGCCTAGGGCAGAGGCTTGAGGAACACGTGTGTTTAGAGGAACAAAGTTAGAACGAGATGTGCCCATTCCATTGCTATGCACTGGCCGCGATTTGAAAGATAGGATCTAATCCAACTGAGAGCTAAGCCGGTGACACCAAAACTATTCTCGAGTCTGTTAAGCAGGGTGCAGTGGTCGATGGTGTCAAATGCAGTGCTGAGGTCTAATGAAACTAAGATGGTGGGTAGGCTTCGCTCCGTCCAGCCGAAATGTAGATGTATTCCAGAGTGTTGACAAGTGCCGTCTCAGTGTAGTGAGCACGGCGGTAAGCTGACTGTACAGGGTTGAAGTTGGAAGAGGAAGTGACGTGCAGCTGTAGACGAGTGAGAAAGAGATGATATGATGTGACTGATTACGTCTAAATTTTGACATCTGAAGTATGCTACTGACACTGTCATACTTGCAAGCAGTTGACAGTCAGTACAGAGGAGAATGTTGCTATGCTTGTGTGTGCCCATTTGGCCGAATATCTGGCTTTTTGATGTGTAGTTTGATCACTGGTGGAATAACACAGTTATGAGTACATGTACTTCTAGTGTCATATGTTAATAAATGTCTTCTGAGAGTAGAAATTTTTCAGCATTTCATAGGTATGAACCCATTAATTTCTTCTAGTATGAAGTTTAAGATGCAGATTTGAGCTGTCAAATATTACCACTTTCTGTTGTAATGATAAAAGCTTTTGTGCAGTGACAGTGGCTCCAGAGGCGTAGACGCACTTCCAGTAATCGCTGATGGTCATTGCAGTCAATGCAAACTTTTCCAGTGCCAGTAAACAGAGACCTTTGTATAAAGTTAGTGGCTGTCAACTTAGAGCTTGTAGCATAGTGAGTGGTTGTCCTGGCAGTAGTGAAGCTGTTTCTTGTTGGAGTAGTTGTTCATTTGTTGTTATTACATGATTTTGAATGACTGTGATGTCCAGACGGTGTGGTATTGGTTGATCCTGACTACCTCAAAGATCGCAAAGTTTTCTCACATGTACTAGCAGCATTTCGCTATGGCCGAGAAGACCTCGATGTACTTGGCCTTGCCTTCCGCAAGGACCTCTTCCTTGCCACACAGCAGGTGTATCCACCGCCGAACGTCGACACTGCAAAGCCACTCACCCGTTTACAAGAACGGTTAATTAAGAAACTTGGTGCCAATGCCTATCCATTTTTTTTCGAGGTAAAGCATCAGTATACAGTTTTTGATTGGATCCAGAATTTCTATCTAGGCCGTAGGATTTGTTGTAGCATCGGCCATTGCTTTTGTCGATCAAAGTGAGTTGAAAGAGTAGATTAATGTAGTAATTGATGTTCGTGTTGACTGAGTGCATTATTTTCTGAACATAGCGCATAGATACTGGTAGCTGATGTGAAGTCGGTGACGTTACTTCCCTGAGTCTGTGCAGCTGATGGTCCGGTGAATGTTTCTCGTGGTTTGTATTAGAAAAGTATACTGCCATGCAAAAATTTGGCACCAGTCACCGCTCAGGATCAAGGGACAATGTTTTCTTTTGTAACCTGTCTTAGGTATTCTTGTAGTCAAGTTTTGAAATATGGTTACTGCTGTTGAAGCACGTGTTTTACTGTCTTTTCTAAACTCATATTTTATTAGGAGTTCGTGGATATTTGGAAAGCAGCATGGTCGGGAAAGTCTTTAAGTTTGGAACTTTAAAAAATGTCGAAAATTCTTGAAATTGCAGTATTGGTTTCCGAATTATTACTGAGTGAATCTTCAGAGTCAGATTGAACGGGAAGAAAAGTGCATTCACGGTGTCATTGAATCGTGTACACAGACGATAGACAAACTAGCACAGTAAGCAGAGAAGACAAACTTGGAGTGGGACGTTAACGATTTGATGGTGCAGTCATGCAGTTTATGTTGAACTGTAAAACAAGTCGTCTGAGTTACATGTTTGTGAGCAACTGGAAGTTGCTCTGAACGGTCGGACCAGCTGTTAAAATTAAGTTACTCTGTTTAAGCTTGTACATATGTTGTACCTATATGTAAACTGATAGCCAGAATGACCATTTGTTGTTACAGTCTAGCATATAGTTTGCATCGTCTTATTTGAAAGTTGCTACGTTTTTAGTGTGTGGCAGCATTTTTGACATAATGCTAATGTAATGAATTTTTGACGGTATCGGTCTAACCCTAGTTGAGCGACAGGGTCGCCGGCCGGCCGTCGCCGGCCGGCCGGCCGGCACGTCGAGATTTGATGTCCGTGTTAATTGCCTGTTATATAATGAGAGTTTATATGATGCATTTGTGTGTTGTAGCTTCCCCGCTGTTCACCTGCATCTGTGACGCTGCAGCCTGCACCTGGTGACACTGGCAAGGTTAGACAGTCACGATTTATGTGCCTTAATATTAATATAACGTCAAAGGTATTAACTACAAAACATAGGCAGTTGTATCGACATGCAGACCCACACTGGCAACGGCCGCAGGTAGCACAGCAATAGTACACAGCACTGGCTCTCGTCACTAGCAAGCTTGCAACCGAGCGGTTTTCGTAACCATGTGACCTTGACCTTTGAACTTTTGACCTCTGGCTCACTGCATACCAAGCGACTGCTATGGAGTATAAGTGTACCAAGTTTGGTGTTAATAGCTCAAGCCTTAGTATTGATGTAGCATCGAAGGTATTAACAATACAAAGGGCACATGATGTCATATTCTAGGTGTCGAGTTTGCAGTTGTATCATATGAATGTAAAAGCTATTCATAGACTTGTACTACCAACCAGGGGCCCGATTTACAAAAAAAAATCTTAGGAAAAATCCTAAGTTTATCATCAGTTTTCCCTAAGTTTATCTTAAGTTTATCCTAAGTTATAAAGTTAAGATTTTCATAGATTTTTACATGTAAGTTACTAAAGCAATTTTATAACTTTATAACTCAATTCTGTGAATAAATGTTAAGTTATTTTTCACAAATTGCAATTTTCTTATTAAGTTGATCTTAAGTTTTGCGCAAGTTCATCCTAAGTTTATCTTAAGATTTTCCTAAGTCACACTTTATCCTAAGTTTTTTCTAAGTTTGTCGTAAGATATTTTGTAAATCGGGCCCCTGATGTATATTTATGAAGTCTTGGTAGTTTTCGATCCGTTGCTGTTAACAGTGTGTATAAACTGCAGTTTAAACTGTGTTACAGGGTCTCAGTTGTAACTGGGCGTTTGTTTGTGTGTTAGCCATGCGGGGTTGACTACGAGTTGTCGACATATGTTGCTGATGGTCCTGATGACAAGCCTCACAAACGCAACTCTGTACAGCTGGCCATTCGTAAGCTGACTTATGCTCCCGAGGAGTCTGCTCCACAGCCGAGTGCTGAAGCATTCAAGGAATTCTTGATGAGTCCTGGTAACCTGCGTCTTGAGGCAACACTCGATAAAGAGGTGACTGACTGTCTGTCTACTTTTCGGTTTGCCTGACATTGTTAATATGATTGGTTGTTAAGGATAATTACTATGAATGGTTGATTGTCGAGAAACATCACGGCAAGTTTGCTAATATAAGAATGTTCTTACATTTGTTCATTTAATGTACATATTGATACTGCACATTGTCCACAGTAATTGTGGTGTTATATTTATCGATTTAAAGGTGGTTGTGCTAGCTTACTTGTGACTGTAGTTAAAGAAGTTGACAGTATTTTTATGTAAAGTTTGATGATTTAACATTTTAAATTACTAAAAATTACTTTATAAGAAACTACCCAAAGGCAATCATGAGAGTGGATTCTGGTTACCTATTATGGTGTTTCAAAATTGATAATTGATTTAACCCATCGATTGTTGGTAAACCCGTAATTGATTTGCATGTCTAATATGTTCTATGCATAGAATCGTTTTATGTCAATTTTTTTCATTTTAGTTTTTGTATTTTTTGATTTTTTACTTTATTATATAATTTGGGCGCTATACAAATTGTTTGTTTGTGTGTTTACTTTACGTTCTTCCTCGCTTTCTTCTTTCTTTACTTTTTTCTTTCTCTATGTTTTCATTCTTACTTATTTACTTCATTTACTTGTTTACTTCCTGACTGATCTACCTACCTCTTTTAGAATAGACCGGGGACCCATTCTGTTTCCAGGCCGGAGGTCGTAGGAGGCAACCAAACCTGTTTAGTTTTTTTGTTTATTTTATGTTGTAGTAAATTTTGTTATGAATGCATGTTTGCTTTTGTTGTGTTTGTTTCAGTTTTTCAGTACTAAGCCGAGAAATTGGCTGGGAAGAACGTCTTCGAAATGACCTATTTTGTGTCGGGTGGGACGTAAAACCTCGACTTTATTATATGACATGTGTGTAATATGTGCTGCTTTAGCCTAATAATAATGGTTTTGTTTTGTGGTATTTTGTCAGAAATATTACCATGGCGAGTCAATAGCAATCAATGTGCTGGTTGATAATAACACAAGCAAAAGCGTGAAGAAAATTAAGATATCTGGTGAGTTTAAACGTGCTCAAATGTTTTATGCATTTGTCACACAACTGTGTCAACAGAGGCATTGTGTTTTTGGGCTGTCCCATTCGTTTTTCTGTTCATCCATTTGTTTGTTTGTTTATCTGTTACCATGGTAACTCATGAATGCCTTGATTAATTTTGATAAAACTGCCAGGGAATATTCATTAGCCCATACTGATGAACTGTTTAGATTCTGGAGTGCGATGTCACAGCAGACTGTCAAGATCAAATCTAATGAACACTGTATCTCATGAACTACTTGAGCAATCTCGCTCGATGAATCTTACAAGGAATGATCACTGGCTGCTACTGATGACCTAGCTAGATTTTGGAGGTGAAAGGTCATGGTCACAGCAGACCATGAAGGCAGCCATGTCGACACTGGGTCATCAAAGTCTATCTTCTAGTTTGACGTTTATTGTTGTATATGACATCACTACCTGCCTCCGGGTGAACATGGGTTTGGCACTAAGTGGCGCAAGTTTGTTTAGAGACTGGGTGCCCGTCTCCTGTCAGCCAACAGACAATGTTATTGCACTGTCAAGACTTATGTGTGCATCACTTCACAAGATTTCCGTTTATGTGGAACGTCCATCACATTTTCACCGCGTTACAGTAATAGTCTTGAGAACAGACTGACAGAAATTCAGAATGAGAAAGTAAGTTGTGATATGAATAGTGTATAAAGTAGGTATCATTTGAGTTGGTGAAAATTGTGTCTAAATGAACTTTGTTGCATTTGAGATGTTTCCCAGCAAAAAGCACTCTGCCAGCATTTGTTGTTGGCTTTGGAAGCAAGCGGAAGACATGAAGAGATAAATTGACTGCAGTTTACGGAAATAGACGTGACTCATCAGTACCTTGTTTTGCATTGTTGGACGTTTTAGTGCGGCAGTATGCTGACATTTGCCTGTTTTCAACTGCACAGTACAAGTGCCCAGTGGCTGAAATTGAAAGCGAGTATGTATCACTATGTTCTTTCCATTCTGTGCTGAAACCTGTTATGGTTTAGAGACTTCAGACATGCTTTGATGTAGAGTTTTAAGTGTCTTTGTGCCAGTTTGTGAAGAAAATAATGAAGTGTCCTTTTACTGACACTAGGGCCTTTGCCCCTAGACCCACCCATCTACTGTCACACTGTGTGCTCCCTTCCTCCGTTGCTGCATCTCAGGGCTACTGCCGTGCTTGCAGCTGCAGCATGTGTGCTGCGCAAGCCTCGCTGCTTGCGACTGACGGGCACAGTATCAAAACTAGTAATGTAAGTTGTCATTTATAATGTGCCAGATATGATGTAATGACTTTTTCCCATTACTGTAAGAGAAATATTGCTAATGAACTTTGTGTGTGGCTACTGTCAAGGAATATTGAACCATTAAACTCATTTTCAGATACACAGAATGGTCTTTCTGTCAGCTATGTGCGTATTGTTAGACATTTTGTTCAGATTGGTTAATGTTTCGCCTTGTATGGCTCCGGGGCAGTAATGCGCCATGATTCACATGTTGATTTTGAAACTATATAAATTGTTTGTTTGTGTGTTTACTTAATTTTATTCTTCACTTTCTTTCTTCTTTACTTCTTTCTTTTTGTTCGCTTATTTACTTCCTTACTCATTTACTTCCTGACTTATCTATCTGCTCCAGGAATAGACCCGTTCCATTTCCAGGCTGGAGGTCATAGGAGGCGACCAAAAGATCTGGTTTTTGTTTTTTGAGTTTGTTTTTTGTTGTAGTATATTTTGTTATGGATGTTTGCGTTTGTTGTGTTTGTTTTAATTTTTCTGTACAAAGCCAAGAGATTGTTTGGGGAGAACATCTCGGAAATGACCTGTTTTGTGTCGGGTGGGACGTAAAACCTTAACTCGATCAACTGTGTGGGAAAACATCATATGATGTCTTCTTATCTGAACATGGTGTGGCTATTAGTCAAACGTGTTGCTGACGCAGGGAAGGTTTTCCGATACAGCCGAGTCAAACAGGATTCTGTAAAGTGTTTTCGCTGACGCCGTTGCTGTCTAACAACCGCGACAAGCGAGGTCTTGCTCTTGATGGCAAGTTGAAGCACGAAGATACCAACTTGGCATCATCTACCATGTATGTCAGTGTGACATGTCACAGATTCTGCCATAGATCTCTTTACAGTGATGAATAGTGATGATGTGACAGCCTTGGTGATCAGTGACAATGATTTACATCATGACTAAGTAATTGGTTGCATTTGTAATGATATGAAGTAATGTGGCTACTTCTAACAAGTGAGTATTTGATCAGTCGCTACAAAATCCTTATTGGTTAACATTGTTTTAACTATTAATTTTTATAACACTCAGAACCTTCAGTGATCACAACTTAATACCGTTTAGTGCTTTGAGCTGTTGGTTGGGCATTATACCAAGGTTTTATGGCCTGTAAAACTTGCTCTGTAACTGATAAAAGTTTGTTTGTTTTTGGAGATGTGGCATAACATGATGTTTAACTCTGGAAGACTAGACTGTTGAAACAAAAACTAACACTAATTTTTATCCCCGCGGAAGCATGGGAATATGTTTTCACCGGCGTTGGTTTGTGTGTGTGTGTCTGTCTGTCTGTGACCATGTCTGTGACCACGATAACTAAAAAAATTGTGGACGGATTTGCACAAAATTTTATGCGATGGTTCCTAGGGGGAAAGGGAAGACCAAGTTCGTGTTTTATTATGATTGGTAGAGGGATGTGGAAGTAACGGTCAAAAAACTCTGTAAACCGGCGTTTGTTTACAAAAACGGCGATTGTTTACAAAATAGCTCCGTCAAAAAATTTGAAACTAGCGGGCCGCAAAATAGTAAGTGTGGCAAGTGTTGGCGACAAAAACGCTTTTGCGGGGATTTGTACTCTCTCAGAGTACTTTCCATCTAGTTACAACTGTCTTTGATTACAAAAAGTATTTTTGTGGTTATGTCTACGTTTTGACGCTGCTGCATTGCAATACAACAATGGATGCATGACATGGGCTAAAAGGTGACATATAAAGCAAACTCTTTTCTAGTTAATTGATTACTGGTAGTGAGTGAGATTTTGTATGTATAGGCTATGGTATGAATCCGATACAAGTAATGTGTTCGTCATTGACAGTTTATGTGGATTTTTGTCAGAATTACTGATCCTAGTCAGAAGGAAAACCTAGGCATTGTTGTCCAGTACAAGGTTAAAGTCCGATTACTACTTGGATTTGGTTCAAGGTGAGTTTGATGTTTATTTATGAAGTTGAGTCATAAAAAAACCTTAATAAAGTCTCACAAAGAGTCGGGCTGTGTTTCTGTATTAGCAATAGTTGCTGAACGTATTTTATTGTGACTCTTTTATAAACCATTATATATACCTTTGTTCAGTGTCATACTTGCAACTTTTTATGTAGTTGTGTTGCAATTGACAAGATTTCAGCTGACTTAGAACGTTGCTATAGTCCATCTGTAATAGCTGAGCTTCTTGTAAAACTAGCAAGTACAGAACAAGATGTCGCCGTAACGTAACACTACTGACCCGCCGTTGCATGCTGCCCCCTGGTAAGTTATGTTACGCCGCCATGGAGTGTTACAGACGACGACAGACGCCAGCGAGCAAAACAGTACTGCCCCTCCCACATTATGTGTAGGTGGGACAGTAATAAAATTACAGCTGAAAATGCAGAAGTACAGGCAACCGTGGTCTTCACGGTCATGAAGATTGACCTTAATTTTCATATTCTGACATAACTGTATGAACCATTAGAAAAACTGTATTTAATCTCATGGCTACCTGCTTCACAGCAGTAATAACATCTTTTTATGTAATAAATGGTAATTTGTGAAGGAAAATGTGCTGTTTTGCTTTGTAGTGATCTTAGTGTTGAGTTGCCGTTCACTCTCACTCATCCAAAGCCACCAGAAAGTCCACAGTCCAGCCGGCCTCCAAGTACTGTTCCACCAAGTGATGCTGGTGACAACCAGGTGCCCATTGATACAAACCTCATCCAGCTCGACACCGAGTAAGTGAATTTTCTGTCACTTGTAAAATATCCTTGTAAGTGGAAATCCCTGTCGATTTTGATACCACATACGTTTCCCACATCGTTTGTTTGAGTGATCGTCAGCAGAAGTATAAGGCACAGCAAATCTAGGCTTCTGTTATGACAGCATGATTTATTGGTTTCATTCGGGTGTGGTACTTTATTGTCTTTGACACTGCATTGATTTTATGTTGTTTAACTTCATCGTATTGCATTATGCTTAGTGCAGAAGTGACTTCATGTTGTTGCATGTTATTGGTGAGGTACTGGTCACTGAATAATCAGTAATCAATTCTTGCAGTACTGTATTTTGCATGATTTTTGACCTCAATGATTATTTACTTTAATGACCACATTTTACTGCTACTTTCAGTTTTTTGTTTAACGGCAAATTTCCCGTGGTTACCACGGGTTTTGGGCCATGTTTCCCAAAAGTCTTCCTTCTGATGGAGACTTTTTACAGATCTGATGTCATTTGTGCCAACAGCATCGAAGCACATTTTTACTGATGCATTGTAATTAGCTGTTAGTTACGTTTGATATTTGATATTTTTGACATCCACTTTGAAGGTCCAGGTTAAGCTTTCTGTCCAGTTTGTAGGTGCGTGACTGTGTACCTGGACAACAACGTTTGAATGACATGATTGGCCTTGATATTTGGCACGCTGGTTAACATTGACCCTCGGTTCATAAGGCAAGGTCATGGGCCAAAGTCAACACTTGTGACAGTCAACTTGCTGTGGCGGCAAAATGGAAAAAAAGTTGACGGTTTGGAACGTTTCCAGGGGACGTACGCTTATTTTTGGATATACCCAGACAGCTTTTAGCACATTATAGGATAAGTCTTGGATAGCCTGTGCACCAAAAATCACCTTAATCCATTCATTCGTTTCAACATAACTTTTGACAGACAGACACAGGACCGTAGCATCTGCCTCACTAACAGGTTGGTTGGTTGCGTGGCTCAGTGGTAGAACGTCTGTCTTCGGCCGGCGAACTTTCTCTGTCTTGCACTCGACCTGTAGCTGACAGGTGACCACTTATGTGGGTAAACCGTCCGCTATGGGTCAACCAACCAGGCCAACTCAGCCTTTCATCCCTTCGGGTCGATAGATGAGTAGCAAGCTGCAATTAGGTGTCTCTTACCTCAGTTAGAGGTGGCGCCATCTGGTGAACGCATACGAAGGAAAGGCAGGCATGGTGTATTTGCCGGTAAAACTGTGTGATCCATGCTTGAGCGCTTTGAGATATACATAGTATATAAAAGGGGCTATATAAATATGCTTCCTGCCTTTTCCTTTTTTAATACAGCATGGGTAAAAATGTTGCTGAAGTTGTTGGTGAGAATTTTCTTAGTAGTTATTTCTGACGAGCGTGTGCATGCAGTGTTTGGTTGTTGATGCAGGGGCTTTGGTCATCATGATGATGATTTCATTTTTGAGGACTTTGCACGACTGCGTTTGACGGGACATGCCGCGGACGACACCGAAGCCTGATAAACGAGTGCTGTTGCGACGACGTCGATGTTCTTTGTCACTGACAGCCAGCCATTGCGCTGATAGCGCCTGGTCTACAGCCGGTCTGTGCTCGCATCTTTGATCCCGACCTGGGCATTCTGGCCGATGTTCAGTTTCGTGTCAGTTTTGTAATCGTGCTTCTGTGCGTGAATTGTGTGGAATCAGCCAGGCAGTGACTCGGTGTTGTCACCATGTTCGTCTGTTCCTGCTTCGATGTTGTTACTTGAGTGCCACTGTTGCCCACGTCGCAGCCTGCTGTTGCCGCGAACACTTTGCCGGTAGTTGAATGGAGTCTGTAATTTTAGTGTACGTAATATTTGTGGCTTTTTACTAACAGTTTGTCGGCACACTTGCTGTGAGGTTTTACACGCATGTGTCTAGTCAACTGCTGTTATCTATCGTATGCATGTTATCACAGTTTAAAACTTGATAAGTTTCTGATATCATGGCAAGTAGTTGTTGTTACTCGTCCTTGTCTTCCCACATTTTTCTGTGGCAGGTTCGTTGGGCTTGCCGTGTCAGTAATGTTATTGCCTCTGTAAAGAAAAGTCTATGTTTTTATGCTGTTATTCTCTGTCCGTCGGCAAGGTTTCATGAAATTTTCGGCAGTGATATGCCTTCACGCGGTCAGTCAGACGCTCGTATGTTGGTTTCTAAAATAAAAGTAGATTGTAAAACTGTAAGACTACGATCACAGTTGCGTGCTGTCACACCGTCATTACCCAATGAGGTCATCCTTTACAGTGCATTTTGCACTTTGCCAGACTTAGACAGCATGTTGTAACATAATCATCACTGCATGTTTAGTGTAAGATATATAAAAGTTAATTAATTTTATTTCGGATGCATGAATTTCTTTAAGCCTTTGTGTAGATGTGAACTCGCTGAGTTCTTTCTAATTTAGTTAATGATGTCGCTGTTGACACATTCGTATTTGTGATAACTCAGACGTTCATTTACTGAATGAAGTGATTTTGTACATGACTCGATGTTGGCTTGAACATTTCGGGAGTTCACCGTAATGTTGTAGTATGCATTATAGTGGCAGTCTTGCGTTGTATTGTTCTAAATTTATCACAAATATAAGTAGGACCAACCTCGTTCTCGCAAAATGTGTGAAAATGCACAGACGTATAATGAAAATGTGCAAATTCATTACAATTTCACAGGCAGATATTGACAATGGTGCATGTAACAAACGGTAAGGCACGGGGAAAATGATGCAGTCCACTTGTACGATAATGTATTGTCATTTTTTTTTTAAAAAGCAGTTGAACCACATAGTTGTAATTAAACAGAAGTATGTTCAGATGCACAAGATTTTTTTTTAAAAACACAGTATTCACAAAAAAGTTAACAATTTCTGGAGCATTGCATTTCATTTGTAAACAACAGGCGTGTAATAGTGTGAATTGAATTAGGTTGGTCCTGTGAAGTCGCTGCTGGCATTTGTGTTTTGTGTGTACATCCGTGTTTGATTTTGACAGAGGTTTGTGCTGCTGTCCATCTACTTTCATCTTTTCCAGTGTGGTTGTGGATAGTCAAAGCAGCCAATTTTCTGCCTTTTCACATTCCTTACTACACAACTTCGCAGTCATCTGTGTTTGTTTATACTAGTGCTGTCGAATTAACTCATTAATTAATCGCAATCAAAAAAAGTTAATGCCACTAAAATTTTTAACGCAACCTAGTTACACCAGTAGCATGATTCAGTACAATCATCAAGATAATCGAACGTTCAGTGAACAAGCGTTAACTTTCCGATTGCAGCATTTTACTATTCCACAATGCTATTTTCTGCTGATGCCATTTAATGCTGTGACGTCATTCACAGAGATGTGCGGACGTGGATATTTTGATGTCCTTGTCCGTCTGCAGAAATACCGTCCGCATCCGCTGCTGTCCAGCGACAGGCATCCGCGGATGGTCGGTATCCAGTCTTATCAGCAGCAATGTCAACGATTTACTCTGTTCTCAGACTAAAGAAATTCAGTGTGAAAGGAATTAGAGATGTTATGAGTGATTCAGATTACAGAACGGTTAACTGATTCCCAAATCGGAACTGGAAATCAACGTTCATTAAGCATGTGCACTACGTGCATCACACAATTGACAACTTAGAAGGACGCATCCATGTCCGGCCGTCTGCTTCCACATTTGCAGCTAAATGTATCAGGTTGCATCCAAGGACGTGCGAAAAGCTTGCAGACGCATCTGTCGTCATTCGTTACTCCCTACCCGTGTAACAAGGAAATGTGTTTTAAAACCGCAATTAACATGTGATGAAAATAATTAATCACGTGATTAACGGATTAATTGCTCGACGGCCCTAGTTTAAATCTGTGTTAGATCATGAGGCTTGTTAGTTTTCTGTCTATAATTGCCATGCTGGCAAAACACTAGCAGTGCTACCCCTGTAAATTTTCTCGTTTGATGCTGATTCATGAGTATCTGTATATTTAGTGGCTTGCAAACCATAATTCTAAGTTATTTTTATATTATTCATTTCACTTGCACGAGATGTTTATGCTATTTCTACGGTTAACTTGACGTCTTGGTAGCTGGTAACAATCTATGTATTGTACTTTGATCATCAAAACTGCAAATTCTGTTATTAGTTTGGTCAGTTTGGTTGTGTTTGTGCATAGTTACTGCTAATGCTGTGAGCAGAGGATGAGTAGCTGTTTAGTAAACTTTGCTTTATTGTGGTCACTTATGATTTATTTACTCGGCTAAGGCAGTTGTGAATGTGTCAGCCACTTTGTTTGTCACATAGAGCTGAGGAGCAGTTGTATTTGTGTCTTTCTGGATCCAACAAAATCACCTTTGACCTAGATATTTGGTGTGATGGTTGACTTTGAGTTTTTCTAGGTCAGGTTTATTGGTCAAGATCATGGGTAAAAGTTCAAGATCACAGGAGGAAGGACAGTTTCATTCTTCCGCTAAAGTGAATGTGAAATTTGGGGAAGATCATGATGGTGCATTGCGGGCTCAGATGGCTATCTGTGGCTGATAAGAAGCCTGTATATGAATCTATAGATGAATAACGGGCAGCTGAAATTCACAGTCAGCTAAGGTTGGTCTTTCAGCAGCATTAATTAAAAATTGGGGATGAATTGACGTAAAAATTTGAGGATTTGTAGACCTTGGGACGAGGAACTGTTAGACTTTTGGATAATCTAGACCTGGAGGCTGAATCCGGGAGATTTATCATTTTGAATTGTCTAGCTGCACCACAGAAGCTCTTTCCCTGACATGTTGTGCTATTTATAGATTGCTTTTGTTGTCATGATGTAACATACATGTAGTCGCTGCCATGTGTAAATGTACTTGTATCTTAGTCTTACTGTGTCGTAAGTAACAAACGTGTCCTATATAAGTAAGTTAAGTTTCCCAGATCCATTAATGCTTTCAGCTTAGGTAATGGTTTGCATTCACTGAGTGTTTTCTGTTTGTGTCATAGTATATTGTATGCAAGCATGGTATATGCTGTCAGAATTCTGCCTGTGAAAATGGCTGAATGTCTGAACTTTGCAATTTATTCACTATCTGGTAACGTGGTTGTGCTGTTTTTGTCGTAAACGAAATCTGGGTGGGCTGACTCTCTCAACAGGGCACCACTATTCAATATCTGGTTTTATCTCAGAAATGGTACAAGATCGGAATGAGTTGCTATGGAACACTAGTAGGAAGTAATATGATTTATGGAACTGTCATGTTGCTTATCATCATAGTACAGGTGTTGTTCAATCAAGTGGTTTTGGCTGTTTTAACTTGATGTCACACTAATGCCCAACTTTGTTTACAGTACTTGACCATTTTACTGTGCAGGGCACGGCAGGTAAGTACAACATTTGTACAGACTGTCATCCATCAGCCATCTTACTATGATACAGAATTAGCTTAAGACGGTTGTAAAATAGTATGTTGTGCTGCACACTTCTTCCAATAGCTGAGCTTCTTATGGTACTGTTTTGACATTTGCTGAACATGAAAATGCTGGCAAGATTTTTCGTTGGGCTTCCAAAACTATATATATAACAAATTATACAAGTGTAAACCGTGTCTCAGCAAACAAAGAACAAAGACACTCGGCTTTTGGTCATAACTTCAGCAAATGTAGACCAATTTTCAGAATTCTTTCACTGTCAGATTCCCAAGATAACTTTCCATGTACGTGTAACAGAGACTTCCACCTCACCTCAGCTGTGTTGCTACACTACCTTGTGGAATTGAAAATTCTAAATAACTGCCAGACGTTTACTCCTACCATCAAAATTGGTCTGTTTTGCATGAAACTTTAACAGAACTTAACAACATTGTTTTCAGATAATACATGCCATAAAAATATGACTGCGATGATTTACTTACTTTTCGCACAGTATATGAAGTGCAAAATGCAGGTGATGCGACAGCGTTCAGCGTGTGGTCTCATGACAAACTCCGTGAAGTTCATGCAACAAACGACTTTATCATTGTCAGGAGGTTACAACGATGTTTGCAGCTGTAACTTACTACAGTCTGTCTACCTGATAAATAGTCTGAAAGCTAAATCGGCTGCTGAGAACGAACATCCCTAGTACAAATGCATGTTTGCAGACGTTTGCCTGATTGACTTATAGCTTCATGAATGACGGTGACAGCAGCCTGTACAGCACCTCTGTCAGTCACTACTGCAGTTCACTGACGTCATACGTCATTCTCATCATGATCACTGCTGCATTCTCTTCCAGACCTTGTAGTTATTAGTCTTGACATCTGCGCCGCATATCTGGTAAGATCAATTATAAGGTCTCACATGCAAAGATGCTGCTGAAATTGGCATAATTGGAATTCTGGATTTTCACAGGGTAGTGCAGAAGCACATTTTAGGTGAGGTATAAAATCTTACGTTTGTACAAAATTTTCTTAGGAACACAAGAATGGAAGAATTGTGAAAATTGGTCTAGATTTGCCAAAGTTATGATGAAAACAAGTGTCTTTTCTAGACTGTGTGTGTGCGTTGTGTACTGTTTTTTTAAATTATGTGCTACAGTTTTTAGTATGTGCATATATATTTATTTATAAAACAGTAAGCTGACCATACTGCTGTTTTCTGCTGCATCATATACTTTTTCCTACAAGATTATTTTGTTGCTTAAGTAAGCCAACTGTTAGATTGCAGGATGGCAACTGTAATGTATTAAGTTCTGATAGCTCTGCATGCAAGATGGGACAAAAAACAATGAAATTCCCAGTGTGGTATTTTTTCAGTGTTATGCTTTTACAGTTGGCAAATATTTTAAGGGTTATGGTCTTGTATGAAAATGTAAAAATGTGCTCTCTTTTTGCTTGTTTATTTAAGTTCTTTGCGTCATTTTTGTGGTACTTGAGGATTTATTGTAGAAACAGGTCACCATGTTTACAGGAATGCAGATATGGAGAAGCAGTCTGTTAGTGCAGCAATCTTATTAAATGTGCAAGATGTATTCTCTTGTGCGGCAGAATTCTGATTTGCTTATCGGCATTCAAATTGCAGTCACTCTTAAATGACCTTGCAGGCAGAGTGACATCTGAAAAGTTTAAATACTAGTGGATTATCAGTGCTAAAACTGCTCAGTCGTTAATGCTTATTTTATAATGGGACATGTCTCTGACTGTGGCTACAAAAATAATTGTAGTCCCTTCCCTAACCTTCACCCAAAACTGGGAACTTTGCTATTTTTTGTTATTGTCTATCTCATCCAGCTGTTGTCAGCAACACAACTGTTAGTGCGGTGTAGTAAACGTGGCTTTGTCACCCACACCAACCTAATGGGTATAACTGTATACTCAACTGTCGTATACAGTGCCTTCTGTATCCAACCCCATCATGCAAAATACAAATACTCAGTACATGAAATACATACACAGTTAACGTAACTGTCGCATTCGTAGATGACAGAAACAAGCAACGAATTGTCAAATAGAATGTGAGACAATAACACAATACACTGGACTTGATCCATCTCACAACTAACTCGATCACGATAACTTAATTAATAATTACTTTTTATTTGACGTTGATCTCTGAGACACTTGTTAAAGCAATAATATGGGAATTCTTTGGAGACAAGTTGTCTAACATTATGAGTAACTGATATGAGTGAATACACTACTGCCATACTCACGTTTGAAACAAGTAGACAAACTAAAATAAGATAGTGTTATTTTTCAGTAATACAGTACCTCATGGTGTCAATGTGTGGTCAAAAAAGTTCTTTTTTGAATTTCTTAAAGAAAATAATACAGTCATCAAAGTTGATATGAAAGTCGCACTGTACATGTAGCCAAGCTGTTTGACTACAGCTAGTTCTGATATTATCCACTGACAACAGTTGATCTTATCAATTGATATATAATCACTGAACTGAAGAAACATCGTCTTCATGTACCTATGTGCACTGAGATGATAAAACAACATATAAACGTGCACAACAGTTAAAATGAACCAACACGGCTGTCTTTTGTCCAAGAATTTACACTGAATCTGCAACAAAAGACTAGAATTTGATGCATGACAAAGAACTCTCCACTCATTATTAACTTGCACTCTAACCTAAAACATACCTGGTTTGGCCAATTATGTGTGGCTGTCACAGTTAGCAGTCTGGGTCTTTACATCATGGTGATATAGACATTTTGAATGATTTTGAATCGTGTACTGTGTGCATCTTTGCGTCATCAAGACTGGTGTTACGCCGGCAGTGACTGGCCAATGGTGCAGTTGTTACTGGCCCGCCTACACATAGTGTAGGGGGTCCACACTGGCCTGCCTACACAGTGTAGGAGGTCCATGCTAGTAACGGTCACTGGTATCTGTCGTCGTCATCTGTCATCGTCGTCTGTCGGGGTCTGTAACACTGCATGCGGCTTTACCCGCACAGGCCAGGCGATGACGTCATGCCGCCTCCAGTCTAATTATAGCTCCACGGCTGCACGGCGGGCCAGTTGTGTTACGTCCCGTTAGGGCGAGACCTTGTTCTTATTATATTCATATGGATGCTGCAGTAGTTGTTGGTGAAACCCGGTCTCCCTTGCCATACGTTGCTGTCCACGCACCTCCTATCATTCTATTATAAACTAGCTAGTTGTCAGGCATGCTGTTTACTGTGTCCGTGTTTGTTCAGACCATTTAACTGTCTGTTCATTGCTTGCCAATGTTTCTAACTGCGACTGCTGTATTTTCATGTATATAGTCACGATAACGTTCGTGTCAAGTTGCTGTTGTTATTCGCTCTCTGTACAAATTTTCTCCCGACGAGTTGTCATCTGGTTGTGCTAGTTTAGATGTCGTCCACGTGAGACCTGTGATATTTATTATCAGCTGGCAGTACTTTTCTGTCTGCACACAACAGGACATTTTTATGTTACTTAATTAAGGTTAAAGATGATATGCAATGATTTTTTGGTTGTTAAAGTAAGTTGCCCACAGTGTGTCTTTAATATACGCAAATCTATTTGGATATTAAGGAACATCAAGAAATTGGGAAATTTTAGGAAAAAAGCGCCAGAAAGTGATTTGTTTACTTTTGCAAGTGATGACGTCATACCAGGATAAACAAGGGAACAGGCTATTGGAGTGTTGAGTGAGACATTACACAACACATAGGCATAACGACGTAGAAATAGGTTATTAAAACATAAAATGGTAAAATAAATTAAACTTTTTATATAATCTCAAACGCATAACAATGCAAACAAGACAAACGTATGACGTCACACATGACGGAAACCGCCGAAGAATAACTATACCAAAAAGACCAATAAACTTGTACTTTTTAGCATTTTACGGCATAATTTGTCAAAATTTGTTACACACACGGGTTTATATTGCAGTAAGCAGCTAGAAACTACTTTTAATCAATTTGGTAAAAAAAACCGTTGCATATCATCTTTAAGGACACATAGAAGAGAAGGCTGTATACAAAGTGAATGTGGTTTATGTTTTCCTGCGTAAGTGCTGCTTAAGTTCACCCCAAACAGTGTTTTGTGGATTTTGTGACTGTCTATGCTAGCCAGCTTGTATGCAAGTCTAAGTGTATCAGTTGTGTTCTGCAACAGTAACCGTAAGAACTGATTTTTTGCTCTCTCATAATGCTTTGCATAATCACACTTCTGAACTGTACTTTCTATCATATGCTTCTGTCCGCAGTTTTCATCTTTTATCTCTACTGTACTGCTGTGTAACCTGTCGGCTCTGCACTATGTTAGTTAATTCGTCCTGTGTTTCACGAGGTATGGGAGATAGAAAGGTTTCAAACAGCAAAAGTGACCTTCAAGGTCATTCAAGGGCATTGTCAATGGTACCATTCGATAGTCCACATACAATTTCCTATTAGTGTTACATTGTATCTACTATCTATGTCTTGCACCGTTAACGAGATATTATCACTTGTTTCCCAGAATATGAGGAGGTCACGTGATACATCACTCATCCCTTTCGAGGGTAATGTATCATGCATGCGCTACTACTCCTATGTATCAAGGAGCACACGAAATTTGAAGTGCATAACTTTCATTGATTCCAAAGATATGACTGGAGCAGAATTAATAAAAACGGGTACATGAGTCTGACCACGCCCATTAGGGAGTAGTCTGTCATTGAAACCCAAGCACTTGACATATTCTACTTGCATACAAAATTTGGCGGCTGTTGCTTCTGTCATTCTGGAGATATGATTGTGGTTGTCGAAATTGAAAAATGGGTCATGTGACCCTGACCATGCCCCTTTTCGGGTAATTCGTCCTTCATATGCTGGGACTTGATATAGCCTACTGGTGTACAAAATTTGATCACTCTACGTTTAGCCGTTTCAGAGTTATGGTTGGTGCCCACCAAAATTTAAATGGTTCATGTGACCTGACCACGCCCCTTTCAGGGACGATTTACCATCTGCGGGCTAGGACTTCCTACTATCAACCTGCCTACCAAATTTGAAGTCGCTATCTCTGCCCACTGTAAAGATATGAAAAGGGACACAAAATTTGGAAAATGGGGTGGTTTGGAGTAGCTAGGGATCACGAGTGTCACTGAAAATAGCGCCATTCAATAGAGCACACAGGAGTTCTTATTCGCATTCCATAGTAACTATCTCTGTCTTGCACCTTTACTGAGATATAGCGAGAAAATCGCCGATCTGAACCTACCCCACCTCTATACGGGTTCACCCCAACGGATGCGCCAAACAGAGGTGGGGCAGGTTAAAATCGTCGATTTTCGACCAATATCCCTCTATTTCTCAAAAACGGTGCAAGTTACTATGGAACGCTAATAGGAACTTATATGCACTCTATCAAATGATGCTATTACCTTTGACCCTAACTATTCCAAACCAGCCCATTTGCAACATTTTGTATCGCCTTTCATATCTTCATAGTGAATGGAGATAGAGATTTCAAATTTGGTAGATAGGTTGATGGTAGCAAGTACTAGCCCACGGCTGGCAAACCATCCCTGAAAGTTGGCATGGTTAGGTCACGTGAACCATTTACATTTTGACGGGCACCAACCATATCTCTGGAACGGCTGCAGGTAGAGTTGTCACGTCAATCATCTCAGTTGCTGTTAACTTAGGTAGACGGTCAGTGTGATAAACTGGTGGGCGTGAGGCACCGCGTCGCGCGGGTCTGTCAGCGGCAACGGAGACTTGTTTTTTTACCAGCCGTAGCAAGTTAGCAACCTTTTCTATGTGTACTTTCCACTTTACATTGGCAGAAATTGGTTTGTATGTTTCTGGTGCTAGCAAGCCATGGTTTGCTAAATGTCATCACTCTTATGCTGCAATTAAGACACAGAAGTGTCTTGTTTTCTTTTCTATGTTGGACACAAATCGTACTTTGTATATCCTATGCCAGTTCATGTTCATGTGTTAAAGGTGGAACTTTACCGGGACAAGTGCAACACATGATAATTGCTATTATGTTTGCGTCTCTGACTGTATTTTTGCAAAGATATTGCGTGGTGATTGTGAATGGTTTATTTATTGTTGATGCAATTATTTATTGGCATTGACACTTGGGATACTTTTGTACATTGTCTGGCATCACTAGTATTTACAATGCTGTAATGTTGTAATTGTCATATGTGTATACAAGATAGGCCTACACCTGACTAATTCATACCACCTGTGAGCAAAACGAAAGTGTCACATACCGTTAAACTGTACCATTCTCAAGTTACATTCTGTAGATTTGTAGTGGAAAAGTGCAACTGTTAATCTGCATCAGGATCTGTAGGAACTGCAGAACGCAAAGAAACAATGAAATACTTAATGAAGTAGTTGTAGACCCCTCAGCCGCCGTCGTAAGCCGCTATAAGCCGCCGATTTGGTGGATAAGCTGCTGCCAGCCGGTAATTTTTCTAGCCGTACAAATTTTTCGTCAAGCTGCCACCAGCCGTTTCCTTAGTGGCTTGAACCGGCTTGTTGCAAAAAAACCGGTTATCTTGACGCAATACGAACTGGCGGAAGGAATGCGTACATCTAGTGTAAAGGAAAGTGCATGTAAGCAGCATCTCTGCTCCCAAGGTATAATCATCTGTATGGAGAACTGTTTGCAAAAAGCCAGAAGCCATACAGTGAAGTGATGGTGACATCAAGAGGTTTTTAGCAAGTGAGTAGCTGTTGACCACCTTATTAGGTCGACTTCCAAACTTTGGAAGTCGACCTAATAGGTGGCAAATTTCCGTCCGTACGTCCGTGTGTCCGTCCGTCCACAAAAAAGTTTCTTCGATTTCGATGAAATTTGGTATACAGGTAGTACTCGATGAGAGAAGGAAAAAAGGTAATGACCATGCCCGGATCCAAGGTCAAGGTCAAGGCCAGGAGCCCATGAAAGTCGGAAATTCGACCATTTTGGACCATTTTCAAACTCTATCTCCTCCCCCATTTATAACGGGGGCTGACAAATGACCATGGATTCTTAAACGAGGGGCAATATCTAAAATTTAACCGGTCAGATTTTTGAAATTCTTCCTCGTTTTCCGTCACGTGACCTCTGAGCTTTGGTACTAACCACGTCTGACGGCCCTAGTCTGCCCTAGTGGAAGTCGACCGTCAGTCTCCGTACGGGACTAATTTTCAGTTTTTAATATTAGATAAGCGACCTAGTCGGTTTTATCAAATGGCTAGCTACGAATGGCTACGAGTTAGTCAGCTCTGGCCGGTCAAAAACTTGATCAGCCAAGCCACATTTTGTAAACGGTGGCGCTGAGGGGTTTAAGTAGTCGTCACTTGTTTGATCAAAATTGCGAACAAGTTGCAGCTGTAGACGGCAGACTTCGCCCCGGTGCCGCCACTCTGACGAACTCGACGAAATATACGCATGATCTCTGATTCTGGTCCATTCACTATGTTATGTGAAAATATGATAGTCATTCACAAAACCGAAGTACATAAGATATAGGCGTCCGAGGAGCACCGAGGCACGGTCACAGGCAGCGTGTACATAACATTTTATGAAAATATGGACGTGTGGCTTTCAAGATATGCGATTTTACTGCACACAGTGTACTTTTGTCACATGATAATTGACCTTTCAGTTCTTACAACAAGCATGTGAGGCACTGTACTGCAGGAAGTCTGAAGTCGGTGGATTCAGGATTTTGTTTAATCCAGCTAATAGAAACATTTCCCGGACTGCCTTCACGGACTTTTGCCCGCACCGTTTCTTCTGAGCTACCCGCCCAAGAAACTATACTAGATGGGGTGGAGGGGCAATTTGCGGGTGTCCGGCCCATTGAAAGTATTGTAAGTCACTTGTTACGTTGTACGCTGCAAAAATCAATAACGGCGACAGAGGGACTGCGGCAGCCAGCTACAATTCTCTAGACGAATGTAGGATATTCCCCTCCCCGGACATTTCTTCTTCCAGACAGGTGGTAACCACTTCCCCGGACATTTTCCCCCTAGATACACCATAGGGCAGACATTCCCCCTTTATTTCACACACGCTGAACTACGCCTAAATACATCGTTCAGTCATGGTTTACTGTTCAGTTGTACTTAATGCATTGAAGTGTATTATTAATTTATGATAAGAAACTAACGCAGCGTATATTTACTTTCGCAGAACAGTATGTTATTAAATGTGTAAAAAACGATATACTACGCCTAAATGCATCGTTCATGGGTTACAATTTACGTTAACGCCGGTCTTAACGCGGCTACATGCAGATCACCTGCTGCATTGCCGTAATTGCTGAGACAATGGTCGCAATCTCACACAGCATGCCCGACCATCAGCTGGTGTGAATACTGGACAGAAAACTCACAATGAAGATCGACAACGTAATGTTGTAATTACTGGAATCCCAGAGAGCACCAACAG
>Ga0209780_1000314_pt1 | contig 24602 bp, 18 predicted proteins | sample WorMetexBAHAMAS2_FD_187384 | JGI IMG/M metagenome (GOLD analysis project Ga0209780, IMG submission 187384) | Marine gutless worms symbiont microbial communities from Max Planck institute for Marine Microbiology, Germany - Inanidrilus exumae... | ecosystem: Host-associated > Annelida > Digestive...
CCACCACGTCCACCGCCACCACCACCACGACCACCTACATGCATACAATACAAACATGGCTGCCTCTTACACCAACCAAGTAAACAATTCGAACATAATTGGCTACAAAAATGGAAACAAAAATTTATATCAAAAATGCAACTAGATAACAACAAATTCACAACCAAACCCCTGACTACAAGTGAGCAAAACTCATAAAAAATTACTGCATCACCTAATGGCAGCACAGTCTGTTTAGTTCATTCGTTCTTTGTGGGCAGGGGTCCAGCCTACTCTGGACCCCAGCGCTGAAACCATATAGTCCAGTGTGCTAGCCCAGGGAGAGGAAAGGAATTGGTAGGTATGTGCGATGTGTGTTAGAGACGTGTGGAGAAGGCAGGTTAAGTAGGAGTGAGCAGCTTGTCAGGTATTTCTATAGCGCGCCCCTTCTAGACATGGCCTACTGTCTGGCTTAGTGCTGACTAGCGCTGTGTATTACACCAGCCAGCGGCCAGCCAAGTCTATTTACTTCGACTCACGCCGGCGCGGCAGGCAGACATGACACTGCTAGATCAAGTTGCCTGCAACAGTCACAGTTTATAGAGGACACCGTCAAACGTTTTTTCTGGCCCGGGATTATCTCCATGTTCATGATGTGCATAGGAATTATTGGAAATAATTATTTGGTAGGCAAATGCACCCGGGCCGAGTTGAACCCTGACCACTGAGCGCGTCACGCTCTACTGCACATGGCGGCTGAGTGCGTAAACCACTAGACCCCGAGGGTAGGTCGACAGTTTAGTTACAATTTATAAATTTTCTTCACTGACTATCAACACTGCAAGTTGTTCCTCATGTAGATGTATGCTTCTCGCATCTTTTTAATTCCCCCTTCAGTGTTACTTTCCATGTCACTTATGAAGAGGACATGCTAAATTTAGAGATAGTTCTAAGTTCAACACCATTTGCATCACAAGACACACCTTTCAGTCAATAATTCTATATCATTTCTTAAAACATAATCACATCATTTCTCTCTCTTACAAATAAAGAACAAAATAGTTCTTAATATTCATATCTAAATATACATAACAATGTAACTTTGCCAAAAATGCATTTAGCTTCAAAACCACTGTTTGTTCATTTTACCTCTTCCTCGGACAAATCCACCTGGAGGAACTTTACGAGCAGCCATTTCCACATGAATCACCTGCCCTTGAAATTCTTTATCTAAAACATTTGCACAAACTCCCACATATATATATATCCTCCGTTTAATACTGCTAAGGGATGTTACAATTATAATCACATGGACAATACCTACTATAAGGCCATCAAAGGTAGATTTCAAGATAGCCAGCCAGACATTCACAGAAACTGTTGCGTATAACTACAGATAGAAACTAGACAACACAGACAATCATATCGCCATGCAGACCCATGCCGGTAGCAGCAGCACACAGCCACAGCAGCATGCGTCACTAGCAAACGTGTGATCGTGACGGTTATCGTAATTGTGTGACCTTGACCACTGAGCTCTCAGTCAATGCATGTCGAGCGACTACTATGGAGTATATATGTACCATGTTTGGTGTTGATAGATCACGTCATTTTCCTTTTACAGCGCGGACAAACAGTGACTCAATGCCCTACCCACGCCAGCGGCTATACAGCCAGCGAGGGTAATGAAAGTAAAAGTGGCAATTTGAAGAAAAGTAAAATAAAACAAAGAATTAATTAATAAAAAACAGGAAAAGCATTCACAAATAAAACAAAACCAAATGCTGCAAATTACTATAAATAACTGATTAATTGCGTTAAGGGTTTATATCGGACCAACACAAAATAGGTCAATTCACAGACATCATTCTTCCAGCCTTGGCTTAGTGCTGAAACACTAACACAACAACATTGAAGATGCATCCTTAACAAAATATACTATAACACAAGATAAACATTAATAAATTAGCCTCCCATATGGGACTGACAGTCGACTCTTCACAACTGATGTTTCTTGAAGTTCAAGGTCACGTGACACAAAAAATAGGAAAAATATAAAAGTTAAGCCCAATCAAATGTAGATATTGTGCCCTAGTTTACCAATTTCATTTAAATCAAATTAACTTTTTGCTGACGGACAGACGTACATATTTACAAACATTTGAGACCATCTTTATTAGCTTGAAGAGTCGACCTAAAAAGGTAAAGCCAGGTTTGGTCGCCATTTACGATCTCCGGCCTGGAAACGAAACTGGCCTATTCTTAAGGTCCAAGTAAGTAACAAAGTACATAATAAGTAAGGAAATAAGTAAACAATTTATCTGGTATGAATCAGGGTGCATTACTGACTGAAGTCCATGTGCGGCACTAGAAACAGCAATACATCTATTATCACCTGCAGAATCTCAACTTGGTAAATGACGGATTATATCATTAAAACCGCGGAAAGCCAATACAGTGCAACAACACAGTGATTGGATAGTTTGCTTTTTTATCAGTTTTGTTTATATAGCCATTTTGCAAAACATTACCGGAAACATCTCTGACTAACATCACATTAGCATTATACGGCTTGTCTAAGTGAAGAAATGTACCCATAATACAGTGACAACAATACAAATAGTCAGCTTACTGTTGAACCAGTCAATTGCTGAGCTGGCAGCCTGATCATCCTCGTACGTGATTGTAGCTTCACCTTTCGGCATCCCTGTCACTTTATCTCGGTATATCCACACCTTTGGCCGTCCAGTCTTTTTGTCGTTCTGTTTCAGCATCAAACATTTTAGTTAGACAAGTTGGCTGACTTGTGGAGTTTAGAAATGTTTTTATAATAACAATAAAAATATTACTATTGCTAATACATTTGTGCTACAGTGTGTCCAAAAATGGCCCCTCAGATGATGCAATAATAACCTCTAGTAGTCAAGATTAAAAATAATATGCGAAAGCATGACTAGACAAAAGAGGTAGACTTTGTTATAGTAGTTGATTCACTATCACAGATGGCATGATGTTTGATTGCTGGATACGAAACATGATAATGGATACCACTATATGTATTTCATATATAAGTACATTAATAATTTCTTCTGGATGCAGCAACTTCTTTCACACCTGGCAGAGATATGTGCTGCACAAATGTATTTCTAGTTTTATACAATTTTATAATATCACTCACAGAACACTAAAAATTTTTCTGCAGTAAATGTAACTGATTCAGCAGAGATTTAGCAATTCTATAGCATAATGCATAGACGGTTGGCTTTTCTGAAAAAAATGCAACATCAGATGACGGCAATGAAACAAAAAATTGTATGTGCTTACTTACTTATTACAGTAACAATCACTGCAGTACAGCATCGTAACACAAACAGCAGGAAGTTACGAAAGAAATTTACCTTTATTATACCAATGGAACCGAAATGCTGAACGAGCTCTTGTTCCGTGATTCGATCGGAAAGACCTTGCACAAATATTGTGTCCGGTTGTGATTGCATCTCATCGTCGCCTCCCGCAAACGATCCAACAGCACCACCACCCCCTCTTTCTCCAGCATCGCGACCCATTCCATATGAATCTCTGCCACCATCTCTACCACCACCCCGGTCACCAAATCCACCACCTCCCCCTCGGCCATACGATCCTCGGTCATCTCTACCACGGCCGTAGCCTCCTCCCGGTCCATCATCACGACCAAATGAGCCGCGGCTATCTCGATCACTGCCACCATATGGCCCTCTACCGCCACCATCTCTTCCACCACCGTATCCTCCACTGTCGCGGTCACTGCGGCCAAATGAGCCACCACCTTCGCGACCACCATCACGATCACGGCCTCGCCCTCGGCTGAACCGGTCGCCTCCTCGATCACCACCATAGTCATCTAACAACGAAACTAACACTTTGCAACAAGTGCTATGTACATCTATTATACTCACAGAACAAGAAACAATATCCGCCACTGTATTCTCACATACAAACATCATTTAGGTGCTTTGGTCAATGCAGTACAAGTATGCTGTTGTTAAGAATTTGTACTGCACCACAGTACATTTTACCTATTGGGAACAACAAAAACATGCTACGAAAAGTTTAACCCACAGTAAAAGGACATATAGTCCGATATATTTCATTCACAGCACTAGATGGCTGTATTGTGTTGAATGAACACACTACAGAATTTTCCTAGAAGCAAAGATGTTTACTTTCTGCATTCGACAATGCCTGGTGTCATGTGACTCCGACTGAGTGATGTCAGTGTTATCTGCCGCGTTACTTATTTTCAGTTTCCAATTCAGTGTGCTTTTTTCCATTTATCGGTTGCAAGGCAGCACCAGCACTGTGGCATATTGGTTTTAATACTCAATATCACACATCGGACGTTGTCAAAATTTGGGTAGGTACCTTTCTTGTACAAAACGTACATCTCAGGGGAAAGACTTTGAATTTATTCTAATGCTAAAAATGAGAACCAGACATCCCGTACAGGGACCATTTGGTAGTGAATTTCCAGTGATCTGTAATCACTGCAGAGTTATGGCAGCCTGAAGTCGCTATACCTGGAAATTTTGTGAGCAATTTTTGCGTTTTTTTAAAACGGCCCCCTATGGTAAAATTATCAACATTATGTTCGGAAAGTTTACATGGCAACATTGATGACGCTGTGTTTAAATGTCGTTAAATCTGTCTGATGGAAATTGGGTGAAATTGTGCTTATTTAAGTGACACAAAAATTCGGCTACCTCGCACCCAAAAACTGCCAGGTCCAGCCCCCACCAATATGCTCAGTACTCCGGATTTCATCCAAATCGGTTCAATTTTGGCGGAGTTATAGCTAAACACGTGAACACCCTATTTTTTGCCCCATTAATTGCCCAAAGCATAGCTTCGAGGCTAATAATGAAAATGTAGCACTTCACAATAAGTCAATTTTCAAAGAATTCGTAATGATTTCTGATGTTGTCAATTTACTGGAATGAGCATACGCCCACATGTCCATTGTCCACCAGGCATACTTCAGTTGGTTGAAGATTAACATCCCCTTTCAGCATAAAAATAGGCCATATTGGGGACAAGGTCTTGGATGGAGATTGTTCCGCCAGGTTAAGGACGGCCAACGATACAGTAACCTCCCAACCTCGTTGCCTTTTTGTTCAGCGACGATCCAACATGAGAAAGGATAGCTGGCGCCTACAACAGGGTAGAAACTAGCCAACCACCACAAGACCTATTTATCAGTTCGATGTGATATCTCGCATAATTGTTCTTCAGTTCCTGTAACATATCGGTGTCTAATGACTCGTGTATAATATCGTTTTGGTATTGGTCTGGCTTTGAAATGCTTCTCTTAGCAGCAATAGAACCTCCCATCAATGGTACCAGACCTGCCCCTCCACCCCCACCAGGTATACTTCAACCTCAATACATACGTATCTTCAAAAAGCTTGGAAGACACTAAATATATCTATGCAGTTTTGAGGATGATGTAAATCCGACTGAAATTGGACATGATCTGCCAGCAACTTTCCATGGAAACATAAATCAGTACTTAGAACTTACTTACCCTACTTCAGCGGAAAAGTAATTAATTTCCGTAACCAGTGTAGTCTATCCAGTGTTAGTTCCCAGTGATAATATTAACTAATAAACTTGTATAAGCATTCAGACACAAAGCTATATGCTAGGTTGCTTAACAGCCATCACTTACACATACATAAAACACTTTACATTGGTATCAGCATCTAATGTTACAAATGCACACAGACATATATTCTCACAACCCCATCATTTCATGAATTGGAAATCACACTCCCAAGAAATATCAAGTACAAGTTAGTGCCTATTTACAGGCCATTCAAAAGATTCCAGTGTAGGTATGCATGTGGTGACATAAACACTAGATGCTTTCCGTGAAGTTCACTTCATAATTGAACAGCAAAACGTAATAAGTGCTACGTGGCCCGAGATACCATATAACTGAATTAGTATTATGAAAATTAAAAAATTCATACAGGTTCCAGGAGAAATGCTGAAAATATTTTTGTTAGTCATAAACATCAAGAAGTCCACAGTGTCCCAATAAGTCTCACCATGAACTGGGAACCAACTTAATTAACAGCAAAGATCCAGTCAATGTGTAAGACAACTTACTGTTGAACCACAGAGACTTGACTAAACCAGTCACTCATCTCTAATTACCCACATCAAAACATCAACTGCTGTTGACATGGCTGGAGCTCTGTCTGTTTGTAACATTAACCAATTATTCAGTTAACAGTATGTAATATGATCACAATAGTACCACACTAACCAGTCAGTGATCTTGTGTCATTTAGGGCTCATTTCACCAAGCTCAGTCAAACTGCCAGTTTACTAAACTCCAGTTATTTCTAACTGACGGTTAAATCTATATCACGTTTCACCAATCAAACAATATCCTCTGCCCAGCGCCAGTTAGCTAACTGCACAAATAACCTGATTAATCATTAAAAACGTTAAGTCACTCCTGTCAGCCATTTTTAGCCCATCTGGCATCGTGATGCTGCCAGCGGGCTTATGCTTTATCGATGTTACTACCATTTTTTAAATGTTGCCGTACTTATTCGACAACAGGTGGACAGATCGCAACGTGACTGTTGCGTTCACACATTCAATGAAAATTTACTAAGGCTACAAATTTGGTTAACTTCGGTACAGTAACCCACGAGATCTTGTGGCTCATTTACATGGGTGGCGACTCCACATAGGCTAAACTACGCTGTGCACTGGTTTTTAAAGATCATTTGCTATGTGACAGTAGCATGGCCAGTCTGTAGGTAGCCTATGTATGACAAACAGTCACATTTGCACATGCCAGGAGGGCTACACGTTGGACTACGACATGCTTTCTAGTCATTTACTAAGCTGCAATTTAACCGGAGATTATACTTCAATTAAATCTGATCTAAATCTGAGGGTTAACCTTAGGTTCCTCGGTAACTGTCTTTTAGCTCCAGCCAGTGCTGATGCTGGTGGCTCTTTAACTGGGGTAATGCTTGTTTACAAAAACAGCATAGAGTTGTGCACAGTGACATTATCATAATGTTACAACTTAGATGTTTGTGGAATGTGGACACTGACAAGGTTGCAGATTGTAGTGGTCTACTGGTAACATGCACAAATACAGTGTATGATCCCAAGTTCGAATCTCAACATAGGCAGCTCTGATAACACAGCACTGTAAATTCTGCAATACAGTCTTTGTATGGACTGTGCACTCTTACTTGCAGTGCCTAGGTCTATTCAGCTTTCTACTCTCAATTGGATGGGAATTTTTTGAGTGTCAGCTGGCAGGCTAAATAATAACAATAAACGGTGATGATGGATGCAAACGATAACAGCCTTTACCAGCAAACTGTGTTCAAGTTAGTGGGCTTGATAGGAAGACCAGCAGGGTTAACTCTCGCAATGGCTATGCCATGATAACGGCACAACAAATATTACTGTGGCATTTCTATTATTGTTGTATTATTAATACTATTATTATTAATATGAGTAAGGACGAAATGTCTGTGCTGTTTATTCTGTGCCCAGCTTAACTACTTGTTTCAGTAGCAGACATCCATGCAGTCTTTGGGCCAGCCAGCTGAGTACGATACACACACCATCTGACACCCCTGGATAAGCGCCACTGACATCTTTCAATGTGCAGCTGAGCACCGTTGCAGGATAATGGTCATGTTCTGATACTCTTAAATGCTATCACACTTCACCACTTCACTTTAAAGATGACACAGATGACCCTCTGACATGTCCAAAAATTCAATATGACAACACGTATGCTAGTAACCCATCCACGAAGCTGAACCCAGCCATTTGCAGGCACGAGCCATCAAGAAAGCTGGCATGCCAGGCTATATGAACAGTCACTGCTACTGAATATGAATAATGTAACGCTTTATCATCCAGTGTTTAAACACAGCCACTCATGACGTTCTTCTCCGTGACTTGATACCGACCGCCAACACATAGAAATGAGAACAGACTCGATGCAGAACATAACATGGAACCCATTCCAGTATTGGTATACGGAATCAAAAACAAAGAGAAGGATTTTATGTTCACATGACACTATCACATGGGCTTGCACTGTATATCAAAACCTGGTGTGAAGCCCACACTGGAACCAGAACTTTGCAATTACTGAACTCTCACACATTTTCGCACAGTGGAACACACCTGATTATTGTTAGGGAAGAGCAATATTCCAACACTGAAGCAAAAGTACAAAAAATTACCAGTTTAAATGCAACTAATAAACCATCAGTCAAAGACTTTTTTCAAAACCATCAAATCATTTCTTTAAAGACAATTATGGGGCTTCTATCAGAAAGTATAAATTGTACTGTGAACTCCACATGAATTTTGCAGTTCAACAACTTGTGTACTTTGTATAATAATAAAAACAGTAACATTTGCATCATCGAAAACACAGCCCAGTTGCTTCAAGTGACTGTCTACTGATACAAATGAATAATGCTCTTCCTTTATTAAATGAAATAAACTTTTCATCCATTATTAAATATAATCAACTTTTCATTCTGAACACTTGACTTACCACCACCAAAACCTCCAGGTGGACCGCCGGCGCCTCTACCTCTGCAGAAAACGAACATCACTTGTGGTACTTTCAGAATGATACAACCAGGAGCTTGTTTGCTCCAATGTGCATCAATGTCGAACAACCAGCATCATGTAGATTGTAGACCATCCAGCCATAAACCGGACATTATGCCTTCCCCAATGGCAAAAATCACCACTTTTTTGAAAATTTGGTTCACACTACGGTATTCCCAATAACAGAGCAGTCTATAGCAACCACATTTTCATGAACTTTTCTATGCAAGTCTCCCAAACTGATCTCCTAAACATGTTGAGTCCTCGCATCACTTATGTTTCACTTATTTTTTAAAGTGTACACTGCAAAGTTGCATTTATTTGTGTTTGAATGCACCAGAGTAAAGCACCATTACAGAAAACCAACCATTATCTTCATAATATGTAATACCACAGACTTCTTCTTTCAACTCAGCTTTTGCATTTAGCAACCAATAACTAACACCAATGTTGCATCATCACAATAACTTGGATCTTTCTTCAGTGTGGTAGCACACCATATATATATACCCATTCAGTACACAAAAGTGTACATAAGTATACACGATTTTGAGCCATACACATGTATTACACACCACGTGAACTATTGTTATTCAGTATTTAATTCTACGGTCAGTTACTGAGATCGACAAGCTTGGAAATAACCATTCAACTACATAGTTCCACAGCTTCAAAAATACCATGTTACATTTTGTTTATTGATTGTTATCCAACTGACTTTTGTGCCATAATAACTTCCAGAAGTACCACTTACTCACTCACAGCACTGTTTACACCACTAGAAAATACTCGGTCTTCCGATGCCAGACATTGTTATTTATATCAGTCTGTTAGCAACAGCATGCAGGCAGGCTTAGTTCAACTTAAATCTTAATACATTACATAATCCTGAGTACATATTATCACCAGTAGTTGTTTTGTTCTTTCCCGATAACTACTATTTCAAGAACTGTTTAGTGGCACCATTAATCGATACATTTTTACATACTTCAATACCCATTTTCATAATGCATATGCTCCTATTTTATCGCTGCTCAAGCTGCTCTTAATTTTACACGGGAAGTACCATTTCAAACAGGCCAGGATGGAAGGGTATACCTGTCACTCAAATCACAAAAACCAATACAGTTAATGCACTTCCATCGCTTTAGCAATGGTTACCAAACAAATGTGTAATGGCTTTTAATTAAAACATTAAATTCATCTCAATAAATCATCAATTACTTTTCAATGCACAAGTGGAGGTTTACACAGCAACTATAAATGGTTTAATCTTACAGATGCACTAATAATTTTAAAATGGAGCAAACTTACGTTGCTCATCTATAAGAAATTAACACTGTGTATTAACTGTTAAATATCTGAAACATGACAATTACTAAAATTGTCAAACTGTGTTACTGCTCATAGATGTCGCTTTACATTTATGAATAAAAAGAGTCTGGTAAACATGCAATATTTGAGTACCTCTGTGTTGTTTCTTCTCAACCATGCAGAATACAGTTAACAGCATTGTCACAACAGAGCAGCACTGACCAATTGATCCCAGTAATGGAAACAAAAATTACTAGTGTTTCACCAAGCAGTGGTGACTGAAGGCTCGCAAATGAAGCTACATGACGATATATGGTATGATAAGGCTTCCAATGAACACACTCAACACATGCATCTGAGCTGTCCGATTATTCCAGACCACGTGTATCAGCTGGTGAAATCCAACACTCAAATGATGCCAGTGTCAGTTGATGCACTCAGAGATGAAGTATTCTACCGAATCAAAACTTATCATACAATGTGAAAAAATGAGAGAAAGCTTACCTAAAACCACCTCCATATCCTCCACTATCACGACCACCATTGTCTGTTGACATACACACAACTGGAATGCTGACTCTTGAACATAGTAAAACGTTCAAAGCATAACCTAGTATTAAAAGGAGTAATCAAATTGGATAAACTATTAACTATTGTGATTAGCATAGAATTTTGTAACAGAAATCACAGCAAAGAGAAGCAAAACGTCAACGTTGAATTGTTACACATGAAGCCATTTGTTATATGGCACTGGCATCATCCTTCTGGCGTAAAGGATGCAGTGTCCCTTCACCGAGTAGTCAACTGATTGATCAAGCAAGGATGATGACAGTGCATGACTCTACCAGACTGGCATCAAGCACTTGCTTCTAGTTCACTTCTGTAGTTTGACACCACTGCTTGGTGGTTGGAAATCGGTAAGGGCATCCAGCCTGTAAAAACCTGCTCCAAATATCTCAAAGGTTCTACCTGTGATCCAGCCCCACCGGCAGTAATTGTGGAACAACGCTTATTAAACAAAAATTTACCCTGTATGGGACTGGCGGTCTACTCCTACTTACTGCCAACTTCTAAGTGACCGTGACACAAAAACTAGGAAAATCCAAAATCCGGCCCCGATAAGCTTTAGGTATTGCCCCCTAATTTTAGAATCAATGGTCATTTGCCAGCCCCCATTGTAAACGGAGGAGGAGATAGCCTTTGCACATGGCCGAACTTTCAACTTTCAAGGACGGGTGACCTTGACCTCAAATCGGTTCACCCTTGGTTTTCCCCCCTTTTCTTTTGGTAGAGAAACATTCGGGATAAGTGGCACATATTTTTGTTATGGGTGACATAGCCTTTCTGGCACCTACCAACAGTGTCAAAGCACTGAATGAAACTCAAAGCACTGACCCCGCCCTGCGCATGTAGCTCAGCGATGCATGCCAGGAGCCGGGTTCAAAGCTCGGTCCAGGTGCATACACTCTCCACCAAAGAATTATTTCAATAATTCCTATGCACATCATGCACAGGGTGATAATCCCGGGCAGGAAAGAGGGCTCGACAGTGTCCTCTATAATCTGTGACCATTGCTGATGACTTGATTAGCAACATCAAGGTTGTTAGCAGCACCAACATGGCTGAAGCTAAAAGGGGTCGCTGGCCATGGAGTGGTGTCAATTCATAGCACCAGTCAGGGCTGCCAGACGATAAGCCACGTCCAGAGGGGGTACGCTACAAATACCCAACAAGCTGCTCACTTCCTGACACTCTAGACCACTATGAGGTATCAGTGCTGAGGTCCAGACTAGGCTGGCATGCAATAACTAATAAATGACCTGGTCTCATCCTCTCTTCAGCCACCACCAGATTCCTGACAGGAGTGTTGCTTCCATTATGCTGGATCCCTGATACCAGTACCCCAAACATTAAAAATTGTACAATGCTGTATATTTAGCACGACTAAATAAATGCCTGTGTAAAAACAGTGAAGGTCATACCTGCACCGCCGCGATCACCTCCACGCTGTCCATACCCTGCACCACCAGCATCACCCTGCACTCCGTAACCACTAGCACTGTCATAACCCGGCTGTCCTGGTGGCTTGCCATACCCTGCCTGTGGTGGACCCGCCTGTCCATAGCCAGCACCTAACAAAACACTTTACTGGATAAACGGGTATTATCGCTAACCACACACATTCTAGGTTAACATAAACGAGGGCTGTACTGAATATTCTATTCGTATTCGGACCAAATAATAGAGCGAAGAGTGTATTTGGCTGAATAATTGTTAAAATTAGACCAGATACCAATAATTGGTGTTCACTTGAAGGCTGGCAGTTTGTAGTGACAGCAAGTAAACAAGACTATCCGTAATATGAGCATCTGCCTTAGCAGAAGCCAGAGCCATGCCACAAAGGAACGTACAGTCAAATGATGTGGAAATTAATGCATCGACAGTCCTGCTATGCAGGCAGCTCGTCCACGATAAAGTACGCCCACCGTCAGTAACGCAATGCCTGTCATGCTGAGTTGCTGGCAGCTGAGCAGTGGACCATAACGAGACATTCCCACTCCTGCTTGTGTCCCTTTAGTGACGTAGCATCTGAACCTGACCACTGCAGTCTGTCTGTACTCTGGCTGCAGCATGTCAGTGGGCCCAGAGCATCAAATCCACTCACTTGCTGGTGTCAGATTGTGGCCAGATTTCAACTACTTGGTTATTCAGATACATCTGCTACCAGCGTATCAAGTGAACGTCTTCTTAGTTAAATTAGCTGAAGTGGTAACATTTACTCTTATGAACGAACTTGTCTGTTGGCTGAAAATCGCAACTTTTTACTCTGTGTTAAAGAAAGCTCTGTGTGAACTCCTGCATCATTTGTGATAATGATGACAATGAACGAAAATATATTGTTCACGAACCTGACAACATCGCTAAACAGTAAATAAAAACTGTCATAGCTTGCTAATGATATACTGCATTAACATGAGCGACGAATACTTGCTGAGATATTAGCTGATATTTGTAACAAAATACAATGTTTGCTATTTCAGTTATGGATCTTTAAGACATGATATCAAGTATCAGTCAGGAACGAACACCAGATTATCACGCATAAAACAGCAGATGATGACAAGACAACATAAGGGCGGAACACGGCATAATTTCGCACCTGGTTGTTGACCATAACCACCAGTAGACTGCTGCGGCATCTGGCTTTGTCCATATCCACCAGGTGCACCTTGCTGCTGCCCATAACCTTGCACTGGTGGCTGTTGAGGTGGCTGTCCATAGCCGCCAGGTTGCTGTGGCTGTTGTGTGGTAGACTGTGGCTGCTGCTGTTGCTGCTGTTGTCCATAGCCTGGCATCTGTGGCTGGCCTGGATATGCACCAGGCTGCTGACCACCAGCTACAAGTGTCACATACCTCATTAATAACAATAATACAATTACACCCACCTAATGCTCCTAACACTCACTCCCCATCTTTGCAGGTATTACACAATGTCTTTAGCTAATTTCCTCCAACGACGGTATGGCCGACCATGATGCAGGACAGCCAAATATTTTTCAACACCCCACGTCCAAGGAAGGTCTCCCTTTTGGTGGGTGAATGCAGTACCCCATAAAATGCAAAGTAGCTGCCCTCTGTAATAACCATCATGCCAAAAACTAACTTGATGCATTCAGGCATTTAGCCACAATACACTAACGTTACACAGAGACATACATCAAGTAGGATAAGCCAAACCATTACCACAATTGGCTAATGGCTAACAACATAAACATGTGCTACTGGACGAGTATAAATCGTGAGTGTTCAGAAAGAATATATGGCATACAAGATGCAGTTCACTACACGAGTTTCTGTATGCCACACCCTTTCAATTTGACAAAAAAAAAGTTGCAGCTTACCAACAGCAACTAGAAGATGGACATCAACATACCAGTGCTGACGTGGATACCTTTGCCACCACACACTTGAACCAGTTAGTTAGGCAGTTGGAGTTTAACTTCCCTTTTCAGCACAAATATGGCTATATCAGAGACAAAAAGTCAGGTGTGGAGAGCTATCCCTACCCAGTGAAGGAAGGCTAGCGATATATTAACGTCAACCCTGGCAGCCTTTGTGTTCAACAGCCACCCAAAAAGGGAAAGGGATCGAGAGGCTCATTTATGCTAGCACCTACAACAGGGAAAGACAACTATTGCACTGCAAAACTAAACAAAATCAAATACAACCAAAAACCCAAAATAAATCCTAAGTAAGCAATGCAGGCAACACGAAATGACTGGAACAAACTGAATGCAGGTTCAGTCGCCTCCTATGACCTCTGGCATGTAAACAGAGTGGGACTATTCTGGTACAAAAATTAGGGATGGACAAAAGAAGAAAACAGGTAAAGCAAATAAGAAAAAGAAAAAGGGAAAAAGTAAAAACAGCAAAAGATGAGGAAGTGAATGGACAAGGGAGGGAAAAAAGGAGGAAAGAGGGTACCCCGGCCCAACACTGGGCACACACATGAACCAAGATGTGACCCTGACCTTTGACTTTTGACCTCCAAAATTTAGTCAGGTTATAAGTAGAGGCTACTGAATATTCCCTGTCAATTTTATCAAAACTGTACAAGCCATTCGTGAGACATCGTGGTAACAATATCTGACCAGACGAAAGGACAAACGAACGAATGCACAGATGAACAGGACAACGGGACAGCCTAAAACATGATGTCTTCGTCAACACTGCTGAGTGGTGAAGACATGAAAATACAGTGTCTGGTCATGAACCAACACCAACCATATACCGAGTACTTAACGACATTTTGTGACTTTCTTCCGTCAACCTTAATCACAAGTACTTGATCATTCTACTTATGGCGTTATCACCAAACCTTTTCATATATAATACATAAATTCCTATTTCACACCCCTATTCTTACTTATTACATAAGATCCACTTATCACATCCTGAACCAATGATGTTTTTAAACACAATAATAACGACAAAATATAATCATGCACCAAATGCCAAAAATTCTTCACATCCTTTTTTCCTTCTTCCAATTATGGCAAATGGCAAATTTCAATGACAGATTTCAGGCTAAAATTATGCACATTGCTGCATATTTTAATGTAAAAATGAAGCATGCAAAGAACATACGCATCTGTCCGTATGGCATCTGCTGTTGTGCACCATACGGTGCTGTTCCACCTGCTGTCTGTCCTTGCTGCCCGGTCACTGAAGCATCTTGCTGCCCATACTGACCCTGGCCATATGGATACTGCATCTGTCCATAGCCCTGTGCATAACCCTGTAACACCAGTTCAGCAGCACCCTCAGCAGAACTGTTCACATCGTAACTGCAAGTAATTATCATTTTAAATTTTTAATTCTCAATTAATTAAATTAAAATTTCAAATTTCCCACTTTTTAAATACAAGTTAACAAACCACTTACAACTAATTTCAATTCGCAAAAATCCTATGCGATTTGCTTACCACATTAATGAGCTACTAACAACACCCAGACATAACCAAGTACACTGTTATCACACTCAGCAAATTAGCCCCCCAAAAAAACATCGCACATTGCATGCCACGTCAGTTACATAACAGATACGTAATGTCTCACTGCATGCATAAACAATCGGGTCATGGTGCATAGGAACCAAACTGTCAGTAAGCAAGCACCATTTGTTCTCAGCCATTTTTTAAAGAATCAAAGCAGCTGCTGCATGACAGTGAGCACTGACATTCATTCTGCTGCAGGTGGGAATAAATGAATGCACGGTCACAACTTAAGTGCAAGTACTAGACTCCGTGCGGCTCAATTTCTATGATACTGATATTTAAAGTGAAAACGATGTTCACTCCTCCGGGAACAGCTTACATGAAAGAACAACTTAACTGCAACTCCACGTATGCCTGTTCGCCAAAAAGCCTAACAATGGTATTGGTAGCCTACTTCCAAATCATCACAATGTTACTTTATTTTATTTGGCAGATCACGTGATCACATGGCGACGAAATTGTGAAAACAAGCCAGGAATTTTTGGTCATTTCTTCGCATGTGGGATACATTAACTGGGTATTAGAAAGTTTAGACCAAGTCATTGTCATTCTCTATCTTTTAGAATATACATGTAGTTGTCCTGCATATTAACCAGCAAAAAGGCAATAGTATTAATTTATCTGCATAAAGTTATTAATCACAGCAAGCACATATGATTGACACTATTGTATCTTAAATTTGATAATGAAACAAATCATTTTTTGCATTCGAAAATATATTTCTATTAAAGAAAACCAAGTTTAACATCCCTAACTCAAAAAAATAAAAGTGGTCGTCTTGGTGGAGTTACTGGAGAATCTCTATCCACATTATCTTATTAATCCTTCCACCAGTGACTCTACTTCACTATTCATACCACAAGACTCTAGAACTACGTATTAAATCACTTAAAAGTCATGACTCAAAGAACTCTTGAACTCAAATCTTAGTTGGTGACGACTTAAACGTCGACTTTACCTGCTGTCCATATCCTGGCTGTCCTCCATATGCTGCTGGGTTTTGTCCAGGATAACTCATTCCATAATTGTAACTAACAGAAACATAACAGTCACTCAACTGATGATTTGAGACTCACATGCTTGCAACCTACCTGAATGTACTGTAATGGCAAATATTTATCCTTAGAAGATACGAATCATATACATACTTTCAAACATTCAAAAAAAGGCTAAAGTATTCAATTCAATTCATGCTAAAACTGTTCGAGAAACAGATCGTCCACTTAAAATTAGTTATCAGGACTAAAACTTTGAACTAACATAACATAACAACAAATCTGTTTACTTAACAACTGATAGAATGCACTTACATCATGGCAGAACAGTAGATGCACAATATATTACTAAACTCTCATAAATTCCAGAATTACTGGACCGTTCAAGTCCACCAAATTATTACACAATGTAGCGAGATCATCAAAGATAAACCTTTTGAAATCGAAATTGCGATATTATACTCCATTTGGGAATGCCAAGTCGACGAATGAAGGTGAGTCGGCCGATTTAGCCCATTTTTAACCTTAGAATTGATTGCCATAGCAACGTCCCTTGAGCGATTGGAAAAAGAGGGTCAAATCAGTTATCCATGAGACTACATTCAAATACCTACCATATGGTGAAAATATGGCAAAAATCGGTCTGGTGGATCCTGAGATAATTTGTCTGAGACTGAGAGGTTTATTTTAAACAAAGAAATGATAGGTGTATAGCTTCACCTATCTTAAACTCCAGGGTTACTGGACCAAAGTTCACCAAATTTTACACAATGTAGCCAGATCATCACAGAGGAGCTTTTAAAATAATAAAGAGTGGTGATATTACAATCCGTTTTGGAATGCCAGGGCTACGTACAAAGGTGCATAGTCCAATTTTGCCAATTTTGACCTTAAAATTGGTTGCCATGGCAATGTCCATTGAGCCACTGGAAAAGGAGGAAGATTGGTCATATACGATTGAATACCTACCATACAGTGAAAATTTGGTAAAAATCTGTCCAGTAGATCGTGAGATCACTTTGCTCAAACGTTTATTTTTTAAAAACAAAAGGACGAAATTAGTGCAAGCAGAACGTGTAGCCCGCGGGACATGCATTCCGCGTGGGCGAAATAACTGTGAGAAGGTAGAGACAGGAGGAAGTATGCGGTGCAACACATTATCTGGATTATGTATAACCTTATTGAATATGTTTTGATTGGCTTGCAGGCAGAGGTTAAAAGGTTAGGCAACAGTGGAACAGAAACCAGCCTTGGTGCTAGTGCAAAAATCCTTAGACTTTCTCATGGTCCTGGACTCCAGCAAAGCTCCACCATGTGGGAGAGGCACATATAAACATTGCTAACATTACAGAGAGGAAGACCACCTGAAATACTGCACTGTAGGCTCACACAAGGAACAAACCAAGTGGCCAGGGCAGACAAGTGTTGTAGTTACATCAATGTGAGGTCACTGGTCCAACAGCTAATAGTCACATACTGCAATAAATCCAATACAAGCTGTTGGTTTTATTCATGTTGAGGTGCACTTAACGACTGATGCAATTCACTAACACTCCATATGTCACTGTACACTATAAAAATGTTCCGATCTTTGTAGTGTTGTTACGGTTTCAAAATTTCCGTCGCCGTTCGATTTCGGGACGTTTTTAAGAGGAAAAACGCAGTTTCTGTTCAGGTTTTCTTTATAAAAGCATCAAACTTATGGTGTTCGTCGTAATCAAACATCACGACAACATCGCCGCCACCAAATGACAAATACTCAGCACCTCGGAACATTTCAGTCAGATCCCTGCAAGCTGCGTCGGCGCCAGAGCCGCGTGGCTGTCAGCGGTATGAGTGTCGTCCACATCTCTAGCGGACGATCAAGCGCATCCAGCAGGACCAACTGACGTACATCGTGATGTTGCCGCGCGATCGAGAGCCAGTGTTCAAGGTGACCGGCACGTGCGACGGGCTCATAGTGACATCAAGAACTACATCGCTGTGCAGACTAACACCGCCCCGGACACGGTCGCACCCGCCCCGTATGTGGTCCATAAAAACTGCCAGTTAAGGCACCTAAAACCTAGGTTTCGGCAACTGACGGTCTTTTAAAAAACCACGGTTTCTCCGTTTCATATACCGTAACAACAGGAGACCTTTGATATTTGAACCTTTCATTAGTACATAAAAACAACTCATTGTCATCGAATACTAACCCTGTTTGAGCTCCAGCAGCAGCAGCAGCAGCAGCAGCACCATAGTTGTATTCTGAAACATGCCAACACGTCACAGAAATTTATATTTACCGTGTTATCATGGTCAGCAACAGAATAAGTATCTAAGAATTTAACTTATTATCCAGGCATTAAAGTATCAACTGGCACTTCCTGAACTTTTCAACTGTTTTTAATGGCTCTTCACTCTTCAGTGGCTGTGTAGACTGCTAACCAATCGGTCTGTTGTGTGAATGTGCACGTTTGCATGAACCTAACATAACTTGTGAACTAATGATGAGCTGTTCAGCCCACATTTTAACTACTCTACAAATTGACTGTTCGCGAGCAGTCCAGTCCGAGTTGCCCACTCCGCCAATTGTCCAGGCCTCGACTAGTCTGCGAGTTGGCAAGAAACAGGCGAGAACTAAGGACTGACACAAGCATCTCCCTAGCATGACATATTAATTGTCTGTGTAGCCTTGTGAGTTGTCATTTAACGTTACACCACCAAACTGAAAATGATACATACTTTCACAGAAAGAAAACAAGATTATTAAACTAAGATGGTAATGAGGGACGGAAATATTACAGAATACTTATAAACCCCCAACTCTTTAAATTTGTTAATTTTTACATAACAGGTTACTCTAAGTCTAATGCAGTACAAGTTGCCGTAAGCCACACAAACAAACCCCGTGATGGTGACGTCTCAAGAAAGTAAATAGTAAGTATGTATGTACGACAAATTTTCATTAATATGACTAGTGTTGTTACGACCACTGAACATTCATCGCCATCGCGGTGGTTGGCTACTACCTAACCAACACCACCATCGTGGTGTTTTAGTGTTCTCGGCGGTCTTTCTGGCTGCTGTTTCCTGAAAACTGACCCTCACCATTCCACAGAGCAGTGATAGTCATCTAAATGCTGCGTCATTTGATCCTACATAAATTCACAGCCAGTCCAGTCGGCGACACTGCCCACCTTCCCCCATGCATTCGCTTGCCCACTCGCAAAACACAGGACTGTCGGGACAGTCTAGGCACTGTCAGAGTTCCCACTGTAATGACATCCAAAATTCAAGGACTTCTTCAGTACTTTTCAGGGCCCCTAAACATCAGAAAATCATGACCTCTTCTACGAGTAATCTACGACCTTATACATAATTTCAAGAGAAAAACATGGTACACATAGACAGATAGTAGTACTTTCATCTATGTACAACAAACAAGAGGCGTAAGTAAGTAATTCTAATACAATTTAAGGCTTGAAATTTCTCTAAAAATAACGCATTCGGCAATTTGGTTTTTCAGGAGGAACTAGTCAAATTCAGTACTTTTTCATGTCTTTTTCAGGACCACTGTCCAATTTCAGGACCTTTCAGGTCCTACATTTTGAAAACTCTAAATTCAGGACTTTTCATGACTTTTCAGGACCCGTGGGAACCCTGCACTGTACTTAGTGAGAACGTCGCAACGGACTCAGTTAGTGCAGCCCCTGCTGTTGCTTGCAGGGAGCAATTAGCACGTTCGAGGAACGAGCGACATCCACCTGTTTCCGATTAACAACCTTAGCCTTGACACCGACCAATATTCGCACTGGCACGGAAGTGGCATGACAAAAAACACGACGGAGTTGCAAATTCCTGCCACCGTAACAACACTAAACGTGACATAAGTAATATATTTCAAGGTCACGGTCCATGCCATTTGATTGCCGGAAGAATTCAGACTGAATTCAGACTTCATAAGATGATTTAAAGAACAATGAATGTTATTGTTATTACTCACTGGCTAGTGAGAATACTGGTTCTTAAAGCATTCGAAAAAAAGGAAAAATGCATTTAAAACACATTTTTCAACACTTAGTATTAGTGAATTTCAGACACTGCATATATGGCAGGCCTACAATAACAGTTACAGTGAAAAATTAAGACTAGTGTAATTAAATTTGTACAACAAGTTATATCTAGTGTTCATATCGTGCCCAACAAGCTAATCGATATCGTACAATCTTTATATGATCTGGTGCGACTAGGTGTAGCACCGCCACTGGTCGGCGGCCTGTCGGCAGTATCATTTCATCTTTTAACTTTACTCAGCCTCATATACGAAAATTACGCCACTGATTACTGAACAGACATAGCCTCACAAAGCTTCCACGCTGGAGTCACCACTCAACATCAAACAGTTTTACGAGAATACAGCAGCTTTACTAAAAACAATATCTGGCATAAGCAGTGAGCTACAATATTAAAGTCAGATCCACACTAGCTGCTGCGGAATTTCTATGCATTCGTGAGTTCGGCAGATTCAGGTAAAACGGCCGATGTCCAATGTTCCGATTTGTAGGCCAAAAAAATCCTAAGCCCGATTATGAGGTTTCGTTGTTTACCAGAATTAGGATGCAACACCGACACATAAACAGTCTAGGCACTGTACTCACTTAGTGCACCCCCTACCATATAAGATGCTGAGCAGACATCAGTCACATCACGTCACAGATGATGCTGGGCATCAGTTGACTCGGTTACTCATGTTGGCGATAAGTCACTTGTTACGTGTGTGAGGTGCTGCAGTATGGCATTTGCCGTCGATATTACGTAACCGCTGAGCGGTGCTGATGGCCCAAGTGAGTCAGAGTACAATATCGTGCACGAACGCACGTCTCAACTATGCATTGCTGGCCGGCACAGACTGCATTCACAGCAAGGTTACACGAAAACACGTAGGCCAACATGGCGCCCGCTGTTGGACAAACAATGCAGATTGGCGATAATTATCAATGACGATCATTTGCTGCCTGGAAGACCCCGAATATACAGCCAGTCAGCCACAGAGTGCTGCCATGCCGTCCACCACACAGAAATAACATGAGCTTTGATTCCGTGTCACAACGGTCGCGTCTGACAGCTGGCCGTTGCGGTGTCCGCCGCCCACCTACATCGCCGACCGCCACAGCTGTCGGCGGTGTGGTGGTCGTCCACGGCCAGCCGTGGACATCCACCAGTGCCGCCGTGGCATTCGGCGATGTGGGTGGTAGTATCTGCATCTGACTTTACTATTGTTGCACGTTGTTTACTATTTTTTTACAAAATCAATATCGGCGATTTGCAGACGCCAATTCGCCGATGTTCCAGCATGCTCCAATGTTGCCGATTTTCGATGTCTGATGTGTACATCGACCGAACTCTAGTACATACTGTGATGACTCTTTGCTCCCTGGTCGAGAAGTACTATTGCTGCCAAACTCAGTGAACGCAGGCTCGGCGGCCGGTTTTGATCTATATTGTAATTACTGCATGCTGTCAAGAATTTAAACACTATGTTTGCTTCATGGCATCTGCTAAAATAACTGAGTAATTTGTGCTGTTTCGTCGGTCCATAGAACCACCGCACCGGCCCATATTAGGAAGATACCGTTACTGTGTCGGTTATGGTTAGTGTTACGGTTAGGGTCAGTTGCATCTTTCTAATATGGGCCGGTGCGGTGTTTCTACGGACCCCTCTTTCGTTGAGAGGCGGGGCTTTTGTCCTAGGTGGATATTGTCCAGGGTCGAACGAGGGGGCTATATTCGGGGGGAGGGTAAGTACTAAGGTACGACTTGACCTGGGTACGACTTAACTTGTAGTCTGTAAAATGATCACTTTCGTGTTGTTAGCGTCGTTAGCGTCCTTTAGTATGACCACTACTTGCCAACCACTGGCCTGTACAAAAATGTTCCTAGTTTCCTATATGTTATCTTGCTGCTGTTCATAAACGTGATTAATATAACGTGTAGTCGATATTTAACGTCATTTCCATCTCTGGGCACTCTGAGTACGCGATATACATGATAATTTAATGAATGCAATTAAAAACACAAACAAAGCAATACTCACGTTGATCCGCCATTTTACTTTAATTGGTTAACTGTCACGCAGCAAATCCAAATTACCAGCGTGCAGTCGCGCAAGCGTACTAGTGAGGGTATGGCAAGCGGAATTAACTGTTATTCCGAATTGCTGATATCAAGAATTGGAATTCTTGATATCAACAAATAATATCAAAGATCGTAGATGTTAATAACTTTTTTGCTGACAGTCAGCGACTGGTATTATCGAGGTCAGTGTACTTTACGTTTTACGCTAATAGAACCGTGTTACCGTAAATACCACAAAACTATTACCGTAATGAAAAACATTAGCATTTCTCCTGATTTACCTTGTGATTTACCTCGTGCAGCCTCACCGGCAGCCAATGCAACCAGCAAGGCCTAGGGCTCAGCGGACTAGTCCATGAAAAAGCCCATTCGGTTGTCCCTGTGCTTTACACACGATTTTGGCTCGTAGGCTCGGGCAAGCCGGCGGCCGTAGCGCTACGGCGCGTGCGACCATCCGTCCATCCAAGTCACGACCGTGGCCACACAGATTCACAGTCCTCTTTTAATATATAGATTCCCGAGAATCCACCAGTCCTAAATTTCTCAACAGGAATTCCAGGAAATTTTGAAGATTTCCCAATATTGTCATTTTTTGCGACGCTATATAATAATAATAATAATATATGCTATAGCCCGTCCGTCTGTATGTCGTCTGTCTGTAACGTTCGTGCACCCTACAGTACTTAGCCGGTTGAAATTTTCAGCAATTTTTCTACGTCATTTGGTACCGTACGTTAGCCATCCGTTGACATCCACGGAAAAGTTTACGAATATCGTCCCAGAGGAACCCTCCGTTGGGGATTAAACGCAAGATGGGTAGCCAAATACAGCGATTTTGGAGCTTTCGAAAGCCATATCTAGGGAAATTGTGCAAAAAATAAGAGGTAAGTTAGTATTAATCACTAGAACAGGAAGTCGTATATGCGCTTTCGATTAGTACCAAAATCGGTGACCTTGAACGACCTCGAATGTCTTAATGGTCCTTATTTTGAATTATTTCGCCAAATTTGTTAGCTTCCAGCGTTCCAGGGTGCACCGTGCATTGCGTATAATATTGGTTGACAAAGCCATAACTATAGGCCTATAAACAATTTACGATTAGTAGTGAACGTCTGCAGAGGGACCGCTCGACGCCCACGGTATAAATATTTTATAACTGCAAGGTGGAAATTCTGTAGCAGATTCATAAATTTAAGATTTAATGCGCGCAGTACTTGCCTATCGTCTTGATAGGAAACCGTATATGAGCTTTTGATTGGTACCAAAATCGGTGACCTTGAATGACCTTGAACGGCGAAATGGCCCTTATTTTGCGTTATTTTACCGAATTTGTAGTTTCCGCGGCGCATTGCGTAAAAGTGGTCGACAAAGCCATAACTATAGACAGTTTACGATTGTGTAGGCATGTCTGACTTGTATACTAGAAAAGATGGTATGTCTAGTACTGCAGTAAACGTCTGCAAAGAGACCGCGCGACGCCCACGTTATAAATGATTAACTGCAAGGTGGAAATTCAATGGCGGCTGTTTTGCATTATTTCACCGAATTCGTGTATGTCGTTGTAAAACAATTGTTAGGCTTACATCAGTTTCAAAATCTACTTTTGATAGTTTATGACCATATTAATACCATCTGCGCAATGATTCAGCGATTATTTAGGCAAAACAAACTCTGATAACTCTGTTTGATGGGCGTAGACAGTGGTATTGTACGAGCCAGAGCTAGGCCGCTCTAGGCAAATGGCGCTCAAGGACACTAGTGGCCACAAAGCCCACTATAGGAGCGGGAAGAAAGGCTCTTACATCATTCCCATTAAGAATAGGAACACCGCTCACACCGCTCACCCCGCTCTCTATTCTCTATCGCTTACGAGCCGCTCGCCATCATTCAACGAGCCAAGCTCTTCAACTGCTATGCATCACTGACGAGCCAAGCGAGCGCTTTCCATTAGCTATACGAGCAGCTATCTCCTCTTCATAGA
>Ga0209780_1000315_pt1 | contig 24600 bp, 12 predicted proteins | sample WorMetexBAHAMAS2_FD_187384 | JGI IMG/M metagenome (GOLD analysis project Ga0209780, IMG submission 187384) | Marine gutless worms symbiont microbial communities from Max Planck institute for Marine Microbiology, Germany - Inanidrilus exumae... | ecosystem: Host-associated > Annelida > Digestive...
ACATTCATCGGTCGCAAACGCCAACCCCGCTAGACGCAACTATGTCGGGGATCTGCTGGAGCGGCAGCGGCTGTTGTCCAACAGGCCGCAAGAGAAGCTGAAGGCCGACACGCAAACGCTCGAAAATCGCTAATTCGATAATCGGCAGCGGTGAAGTAGGAGGAAGTGAAACCTGTTCTGAAACGTGATCGCATCGGTCCAGCGATCTGCTCAACATCTACATCACTGCGTGGCTTGTCCTTCTCAACAACAGTACTCCAAGCTTGTCTGTCCTGAGCTCGACGATAAGCCATTGCCAGTTCATTGTTAAGAGCTACCAGATCGGACTCCACTGTCCGGATCCACGTATGATGAGGGCGTCCAGGAGGACTGTTCCAGTCAGTTGACAGTGGATTACGCTCTACCCCTTCTACACCGTGATCCATAAGAACGCGCTACTTTGTTTTTGACTATAACGCACGTATTTCTTGGTGATTTTTTTATACTTTTATACCGATGGACACAAGAATAAACACTCTACAAAATAGTTATAAAATTTACAACTTTACCTTAGGTGCACCTTAAGCTGCGGCAATGTTACCTGCAGTTCGGGATGACTGTGGCCGACCGCTTCCTGCAGTGCATTTGATCGAACTGGTTGTGCGCAACTTTCGCAGAAATTCTTCTAAAGTCTGTCTTTCCAATTTTTCTTACGGAATTCTTAATTGGTCTTCGGGCAGAAAATCGTTTTTATTTCCGCAGGTTTTGATCAAAGTTGTATCTTTAGAATTCAACGTATTTAATTTCATTAGGCTGTATATTGTTATTACGCACAAATAACTCGATGAAGTGCACGTGACGCCGTTATAAAGTCACCGAGCCGTTAAATTACCAGATTGTTGAGTATTATTTTTTGATTCCAGTGGTACAAAATTGTAAAAATCCACCAAGAAATTTGGGAGTTACAGTCAGCAAGTCTTCGCTGCTGCTGACATACCCGCACAACGCGGTGCTTCACGCTCACTGTGTTGTACACAGATGTCAACGGTTAGTGTAATAAACTGGTGACCGACGACTGTTACCAGTTTACTACACTGATCTTTCACTCCACCTAACTTGATAGCATCACAGAGGATCAGCCATTCGAGAGATATGGTTGATGCCTACCAACATTTTAATTGTTCACGTGACCTAATCACGCCCCGTTCAGGGATGTGCCATACATGGGCTACCACTTGCTACCGTCAACCTACCTACCAGATCCGAAATCTCTATCTCTATTCATTACGAACATATGAAAGGCGATACAAAATGTCAAAACGGGGTGATTTTGGGTAGTTAGGGTCACGCAAGATCACTGGAAATAGCACCATTCGATAGAGCGCATACGAGTTCCTATTAACGTTCCATATAACTATGCACCGTTACTGAGATATAGCGAGATATTGGTCGAATGTCGCCATTAGAAACTACCCCACCTTTATTTGGCGCTTCCGTTGGGGTGACCTCGTTGGAATTTCGATGAGATCTTTGGCATAAAAACTAGAGTCCCTGTGCTATCGTATGGCGTTTTCCATGATCCTACGTTTAGTCGTTTTGTACAATACTGGCGTGTTACGGACGGACGGACGGACAGACAGACAGACAGACACGATGACAGCATATACCGTGCCAGCATAGCGTCGCGCGGTAAAAAAATAATGTGGCACGTTTTATGGATCACGGTGCATTTACTTAAATTACTCTGTCCAACTGATTTGGCCCATTTGTTCAGGCGAGTCACTTGTTGACCAAATCCACGTGACCCAGACCAGACATGGTTTTGATCCATGTGGACTGAGAGAAAGAAAACGAAAAGATCGCACGGACCGTTCCGCTTTAGAATACTCCGAATGTGACCGAAAATCTGCCCGATCTGTAGGTTGAGACGAATTCGGATCAAAGTTTAAAGCTCGATCAATGTGTATTCTAGTTTTATACTGCTATGGCGTTGCTGTCTGTTAATAATGATTGCAGTTTTCTGCATTAGCGCGTCACAGACATGCACGACATGTTTTATTAACTTCAATTTGTGGCCTGTTATGTAACATCTTCAGTCACCAATAGCGTGGCGCCACGGTGGGTCGTTGGACTTGCGACTAACAGGTCGCAGGTTCAAATCCCAACCGGTCAGCTTTCACGTAACATAGGTCAACTCAGCCTTGCATCCCTCCGGGGTCGCTAAATCGAGTACCTGCTTCGGCTGGGGGTAAAGGCGGGAATCTCACCTCTGCCGGGTGGCAGATAGCACTGTGTGATCACATATGGCATGTTTGTTTACCGTAGCGGTGAGGCTAGTTGCTTAACTGTGCTAACTGCTATACACTGTTTACTTTACTTACTTACTATAATGTAAAAATAGCCAACCAAGTGCCGCGTTCATGCATTTACTGTAGCATTAAATTATAACTACTTATTATTTATTATTCTATTTATTTTATTATTTAGCTATTTTTTGTAACCGTTTTACAATCTAAGGGAGAAAAGTAATCATCTCAAATTCATTAAAATCTTTAAAGGGCAGGTATCCGTAACCACGTATTACACAAGTTAAAAATAAACTAAAGACGGCAAAATATTTCTGCTGTCGACCAAATAGCAATACAACAAACTTCATTGCCCACGCCGACCGTAGTTGCGGTGGTAGGGTTTTCAGCGGTTTTTGTCCATCTGTCTGTCTGTTTTTTCACATGATATTCCCAAAATCGCCGCAGCTAGGTTGACCAAACTTGACATAAAAATATTCCGCCACGAGTCTTGGAAATCCATTTATTTTTGGGGTTAAGGTCACGTGGCACAAAAAACAGTGCCGGCGTTGGTTTTTGCACTCTTGTGAGTGCCGGCTGCTTCTTGTTGTTTATTATTTTTAACGTCCTTTTAGATATTTATAAAGCTACATTTAGGACAACGTGCACTCTGATATGAAAAATAGCAACGTTTTGTTTTCATCGCGTGTTACCCTGCCATAAAAGTATGTTGTGCGTAATCGCGTTCGCCTTAATTAAGACTTACTGAACAAACAATTAAGTACCGGTGTTCAATGAGAGACGTCAAACGAAAGCGGTTCGTTGTCTTGCGTGTGAATACGATGTCATTCAAACTCACACTTTGCAATGTGTAGCTTCATTGTAGCACTTTTTTCTGAAGTTCCAGCGAACATGCAGTTAGGTAGCAATAAATATGACAGTATTTGCTTTTGTCATCGTATAGAAGACTTTCGACTGCTGCTAACACTGAACGTGCCACGACCAATCGATGCAATGCATTAATTATTACTCTTCGCGTTTGTATTTGACATTTTTCGCGTATTTCGCAATTAAATGGATGACAAAATGAATTTGGGTGTTTTAATCATCGTCGTCCTCGTCGTCCTCGTGAACTTCATTAAAGACTCTCGAGCTGACATCACAGGCGGCTGCTGGCCGTTACTTACTGTAATGCAGGTATCGTTACTGAGTACCATCTGCGTTTTGTTACAGGCCGCCTTATTGCTATTGCGTATAAACCTTTAGTAAATGGTCACAAGTTGCGTGTACAGTGTGTACACGTTTACTAAATTACAAGCTAGGAGCTTCAGTCAATGACACAACACTATACGCCACATCTGACACGCGCATTTCAATCGACTTGAAGCGCATTATAGAGACTTCGTGATTATGCGCTTTATAAATCTACTATTCATATTGATATTGACACTGACATTGACATGAAACAAAATTACTGTCCACAGTAATATCGCACTTATTACCCCTTGTGGCTGCAAACGGATTCGTCCGATCTCGATCCCAGTCTAATACATGGTTCCTTGGACGGACCAATAAGACTCAACCCCGCAAACGGCATCTCGATCGCTTCAGTCGTTTTTGCACAGCACATCCGTGTGACCTACACACAGACAGACAGACACACGACACACAGACCACGTTCATATTTAAAATCGATGTGCAATGAACAAAAACGCGTAAACTGCCTATGAATTTTAGACGGGGGTGTCCACTTTCTGAAATTCTAAATACGACACTCTCGATATTGTATCAGCCATCTGAGCTATACCTTCTTTTATGATTTATGAATCTGCTTTCAGAAATTTTTTCAGTGTTATTATAGATTGGCTAATGTGAGTTATATAACGAAACTTCTGTTTTCCGATCTTCTCATCATCATCATCATTTATTAGCCACACTGAGCAACAGAACAAAAACAACAGTGGGCCTATATGCGATAAGACAGGTGCTGAAAGGCAGAAAAATCCACACTAATGTCTGACCTTTTAAACACAAGAGAAACGAAAGCGTTCACTTTTGTAATTATTCAAACTAGACTTATTAAATCGATTTAAGGTTACGCCGAATAAATTCGTTCCGACGTCAATCATCTGTCGTTGTAGGCCTAACTTGTCGGTGAATGCAAACTGGAGTAAGCATCTGCCCCTCGACACGCCAGTTACTAAGGTTTTACTTACAGCGTGCAAGATGTAGGTTGCAACGGAGAAAATCACCAGGAAGCTCGTTGGTGCATGTATCCGTCGACGACTCAACGTAACTGGCGGTTCTCGTTCAATAAAACGCTGTTCTGTCATCTTCTACGTAACAGGTCACTGATTAAATGCAACGATCAAACACTTTGTATTCCGTTTCTCGACCCGGCTCTGGTTTGTTTGCGTCTTCCTGGCGCTCGCGAATCAGCAGCTTCTCAGCCCAAATGCAGGCACAGAACACTGGGACTTTTTGCTTACTGTTACATAATATTGGTGTGATAAAAAACGAATGAATCAATGGACACTTGCCCTCCCCCTCTGGAGGCTGCATCACAAGAAAAAGACATGCGGCGAAGCAAAAAGGATGGACTATAGTGTGGGCCAATTGGTAACGGCTGCCATATTTAGACGGTCGTAGCGCATTGACCGCGAAGGTTTGGGTCTTCCTTTAGGCGTACAAATACTTTAAAGCTTTCATCTTCAGGGAAACTTCGACCCCTGACCCCCTGACCAGGGGCTCTGCCCTGGACTCCGCTGGGGGCTCCGCTCTCAGACACCCTTATAGGTTCGCGGCCGCGCTCGCCACCATGTCTCCTAGCCCCTGCCCCTCCCTGTAAAAATTTTTATGGGAGCATGCTTGATCGGCAAGTTGACGCCGCGTGAAACATTACACAGAGAATGCGGCGATCATATGACTTCATTGTTAGTGAGTTGACCATTCGGCGAGTTGGCATGTCAAGAAGTTGACCTGCTTCCGTCCGTCGATAAAACCCACTGCTTTCTCGCTTACAAAACAAGGTGTCGCCCTAACGGGACGTAACCGTACTGGCTCGCCGTGGTGTGTCGGCCGCCCGACCGCCAACGCGCCCGGCGTTTGGCCGGCCCGCCCGCCTGCAGCGTTACAGACGACAGACGACAGCGACAACAATAACACCAGAGACCGTTACTAGTCTGGCCCCCTACACTATGTGTAGGCGGGCCAGTAAAAATCTAACATTATGTATATGCAGACGACAGTTAAAATCGAGAACTAGTTCAATTTCAGACATTGCATTTTTCGAATTATCAATTGATTACAACAAGATCAAAACGGTGACAACAATAATTACAACAACAACCACCACAAAGCTACGTTGAGGAAGGCCTATGATGCCTATAACGGTATTAATAAATCATTCAATATATAACGAAACGTCGTCAACGTCTACAGCAGTCGATAATAATATTAAAACACAGCAAGTGCACCAAATATACCGCAAATAACCTTGTAATGGCTACGAAACTATAGTCATTCTCCTTCGGTACATGGTAGCGTTACTTACTTACGCCAGTAAACGAAAGAATAAGACTGAGTTGTTGTTTATTGACAGAACGTAACGTAACGTAACGTAACGCACGGATAGATTTATTTTTAGCGAGCACCTCTCTAGCCTATCACAAAGACACAAACAGCACATTCTTATGTTAACTGCCAGAATAAAAAACAAAGTCACATACAATGTAGTTGTAGTGTTCAACTGTAACTGATACTCATACGGGCTCGGAATTTTTATGGCTATATTAAAATCATGAATTCACGGCAGGGCTACAGGGAATTCGGAATTACAGATCGTATTTATAAGTTTTGGTTATGGTTAGGGCTGATTTTAGTTTTAGAAGTAAACTTGTGGTTGGGATACCCGTACCACAGTACGAACACGGGCAGGATGACCGTACCGCAACCGACGAGAAGAACGGCTACAAGATACCCGTACTGTATACACAGTTACTCCTTCAGGAGATTGCGTTTCATATTCAGAAGTAAAGTCCCTAGAAGTGGGTTTCGTGCTCAGAAATGGGTTTCTTCTACATAAGATGGGTGACCACTGTATGCCGACGTGATGATGTCCAAACTGCAGTGTCAACTGCTGTCTACTGGGATTTTACCCTAACGCAGATGAACAGACGCGCAATTGTATTGTCGGCAGGGGCGAGACCAAAGGTCAGCTTGAGATGATAAGCCCCCAAATGCCAGAGAAAGCCTCCGCCAAAAATATAAGTGATCCAGCCCCAAAACATGACTCCAGCAAATTCGTTTTACCACTCAATATGTTTTTGCATTAGCGGCATAAGTATATAACAAGTAAGCAATAACGAACGAAATATCTGAACGCACCAAAATGTCAAATAGTCAAATCCAGAGCGCAATATTGCTCACTTAGTTTTAAATACTTTTCAGATTTAGGAGCTTCGCCCCATGCCCCCGTGACCAGAGGCTTTGTCCATGGACCCCACTGGGACATGGTCGCAGATTCCCACCATACCGCCCTCGCCATGACTCGGGGCTATAGCCCCCAAACAGTATATTCTGGCCTCGCCCTTAATTGTCGGCCACGAGAAAAATTAAGGGTGTTCTCACTTCGCAACGACTGAACTGAAATAAACTGAACTGGGTTCTATTTCGCTAATTAATTTTCCCTTAGGGTTTGGTTAACTTTATAGCGTTAGTGGGGTTAAGGTTAGGGTTAGAGTTAGGATTAGGGTCGAGTTTCGATACCAGCAGATTAATTCGGGCAAAATTATAACCGACAAGTACCCTGAACTGGTGAATTGGCAGTTCTGTAAGGTCTAAACATATTCGGGACTAGTTCGGTTCAGTCGCGGCGGTGTAAACAGGCCTTAGGCCTAATGCTATTACTGCATGTGAATATACAAACAAATTTTGCGCAACCGAAGTACTCGCTAGCACCATTCGTCGTCGCGAAGAGCTATCGCTGCCCGGCACGGTCCAGCTGCGCCTTCTCATCGCTACACGACATCCGCTATTTAGTAATCTAGTCAGCTTCAGCTACACAATCTGCACTGCGGCGCGGTCCACACAATGCCGCAGATTCCTTTAACGGCAATCAATCATTTAAATAAGTTTGAAAATCGAAAATCGGTTAATACTTGACAAAGTAACAGACAGTTTAAAGGTGGAAACTTTTTAAAAATACCGTGTATAGCGCCAGATTGGCGATCTAACTGTACGTGCTGCAAAATGTTTACATTTCCTTACCCTACATCATATATAGAAGTGAAGAAATTACATCACTGTCACTCTACGTATAGTCAGTCGTTTTACCCAGTAATGTGAGCACACATTTAGGACGACGTGGGAACGGTTTACAATAATAAATAGTCTAAAGAAAATTTATCCTTGGGAACAACAATGCAAAATTTATTTAAATTAAACTGTCCGCTGCAACGTATCGCGTTGACGCGCTCTCCCTTCAGGGGCGTAGCTGGCCAGGAGGGTCCGGAGCCCCCAGCCACCACAAGGGTGACTTGTGAGATTTTTATAAATGCGATGAGAATTTTTTGACATGGGGTACACCATCTGCACATTACAGTATGAATGCTTTAAAACTTTCGCCAACGCCCATCCTAATAACGCTAATTCACAAAACATCGTCAGCTTCTGGGGGACTTCGTCCCCAGATACCGTACCGGGGCTTTGCCCCTGAACCCCACTGGAAGAATGCCGTCCTCACACTCCCTATACTGGACCCCCAGCTAGCAAAACCCGCCTACGCCCCTGTCTCCCTTCCTTCCTGCACTTAGTTTTCGGTTGCAAACTGCCCACTGCAACAAATCACGTGACCCTGTTGACCTGCTGGAGAAGCTCCGACTCTGTTGTAAGCTCCGGCCGGCGTTACAACACTCGGCAACTTAATAGTAGGCCTATAGATTTTAATTATTACCGGTAGCGGAGGTATCGTCGAAAATATGCTGCCACATTTCATATACTGTATAACTTAACCAATACGTGATAACAAAGTCAATGAAAGGTCGTAACAATTCGCAGACGATCGCTTTATGTCGAGAACGTGCTCGTGACGCACACGTCTATCGCGAAAAATAAGTTCCTTGCGCACGCACGGAATTCGCAAGTCGTTTCGACTCGGCAAACACTTAGGCCCCGTCCACACCAGCAACAATGTCGAAGCAACAGGAACATTGTCGAAGCAACGTTCGACTTTGTCGATGCAACATTCGACACTGTCGAAAGAATCGTTCAACTTATGGCGTTCGACAATGTTGCTTCGATATTGTTGCTAGTATGGACGGGGCTTTAGAAACTATTAGAAACCGTAAACCGATCGGGTCACTGCCGGCAGGACGCGAAAAATACACACTACCCGCGCCGACAGTAGTCGTGGAGCAGGAGACAGGTTTTCTACCATGCGTTTGTCTGTCTGTTTTCCGCAGGATATCTCAAAAACCGATGCAGCTATAAGATCACTTGACACAGACATGTTCACCTCAATTGTTTCATTGCGTCGCCCTTGAGGCCAGAAAATTCCCAATTTTACCGTTTTTTCTTAACTTCAGCATTCTGTGGTAGCGCCAACCAACGGCGAAGAGACAAAGTTGAACGCGGGTTCATAATCACAAACCTACTCCTATCCAACAGTATTCAAACGCCTTTATTGACAAGTGGTGTTCACAAACTTTGTCGTTCGAAAGCGTTACGGACAAAAACAAAGAAGAAATACATCGAACTTTTTCGCCCCCTGGCGCCCTGCAAAGACCACGCTCCACCAAACTTGGCACGGTGACAGAGGAGATCAGTACCATTCTTGTACATCTGAAAAGTCTGCGATCCGACGTACAGTTTTGCCGCTAGGGGACGCTAAAGCTTTGGGGAAAAACACATTCCTAAATTTAAACCAACATAACTCCGAAACTGCTTGAGCAAACCCCTCCCTCCAAATTTGAATCGTTAACCGAACATGGAACTGTCCGTAAATCCAGAAAATTTCGCAAAAATCGTTCAATGGATACGATTCTGCATGGCGTTCATATTCTGAAATATTCCATACCCCATCATACACTGATGGGTACGAAATTTGGCGTGGAGTTGCCCTCCACGCCAAGTTTCGCCCTCCTCGGTAAGTTTCGCCCTCCTTAGTCCACCGTGTGGCTCCTGGGGGCGAACAACCTCAAAATCGCCGCTGAATAATCAAAATACTGGCTATGTGCAGCACGCTTCCTGCTGGTAAACATTTCGGCGTGTAACTAGTTAACGGTCAAGTAATACACGTCATAATACGTAACATAAGAGGTAACAAACTGCAAAGAATCAACTAAAAGTGTTACAGCTATCGCGTCATATCTAACGCTCAACAACGTTACTAAGGCGCAAAACGCACAGGTAAAATAATAATAATAATAATAATAATAATAATAATAATAAACATATCCGTCAAACGGGAATAACAACAATTATACGTGACTATACATATTATGTGGCATATACAGCATTGCTGAATGCTGAGCAGATTTGGTGATCCAGGGCAGACATAGTCGCTCTTTGGGAAAGACCCAGTCATTGAATTAAAAGAAAACTGCGTCGATGGGGAGGATGAATGAGATGATTCGTTTCCTGCGTTATATGTCTGAAAGATCTCTCCCAAATCTGAGGCCAATAAAGCAATTTCACCTTTTATACTTAATTTGCAAACTTACGGTCAAGCTGCGGCAGGGTACTGGGACCTGGGACCCCGAGCCCCCTATATCTGCGCCTGTTGATCGCTCCCAGTCTAAATATCTGCCGGACTACCTGTCTCGCACTAGCGTTGATAACAATAACTACACTCGGCTGTACTGCGGGAAGACTGCATAATGTTCGATCACCCATCGATGTCTCCTGTCCATTATCTCGGGCACCTGCCATTGTGACGTCCAGTTGGCCGTATGGCTGCTGCAGCTGTCGGCCGCGTCACTGCAGCTGCGAGAATTTGACCACTCACTCTCCGTCAGAAAGTCCTGTTATTAAAAATCGTGCCGTGAATACAGGTTAGGGCCTACATGTTAGAGAGTCGGTATTTCGGAGTGTAAAACAACCGAACTTTAAGATGACGGTTAAGAACAGGAAGGAAAGAGGACGCAACTCATTGACGAATTCACAGTTAGAAAGAACACTATGGAATGCCGAGAGAAGTTTTACTAGAAATTTTACGAGAGAGATTCTTGAGTAGAATAGACAGTTTAAAATAAATATAGGCTAGCCAGGAAGCGGCAAGCGAGGCTAGACTTAGCGTCATGAAAGTGAATTGTTTTTCAAGCAGAAGACGAATGATGATGGCCATGACTCAGTGTAATATATTAAACAGAAGAATGTGGTTAAACATGAGAAAGAGTGCGGATGAGAAATCAACGTGATTGGACGGGGAGTGAGCTAAGCGACGTGCGCACGCATCACGCGTGACAAAACGATGTCAGTTGGTGTCTTTGCGGCGTCGAGAACGATCCGGTGTTGTAGAACTGTTGGAGTTGCTGCAAACACACCGACACCATTAGCAACAGTACAGCCAGTGGTTAAGAAAGCCCTCACTCGAGGTCGCACCGACCATGTATTGGATGAGGGTCGAGATCTTCCCAGGGAAAGGGGGGCAATTTTAAAGGGGTTTGTCCGATGCATTGAAAAGCATTGTAAAGCATAGAATTCTGCAGGTTTACGTAAAAGGGTGAGCCTTGCAAAAGGCTGAACCGATCGAGACGCCGTTTGGGGGACCGGCTCGAATGGGTACAGGGAACCATGTTAGAAGGGGTCAACATCGGACGAATCTATCATGTCTGTTCGTCATTCTCTGTCGGCTCATCATCCGTCACTCCCTCACTTTTCATTCCTAGCTTAAAACCCACCTGTTTCACAAACCCTTCCCACATACTGACTGTCCCTTTCCCTCAGGACTGTCTTAACAGACAAGAACTCGGATACGGTCCTCCGAAATAATCGGATTTTTTAATTTTTAGTAAAGTAAAGTAAAGTAAATGACTATATGTATAGCGCATTACGTAAACGCCTCTAATGCGCTCACGAATGGCACGTGTTAACGAGGGATCACACAGTTTTACCTGCAACCCACGTGTTTATCCACGAATGGAATGAATCACCCTGCCTTTACTCCGTAAGCATTCAGCAGATGGCGCCACCCCAGCAAGATAGCACACATCCAAATACAGCTTATTACTCATTTATCGACCTCGAAAAAAGGATAAAAGGCTGAGTTGGCCTAGTTGGCTGGCCTGTAGCGACGGTTTACCCACATAAGTGGTCACCAGTCAGCTGCAAGTCGAGCGTGGGACAGGGAAAGTTCGCCAGTCACAGACCGACGTTCTACCACTGTACCACTTTTCGTTACTTTTTCCGTCGCGCTTCCATGCGGTAGTCTAAGCTGGCTTCGCGTCAGCTTTTTGGCGCATGCGCGTTAAATATTTTATCGTCGTATCGTAACGGCAGACCCTCGCACTGCTCCATAACGGTCAGGTCTGCAGTGCTAAAACAGTCATGCGACCAACGGGCAATTACTGACTCGAACCAGCGTATATTCTACCCACCTTGACACAAGGGTATTATTGAAAGACTAGACTACCCCATCGCAGTACAGGGCCTGGGGAGCACCGTAACCTCGCATAGACGGGTCCGGGGCGGAGTACCGGCCGAAAACAGATTTGACGTATTCCGACCTTTAAATGTGTCTGCCTCTAAAGAAGTGAAGAAATAGTTACACGACTGCCGTACAGTCACGCAAACCCAACAGTTACGACTTGCTATCAGCTATCAACGGCATCTGTGCTTTCGTTGGAGGAAACGGAAATATTATGTTTTGGGGGTGGAGGGGAATTACCCCAAAGATGCATAGAATAAACATTGGCATTTATTTTCGTTGGCGAAATATTCTGTTTTGGGGGAGTTCCCTCCAAAGATGCCGGGAATAAACGTCGTGAGTGGCTTACGCTGCCATCTTGGCCTTGGCGGTGCTGTCGTCGGCCGATGCCGCGGCAGCAGTGTCGTCTTCGTCGAGCAGCATGCGCTTGTTGCGCTTCATCTCGTAGGCGACGATGATGATACAGAGGACGATCACTTCGACGCCGAGCCCGAGCAGCGGCCACAGCGCCGCCAGCCGACCTGCGCCGCAACCGCCATGCTCTCAAACACGCGCCCAACCCACTCGGCCTCCATTTAACCCCGCCAAAATTGGTCAAACGTGTCGCAAATTTTCAACGTTCAAACGGCCAAACACGGTGTACCGTTAGTTCATTTTCTATTTATTGCACACGTTTGTAAACCCGTATTTTCTGTGGAGTTACTGTTAGTATACAATCAGTATTGTTTTTCGTTAGTATTACTATTAGGCCGCATCGCAGCAATAGCTAGATGCTCCAGACTAAGTAGCGTGGTGTGTGTATCTGTCTGTTGGTCACGTTTATGAACCCTGCAAAAACGGCTAAACCAATCGAGATGTCGTTTGGGTGGGTGATCGGTTGAGCAGAAGAAACTATCCATTGGCTGTAATATGTGAAAACATAACGTCACCCACAAAACCAGGAGTACATAACTTGTAAGTTATAGCTCCACCGTCAGAAAAAGACCGAGCAACAGCTACAAGTAGCACGCAGAGAAAATTTGGTGACATTTGGACGTGAGAATTTTGAGATACGCAAGAAAACACATAAACAGACAAACAAACAGACGTGTTTATCACAATACTTCGCATCCCTATGGGGAGCGAAGTATAAATGGCGACTCGACCAGGGCCGAATGTCTGACCTTTGACTCTGACGAGGACGGTGGCGTTGTGCTGGCTATGCCACTCGTCCGACCACGCCACGCACGTGTAGTAGGCGCGGTCCGACTCTTCGACGCCGTCGATGGTCAGCCGCGACCCGGGAGGCCGGCCGGGCGCCGCCGACAGCGACACGCGCGAGTCGGTGTCGGGCGTCAGCTGCTGCTGGCCGCGGTACCACGACACGTTCGGCGTCCGCCAGCCCCAGGCGCGGCAGTCGAGCACCAACGACCTCCCAGCAACGACGCTGTGCGACCGGTCGAAACTGCGCACGTACGGGTACGCTGTCGACACGCAAACAACAACGCCTGATTACGCTCGTGGTTCTCCTTCGCTTTCGTTTTGGATAGTGAGTGTGCCCCGTACGGGTTCCGTACGTCTCTGGAGTCTTTGATAGGCCTATACTGGCGCTATACAAGCTAGATTATCATTATTATTATTATTATTATTATTATTATAATGCGCCCGGATTACCGACCGCGTTAGCGGAAACGGTAAAAGTAAGTAAGTAAGTAAGTGAATTTCTAGAGCGCGGTTATCGTCAAGAACCTCTAACGCGCTGAATGCACTAGTTTCGAGCGAACAGGTACGTTTTAAGCAAACGTCTGAAAGAGTCTGCACTGATGGTCGGGTCCCGGATGAAATCCGGGGGAGAGTTCCAGACTGTGAGGCCGGCAACTAAAAAGGCCTGACGGCCGTAAGTGTTGAGCCGGTAGCGAAGTACTGCAAGCAGTTGACGGGTGGCGGAACGCTGGTGCTGCCGAGTGTCGACACCGGCGGCCGGAACGCAGTGGTCCGACAGGTACGGCGGTCACTAGCGTCCGTCTGCTTGTTTCAACTCTATCTTTTGAACTGACTGACCCTTGAACTTGCGTTTTTGTGCGTGTGGGTCATGACCATGTCTTAGACTCACCTTGGATTATTAGACAAGGTCATAGGTCATAGGTCAAGTTCTAAGGTTAATGTCTGATGCCTACGGGCGTGATATAACGCAGTAACGCGGTCAGTCTGACCTCGATCCTTGATCGAGGATAGTTTTTCTAGTCTATTTGTTGATTTCGGCATTATTTCGGTATTATATAACTCGTTTACTGACTTACTCACTTACTTACTTGCTTCCTTAAGAACATGCCCGTTTCGGTTTCCAGGCCGGAGGTCGTAAGAGGCGACCAAACTTGGCTTTGGTTTTGTGTCATAGTATACTTTGTTACGGATGCATGTTTGCTTTTGTTATGATAGTTTAGTTTTTCAGTGCTAAGCCAAGAGATTGGCTGAGAAGAACGTCTCCAAAATGACCTATTTTGTGTCGAATGGCCCGACGTAAAACCTTCACTCAATCAATCAATTAATCAATCAATCAATCAATCACAAGTGGCTTGTAAATTAAAAGATAGAATAGGTTTGAAAGGGGAGTTAAGATTAAAGTCAGGAGAAGACAAGCACAGGGTTCACAGTAAGGTTTAGATTTATAGTAAAGTTAGGGGAACGGATAGACTGAGTACTGAAGTATTTATAGACACTGTCCGAAAAACTAGACTGTATTGCCACTAAATGTCATAGACAGTTGTTGTGCCGAGCCGCCAACTCTGGTATGCTATGATTTTCCTTACACGGTATTTAACCAAAAATCGGACGCTTGGCGTCAGACTCACATGAAGACTTTTATGGGGAGCGCACTTCGTTGCTTTTGCCTCGGGCGCCGAAAGCCCTATTTACGCCACTAAATTGACAGCTGACGTAAATGACTCACGACTTGACTTGAGACATGGCCACGAAGACTTGAGACTTGAACTGAGACATTCAACTAAGGACTTGAGAGTTGCTTGCAACTTGACATTAGAGTCTTGCGTACATCGCTGTCGACGACGTAAATTTTTAGATCTCAAAGATGTTTTAGCCACTTCTCGTGATCACACGACAACGCAGGCTTTTAGCAAAGGGTTTCCTATTAGTGTTCTATGGTAACTACAGCAGTAGAATGCACCGTTTTTGAGCTCAGGGTACGGGACAGACAGACGAAGGACACCGGCTTCACTTAATGGCCCCACTTTGGTGGTGGTAAAAAGGTAAAAACTCCCCATACTCGTTACCGAGCGTTGGGCCCGGAGCTGATTCCGGTGTACAGGCAGTCAGCCCGCAGGTGACTATAAGTCATCCACGCGGCGGTAGGTTGTTATTACTTTTCGCCAGGCCTGCGGTTACCTTCCCGGCCGCAGATCATCACCGCCCCTTGGCCGGTCCCAAGTTATACTGCTTGGTGACAGAAGAACATAGGTGTGAACAACTTGCCCACGGTTGTTACGCAGCTTTGCCCCGAGTAAAATTTAAACCCACGATCTGTTGATCGCAAGTCCAACGCTCTACACCCGTTGCGTCACCGCGCCACTTGGTGGTAAAGGAGGCGTAATAAACGGCGACGGTCGGACGTACAGAAGAGGTTGACGATGTGCTTGAGAGTTTTTCGGGACGGTCCAATGCCGAGGGTGACTGCGCACTGGTACTGTCCGATGTCCGACTCTCGGACACGGCGAACGGTCAACACGCTGCCGCCGGCTGTCTGCGTCAGCTCGTACTTGCCGCCTCCGCCGATCTCGTGTCCGTCTTTATACCACGACACCGGGTAGCTGGTTCCGTTGACACCGTCCTCGTCCGTGACCCTGCACGTCAGCTGGACCTTACTGTTCACCCGTTCAGCCACCGGCTCCTCCCCCGTCACTGCACACACACACACACACACACGATGGACCAATAAAAAGCAAGCCCTTTCTGGTTCCTTAGCACGTACTACCAAAAGATGCCACTATAACTGGTTTGGATCATATCGGAGCGATCTGGTTGGCCATGGTGAGGGTAAAGTTGAAGAATATTAAAAAAGCAAAAATTCGGCAACAATGGAGTGTGGGCAAGCTTACAGATAGCATAGTCTCCACAGAATACATATATGGATTGAAAATATACGGAATCGGAAAAATGTAAAATCTTAAATGACAGATGGGAACAGTCAGTTGTTAATCTACTTTTACGCATTTCTCACAGACTGCTAAGGTTAGTTGCAAGCGAGCACATCCCCTTTTGTGGCGCTTTGAGTCAGCGAGGGTTGCTAGACCCAATTAAGACGACATATACAAAGACCAGTAGGCCAGCAGTCCTGGTAACAGGGCCTAAGCTGTTACGCAGAACTCGCTGTTTCTTCCCTAGCAGTGGCCGAAACTATCGCCAGTACACAATACGCCTACCAACGGAGGCATGGTCACTGAGTTGGCCTGGGTGGCCGGTTACATACCGTGGTTGTGTGCCCGCCAGAAGACGGTCACCCCATTCCAGTACTAACCGGGCTCAACGTAGAGTAACTTCGTTGATACGCTCAACGCCGTTTAGCGCTACGCCAAGCCGCCCAGTTTACAAAGAGTCGTTACGCCAGCCCAGTGCAGTGTAGGGTGTAAATCGAAATCAAGTTTCGATAGCTGATACGTGAAACAGACAGAGAGGGGGGAAGAGAGAGACGTACTATCGACGACGGTGACCAATATTCGACCGAATTCTCCGCCGAGGTCGAGGCGACATCGGTAGAAGCCGGAGTCGACGGCGCTGACGTCGCTCTTGACGAGTTCGCTGCGCAGCAGGTCGCCGCTGACGTTGGCTTGGTTGACGGTGTACGGCGCGTTGGCACCGCCCGTGTCGATCTGCTGATACCGCAACTTGTCGTCGGCAATGTCGACCGCGACGCCGCGCCAACTCGCCGCCTTCCACCAGGACACCTTGTCCTTCTCGACACTGGTCAGCGTCACTCGCTGCTCACATGTCAGGTGCAGCTGGTCGCCCGACCTCAGGTACAACACGGGCGTCGTCGGCTTCACAATACCACCTACACACGACACCCGTACGTATCAGAACGTACGTTATTTTAGCGTACGTCAGAGGTATGTTTGTTTTGTTGTGCTAGATTTAGTTTTTCAGTAGTAAGCCAAGAGACTGGCTGAGAAGAACGATCACAATAATCACAACGGAATTCACATACAATGTCGTTTTCAAACTGAACCGATGCTTGGTACCGAAAAAATTTTTTTACTTAAGCCGTTAATGTGAATTACAGTAAGGTGTCCTTAACAGACATTTGTAATTACGAAACTAAAACTTGAAGACAATTTTTCAATCAATTAAATTGAAATTCATGCTACAACATAATTCGTATTTCGTTATACAAAACATTTATCGCTATTTCAATAACTTCATTAATATCGCTTGTCAACATTTCATTTTATCGACAGTACTGTTGACAAATTCGATTTCATTCGGTAGAGGGCACCATCAGAGCACCACTGCTTTCTATACCGGCTGTGAGATCGTCACTATCGTGTTTACACTGCTCAAGTCGATTTGTATAGTACTTAACTGTAGCTATTGGTCATAGAGGTCAGAAAGCCTTGGTGTCTGCTCAGTACAGAACAAGTATGTCCGTCCTCGTAATACTCGGACGGAAATGTAAGCTGGCCGCGTCGCATGCTGACCCCCGGTGAGTCACGTTGAGTATGCGCCGCGCGACCTATTAAGGTTTCTAATTCTAAAAGATGGGTCAAACAGAGGGACGGACGAACGCCAAACCGTTACATTACGCGTCGCTTACCGCTAGACGCAGTCAGCGTAATGATTTAAACTACAGTACTCCACTGTTGTGTCAAATACGGATCCGAGCCATGAGTTACAACTCAGGCGCACAGGGTGCGTATGACAATCACCCAGTCAATTATCTTGCCAAACGTTCACTGATTGCCCACGCCGACGGCAGTCGCGACTCGCGAGGGTACGGTTTTCACCGGCGTTTGTCTGTCTGTTTGTCTGTCTGTTTATCTGCACGATATCTCAAAAACTGCAGCTAGTATGTGGTGTGCGCGACCGCACTGAGCTAAGCGCTTGCTTCATGTTCTACTGATGTAATCAAGTCTCACCCTGTTGTAGACGATTCTATACTGCTAGCCTATGAACTATTATTTTACACTGTGAGTGTGACTATGATTGAACAGTAGCACGTATAGGCACAAGTCATCAGCAATCCGCACAAATACAATCACACCACTTGTCAGCAACACTTCTCAGCGGCACTACAGGCCTCCACGCCAGTGACGCCACTCTCGTCCACAGAGATATGTTGAATTTTGCGTCGGCGGCCTGCTGTGCCGCCGCGGTGCCTCTGGAATGACGTCAGTCGCCCCAGTTCCGGGCACCGCTCGATGTTACCTTGTATGTCCTGGGCGTCGAATGGCGCATCGAGACCATCAACGTAACCTGCGAAATTCTGAACTCGTTGCTAGCGTGTGTCAGATTGCCGACCGCCTATAGAACGTCTAATGCACTGACTCCGAACCCGTATTCGAGCGACTGTCGTTACGCCATCTTATCGTTGTCATTCATCTAGTTCTGGAAATTATACGGCTTGTTGTATCCCATTGCAGACGACTGCAAGTGTTCTACAACTGGTGTGATTGCAATGTCTGTATACATAGCGAGCAGAGCGTTGAATCTGAACGAAATGGGCGACAAGACAATTTCAAGCACGGGGCCGATTTCAAACTGGGAAAGCAGTGGGATACACTGCTGGAGATAGTGCTATTGAAATATAGCCCCGGCAAAATTTTCACGGGAGGATACTTTGTACTATGGTAGGCCTAAGTCACACGAATTTACAATGCATTTCGAAGGGGGGCTTCATAATAGGCGGGATAAATTCATAATGGGGCGAATATTTACTGGTATTACAAATACTCCGGGAGCGGATCTTTCAAGGGGAGACTTTTAACTAGAACACCGGGTCTAGCATGCGTGATTAATGCTACTGCCTTGTGACGCACAGGAATTAGACAACAGATACTATAGACCGTAACATGGACCTATATGATACTATGTTGTGTATGTGCGTTAAATACGACTCGCGCAGTATAAAATTTTTTAAAAACATTGAAAAAGTTTAAAACACTTCTTGTATTTTAAAACTCTTTAAAACATTTTACTACTCCGGCACCGACATCGTATTAACCGTTATATTTGTCAAGTGTGCGAAGCATTTCTTGTTTATAGTTGCTGCATGTTGTAAATCGGCTAACCAATCGATATCCGAATTTTTCGTTCCCAACTCTTTCGGCGCCTTGTGTTCCTCCGACGGCCGGCTTCAACTCGCGACAGATCGGCTCAGCGAGCCAGCGGTTAGGTACGGTATCGCACGGGAGGACAGGGTTCGGGACTGACCGAGGGCCAAGGTTAAGTAGTATGTGTCGACCAACCAACGCGGCGTCTCATTAATAATTCAGAACTCGTCTCGTGCCGACCGGCTTTCACGCCGCTCATATTCCACCTTGCAGCTCCGCTTACGAACCGAGCGCCTCATTAATTGTGTCAGCGATTCCAGGCAGCAGTCTGAGCAGAAAGACCAAACGACAGACAGACAGACAGGCGAGGAACAGAGGCATCGTAAACCGTGAATGAATCTCTAAAACTTGTTTACGCTCATAAATCACTAACTTGACAGTCTTAAAGTAGTCCTACTCCGATACTGTTAGCTCCTATATTCCACAGATTTACGATAACAGAGAATAAAGAAGGCTATTTATTCAGCTGATTGACTGATTTATTGAGCATCGTTTTACGAAGACATAAAATACACTCAACGTTGAAATTCAGTCACTTCATTGTCACTAGTGCGGCCTCTTTCCATGACATCAGATACAACAATTCAGAATAATTTCGTTCCAGTTGAAAATCAAATACAACTCATGGCAACGATAGATAAAGGAAAAATCGAGCAGCGCCAGTATCCTCTTGCACGTCCCAGTGGTAGATCATAGCGAGTACAAACTTAGGATGCAACATCATCAGCTATAATCTAAAAATTATTAGGCCGCATCGCACACATAGCATAAATGCGGCATATTGCTGCATATGTCACACGAAGTGTGGTCTGTGCGTCTGTGTCTGTGTGTTGGGCACACGGGTGAGCTGTGCAACAAACGGTGAACCGATCGAGATGCCGTTTGGAGGGCTGACTCATGTGGGCTCAAGGAACCATGTATTAGATGTGGGTGAGGATCGGACGACAAGTCGGCGATGCGGCCTTTTGACTATATTGGGAGAGTATATATCAGTCTTCTATATTCCAGTCGCTGTAGCTGCTTCGTACACGATCGTCTGAGAGCAAACAGACATATGATCATATACACTGTAGACAGATCTAGCTCAGTAGATCATCAGGCATCAGCGTAACGGTCGTGTAATCTACTTCGGCGTTCCGGCATCAGCCACCGATCACTTCCGACCGCCATGTATCGTACCGCGACAAATCGTATTCGCATTTCGCGTTAGCGCCACGACTTGCAGTAACGGTCGTGATCTATAGAGAAGTTTCGTACGTCGAGACACAGTGGAAAACACAATCATGCCACACATAATAAGAATCGTTGCAGTGTACGCCAGTAACGCGGTTGGCGCGATCCTAACTAGAAAATATTCGAAAAATTATCAAAATAGTCTAACTGTCCAGCGTCGAGCAATTAATTGCAACTTATTCCAAGTAAATACGCTTAAACTTAATGATAAATGAAGTCGAATTGCATTGAAGTAAACTCGACAACAAGGTATCTGGGTATATAATACAACTAGATGAAGCCGACCCAGCACTCACAAGAGTGCAAAGACCCACGCCGTCACTGTTTCTGTGCCTCGTAACGTTGACCTTTGACCTTTTGACCCCAAAATAAATGACTTTTCAGGACTTATGGTGGAACATTTTTGTGTCAAGTTTGGTTGTCCTAGCTGCAGCGGTTTTTGAGATATCGTGCGAATAAACAGACAGACAGACAGACAGACAATCGCCGGTGAATACCCTACCACGTGACTGACGAGGGCGTGGGTAATAAGGTAGCATAATGCGACTGCAACAAACAGTTCATTAACCTTCCACTGTATCACTCTGCGTTTGCTACAGAACATATTTACGTTTCGCAAACAGCCCGATTTAAAAAAACTGTTTAGAGTCGAAGACGAACAGCGTTTGAGAAAAAAGTAAACAGCGTCCTCCACTGTTTACGATTTTCTGTCTAACTAAGCGAGACGGTGTCGCCGAGTTCGGCATTTGTGTCGGAAAGTTATCATTACATTGCGTTTTATACTCGTTACATACAGTAGTTATCTTATGACACCATGTTTGCGTAATGCGTAATTTCGTACGATGAATTGTTCACCAACTGCGTACTGTAACAACGACGATTAGGCCTACCAGTCAAATTTGTCATTTGCTGTCACACTTTATGCTGACGCGTACACCGTGTATGATACGCTGCTCTATGTTCAGGATTAAAGAACACTGTTTTAGTCGATAAAAGCTGTTTCTAATGAAAGGTTTACTGACAAATTATCACCTGGCGGGCTATTTCACACACGGCCCAGTTGTTAGAGAAACGTAGACAGTGATTTTTAATAATACTCTTACTTTCGCAAACGCAACTGCAACAGGAAGTAGTGAAACGTGAACGTATTTCGCATTGAAAAGACGCCTTATAGTGTTAGATAGTTATGATTAAAGTTAAGATTGGGATGCCCGTATAGCAGGACAGGTACGGATAGAATGGCTGTACTGCAATAAACGAGATGAACATATACGGGTTGCTCTGTACTTAATACACAGCCTGTGGAAAACATACGTCACGCATACTAGTACCATAACTGGGAGATGTGAAATGAGATCACACGGACGACGCTGAGACCAAAATTTACCATATCTGATTAGCGCACCTGCTACTCGCAGGAGGTATGCGCTCTATCAAGTTCCCTCCAGTTGTACTTTCAATATTCACAGCACGATCAGAGTTATTTATGTCCTCGCTATACGATTAACGCCGGAGTCGTAAGATTCGCCACCTGCCGTCAAAACGTCAACACGAATGTTGTTGTCTGTGAACGATCACGTGTTCGCTTCTGTCACGCCGGCCCTCTGACGTCATCAGCCGCGGCGGCGTCATGAATGACGTTAGCAGTGACGTCAGTAGGCGCCCAGGCACGGCGAGCGCCTGCGTCCGCAGCTGTCTGTCTCCATCTTCGCCGGCCGACAGCCGGCCACCGACAACGGCGCACGCAGACCAGCCGCATTGATCTGCGGCGGCGACGTGGCATTGAATGCCGGCGAATCTCTCATCTTCGTCCACTCAGCGCCGACGGAGGCAACCGACGCGACAGCGACAGTCGCCCATCCGTCCGTCCGCACATCGCACGCAATTCGTTCACTCTGCTCCGGAAAACATGGCTTCCACCCTTTCGTAAAATGTTGTCCCATTACTAACGTGGCAAATCATGGCAGGGGTTACCAACCAGGGGAATCTCCCACGGGGAATTTCACGGTTTCAGGGGGGATTGGGGCGACAGGCTGACATACTGAAACTGTTGGAATGCTGATCTTTTAGCGGATTTAGCGAAAGTAATTCCAATCATTATCTTAAAAGGTAAAGATAAAGTTCTCCCATACTCGTTACAGAGCGTTGAGCCCGGAGCTGATTCCGGTGTACAGGCAGTCAGCCCGCAGGTGACTTGAAGCTGTAGGCTGCCATTACTTTCCGCCAGGTCTGCGGTTACCTTCCCAGCCGAAGAGCGTCACCACCCATCGACCGGTACCAAATAATTATACTGCTTGGTGACAGAAACACATGCGCCCTTGACGCGGACCGTCCGAGATTCGAACCCCGCGACCTTTTGGATCGCGAGCGAACGCTCTACCGTTAAGCCACACAGGCCACAATCATTATCTAGCCACGCCGAAATGTCAGCGCTGTCCTGGTGTCCAATCTCGTATCCCGTATAGCGCAGACAGACGACCTACACCGTCTATACGGCACACTTGAATCGCGAATAATGCGACGTTTCATTGCGTAATGCCCTGTTATTTGAAATGCATCTTTTGAGTCAGACAATGTGGGACACGGTGACGGACATTCACACATGCGACAACGAGGGTGCATAGTCAAGGAACGATGGTTATGAAACACTGAGGTAAATAAAGGCGAATATATAGCGACAGTCAGATTTCACCGAAAAAAATATTTATTGCTAGTCATATTGCTCTTTCTCACCACGTGGTGTTCGGCTAGTTCGCTGGAAGTGACCGATGTTGATGTGACAACAACCTAATAAATATATCGTGGGCTACCACCAAATGATAGATAACAGTGCAGCCGGTCTTGATCGTGTATAAATCGCTTGCTATATTTATTTATTTATTATAAAAATCGTACACGAAGTACAAATATGACATAAACCATAAAAACATCACGTTAAAATTTAAATAACAGTTGAAAATGTTGAAAATAATGTATTAATGGCTCGATCGTAATTTTAAAGGAAGAAACTAAGCTATCACAAGAGAATGCGCGTGAACTGCAGAGACAAGACGGAGTAGCTACAAGAAACACTAGAAGAAGCCAGCACTCACAAGAGTTCATAGACCCACGCCCACGCTGGCAATGCTTTTATGACTCGTAATCTTGACCTCTGACCATCTGATCCAAGAATGAATGGGTTTCCATGGACTCATCGTGGAACATTTCTATGTCAAGTTTGGTGATTCCAGCTGAAGCGGTTTTTGAGTTATCGTGCAGATAAAAGCAAACATGCAGACAAGCAAGCGCCAGTGAAAACTATACCCTCACGAGTACCGTAGACACCCCGCCGGGGACGGAGTACCCCTTTCCTGCCTTTTTCTTCCCCTGTCAATTCACTTCCTCATCTTTTGCTCTGTTTACTTTTCCCTTTTTCCTTTGCATGTTCGCTTTACCTATTTTCTTCTGTTGTCCATTCCCTTCCCTTTCTACCAGAATAGTCACCACTCCGTTTCCAGGCCGGAGATCGTAGGAGGCGATCCAACCTGGGTTTAGTTTGTTTTGTTAATTTTGTGTTATCTGTATTGCTTAGTTAAGATTTATTTTGGTGTTTTGTTGTATTTGGTTTAGTTTGGTCTTGCAGTGCGATAGTTGTCTTCCCCTGTTGTAGGCGCTAGCGTAATAATTTAAATGAGCCTCTTGATCCCTTTCCCTTTTTGGGTGGCTGCTGAACAAAAAGGCGACCAGGGTTGAGATTAATATATCGCTGGCCTTCCTTCACTAGGTAGGGATAGCTCTCCACCCCAGACCTTTTGTCTCTGATATAGCCATATTCGTGCTGAAAGGGGCGTTAAACTCCAACCAACTAACTGACTATCGTCGTCGTGGGTAAAAAACAAGCATCTGATGATTGGTCGTCACTCTGCTCAACACACAAACCAAGAGTAGGGGTGCACCTATCGTTTAACTTAACAAACGTTATAGGAAACATGTAAACGTTTACTACACAGTTTATTTCAACGTCTTCGGAGCAATTCTTGTTACGTTTTGTATCATCTGTCCGTTGCCGTAAATATTGGGTATCATGTCGTTGAACGTTTATTGCTCATTGCCTTGTACACTTTCGTATGCACGTAGCAAATCGTTGTTTAAACATTCT
>Ga0209780_1000316_pt1 | contig 24557 bp, 15 predicted proteins | sample WorMetexBAHAMAS2_FD_187384 | JGI IMG/M metagenome (GOLD analysis project Ga0209780, IMG submission 187384) | Marine gutless worms symbiont microbial communities from Max Planck institute for Marine Microbiology, Germany - Inanidrilus exumae... | ecosystem: Host-associated > Annelida > Digestive...
GACGGCCGCGGAAGGACGCGGTCAAGGTCCGGTGACGTGGGCTGACCGCGGTCCGTGTAACGTGGGTCATAAGTGATCGGCGACGCGGTCGTCCGCGGTCGCCAAGTCGTCGTCGACGTCGCTGACTTGGAGGTCGGACTGGTCCAGCCGCGTGTGGACATGGTGGACAGCGGCGGCCGGCGAGTTGGCCTCGGCGACGGACTTGAGCGAGCGGCGATCGACGAGCGGCTGACGATGAGATGATCTCGTGTGGTCGCCAGATCCATCTGGCCAGAAAACTCGTCGCAGTCCTCGTCGTCTGGAGAGCAAGGCGGTTCCACTCCGCCGCCCACGGTCGTCGACCTCAGCTTGCTGCAGTTCAACCAACAGAACTCAGCACATCGTATCGCCGACACCGACGCTCAGCGCCAAAGCTGTGCTGATTTTTTAACTTAGTAAACATTTCTTTCCTGTAAACTTCACACTGATGAACTTATTTTTTTATTAAAATGTTTAGTGATTCAAAGACAAGACAGCATTTCACGGTAGTAAATTATACCGATTCTTCGATGTCGTTTCATTAAACAAACTGAGCCTTTGATTGATTTAATTTGTGGTCTTATTTAATACAATCATTGCTATTAAAGATTCTGAGGGCGCGTGTTGAAACAAGCTGTTCGATTATAAATCGTGGTCGTAGTTTGGCATCTTTGCCAAATTATGTCTACAATAACTTCAGACCGACTATACGAGTTCTTGACATCGGTTATTGACGCAATGCACATAATTGAAAATATGGAACGTAACATCAACCGAAACATGAGCCACCATGTTTCCGCGTTAGCGACGAAAATGCAGAACTACGTGCATACATAAATACATACATAGGCCTACATACACATTTAACAATCTGAAACGAATGTGAGGCGCTGGCACATATGGTAACTAGACGGCAAAAGCAGGTGGAAAGAGATTTCAGTTGACGTTTAAACGTTGAAACGTCATCTACCGAGAGAATCTGTACAGGGAGAGAGTTTCCAAGTAGATTGGTAGATGGTGCGGAAACATAGAAGGCGCGTGAGGAAAAGTTACTTATGATGCTAGGTACAGTCTGGCCAGATTTGTGTAATACGGCGCTTACATGTGAAATATAACTGAAACTAAACTGAAACAAAACTAGCGCACTGTTTCATCAAAATTGTTTTATTTATTTTTAGTTTCTTTGTTTCAGCGCTGCATACATGTGAAACAAAACGCTGAAACAAAAGTAGGCGGGGTTTATCTGCCAATCAAAAGTTAACACACAGTAGCCATGTTTATAAGCAAAGGTCGAGTTGTATTTATTTGGAATAGTGACAAACGCACACATTCACTTACAATGAAACGCAACGAATATTAGCAATAAACTGCAGAAGTTCGATCACCCAAAATCAAACTTGTCAGAGGAAAACACGGAGGATGATAAACTGTATGAAGTCACGATAGCAGCAGCTGTTGTCGTAGTCACTGCCCAGGCGACGCAACGTTTTTAGTTTTTTTACTTATTTTTTCGTTTCTGTGCCGTGCGCTAGACTAAGCTGGCCACATCGTCAGCTCTTGAGCGCACGTAAATATATCGTATCGTAACGTGATCGGCTGAAACAAGTTTGCCTCATGAATATTTTTCAACATGAGAATAAATATGCTAATTAGCCTGAAACAACTCTGAAACAACTCTGAAACTGTTTCAGTGTTTTATATCTGTTTCGTTTCAGATGTACGCGCGTCTGAAATAAAATTGAAATAAAACCGCTTTATTTCAGTTTTATTTCAGTCTTATGTCACATGTAAGTACCGCATTAGAAGAACGTATGGTCGGGATGGAAGACAGCGGAGCAATTAATTCAGAGGGGGTTGCACAGTGTGAAGTGTTTTCCAGGTAAGACGACTACGCAGTTTGTAGGTAATGACCTGGGATCAGCTTTTATGAATACTGTCGGAATGAGAAACGCGTCGGTGTACGACAGATGGCGTCCGCTGCAGTCCCATTGTGCGATGTTGCTGTCATCTAGCGGACAGTCGACGAGACTGTGTGAAACGATCAGCTCATCGGTAACACCTGTTGTCACTGCAGACACTCGCGACGGTCTTGGTCTCTGCCACAACAGTCCAACATATGATGTTTTAACGAGAAGAAGCCAGCACTCACAAGAGTGCAACGACCCACGCCGGCACTGTTTTGTCACTCGTGACCTTGATCTTTGACCTTTCTACCTCAAAATAAACGGTTTTCCTGGACTCATCGTGGAACATTCATGTATCGAGTTTGATGATCCTAGCTTCATCGGTTTTTTGAGATATCGTACGGATGTACATACAAACAGACAAACAAACACCAGTGAAAATCTACTCCAGCGACTGCCGTCGGCGTGGGTAACGAGAAACTTTGCTATCGCGAACAGTTTGACTGTGTGAACTGCCTAGCATGAGAGGGTATCAACATAAATCACATGACCGTAATCATCCACCCACCCCTCCCCCCATTTGGGTACACTTTGTCATCAGCTGGCGATAGTAGTTTCATGGTCAGTTTGCATGAGTACCAAACTTGAATTTCTTAGCTTCACCCGTTACAAACATAGGAGGGGTACACAACCTTAAAATAGTCACGTGACCTTGACCACAACCCGAAAGAAAGATAGAACAACATAAGCTACTTCCAGAATAAAACTGGACGACATTAACATTGACCACAACTCGTTGGGGTTCGATTCATCATCAGTGGTCGGCGACTAGTTTCACCCATTCGCAAATATGAAAATTTATCAAAACGCACAAAACGGGTGGTTTAGATAATTAGAGGTCACTGAAAGTCATTGAAAATAGCACCGTTAAAATTACTTTATTTTAACGTTCTAATTCAAACTAGAAATGCGTGGCAAAGCCCAGCGCTAGCCGCCCGGCGGAAACGCGTTTGCAAAACTCAGGGGCTGCTTGACCAAAGTTTATCAAATCTTTTATCAGACATATAGGGGTCATCGGCGGTGTTAACGCGCTCATCTTTAATTGTTGCGATCTTTTCATCCGTCGTATTTTTACTCTCATCCGGTGTGAAATGCCAGTGCACAGTATGAAGGTGGGTTAAGCCAATTTTTGCCGAGTCACGGCAAAAAATCGGTTACCATAGCAAAGTCTCTTGAGCGATCGCGAAAAGAAGGTCGGATTGATGATCATGCCCATCCACATGCGCACATATCCTGAAAATTTTGTGAAGACTTGTCTGGTACATTCTGAGATAAGATAATAGGTCTCTAAGGGGACGGTTAACAAGAAGAAAATAATAGAAAGTAACATCGGCAAAATAACCGAGGCAGCCAGGCGGGCGAAATCAGTGGTGTAGTGGTAATAACGCACCTATACGGCGGCGTGTATGATGTCTTTAGATTGAATCCCAGTTTCTCTGGGTTACCGACTCTTGATGATGGGCTTAATCGTTTTAAACGTCAGTAGCGTTTGACAGGCCGATGGACATACAGACAGGCTAACAGACGGACAAATACTGTATCACTATCGTGCTCTGCATAGCTCGGCTATGCTGACGCGCCATACAAATAAGCTGAAAGCGACAAGGCCACAACTAATATACAGTTGGAATATTGAAGCAGTACAGTAGGTCAGAGAATGAATTTCTTTTGTCGACGCTTTAAAAGGAAAGAAAATCGCTCAGCAAAGCGAACAGTGTCCACACGGATACATACATTTAACACATTATCGTTTCGGTAGAAAGCCACAATTGCAAACGAATCGAAACGACGTCTATCGTCTATACCCAATAGACTATGGTCGAGTACAGGTTAAGACAATCTCAGTCTAAGCATCCACCTTCATCAGCCGCCGCTGCAGCGCGGTGTATCAGCCTATACGTCCGTACGGTCTGAGCATCACTTGAGACCTATCGATTGATGCTGGACGGCCGACCGGACTGCTCCGCGCGAGTCGTCAACGTGAAAAATAGCCCGACAGGACAGGATGGAGGAAAATCAATTTTCGTGCGCGCAGGAGCATCACAGGCAGAATGTCCGGAGGAAGACGCAGTAATGCGCCGTCCGTCCGTCCGTCCAGCTTATATCTCAAGCTGCAGTGAGGGACCGCTGCCACCCCGCCGCGCGACACCGTTACCACCCAGCAATGGCACAGTCATTTCGTCCGCGGGTCAGATTCTTATGGCTAGTGAATGCGTGGAACCGTAAGATAAGCATACATCACTCATCCACGTAGTCAATATAGTCCAGAAAGCATATTTATTACGGAATATAGGTGGCCCAGTTACGAATTGCACGGTTGCAAACCGCTGCTCGTTCGTCGATTTTCCATTTCTCCTTTAACTCGAGAACGAGAAGCTCTAGCCTGACATATTACCGGTATATATCGCCACCAGCTTTGAGGTGGTGATGTGGCAACATTGTGCATATCTACGTCCGGTAACTATATACCGTCTTGGTATGTAACCAGCCAATGCTAACTCAGCCTCTTACCCTCGGCGGGGCGGGGAAATGAGTAAAGCAAAGTAAAGTAAACAGTGTATAGCAGTTTAGCACCAACTTAGCTCTTCACCGCTACGGGAAACTCACATGCCATATGGGACCACACAGTGTTACCTGCCACCCGACACTGGTGAGAATCCCGCCTTTACCCCCAGCCGAAGCAGGTACTCGATTTAGCGACCCCGGAGAGATGCAAGGCTGAGTTGACCTATGTCACGTGAAAGCCACCGGCCGGGAATTGAACCGGCGACCTATAAATCGCAAGTCCAACGCCCTACCGCTGATCCACCACGCAACGAGTAGTAGCTTGCCTGGTGTAAACAACGGCGAGAAGGCCTTGCGTGGTTGATTGGGGCGGTGGTAGGTCTGCCACGCTGCACCGCGTATGTCCATCAACGCGGGCATTCTACACCGCTACACCATTAGTTCATGCCCATCAACCGACACTGCGCTGGTCGTGAGTTTGACTCACGTAAGTGGTCTACGGCAAGTGTCCTGGCCTTCGACCTTTAAAAGTCAACGATCAAGGTCACGGGTGTACTATTGCGTGTCATCGGGACATAAATCACTATAAAAGCCCCACTAAAGGTCGCACCGACCACTTTGCGGCTACTGTTACTTACTTGCAGTTTTTCAATCTGATTTCATTGTTATCCAACCTTTCATAGCACTGAATAGCCACCGTTAAGAAACTAGGTAGTCACTCAGTTACAATTTCCAATTTAGGTGTGCATTTTTTCCACGTTTCCGGAACTGGTTTATACAATTCATCTTCAGCCGAAAACGAACATTTTCCTCCTTTGATCCTGACATAAGAACTTGATCTATATAAAGTCAAGGTGAACCACTTTTTCCATTAATCGCCAAATTTCTCCGTTCCTCTTTTGGTTTACTTTGCGAGTAATTTCGAAATAGTTAGTCACAATTACGCCGCTTAATAATAGAAAATTGAATTATGTCAGACTTTGCGGTAAAGAAGTAAATTTAAGCCAAATCGGTCCTTCGTAGCGAAATTCATACCGCTATACGGTCCATACAATGCATTTTCAACGGGGAAGAAAACCCCAAAATTGCCCCTTCCTCTTGGGATTGCGATACTCCACTGGAGGAGGACCGAGCCACGGCGATAGGCAACATGCACAAAAATTTGGTAAAGATCGCGCGTGTGGTTCAGGAGATTATGCTCACGGACAGGCAGACAGTCAGACGGACACACAGAGAGACAGACACACAGACTTGCTCATTACAATACGTCGCCACCGCTGCTGCTATATTTCATATAGTAACACACCATATAAGGCCCTACAATCTAGAACACAAGTACTGACGAATATAAGATGTGGTCACACACTGTCGCCTAGACATTTTCACAAACAACTGACAAAAATTGTAAAGAGTGTAAAAATAGCTAAGAAATCGTATCCGCTCTCTCACCTGCACCAGTGTTAAATATGACGACCTTGACCTTGACCCTGACCTTGACCTATAAGTCGCACGGCAACGCTGTTCAAAGCGACATATTCTGGCTTGAGGGTACGATATAATGGTCGTCAATGGTAAACGACGGCAATGCTGACGGCAACTTTACGGTAGTCATAGCGCTAATAGACGAGCGAGCGAGGTACAACGATATACAAGCGGACCGTCGACCACGGACGACGGAAGCGACCCGCGGAGACCGACGCGTGGCAAACTGATGACGCGAGCCGACACGGACCGATGAAGCCGTGCTGCGGCGACTGCGCTGACGTAATTGGTCATTACGCTGCCGAACGAACGTCGGCTAGACACGCAATGTGCCGGGACAGCGGCGTCCATCACCGCCCCACGACCACAACCAACCTCCTCATCATACCACGTACCCTAGCAACCACGACAACCAATCACAACACCTTCCCTCCACACCAGTCAGCCACTGCTTGTCGTCAGTCAGCTGACAGGAGTTTCTGCTACGGGAAAACTCGTTTTTATCAAATACTCTGTTATCTGATATTTCGCAAACGTTAAAGATGTCATGTGACCATGATCACGTCCACTTAGTGGGTAATCCGTCATGCATGCGATAGTACTCATCCGTATCAACCAGCAGACCAAATTTGAAGTGTCTAGCTTCGCCGAATTCAAAGATGTGATTGGGCCCCAAAATTTAAAAAAATGGGTCATGTGATTCTAATCACGCCAATTAGGGGTTAGTTTACTTTGTCCTGTCAAGGTTAACACTTGGTATAGCCTACTTGTAGACAGAATTTTACAACAGTAGCCTCAGCCGTACCAGATTGAGCCCGTGTAAATTTAATTGGGTCACGCGACCTGGCCACGCCCGTTTCGGGGTTGCATTGTCATCCGTGGCTAGGACTTGCTATGATCAACCTACCGCTATCTCCATCCGTTAGGATGATAATGAAAGGCGATGCAAAATGATGAAAACCGGGTGGTTTGGGGTAGTTATGGGTCACTCAAAAGTCATTGGAATAGCAACATTCAATAGAGGGCATTGTAGCTCCTATTATTCTTTCATATAGTAGGCTATAAACTATGACCATGTCTTTCACCGTTTCTGAGATATAGCTATATATTTATCGAAAATCGCCAATTTTAACCTACTCCACCCGTATTTGGCGCCCAACTGGGGCTGACCCCATTGGAATTTCGCCGTTATCTTCGGCATTTCGAAAACTAGAGTTCCTGGGCTGTCGTAAGACGTTGGTTGCGTTATCCTACGTTTAGCCGTTTTGATAGAACTCCGACTTTTGGCAGACAGGCAGACAGCATATCGGATTCCAGTTGCGACTCCAGTCACCATTTTGGGACTTGCGACTCGCTTATGACTTGCTTGTTTTAACTTGAGACTTGCCTATGAATACTTGAGACTCGCTTCAGACTTGGCATTAGAGACTTTCGGAATGCGTACATCTCTTGTACACTGGCCTCAGTGGGTGGGCTTGGCACCAAATGTCGCAAACCGCCTATCCAGCGCCAGTGTATCAACGTCATGTTCGTTAAGGAGCGCATACGTGCGAGGCAAATTAAACGAAGTATTTCCGTGCAACACACTAAAATATTGTTAGTATTTTGTTAAAGTAAAGAACAGTAATGCCCGTAGATTTGTATACCACAATATATGATACTTATAATCTAAGGCGCTCAGGTATGGTATGTGTTAACAAAGGACCATAAAATTTTACCTGAACTCGCACATTTAATACATAACTAAAATAAGCCAAATCTGCCTCTATTTTCCAGCCGCAGAGCATAACCGCACTTTGTACAGTAGACTACACATTTCCCATCCTACCGAGGATAGGAGACTGAGTTAGCCTTGGCAGCTTGTTTCATACCAAGACGGTATACCCGCGAACTTTGATGATTTGCGCGACGTCGTTACCTCTGGGCCAAACCGACAGTTTAAAAGCTAAGAACTATAATTCCCAATGAGTTGAAAAGCGCTGCCGGCAAGAGAAAGACAGTAGTTGCTCAGAGGGCAGCTAAGTCTGACCTGCAGATTAGCTACAGTGTCGACGGACGCAGCACGTCTGCCAGCGACTGAAGCGACAGCGACGGCAGCAGCAGCAGCAATCATCGCAGCACCGCATCTCGACCACATCTCAGCTGAGCACGACGCCGTGCGGCGGTCAATCTCAGTCGATGTTGTGATGACGGTCTGTTGACGTCAATCGGCGACGCTGCGCTAGAGGCAGCAGCAGCGCCGAGTAGACTCGTTTTAATTGAATCAATCAATGCTCGGCGCCTCCTGACCAGCAGCTCCAGCCGTCGACCTTGCGCCGGTCGACAAGCAGACTCGATGAAAGCGCTGACACGACGTCGGATGAGCAAGCAGTAGCAGTAGCCGGATACACAGGGATGCTTCAGCCATTATCGCAGCAGCAGCAGCAGCAGCAGAGCTGGCGAGCGACGTCACTGCTCGTTAACCTCTTTGAGTGCAGTGCGAATGAATTATATTTAGTGAACAGCGACAATATTTCGTTAACATATCATCGACAAATGCTTCTTCAACTGCCTCGCACATTTGTGCTATACAAAACCGAAACACTGCGGTTAATGGCCCAAATGTTTACATATTGTACAGCGAAGAATGCACTGTTTATTGTACAAACGTAACAGTGATCGGGGCGACGTATACCATTTATCATTTTAGGCACAGGCTCGATGTTTAATAACAATAACAATGATGCTGGTGATGATAAAAATAATAACAACAAATGGTCAAACTAATTTGACGATAAACCGCAGGGCATTTCCTGCCGTTATTGAGGGCTCAATCACTTAATTATCCCTTTCGCTGCATCGTTATTGACGATGGAATGATCCCTTTCGCTGCGCCGTTTCTCCTCGGCTTATGAGTTTTAGTTCTCCTTCAAAAAAGTTCGCAATCCTGTAAACACTAACCGTCGAGGCACCGATGTTTGTTTACAGCCAGCCTGTTCAGATGCAACGAGTTGTCAATCAATCTTGGCACTTGACTGGATGATATTTTTAGAACACTACTTGCGCTTGCCCGGCGTACTAAATGATCCCTTTTGCAGCGAACACCGCCAATTCTTTTAAATGGGTCGAAAACCCCCAAAATAACCCCTTTCCGTTGGGATTCGCGACCATAGCTATATAATACATGGTTCCTTGGGCCCACGCAAGTCAGCCTCCAAACGGCATCTTGATTGGGTCAGCCGTTTTGCAGGGCTCGCGAAAATAATCAACATATAACAGACAGACAAACACACAGGCACACAGACAAACCACGCTACCGTCTGTAGCAATAGGCTGCTATCGCTAGCTGTCGCTGCGATGCGGTCTAATAATAACATAATAGCGATGCAATCTGTAAAAGGGCATGACGTGTGCTGTCTATGAAATACTGAATACATATTTCCTTGAACAGTTATAGGTGTCGTTTAAGGGTTAAAGAAACACGCGTTGTCAAGAGAGGCTATCATTCGCCTCGTTGACTGAATCACCTGTATGGACTTGAGCACGCATGCAGCTACTATGTAGCAAATTATACATTGGCGTTAGTAATTTGATTCAGCGAAAGGCCAAACAGGTATGCTACGCAACAAGGAGGCACGCGCGTCAACTCCGGGCATATGGGGACGCATCCCCAATATATTACCTGGGGAATACCCAGAGAAAAATACCCCATTGCGGCATTTAACGTTGATCGTGTTGATGATCATTATCCTAACATTCGTCAGCACACTCCTGCTGCGTTCTCTTTTATAATGGTCAAGACACACGAGGAGAACGGTATTCAGCCGACCGTGGTAACCGTAAGGTTTACTCTACTGGTTGTTTGTGGGTGTTCCGTTGAAATGACCGTCGTATTCCAGTCCAGCATTTTCCCGTCCTACATTTTCGATGTCCATTCTGGTTATTACAGTTCTTCACCCCTTCACTTATGCGTGTACAAAACGCTAGAAGCAACAGCACGCTCCACCGTCCACGGCATTGCTAACCTCGAAACGAACGAGCCGTATGAAAGCACGTTGAACGAGACGAAATAATAGTTTTGACTTGTAAAGGGGTATTAAAAGCACACGAAGCCTTGAGGGCTTTCTCTCGCATGGGGCCTGCCTAACGTCTCTGGTAAGGGCGAGGTAAACAGTCTTATAAACGCGGAGCCCTAAGCCTATAATGTGTGTGACAAGTGCTGGTTACAGCTATGGCTGTCACCGTCCCTTACTTTTAAACTGGCCACTTTTCACCACTTATACGCAGTACCCTGCTGTCAGTCAAACTCAGGATGTTTTACAAGGTTGCCACGACCATGCACAACATTTTCAATCGCAATTCTCCACTGTAGACTACCTCAACGACCTCGCTACATTTTCACTGACGATTTTCAACGGTGTCAACCGCATCCGCCGTGGTTCATAGCACGAAAACTCAGTTTGCCAAACATCCATTTTCAGTCTGAGGACCGGACGTCTGGAACAGTCTACCACCGACATCAACCCATTTTTGCCCAGAGTTCCAAAATGGGGACGTGAGTAGGTGATTGATTAATGATTCGATGTCAAGCTGGCTAAGCGACCGTTTTTAGTTTGTGACTTTCAGGCACTCTGGCGCTCAACCCTGAGCGCCAGAGTGCCCGAAAGTCAAAAACTAAAAACGGTCCGTTAGCCAGCATGGCGTCGAATCCCTGAATTACAGTGTAGGCCTAACTATTTTGGGAATAGTGAGCTAAAAATGTGTCATGACTCACTGATTCCCAAGAACAATCAAGACCTGCTTTTACATGTACTGTCTATTTTTTTCTAATTCTGTATTTTATATGGACATGTTGTAACGCACGGTCGATAAGACTTTGACTTTAAGACTGGCCACCAGAACTTTTTCATCTATTATATTTGCATTTTATTTACAATTAAGACTCGCAGGTCGTCCTTTGAATAAAACAAGTGGAAAGTAATGTCCTTCACCAGCCCCTAGGCTCATAAAAGGCAGCGATGGTTTCTGTTTCGCTAGCCCTCAGCTTACACTACGAGACCACGGTCAGTGCCTCGAGTGACCTTCAAGGTCACTCACATCGCAAGCCTTTTCGAATGGGAGTTTTCGTACAGTTATGTAGCATCTGACAAGATTTCAACTGACATAGCGCATCACGCAGTCCAGCAGCGATAGCTGAGCTTCTTTTCACCCGCGCGACGCTGTGCCAGCACGGTGTATGCCATTGCCCTGTGTGCGCTTTTCATGACTAAGCAAGTGAAAGTTTTTCATGATTGGTTGCTCTAGAGACAACCAAACGCAACGTGAGATCATCAACAAGAAGCTCAGCTGTCGCCGACGAATCGCGCGACGCGACCACCGGCCATAATCGCTATAGTATTAGTGGAGGTGACCTCATTAGGCCGCATCGCAGTGAAAGCTAGCGATAGCGGCCTACGGTTACACAGGAAGTAGCGTGGTCGGTCTATCTGTCTGTCTGTTGGTCATGTTCATGAGTCCTGCAAAACGGCTGAACCGATCGAGATGCCGTTTCGAAAGAAGACTCGGGTGGGCCCAAAGAACAATGTATTAGATGGCGGTTCAGATCACCCCCGGGGAAGGGACATTTTTGAGGGGTGTCCATCCCACAGGAAACGTTGCAATAGTGAGCTGTGCAACAACGGCTAAACACTTACGTTCGCGCAATACACTGACGGAAAGCTCTTGTCCTCTGCAATATGCAGGTGTAGTTCGTTAGGAGATCCACATTTGCATTTACGAGAAATCAGCGATTTAAAACTCTGTTTTTTTCGTCTTCAAGCAGCAAAATACGCGCCGCAGCTGCAAGCGACCACCTAAACGCTTCCGAGTCACGATTCAATCAATGGCAGCGCATTCCAAAAATAACACTCGCATGCAATAGGGATGCGCGAATCCTTTGATGTTAAAACTATTTTAACAAAACGTTTTCCGGCTGCAGACGATTGGTGCGCGGGGGCGATGCGGCCTTTTGTCAAATTACTTTGACCACTTGTTGAAATTTTGCCACAAAGTCTTCGGCAGTAGAAAACAAAAGTCCCTGGTCTATCATGCGGCGTTGTTTCGGTGATGATATGTTTAGCCATTTTGATGGGACGCCGACTTGTGACAGACAGACGGACGGACAGCCATAGGGCCTCATCATATACCGCCCTAGCATAGCGTCACGCGGTAAAAACGCAACCAGTGATCGTTCAATATACAGGTGCAGGTGAATAAAGATTATTAAAGGAGACGAAGTCTGGCTAACCAACTGGACACTATGTAGATTGTTTGACGATAAAAACGGAGATATTGCGATAGACCGTCAGCTATAAAAAAGGTTTCTGGAAACATTTCAATTTGGAAGTTGGTTAACCACAGCGCCATGCGACTATTTGCACATTTATGCCTTGTTCTCCTCGCAAAAGTGAAGGAGTGTGTTTTTACCGGCGTTGGTTTGTGTGTCTGTCTGTGTGTGTGTGTGTGTGTGTGTTTGTCTGTCTGTCGTTGACCACGATAACTAAAAAGATTGTGGACGGATTTGTACCAAATTTTATGGGAATGTTCCCAGAGGAAAGGGAAGACCAAGTTCGTGTTTCGTTACGATCGGTAGAGGGATGTGGAAGTAACGGTCAAAAACTCCGTAAACCGGCGATTGTTTACATTTTATACTTCTAATAGTAAGTGTGGCAAGTGTTGCCAAGTGTTGGCGACAAAACCCCCAAATGTCGCTTTCGCGGGGAGTTGTACTCTCTCAGAGTGCTTTCCATCTAGTTAATGTTCTCACTTGCTTACTTACGTACCGGTGAGTGGGACTCGTGCACCTTTCGTTTGCGTGTTGCTGCAGTTGGTTCAGCCGGTGTCTGAAAACTTGTCGTCGTAGTTGTAGATGTTGTTGACGTGGCGTCAGTCTGAGCCCGCATCGACGCTGTTGATGACGTCACGTTGCTTGGCAACGCACGACGCACCGTAACGCTGCTCACAAGCACACACGTAGGATCACATACAAGGTGGCGCGAGAAAAAAAGCAAACAATTGGCTACAGTTAGTCCAAAAGGTGCAACGTATTTCACAAGGTAGCGTAGCAACACGTTTAAGAAGTCATCATCATCATCAGGTGGAATGACTACTACTGTTTCCACAATCCTCCGACACAAAGAACGATCTTGTGCTTGACGGTATGCTGAAGGTAAACCCAGATGCAGATGGCTGAGGTCATCGTTGATTGTCTATTGCCAAGTCAGACGACGGTGGCCTCTTGGCCGTCTCCAGTTGGCAGGAAAGCTGGGAGATGCTTTAAGTGCATGAGAATGGTCTTCAGCTGGGTCGGCACGTGCAACATGGACAAACTGTTTAAGACGTCTCTGTTTGATGACTGTGGTAACTGGTGGCTGCCAGTTCTTGCTCGAACTTCAGCATTACTAACATGGGCTGTGCATGGGATGCCCAGAATGATCGAATCGAATGATCGAATGCCCCTCTGGGATGCAACTGTCAGGCTCCAGACATCAGCGCCATATCAGCACAGAAAAGATAATGTACATTATACAATCGTAGAGATATGCAGGAGCTCCAGATTCCATGGTCAAAGGCTTTCATGCAGGTGCGTGCCAGCTCAATTCTTCTTTGGATGTCTCAAGGTATAGTGCGATATAAATGATGAATTCATTACAAATTTGTCACTGAGGTCGCATATGAAATTAAAAATCGGCCAGCCTCTGACGACGTTACAGACAAGCGTTAATCACAGTGGCCAACAGCCAGTTTCTGAGCCACCCTGTATATGTTCAAACGGTAGAACCATGATTCTTCATTTAATGGTCAGTTCTGGCAGTTTACTCCTTTTCGGAACGCATCGGAAGCGATAGCAGTTTCTTTAACATGACAAGATATAACTTCGTCACCAATGAGTTCGGAAGAGAATTCTTCTCAGACGCAAGTAGGGCCGATGGTTTGCAGTAGTCCGGTGTGCAGTAGCAACGCGCAGAGCTCTACCATTCTCGATGCTGCAGTCGACTATATTCACTGCAGTATGCTTGGCCTTTCCGTCGTATCGTATTCTTCCGTTTTCAACCGCGTGGCGAACTGTATGCAAGCGCGGAAAATGCTGTCGTAATTCTGTCCGTCTGGTCGTCCGTCCCACTTGTGAGTCCTATATAAACGGCTGAGTATATAGCCAACATTTTGCGCCCAGACCCACCATTCTCACGTCAAACATCTGAACAAAAAATCCAACGGATCATCTTCACGGAGCGCAGATACAGTTGGCGACGCAGAGATAAAAATGTGTAATTTTCGATCGGTGTATCTCGGAAACCATAGGAAGGCAGCTAACATTGCCGACGGATAACTGAAATGATTTTTGGAACCAATCAGCTGTATCAACCTCTCCAGGGTCAATATTTCGACAAAAACAGCATACATTATATACACAAGAAGCTCGGCTACCGCAGACGGACCGCTCGACGCGCTATGTTAGTAAATTCGTGCTGTTTTACGACCTATGGGATACATAAAGGTTTCAAACAGCAAAAGTGACCTTCAAGGTCATTCAAGGGCATTGGCAATGGTGCATATATGCCAAGTGCCTAGCTTCACAAATAACAAAGATATAATTGGGGCAAAATAAAAAAAACTGTCACGTTACTCCGACCACGCCCCATTTACAGGTGGTTTTTCATCGTAGGCTAAGATTTATTTTCATACAGTCCACCTGCATTCAAAATTTGACGATTCAGTCGTTCCAGAGACATCATTGGGATCATCAAAATTTTAAAGTGAGTCACGTGACCCTGACCACGCCCATTTTAAGGGTGATGTGTCATCCTTATGCTATGACTTGACACTCTAAGCTTCAGCCGTTCCGGAGATATGGTTGATGCCCTCAAAAATTTTAATGGTTTACATGACCTGACTACGCCGCTTTCAGGGACAGTTTGCCATCCATGTGATAGCACTTGCTACGATCAACATATCTACCAAATTTAAAGTCTCTATTTTTACCCACTACGAAAATATGAAAGGCGATACAAAATATCAAAAATTGGGTGGTTTGGCGTAGTTTCTATTAGTGCTCCATAGTAACTATGTCTCTATCTTACACCGCGCTTGAGACAGGGCGAGATGTTGGTCGAAAATCGCCAATTTAAACCTATCAAGGATAGACAGACGGACGGACGGACGGACAGACACATGACGATAGCATAGCCTCGCGCGGTAAAAACTTAATAACAACAATGAAATCATAACAATAATAACAACAGTGAAATCATGCGTATTTGGCACCCCCATAGGGGTGACGCCGTCGGAATTTCGCTGAGATTTTGGCATAAAACTAGAGTCTCTGGGCTATTAAACGGCGTTGTTTGCGTGATCGTACGTTTAGCCGTTTTGGTACAGTGCCGGTTTGTGACGGATAGACAGACGGACGGACGGACGGACAGACACATGACGATAGCATAGCCTCGCGCGGTAAAAACTTAATAACAACAGTGAAATCATGCGTACTACTACTATTGTATTGAAACCGAACCGAAAGACTACTGAGAACTATTCACAGTCATGTAGGCTCCTAATTCATACACAACTAGGCAACTGTACAAAACACAGTAAGACAAGAAGCACACTAATATATGGTCGTATGCGTATCAATGACCTTGAGTGACCTTGAGGATTATTCCAATCTATTATAAACCTTTCTAAATAACGTCTAAAAATATAGAATGTATTTTGTATTTGGCTGGCATGGCAGATGTTCACCGCCGAACAGGAAGTCTCAGTTTACGTACGCTACTATTGGAACTATCAAAACCGAACTGAACGGGTACGTGCAATAGTCACCGCTAAATAAATGGTAATATCTAGGAAATTATGCAAGAAAGCGATACCGTTATACCATATATACGTCCTATCATGCAGATGACTATCGTTTCTCTTACAATATGAAACTATTCGACATATTCCTCGGAGTATCAGCCACTGACGATAATCTTGGTGGACTGTGGAATATGCATAAATTACGGTCAGTGTTCGCTCTAAAACCAATTCGTCAAGTTTATACGTATATTATACCACACCATCTTCAGTGGCCAGTGGCCATGGTATCTTCATTTGAAAGTCAAACAAGAGCTCATCAGAAGACGAGATAGTGAACGTGAACGTTTTACGACGGCATCGTACATGTGTAGAGGCCAGGGCCTACGCCCATTAGACTGAGTATAATATTCCTACTATAACTAAGCGTCAATGGTAATCTATGCAGTGCACCCAATCATCTATGCACCTACGCCCATAAAACCGAGATATCACAGTTTGTTTTGCCTAAATAATCGCTGAATAATTGCGCAGATAGTACTGATATGGTCATAAACTATCAAAAGTAGATTTTGAAACCGAGGTAAGCCTAACAATTGTTTTACGACGACATCGTACAAGAATTCGGTAAAATAATGTCAAATAACGGCCATTATCAAATTCGGTAAAATAACGCAAAATAGGGGTTATTTCGCCGTTCAAAGTCATTCAAGGTCACCGATATTGGAACCAATCGAAAGCTCATATACGACTTCTTATCAAAACGATAGCTAGGCAAGTACTGCGCATTAAGCCTTGAATTTATGAATCTGCTAAGAATGTTTACCGTGGGCTTCGCGCGGTTCCTCTGCAGACGTTTACTACTAGACATAGTAATCATAAATTGTCCATAGTTATGGCTTTGACAACCACTTTTACGCAACACGCCCCTGAAATTACCAAATTTAATAAAAATAACGCAAAATAAAGACCATTTCGCCGTTCAAGGTCATTCAAGGTCACCGATTTTGGGACCAATCGAAAGCCCATATACGACTTCCTATTAGTGATTAATACTAACTTACTTCATATCGTGCACCGTTTCGGAGATACAGCATTTCAAAGGTGAAAAATCGCTATATTTGGCTACCACTCTTGCGTTTAAACCCATCGACGGAGAGGTTTCCCAAGGACGATCTCCGTAAAATTTTCCGTGGATGTCAATGGATGGCCAAGGTACCAAACGGCGAAGAAAAATTGCCGTATATTTCAACCGGCTGGGTAGGGCGCACTAACGTTACAGATAGGCGACAGACGACAGACGAAAGACAGACGACAGACAGACGGAACGGCTGTAGCATATAGCGAATGTGAACGTGAGTCGCTAAAAAACTTAATCCTATTGTTTCTGATTTACTGCATACAGTCAGCCTCTTTTCTTATGAAAATTAACAGAAAATGCTGTAAAAAAGTACTTAATTTAAGGTCAATGCTTAATGAAATTCTGCATACTATAATCACCTTTATTCACCAATAAGGTAGACAACTAATGAATAATAAAACAAAACAAACAAAATAACTTATTATGTCGCTCACCGAATTAGGGCCTCAAGCCCTCAATCCCTTCTGGCATCACCCCCATGTTGAATGCTGCATATGCCTCTAACCGTATTTATGACTAGAAGCAATTGAACATCTCGTTGACTAACGATTTGACAAATCGAGTTCAGGCTATACGTATCGCAGGCCTTTGCTTAACACTGCAAGTAAACGTTACGTTTGCATATGACGCAGAGGAGCACTGTCGAGTTGTATGTGACCATGCAGCTCCACTTGACTGTCGCGTCGTAACACCAGCTCCAGCAGGCGATGACCGTTCAGCACTAAACCTGAACAAAAACAGAACGACAACGTGTACGTCGCAAAACGCTCGGCAGAACTACACCGTCCGCGCTTACGTGCTCTCCTGCCCTTCAGCCATACAGGGTTGTCAGTGTTTAACTGCGACCTCTGCCTTCTGCACGAGTGGCCTACGCCGACGCTGCAAGCCTACCGCCCAGTGCAACAGATCACACGACCCTTTAGACGTAGTGGAGTAGCCATGCTTCTGTCGTCTGCTCCGTCCTGCGTTACAGATCTGATAAATTACTAGCGTAGATGACTAGCGACTATGTGGACTAGACGAGTAAATGTGAATTAAGCTTAGAGACTGTGTTTCATATACTGTTTATTCAGTTACAGTGCGTCTTAAAATAGTCGTATAATATGTAAGATGGGTGGCAAAGTTGTGGCGGATTGGCCTAGTAACGGCGTTGCACATATCAACAAATTACTGCATGTTAAGCTCGGTTAGTACTGAGATGGGCAAACCGTTCGCTGATATGCTGCCATTGTATATAACCAGCTAACCAGGCCAGCTCAGTCTTGTTCCCTCGTACCGTATTAAAATTGTCTAGAGACTTGAAATACAAGATTTGTTTACTAAAGATTTTGTTTTCAAATTCAAATCGCTGCTTTGTCTCCAAGAGTCTTCGTCATCAGAACTGACTAACGAGAGTCTGAGACTCAAGAGATTCTAACCTAGTAGAATATACTGCCTACCGGCCGACTCAGCTTCTTTACGCCACAGGTTAGACAAGCTTGCAATAGTAGACAGCAACTTCGCCCACGGTGCTGCTACCTGGCGAACTCGACGAAACATAAGCGACGTCTTTGATTCTTGCCAATTCGCTCCATTACATTGTATGTGAAAACACGACGTCATGGCCGCTAAAACCGGAAGTACATAACTTATTGCACTGACGTCAAAAGAGGACCGAGCCACGTCCACATGTAACATATGCAGAAAATTTCGTGAAATTTGGACATGTGGTTTTGCTGAGATATACGAGCGACAGACAGACAAACATACATACAGACACGCTGATCGCAGTACTTCGCACCCCCTCCCTACTGAAGCAATGTAATAAAAAGATTTTCATATAAACAACCTTATTTGATATGCAACTGGATTTCGGGCCATGACCTCTGTACTGGGCTTTAAATTTAGGCGTGAAACGGCACAGTATATAAACCACTCAAGTCATTAAAGCCTTAATATTCAAGACACTTTCGGCAATTTTTGGGAAACTCGAAATTAGAAATTAGTGGACGCTGTAAGTCAAGGAGTGCGTCAGGTCTAAAAAAAGTATGAGAGTGGACAATAGGAGAGGTCGAGTAGTTGTGTTCCTCCCCAGAAGAAGAGAGGAAAAAAGAATATTCCTTTCAAAATTGTAGGTTTTCGTGCACTCAAAGTTGTATTCCGTGGTTACGAGTTGCTTCTTTTTATGTTTATATGGGCCACGCTGCCTGACTCAAATAAATATGTATAGGCCCCTATATTATGTATGTTTCTGCGTCAATCTGAGGCATATCCTCTGGCAAAGTAAGGTGGGCATGCCCACTGCAGTCCACCCTGTGACAATGCACTTGCGCCTGTAACGGGTTGATGAAGGGCAGCTGCAGCGACAGGGAAAAGAAAATTGATGAAGATGAACTCGCAAACCAGAAATGGAGCCGCGGAATGGTCGCAGGTCAACACCCGTAGACGAACTGGCTCCAATCAGCACAGTGGATTGGTCATCAAACAAGCCATTATGACCACCTGTAGTTGCAACGCAAACAGCAATGCACCCGGTCAATCAGAAGTCGCGTTTTATTCACTCCACCTCGCCAGATGTCGGCACAAGCAATAGTAGGCCTAACGCAATAGTGACAGCCGCCGCGACACGAGCCGCGCAAAAGAGACGCATCTCGTAGGCTACTTATTCAGTGTCACTGTCAAGGCAATGTGTATAAAACTGTGACATGGTGAAGGAATTTGCACGCAAAACTTGCAAACGACGTTTCTCATTTGGTACAGTTCTTCCATTTCCTACTCACCTATTCCTTTACCCATCACTTTTCCTCTTCTGATTCACAACTTTGTACATCTATAACTCCATCTGTCTTTCACTCCCGGCTTTAAACCTACCTGTTTCACAAATCCTAGCCCCCGTAGTTTCACTGCTTCTTCCCGGACTGCCTCCCCGGACTTTTGCCTGCACCGTTTCTTCTGAGCTACTCGGTTATTGATTTTATTTTTCTTTATTTTTTCGTTTCTGGGCCGTGCGCTAGATTAAGCTGGCCATCTCGTCAGCTTTTGAGCGGACGTTAATCTTCCGTATCGTATCGTAATATCTACTCGACTATAGGCCTGACCATCCTAAAAAGGACTAAGTAAAATCTCTTTTGCTATACGGAGACTGTTGCTACTGGATGCAGTGATAAACATAAGTGAAAGTCTGTCCTAATCGACCTACGAACGCCGACGCTATTAATCGTAAAACCGATCTCCATTGCAAAACTGGTATACTAACCAAAAGTGTAGCACTTTCTTGGCTTCATGCATGCTTAAATTTTCATGAACACTGGCCACGAATTGTTATGGTCTCAGCGCTGAGGTCCATCGTGGGCTGGGCCTCTGCCCGCAATAACGAACGAACGAACATGAATTGAACGTCAATATCAACTTGGTTTATTTTTTCAACAGTCATGCTGCTCTTCCAGATTGTGTGGCATGAAAACTCGTCGACTTAGCAGCCACATAAGCAGCAAGGTCGTGCAGAGGAGCTTTAGCTGATCAATGCGTTACCGTTTACCCCGTACACCGCCTGCTTGTTACTGGCCTGCCTACACATAGTGTAGGGGGCCAGACTAGTAACGGTCGCTGGTGTCTGTCGTCGTCTGTTGTCGTCGTCTGTAACACTCGCATATGCAACTTAACTCACCAGGGGGCAGCACGGGGGCGGGCCAATAGTGTTACGTCCCGTCAAGGTGACACCTTGTTGATTTAGCGTCTCGTGGCCTTGACCTTTGACCTATTAAAGTCAACAGGTCAAATGTCAAGGCCACGAGACGTCACATCAACAAGCGAGGGGTGTACGGTTGAACCGTTACATCGACTTTGAATTTTCTGCGCAAGGAAGTATCCGCGAGAAACGGGGAGATAGATCTCCCATCAGCCCTCTCTATAGGCCTAACATATCGTTTGGATGTTTCTCTCTTTCTTGCTCCATTTCAATCTACTTTTTATTTTTTTCTGGGGAGTATGCCCTTATATTCCCTAGTGGTAATCCCATCTTCGACGGTTCACTGTTTGTAACTACCACCGGTGAGCATGGTTTACCATCAACATCAAATCTTGAATTCCCTTGTTTCTGCGACGTTCCATTCTTGAGTTAGGTCGGGCGAATGAATGACCGAACGAATGGAGACCGTAACGGGGCCGCCTATAGAACGAGGACGTCGTAATAGTACTCGTATCCATTACAAAGTAATCCATTACGGCGCAAAGCAAGCATCGCGTGGCGTCCGACGACGTTGTTGGCGCAGTGATGAGCACTGCGTTAACTCGACCCGAGATGGAGTAATGACGCAGCCGCACGACGATGACGACTGCTCGCTGCTGCTGCTGCTGCTGGGATGATGACAATGATGATGATGATGACGGCAGCGAATGATGAGAAGATGAAACACAATCGTCAGTAAGCTCTCCGCTTCATTCTCGATATCATTACTTCATTATATTCGCTTTTGCGTTCGTCGGTCTGTCCGTCCGCCCGTCTGTGTACCTAAACAGTCCCTCGAGGACCTGGTCCGTCCATTTGCTACGCTGTTACTGACTCTCGATCTTTGCATCATTGCTTTCACGTCAGTTGTAACTACGCTATTCGCCGAAGTTGATCCGTACCTTTATTCCAGTTACAAAATGTATACTGCAAGTTGCAACCCGCAACACAACCTGCGACGCCTGGCTGAATGGTTTGTAGCAAAAACAATATTTTATTTGGTTCGAAACTGTGCACTAATCGTAAAGAAATTTGTAAAAACAGATTGTTGTAAGTATCTTGGATTGTTGATTGATTTTGATCTGAAAATGAAATGGCAGAACCATATAAATTACATATATAATACACTGGTCAAATTTGTCAGTATTTTTTTTACAGAATTAGAACAAAATTATTTTTAGAAATTCTTAGGATGATTCACTTTGCATTTTGTTCACTCAAGCGTGTTATATAGCATAGAGGTACAGGCAAATACTACTCCCAATCCTTTGACTAAATTAATTACATTAAGTAATAAATTACTACGCATTTTACAGCATAAGCCAAGTAGATTTCATATTGCTCAATTACGTAATATTTACTGTACTCTTCCAATAACCTGCTACATGATTATCAAATTCTACTGTTTATGCATAAATATGTGCACCACAGATCCAAATTACCTTCTTCACTTTGAACTTTTTTTGATGAAAATAAACTGATTCACCAACTTAATACTAGGCAAAAGATGCTTTTCACACGTATGTTGCTAACACTGAAAGTGGAAAAAAGTCAATAAAATTCAAGGGAAGTAATTTGTGGAATAAACTACCCATAGACAGCAAAGAAATCAAGTCATGTGCATCTTTTACATCTATACTTAAACGTTATTACTACAGTTATTAATGAGGATTGAACTTTAGCACACACATGGCAGGATGATTCCCTATTTTGTTGCGTTCGCATCTTCACTGTGTTTTTCTTTTGTTTTCTGTCAATATCTGTAGTTACTATTTTGTTTGAATGTTATAGGCGGCTAGCATTGATAGGCATGCCTCTTCTGGCAGCCTGCCGTTATAGTTATTGTAACAGACGACGACTGTTATTGCTATGAGTAACGCAAGAATACAGACATTAGTCTGCGTTCGCGCGTGTAGGGCATGGTTAAAAAGAAAACAAGTGGCCAAAGAATTTTGACAAAAGACCGCATCGCAGGGGCGCATTTTTCACAGAGGAGTATGTAATGTGACACAGACCAGTCGGTGCATTGCAGTCGGCTGCAGCAGTCGCGGTCTCCTGCAGTTATTGAGGATTAAAATGATCCCTTTGCTTACATGCCGTCAATGATGACTGAATGACCCCCTTTGCTGCGTACACCGCAGCAGAGACTCCCAATGCTTTTCAATTGGCCAAACAACCCCAAAAATAGCCCCTTCCCGTGGGGGACCTCGACCCTACCTAATACATGTTCCTTGGCCAACCACATGAGCCAGCGCCACAAACGGCATCTCAATCGGTTCAGCAGCTGTTGCACAACACATCCGTGTGACCAGACAGACAGACACACAGACCAGCTCCGTGCGACGTCTGTAGCATTATTGCCACATCATGCGATGCGGCCTTACGAGGACCGTCGAGATTGCCCGGCGAAATTAAGGCAAAGGTCCCAGTGTCGGTGGGTCTCTAAAGTGGGTAGTGCGAGGCGTAAAGGCGGAGGATGAGACGCGATATACCTGGAGTCTGAAGCGACTGTACGAGCTGGCCGTCGATGTGTAGCACTCCGGCACTACCGGCACGGACGAAGCTGACGATGTGGTAGTCGTCGTCGTTGACTTTGTGGGCGGAGTCGGTGACGGTATGGTTCGTCGATTCCACGCTGTAACTCACCGATATACTTCCGTCGACCTACCGCAGTCAGCGCGCCGCCGCCGCCGCTTTTCAGTCAACAACATTATTCGCAGCAAACGACGACAATATGCCGTGCATAAACGTCGAAGTTGTCCGATTCGCGAGACCCGATCAAAACTGTTTATGTCCCTCGGGTAGCCATAATTTTCTATTGGGCGCCTATGCCTATCCCAGCAAAAAAACGTGTAAGGATCTGGGGCGTAGTCCCTTGCTGGGTTCAGGGGCAGAGCAGTTTCGCAATTCACAATTCACGTTTTCAGGTTGTCCGTCCGCCGCGTTCACCTATTCGTCCGGACAGATCTTGCTACCATAATGTCATAAATGGCTTGAGCAATCTCGATGAAACTGAGAGGGTTTATTCAATAGCCCTACTGATGACCTGTATGCTCATGATCAGAGTTACAAACGTGCGACCGCCGACGACAGGATCACCAGTAGATGATCCGGGGGCAATTCTATCCAAGTAAAATTTAAAAAATAGTTCGAAAAAAAGCAAAAGAGAAAAACATTATAGTGATACTGGCGTAAGAGGTGGTGGAATGTGCCATCTCCTCTCGAACCGTCTTTGTAAGACACCTTGCATTACGTGTGTCCTAACTACATGTATATCGCGTTTTCCGGGGATCAAACTATTATGACAAGTCCCAATGATGTTTGGGAAAATGGGAACGTCTGAAAAAAATAGCATTCCTCTCTGCGACAGTGACGGTTAAAGTGCTGTAATGTGTGTAAACGAAATCCGACGTTTTTCTGTGTCATGAACTTCTTCTTTGGTCACCCGGTTGACCACATCTCTGTCTGACGAAAAAACGCACTTTACGGAAAACCACTTTTATTTTTGGCCACCTTCAAATATAATGAGCGTAGCCGCATTCCATAATCTACCTCGACCTGTTCAGGCGTTTTGGCAGATTCACTGATGAATCCGGAAAAATTAAAAAGTTTCAAACATCTCCTGAAGGTGAACGAAATTTTCCTGTTCCGACACAATTCGATAGGAGCTAAAATGATATCAATATAATACTCGGCATCTTCAATAGTTTCAGTTTTGTTTACGACAGCAAAAAGGGAGAAGGGTCAGAACTCAAAACGCGGAGACTATCCGAACATTGACTAGATTGTTTCCTGTACTGTGACTAATCTCGTCCCAAAATTTCGCTAATAATTTCATAATAATTTTACTGACAGAATGACAAACCCTTTAGCTTCGCATATGACTCTCTACAAATTGCTTGTTATTGCTGTTGCTGCTGTTATTATTATT
>Ga0209780_1000317_pt1 | contig 24475 bp, 18 predicted proteins | sample WorMetexBAHAMAS2_FD_187384 | JGI IMG/M metagenome (GOLD analysis project Ga0209780, IMG submission 187384) | Marine gutless worms symbiont microbial communities from Max Planck institute for Marine Microbiology, Germany - Inanidrilus exumae... | ecosystem: Host-associated > Annelida > Digestive...
GGTTCAAAGAGCCAATATGCGTCATCATGCCAAATGCTGTGCAGATCGGTCAAACCGTTGCGGAGATATCGTAATTTTTAAATTGTTAGGATGCTGGCCGCCGCCATCATGGGAGTTCTTTAGATCTCAAATTTGTAAAGGACCAAACGGTCACAGGGCCGAACTGCGTCACTGTGCCAAATTTTGTCGAAATTGCTCAAACCACGGTTTTTATTCCGTACACTCGCAAGTGGTAAATAGTTTCAATACTTAGCTTCGCACATTCTTTTGAATTTAGTATGATTTTCACTTGCACATTAACCGTTATTGGCTTTCATCTGGTAGGAGTTTCCGTCCATCCAACCCAGGAGGCAGCCAAGAACATGTTTCTTTAATCACTAATATTTTTTAATGACTTTGCTTTCATATTCAAATTCCAGCATAAAGGGTACTGAAATTCTTGGCTCTATTTAATATCTTTCTCTTTTACGACCGGCCATTTTTGCATGTGTGTAATCTGGTAGAAAACTTATTTTCCACTTTAATTCTTGGCTCAGTTTTCAACGATTATGTCTCCTTTTACAGGGATACAATATTGTATTAGTTTTCCACTGCAAATATGTCTCTATCTTGCACCGTTTCCAAGATACTATCTCTTATTTTGCAAAAGTTAAAGATGTCACGTGACCCAGAAAACATCCCCTTCTGGGAAAATCCATCAACTTAACTCCTCTAAGACTGAATTCTTGCTCATCAGACTCAAAAACCAACTTGCCAAAATACAAAACTCTTCATTTGAAACCTCTCACTTTGCACTTTGCTCGAAATCTTGGCTTCATCTTTGACAAACATCTTACTTTGTCTGACCAAATTACATCTATCTCCAAAGCCTGTTACTATCACTTTTGTCAACTTCGCTGTATCCAGCCTTACATCGATTTGTTAACTCTCTGTACCATTGCTACCTCTATCATCCACTCCGAATTTGATTACTGTAATTCTCTACTATAAACTCTCTAAGTCTTAATTATCCTGTCTCCAGCAGATCCAAAACTCTCTTGCTCGTACTATCATTAAAGCTCCTGAGGCCTGTCATATCACTCCCAAGCTACGCTCTCTCCACTGGGTCAGAATCACTCAATGCATCAAATACAAGCTCCTCTCACTTACCTACAAAAATCTCACTACTACACTACTTCTCCATGCCTTAATAACCTCATCTTTGTTCAACGTCCTCGCAGTACTCGCTCTTCATCCATCTTCATCCATCATTACTCTTGCTCGCCCACCGTCATCATCCTCTCTAACAGGTAGCTCTGCTGTCGCTGACAAACCCGCTCGACGCACTGCATCATGACACACGGAAAAATTTTAAAACAGTCACGTGACCGTAATCACAACTCTTTTAAGTTGGTGATATGTTATCCTGTTGCTAGAATTGATATAGCCTAACAGTGTACAAAATTTGACAACTAAGTTCAGCCATTCCAGTGATATGAAACTATGAAAGCGTACCGTTTGCGAGATATTATTGATTATGAGCAGATATTTGTGAAAATCGTGGTATTAGAAAGGGGGTGGGTAACTTTGAACGCAAATTTCAGGGAAAAGTGGGGGTCGCTCACCAACGACTGTTGGCGTCATAAAACTAGAGTCTATGGGCTATCACGTGGCGTTGTTTGCGTGATCATACGTTTAGCCATTTTGATGCAATACCGGTGTGTGACAGACAGACAGACCAACACACAGACACACGATGACGGCTAATACACGCTCTAGCATAGCGTCGCATGGGTAAAAATTTAAAATGGGTCACATGACGTGACCACGCCAATTTCAGGGACGGTTTTAGGGGTAACGAACACGGTTTATCTATGGCTCATTGGAAAGTGTGTGGTGGACTTCCTATTAGTGCTAATTGGACTTTTTTCGCCAGCTCTCACGCATTAGAGGCTTTGCGTTTATGCGCTATATAAATCCACGATTGGTACAGATTCATACTGAAACGCTAAGATCGGATATTGGTTGAAACTGTGGTGATCTAAAGGGGGTGGGTCACTTTGAGAGCAAATTTCAGGGGGAAGGGGGTCACCCAGACATACACACGACGACGGCTAATACCCGCGCATAGGTAGCGCAGCGCGGGTAAAATTGGGTCATGTGACATGACCACGCCCCTTCTTAGAGTCGTTTGTCATCCGTAGGCTATGACTTGATATAGCCTACCTGTACGCAAAATTTGACTACTCTAGCTTCAGCCGTTTCAGAGATATGATTGGGGCTGCAAATAAACTTAAATGAATAACGTAACCTGATAATGCCCCTTTCAGCGATGATTTGTCATCCTGAGCTAGAATTTAGCTAGTTAGTTAAAATTAAAGTCCCTTTTCAGCACAAATATGGCTATATCAAAGACGAAAGGTCGGGTGGAGAGCTATCCCTACCCTGTAAAGGAAGGCCAGCAATATATTACCCTCAACCCTGGCCGCCTGTTTGTTCAGCAGCCACCCAAAAAAGGGAAAGGGATCGAGAGGCTCATTTAAATAATTACACTAAAGCCCACAATAGGGAGAGACAACTATCACACCGCAAGACAAAACGTAAATCAAATACTACAAAACAAACATGTATCATTAACTAAAAAATAATTATAACATAAAATAAAGACAAAAATAAAGCCAGGTCTAATCACCTACAATATATCGAGCCTGGAAATGGAGTGGGACTATTCTAATTGAATGGGAAAGGATGGAAAAGCAAGAAAATAGACGAAGCGAGTAAGAAATGGAAAAAGTAAAAGTAAAAAATACTGAAAGATAGAGTAGAAGGTGGGGAAGTGCAGAAGTGAAGGAATAAGGGGGAGGGGGATTGCCCCGGGCCCACATGGGGCTCCTGGGCTAAAACTTGGTATGATCAATCTGCTTACCAAATTTTTTATGTGCCCACCCATTACGAAGACTTGAAAAGCGACACAAAATGTGGAATATGGTGTGGTTTGGGGTAATTAGAGGTCACCAAGGTCACTGGAAAAAGCGCCATTTGGTAGAGCACACAAAGTTCCTATTAGCCTCCCTTAGAATTTTTTTGTGTTAAGAAAAGAGTCTGACAAGATTGTGTCCTTTCTCCGAACTTGTTCAACATCCTAGCAAAGTTGGTGATGAGGGAGACCCCGGACAGATTTCAATGTGGACCACAAATTGGAGGGCGAATAGTCACGAACCTTCGCTGCGCTGATGACATCATCCTGTTGGCCACTTTGGAGGCAGAACTACAGGAGCAAGAGGATCACCTAGATGGAGTCAGCCGTAATACAGCCTACTCATAAACGTTGACAAGACCATACCTATTAAGAATGAGCACTTGGAGCAGGTGAATACGTTGCCATACCTTGGGTCCCTAATTACAGAAGATGGTAAATGTATGAAGGAATTCTGTACCAAGTTAAACAGAGGGCAGGCGATCTGGGCATCACTGCAGTAAATATGGAAAAGTAACAGCATACCGATTTCAACGAAGATACGACTAATGAAAGTGCAAGTGTGGCCTGTAGCAATGTACAGCAAAGAAAACAAATGAGTGCTCCAGTTTTATCAGCAGCAGTTGTTACATGCACGTCAGCAGGCACTTACTTGTGATAAGGTAGATTAATGAGACAATTAACTGACAATGAATATGTACTTGTCTGAGTTGAATGATGAATGGTGTTATATGCTATGCTATAGCATACAGCATGGGACAGATAATAAAATTGTTTTGCATCTGTGCAGGCGAGGAAGACCACACACGGCCTGGATGGACAACGTCAATATGTGGACAGGACTCCCCGTGGAAGAGTCAATCAGAGTGACAGAGGACAGAGATAAATGCAGAAAGTACGTCCATGGTGTGGCCAACCCTCGGATCGAAGACAGCTAAGGAACAAAAAAGAACAGTAACTAAATCCCTACCTTGCACCGTTTCTGAGGTATAGCGATACATTGGCCGAAATAAGCCGACTTTAACCTACCCCACCTCCCACCCCCATTTGTTACTCCCACTGGGGCGACGCCGTTGGAATTTCGCCGAGATACTTGACATCAGAGAACTAGAGTCCCTGTGCTGTAATATGGCATTGTTTGTGTGATCTTAGGTTGAGCCATCTTGATAGAACTCTTGACTTGTGACAGACAAACAGACCGACAGACATACAATGACAGCATATTCTGCGCTAGTATAGCATCGCAAGGTAAAAATCAAGTCAGAACAGTTGACGGACGTACAGAGTGCAGTGGAAAGTAGCCAGCTGTGAGGAGTATACAGATCAGCTGATGAGATGTTGCTCCTCTGAAGTGGCCAGTTAATGCTTTCATATGGAACATCATATAATTCCTTCAGGCACAGACAGCAACATGCACAGTGATGGACTGACTGCATTCTTCTAATAACACAATGCCTAACTCCATTCTATACCATTAACAGCTGACTGTTGTTTAATCAAAAAATACAATATCTCAGTAATAAGTCTAATAACTATACATGAGCAATATATATCGACCTTGACATCACAGATGAAAATAACATTACGATGACATAATATAATATTCAACAGCCATGTCTGACTTCATCAGACTTTAGTAAAAGCCCGTAAAATCACATTAAAATTATGCTTTCCCATCTGATTTAACGGCAAAGCAGAAAAGCTAATGACACTGTTGTCATTCAATGCAACTTTTGATACTTTTGGTTGTTGCCCATTGTGACGTTTAATTCACGATCTGGCACTAAAGACTACAGTAAAATAACTATTCCGTAAATATAACGTTTACAATAATAAAGATACTAATGAAAGTTGTCCTTGGCTATGGCGGCCCTAAATAAAGTAAGCGATCACCAGTTTAGATTGCTGTGAAATTTTAACTTTCTACACACTGTAGCCAACATATGCAGACAGTAACCGCAGCATTTTTCTATAGCCACATGCTGTTGTTGACGACAAGTAAAGCTTCTGGATTATGGACAATATGCTAGTTGTCAATGGTGTCACCTTCATCGTCCTCGTACGACATACTGAACGTTACCATGCAAAATTTCGTCTCTACTGGCCATTTGGCCTATGTTGGACAGCTGCGTGCACACGAAGACAAAATATTTTTAATGGCCGCAGTCTGCCATGTTCGTTTTTTTCTAAACTAGAAATACGTTCTGTGGAATGTTGTATCTGCCCCATAGAAAGTCCACAACAACCAAACTGTTCCTATAATACATAATAAGGGTTATATTGAATATTCTTCACTGCACATGCACGAAGTGGCTATATTTCCACTTCCGGTCTAAAATCCGACATCACCATCATGTTCCTCGACCCAGATTTCCTGTAGGATGTGGGTATTTCGGCGATTGCGTACATTTAACGCAGTTATAGGGTTGTGATATTTGCATGTATTTTGAGGACCTCTTCGCCTAAAATGGGGGGTTGTTGGGGTTAAAATGGGGAAAGGGATGGTGCGATGTTTACCCACAACGAACTCGTTTTTACTTTCGGGGTTTTTACGCCTGTGCCAATTTCGGTGAAAATCCATCAAAAAATGCGAGCGTGAGAGTGCCCGCACACGGACACACTGACAGAGACAAACTGGTTTTATAATGTTTCCCTTGCTATATGGTATAGCTGTGGGACAGATAATTAGAAATTTTAACTGTGGCTATATTTTAGATGGCAGTATAGAGAATCATAGTGCAAAATTTCTTGGCGATTGGTCAAACCGCTACTGAGATTTGGCGATTTTTTATTTTCAAAATGGCAGCTGGCCGCCACCATGAACTTTTTCAAAACTGTTTCACCGACAGACTTAGAAAAAATTTGTAGTAAAGCGATAATAAAATATCCCACCACCCCTCAAATGCATCGACACTACCTTGTGAAATATTAATATCAAAAAAGCAGCAACAACCTGAAACGTGTACAGTAATTAATGATAAATCACAAGGTAGTGTAGCAACGTGACTTAGGAATGGTGGGATCTTTTACTAACACTTTGTTTCAAATTTATTGCTGAGGCTGTCTTAAAAAATTTTTTTAAATCACTCGATATCTGGCAAAGCTCAAGTGCCTCAAGTGCCATGTGCGCCAGGCACTGTCCTGCTGAAATATAAAGAAATAGCTTGAGATCTAACGCATGGCGGGCAGTAACTGTTATAACAGCATCACGTTATGAGAGCAGACCTCAATAACCTTGACTCCGTGATCGACAAGTATCAAACTGGTCTTTTCTCGACCACTTATGACTCGCCGACTGATGCCATCAGTGACTGTCTGAACGTTAATCGTGTACGTAAGCGTATTGTCTGGCCATCTTTCTTCTTGATTGCTGCAGTTGTGTACAGATGGTGATTCTTTGGGTTTTTCAGTGTGATTGCCATAAATATTTTTTGTCAGTTAACAAAATTGTGCTAACATCATTGGATGAATATTTTTCAGCAACTGTTTCAAATGACTGAGTTTTCCATGGCAGTTCGCTCAATTCAGCTCTGGAGCATGGCCATTTTTGAGCACAAACATTTCACAAGGTAGTGTAACAACACATTTGCGGGGTAGTGGAATATTTCGTTATTACTTTACTACAAATTTACTGCTAAGTCTGTCGGTAAAAGAACTTTGAAAATCGTGCAGCGTTTGGCAAAGTTAGCGGCCGAAATATAGTGACTCCTTTTTTTCCGCACACAGTGCATTTGCAACTTTTTGGTGTTTATGTGTTCATTCTGTTGAGGACAGCACCCTGATCCATTTTGCTTTTCCTTGTTTCTTAACAGGTTGCCAAAATTGAGCCATAATCGCCACAATTAAGACTATTGCTGGTAGCATCTCCTTCAATTCAATTCCAGTTTCTTCTGAGCTACTCGGTTTTTGATTTTATTTTTTCCTTATTTTTCGTTTCTGGGCCGTGCACTAGACTAAGCTGGCCATCTCGTCAGCTTCTGAGTGCACGTTAACCTACTGTATCGTATAGTATCGTATCGTATCGTAATTCTTGGCCACAATGCAACTGCATTGTCTAATTTGACACTGTTTTACGTGCTCCAGTTTTATCAGCAGCAGTTGTTACATGCAAGTCAGCAAGCACTTACTTGTGATAAGGTAGATTAATGAGACAATTAACTGACAATGAATATGTACTTGTCTGAGTTGAATGATGAATGGTGTTTCAGCAGCCTTGAGTCGACAGCCATAGCAGTAAGCCATGGGCAGGTACACTTGACGACAGTGACACCACAATTTGGATGGGTGAATAGGCAACCACTCTGAAAACAACCTGTCAATATCACACACATGCATATTCTACTTAGTATCCTACTTAACAAGTTTCTGCCACGACATAAATGCTACTGCTCCACTTTTAATATTAGATTATTTTCATAATTTCCACCACACATGTGTTCCCTTGTAGTTAAAGAAACTATTGAATACTACAACTCTAATTCTAATTCTGTTTTGTGTTATGTTAGATGCTACCAAAGCATTTGATAGAGTAGAATATTGCAAATTGTTCAGGAGTTACTTGGTAAGAAATTACCTGTTGTTATAGTACGGTTTTTGTTAAATATTAATATTGCACATAAAACTCATTTAACATGGAATGGTTGTGAGTAGTCTAATGTCAGTAATGGTGTGAAACAAGGTGGGGGTACTGAGTCCATTTTTATTATGTTTGTATATTGATGGATTGCTGGCTTTACTGCAAATATGCATTTGTTCAGGGCCAACACTGGATATGGATTAAGGTGTTTGAAATATAAAATTGCAAAATTATGGAATGAATTGAATACTGAACTAAAAGAGGAGACCTCCCCAACTCAGTTCAATCCTTACTTAAATTAGTGTTAATGACAAAACTGTATAGTGATTATTGATTTGCTCACAGCTAGTTATATATTATATTATGGTTGATGTCTCTGCAGGCCTGTGTTAGTTTTTTTTCCTGCACTGTGCACTTTTTTGCTAGTTTTTGCTATTTTTGCTTTTTCTTGCAAGTCTGTATGCCTTCAGAGTTTACCTACAATAGGCAGCCAGCTTTGATGATCCCTGGATTTTCTGGCTTGCCTGTGTTGTATTTATATTTTTCCGTGGATTTGTTTTGAAATTAAATATGATTGAATATGATTGATGATTGATACTGGAATCAGCTGGGTTTGGTTGCCATATCGGCTGTAGGTATTGTGTCTTAATTTAAGAATCCGTGGTCATTTGCAAGCCCCCCATTGTAAATGGGGAGGAGATAGCCTTTTCCGACTGTCAAGACCTTGGATCGGGTCATACTGCATACCGTCATGCATCAGTCATCGACCTCTACCTACATACCAAATTTCATTGAAATCCAAGAAACTTTTTGTGGACGGCTACTTATTGCCAATTCAAAGTCACGTGACACAAAAACTAAGGGAAAAATAAAAAATTTGGCCCCAACAAGCTTTAGATATTGTGCTCTACTTTAAGAAATCGTGGTCATTTGCCAGCCCCATTATAAATGGGGGAGGAGATAGCCTTTGAAAATGGCCGAAATTTCCGATTTTCAAGGGCTCGTGACCTTGACCTTGACCTTGGGTCAGGTCATACTGCATACCGTCATGCATCAGTCATCGACCTCTACCTACATACCAAATTTCATTGAAATCCAAGAAACTTTTTGTGAACGGCTACTTACTGTCAACTTCAAAGTCACGTGACACAAAAACTAGGACAAAAATAAAAAATCTGGCCCGCTAAGCTTTACCAAATTTCAATGAAATCGAAGAAACTTTTTTGCTGACGGACGGACGTACGGATGGACGGACATTTGAGACCCACTAATGTTATTAGGTTGACTCGGAGGAGTCGACCTTATAATAGTAGCATCACTGACATTATGATAACAGCGTCAAACAGGCCTATGTAACATTGCAGGACAGCGAAGCATAAAGAATTTTTAGTGTATTTTATTTATGACACAAACAGAAACAGCGACTGAAACTGCAAAACAAGCTAAGGGGTGGAAGTCGAAAGGACACTGACCGATGAATATGGAAGGACAAAAAATGCAAGGCATGACAATAATGACAAAAATTGCAAGGGTGGACAATGTGGGACATGACAATGGAGGACAAGGTAGTTTTGATATTTGGCGACAATGCAGTTGCAAGTGACCAGGACAACTTACGGCATCTCTGTATCAAATACAACAGTTAGCAAAAATTGAGTGCTATAGAATTACGTAATGTGAGAATAAGATTAATCATCATGTGATTGTTGAGTGACTGGTAATAGGCCTACATTTAATGATTTAGCCGAGGCTGAGGCTTTGTGTACAGTGTGACTGAATGGAAGAAGCCCATTGGCTCAACAGCCACATGTTGATGAAATAATGAATGTCAAATTATGCTATATTTAGAGCACATACGAGTTACTATTAGCCTTCTATAGTAACTATGTCCCTATCTTGCACCGTTTCTTAAATATAGCGAAATACTGGTCGAAAACAGTCGCTTTTTACCTACCCCACTTCTATTAGGTACCCTCGTTGGGGATGACCCCATTAAAATTTCGCGGATATTTGGCATCAGAAGACTAGAGTCCCTGTGCTATTGTATGCCATTGTTTGCGTGATCCTAGGTTTAACCGTCTCAGTAGAACACCAGCTTGTGTTAGACAGACAGACGGACGGACACACGACGACAGCAAGTACCGCACTAGCATATACACACATACATACATACATACATACATAATATGCTTAACTGTATGCTAATTATCTGCCCCATAGCTATAGCATATAGCATAGGACAGATAATAAAATTGTTTTGCGTCTGAGCATGTGTGTGTGTGTGTCTGTGGACACTCTCACGGTCACAGTAGAGTCCTGCGGCACTGAGCAGTCAAAAGCAAACACAGCAGATTGCAAGCCACTAGTGCAGAATGTCTGCCAGCGATCTTTCAGGTAAGAACGGAAACAGTCAAGGGGCACTCTGTGGACTGAAAACCGATTTTCAAGAATGCTCAGTAAAACCGTATGGTCGATAGTATCAAATGCTGAACTGAGATCGAGCAAGACAAGAGCACTGACACGACCAGAATCAACAGCATGAACTAAGTCATTGTGCACAAGAGTGGCAGCTGTTTCGGTAGAGTGATAATGTTGATAAGCTGACTGATAAGCTATAAACAGTTTGTTTGACTCTGCATGCGACATAACCTTGGCTGAGACGACTCATTTGACGAGTTTTGATACAAAGAGTAGGTCTGAGATAGGTCAATACGAGTTGGCGTCAGACGCATCGAGTGATGACTTCTTGAGTCGTAAGTAAATGATGGCATTCTTATAGACAGCAGCAAACTTGCCGGACTGCAGTGATGAGTTACACATGCAACACAGCAATGGTGTAACTATGTGCAGCGAGTTCTTGAGAAACCAGGTTGGCATTGGGTCCAGAATGCAGTGCCATAGGCACAAGGTATAAACGCTAGTACGCCATATTTCCAAATGTTGGCTCTGGATGATTACATTGAGAATGACGTTGTTAAATATGATATGACATTTTTACCTGCGCGGCGCTATCGATGTGCGGGTAATAGCCATCATCGCGTGTCTGTCTGTGTGTCTTTGTATGTCACACGCCGGTATTGTATCAAAAAGGCTGAACTTAGCATCACGCAAACAACACCACGTGATAGCCCAGGGACTCTATTTTTCTGACGCCAAGAGTCGTTTGTGGACGACCCCCTGCCCCTGAAATTTGCACTCAAAGTGACCCACCCCCCTTACGAAAATGACCCACCACCGTCAGAAAACGCCGATTTCGACAGATTTCGCTTAATAGTGTAGCAGTCGTGAGAGCTAGGGAGAACTGCAATTATCACTAATAGGAAGTTGACAACGTGCTTTCCATGGAGCCATAGCTTAACCCTGTGCGTTACCCCTAAGTCCCCCAAAGGGTGGCTCAAAACGAGAATTTTACATTTGGCGTTGCCTTTCATTTCTTTGTTGCAGGTAATCGTAGACATTTAAAATTTAATACGTGGGTTGAACATAGCAATTCATCATCATCATCATCATACGACATTTGTAGTGCGCCTATTACAAACTAACGTAAGAACATAGGTGCAGAACAATAAACGTCAATAATAACTAACGTAAGAACATATATGCAGAAATAAAAGTCAATAAAAAGTCAACTAGATGGCTGTATTGTGTTGAATGAACACAATACAGTACTCGGCTCGAAGCGCTTGGCTATCTGTGCGACTGTCTATGTGGGCGTCCAAAAATAACAAGTGGTGAAAGTAATTTGACATTAGGCGCATCGCAGCTGTAGACAGATGGTTCAATGTAATTCGACAGGTGATGGCAATGCGTCCCTTGCCAAGATCAGCGGCAATTAACAATATACTACGAGTGTGCCACAATTTTCATCCAAATCGCTTCACTTCCCGCGGAGTTATTGCCGAATGCGTAAACACCGTTGAAACGCGCAATAAACACCATGCAGCTTTTGCAAGTGATTTCAGAATACGGGCACACAGTTCAGATCCAGAACTGTCACCTGTGCTGACTGCTGAAGACATCGTACATGTAGAGGCCAGTGCATACGCCCATTATTAAACTGAGTTCCTAATTTCTACTACAACTAAGCGTCAATGGTAATCTATGCAGTGCACCCAATCATCTATGCACCTACGCCCATCAAACCCAGTTACCAGAGTTTGTTTTGCCTAAATAATCGTTGAATACTTGCGCAGATGGTATTAATCTATATATTAATATGGTCATAAACTATCAAAAGTAGACTTTGAAACCGAGGTAAGCCTAACAATTGTTTTACGACGACATCGTACACGAATTTGGTGAAATAATGCAAAATAAGGCTCATTACCATATTCGGTAAAATTACGCAAAAAAGGGCCATTTCGCCATTCAAGGTCATTCAAAGTCACCGATATTGGTACCAATTGAAAGCTCATATACGACTTCTTATCAAAACGATAGCTAGGCACGTACTGCGCATTAAGTCTTGCATTATGAATCTGCTAGGAATTTATACCGTGGGCATCGCGTGGTCTCTCTGCAGACGTTTACTACTAGACATAGTAATCGTAAATTGTCCATAGTTATGGCTTTGTCAACCACTTTTACGCAATACGTCCTTGAAATTACCGAATTCGGTAAAAATAACGCAAAAATGGCCATTTCGCCGTTCGAGGTCATTCTTCAAGGTCACCAATTTTTGTACCAATCGAAAGCCCATCCATATACGACTTCCTATTAGTGATTAATAATAACTTACCTCCTATCTTGCACCGTTTCGGAGTTATAGCATTCCAAATGATAAAAATCGCTATATTTCGCTACCCCACTTGCGTTTAAATCCCCCGATCTCCGTAAAATTTTCAGTGAATGTCAATGGATGGCTAAGGTATCAAACGTCAAAGAAAAATTGCCAAACGTCAATCGGCTGAGTAGGTTGCACGAACGTTACAGACATACAGACGACAGACAGACAGACGGAACGGTGATAGCATAGATATATACGTTATATACGCGTCTCAGTGAGCTGCCCTCAACGCTAAGATCTCTGAATGTGTGGCTCTCATGCGCTTAACTACATACTTCCTTACCTAATGGTAGGTGATTGTAGACTTATGCAACTAATTGGCACATATGATGAGATGATGTAAATCTTTACTCGTTACAAATTATCGGTAATCAAAGTTATTTTTTGCAGTTACTGTTTTTAATTGTAATCGAAATAGGCCTAATAGCTCTCATTGGCTGTATGCATATAGTTAATGGCGCCATCTGGTGATTACAAATATATCGCATAGTGCGTAATCCGCATCAGATAATCAAAAGCGAAACTTTTGGGGGTACTTACGTTTCGCGGTACCGAGTGTGGAGGGCAGGGTAATGAGTTTGAGTTGATTCCAACAATGAAAATGAAAACTAGACATCCCACATAGATTCAGTTTGGCCGCGAGTTTCCGGCGATCTGTTATCATTGCGGAGTTCTGGCGGCCTGAAGTCGACAGAATTAGTACATTTTCGAGACTTTTTTTGCGTTTTTTGGAAAAACGACCCCTTATGACAAAATTTTCAAAATTCTGTTCGGAAAGTTTACATCGCGACACCGATCGACATTGTTGTGTGCAACATTCGTAAAAATTGTCCGACGGGAAATGGGTGAAAGCGTGTGTTATTCACCTGACCAAAAAAAAACATTTTTTCGGCTCCCTCTCAAACTGTGGCTAGTGCGCGGATCGCGCCCAAGGTCTGCCATGGCCAGCCCCCAACATTTGGCTGACAACTTTCAAAATTTCATCCAAATCGGTTCACTTTCGGCGGAGTTATAGCCGGCCGCGTGAAGACCATTCAAAATGCACCATAGAGTCGTATTAGAGTGTTTCCAATTACTCGGCGAAGCATAGCTTCTCGCCGAGTAAATAAAAGCAGACACAGAAACGTCTGGGATGTCCCAGCCAACAGATGACAAACCGTCTCTGAAATGGGCATGGCCACGTCACGTGACCCATTTTCAATTTTTAGTCCCCCTAAGATATGTGTGGAACGGCTCAAGCTAGAGACTTCAAGTTTGGTGTGCATGTTGATCATAGCAAGTCCCAGCCTACGGACGACAAATTGTCCTTGAAAGGGCGTGGTCACTGTCACGTGACCTCTTTAATTTTTGGAAAATAAGCGATAATATCTTGAAAACGGTACGATATAGCCTCATAGTTTCTATTAAATTTGAAAAGAAATACGTATGCGCTCTATCGAATGGTGACCCCTAAGCACGTTAAACCAGCTCAATTTCTACATTTTGCATTGCCTTATGCAATATGCATCTTTGTAATTGGCAATAGCAAAGACTACAAATTTGATGTACAGGTTGAATGTGCAAGTCACAGCCTACGGACAACAAGCTGTCCCTGACAGGGGCGTGGTCTAGTCATGTGACCCATTACAAAATTTTGGGGCTGCAATCATATCACTGGAACGGCTGAACCTAAAGTCGTCAAATTTTGTACACGAGTAAACTATATAAATTCTAACAAGAGGATGACATATCACCAACAAAAGGGGCGTGGTTATGGTCACGTGACACTTTTAAAATTTTGCCATTTGTTGTGATGTAGCGCATCGCGCGGGTTTGTAAGCGACAACCGAGACAGCTGAGCTACTTGTTTATAGTAACTATCAGTGTATTGTGTATCTTTCTTGAGCATCAGCAAAATCACAAATGTTTTATCTCATCAGTGCACTAAGGTGATTTTGTCAGACCAGTTGACAAGGTCTGGAATGAAAAATCAATAACGATGCGATAAACAGTGACAAATTTCCAAATTCTAAAACCATTCATAAACACAAAAAAATAGACAGACAGACAGACACAGAACTTGACATAAACATGGTCATACAATGATTTACGCACATTACTACGCACCACATTTCTGGCAGGATACTGTGCATGCCGTCCCAGCTGTATACGTTTAAAACTGCCAACCAGAACTTTCCCCAGGATGGTATTGCACAAGCGCCACCTCAACATACAGCAACAGTGACAACTGACACAACGCTGAGCACAGCAATATTTGCAGCTAATAGTTCCCTCTCCCCTCCAATAGACAGCATCAAAGCTGTGATGATTCGCTGAAGGTTCTGTTCTATTCTTTAGGCATCCTCGATCTGAGGGTTGGCCACAATGGACGTACTTTCTCCATTTATCTCTGTCTTCTGTCATTCTGAATGACTCTTTCACGGGGAGTCCTGTCCACATATTTATGTAGTCCATCCAGGCCGTGCGTGGTCTTCCTCAAACCTGCAGAATCTTTCTCAGACCTTTCATCTCAAAGGCGTCAAGACGTTTCTTCATTCTTTCTGAGTGTCCAGCTTTCACAACCATACATTGCTACAGGCCACACTAGCGCTTTCATTAGTCATATCTTCGTTGTAATCGGTATGCTGTGGCGCAGAGTACGTTACGCACCATCACAGTTCGGGTTAATAATTACAAGCAATGTTAAACAGATATGTCTTTAGTGTTGACTTGAAAATTGCCTGCAACAGACTAGACTGTACATCACAAGCGAAAGATCGCCTGGCCAAATCAGATGCGAAGTAAGGATCGGTGAGCAGTGTATGTGTAGATAAACAGCGAGTTGGTCCTGCAGATGTTCACGGCTAGCAGATCACTGACGTATGATGGAGTCAATGTGGTTACCATTTAGTATGTAATAAGTGCTGCTCTGTAAACAAGTCGCAGCGGAACTGGCAGCCAGTGCAATGACTAGCAACGGTTTGACTATGTTACAACACGCGCTGCGTAGTTCTTTACATGCTGTAGTCGACCTACGACCTACGGCACGAGCTGAACAGGCATTAGAGTAATCAAATGGTGACAGTATTAGGCTACAAGCCAACGTTTGAGCAGTGGAAAAAGCCAAGGTGACGAATAAGCTATAATGCCCATAAATGATAGTTGCAGACTGCTGATATGTGGCTTTCGAATGTCCGACGCCGGTCAATAATCACACCAAGCGAGCGCATCTCCTCGCTGAACGGCAACGTAGTACCAGCAATGGTGACTGTATCTGTGGCAGCGCGTAACTGAGATAAGGTACCGAGGCAAATGGCTTCCGATTTGTCGGCGTTCTGAGGGCCTTAACTATATACTTCCTTAGCCTAATAGAAGGTGATTGTAAACTTATGCAACTAAGGCACATGATGAGATGATGTAAATCTTTAGTGGTTACAAATTATCGCTAATCAAAGTTATTTCTTGCGCAGTTATTGTCTGTAATTGTAAATGTAATAATAGCTCCCATCTGCTGTATGTATATGTTTCATGGCGCCTCCTGGTGATTACAAATGTATCGCACAATGCTGTGATCTGCATCCAGTCATCCGCAGTGAAACTTTTGGGGGTACGTTCCGGTACGGAGCATATAGGCCAGGGGAATGACTTTGAATTGATTCCAACAATAAAAATGGAAACTAGACATCCCGTAGGGATATATTTTGGTCGTGAGTTTCCGGCGATCTGTTTATCATTGTGGAGTTCTGGCAGCCTGTAGTCGCCAGAAGTTGAAAATTTTCAAGAAATTTTTGCATTTTTTGGAAAAACGACCCCTTATAATAAAAATTTTAAAATTCTGTTCGGAAAGTTTACATCACGACACCGATCGACGTTGTTGGGTGCAAAATTCGTGAAAATTGTCCGACGGGAAATCGGTGAAATCGTGCGTTATTTACCTGACAAAAAAAAACAAAACAAAATTTCGGCTCCCTCTCCCACAGACGTCAAGTCATCATTCGTCAGTGACACTCGTGCACACATTCGTGCACACTTAGCTCAACTACTACAATGCTCTTGCATCACTGTTTCGCATGTCACAACAGACAAGTTGCAGGGAGTTTCGAATGCTGCTGCTCGTGTTACTGACACAAGTTCATCCAAAGTCTGTTGCGACTGCCCAATGATCGAGTCAAAGTTTTTTCGATGATGTCTCGTCTCGCTCTCTCTCTGCACAGCCAGGCAGACCCATCCGCCGAATTTCTTCCATTGTAAAATCCGGGTAACATAAAAATATGGCTAAGCCGAATTTTGTCGTAAAATGACATATACAGCTGAAATTCGGCTAAAGATACTTATGGCTAAACTGTAAATGTGCCCGCATGTAAGTAGTCGAAGTCATTTGCAGAAAGGACCCATTCTGAATCAGTAATATGCAACAAAAAGTAAATCAGTTGGTCACAAAGCTGACGATATCATACATTGTATTTCAGACATATTATTAATGAGGTCAAAGTCAAATAACAAGTAAACTGTCCAACTCAAAAATCATGTATGTTCATTGTTCTGTCACTGTTCGAGTGTTCATACACAGTTAAACATATACATTGGTGTCCACAAAAAAAAGAGGCCAGTAGATATTTTTTACAATAATTTTGGCAAATACTGACCAATTTTCAAAATTCTTTTACTGACAGACGTCGCAGTAAAATTGTAGTAAAGCTATAATAAAATATCGAACCACCCTCAAATGCGTCGCTACACTACCTTGTGAAATATTAATGTCAAAAAACAGCAACAACCTGAAACGTGTACGGTGATGAGCGATATATCACAAGGTAGTGTAGCAACGTGATTTATGTGTGGTGGAATCTTTTACAAATAATTTTTTTTACAAATTTCCTGCTGAGTCTGCCATGAAAGAATTTTTTAAATCGGTTGACATCTGGCGAAGTTATGGGTAAGAAAGTTGATTGTCTCAAGCACCATATGCGCAGGACACTCCTGCTGAAAGACGAAGAACTCGTTAGAGATCTAAAGTATGGCGGGCAGTAACTGTTATAACAGCATCACATTATGATTACAGCCTTCAATAACCTTGACTCTGTGAAAGACAAGTATCAATCAAGTATCAGTTTTCTCGCCCACATGTGACTCGCCGACTGATGCCATCAGTGACTGTCTGAACGTTTATCGTGTGCGCAAGCGTTTTGTCGCAACGTCTTTCTTCTTGGTTCCTGCAGTTGCGTGCAGCTGGTGATTCTTTGGGTTTTTCTGTGTGACCACTGCAAATATCTTTTCGTCAGTTAACAAAATTGTGCTAACATCACTGGATGAATATTTTTTCAGCAACTATATTGAATGACTTGAGTGGTACATGACAGTTCACTTCACTCAGCTCTGGAGTATATTCAATTCAATTCAATTTAATGTGTAAAATACCGCTGTCAGAACGCAGCAGCACAGTAAAAACGAAAAACAACACAAGACAGTAAAAAAAGAAAAGAAATACAAAAACGAAATTGTAGTGATCAATATATGTCTTTGAATAACTGTCTTTGAAAAATGTTTCTAGCATCGCCCTTAATCGCCAGTGTCAGTTCATGTCGCCTAGGCCTGAGATTATAAGTGTGATTATTGGGATCAGGTAAGATGTGGGACAAAACATGTTTATCATTATTAATAACACTTGTAAATAGTTTGTCTTCCATGTCATCCACAAGCTGGTTCACTGTTGAGTCGCGTTGCCGATAGAGTTGGAGTCGAATACATCGTCGGAGAAATGCTTCTAGTCTTTCTTTATCTGATGAGTTAGCAAAGCCCCACCATGCAGGTGATGCATAGAGGATTTTTGCCAACACAACTGACTCAAAAATGACTGCCAGACTGTCTGCACTCATTCCTTGGCTTCGCAACACTTATAACGCGTAGAGTGTCTGAGCACATTTGTTGATAATGCCTGTGACATGTCCACTAACAGATAGATGGTTAGTGACAGTGACACCAAGTATGGTGATCACTGTGACACGGCTGATCCCAGGTAGCTCTGGTGGATTAGGCCTACAGTCTAGATGCTTACGCTTGCCCGTGAAACAGTGTCTACACCTTCTCCTGCTGCATTGATACACGCCGGCAGCCGAGCAGAAGCCCGTGAAAACACTGGGAGGGAACCCGCAAAACCGCGGTGTGGTCCCCAGAGGGGCCCTGCAATCAATCAATCAATCAATAAATCAAACTTTGTTTTCCTGCAAATCCGTTTAGTGAAATTTGCGTCAGAGTACAGTACGGTTCCGTCGTCGTCCTACCTCTTTGAAGTCGGAGCCGACGTCGACTCCAGTAACGATGTTCCTCTATTAATGTCTGTTCGACGCTTCGTTTACCGGTGCGCAGATGATTACGCCTGCGTTACGTTACGAGCGCGACACACGGTAGTGATGGTCCGCACTAAGAAGTATCGTCCAACGTTCGCGTGCGAGTTCTGTCTGAAGCGGCGCGGCGATGTCGGGCGGTTGGTTATGCAATGCCGACTGGGCGTCGGCTAGAAGAGGGCGTTTCAACAGGTAAGCAACGCGTGATGCCAGCCACCGGCGCAACAGCTTTCGACTACCTGGCACCACGAAACTCGGCCAGGCCGCACAATATCAACGTTGCGTTTCTCATGTATGCGCCCGCATCTGTTGGTAGCCTACTTCGCCCACCAGGTAAGGATGCAAAACGTCATATATTGCCGCGGCAGAACTGCACAAGGTTAGTCGAGTCGACCATTATTAGTTCGGCAACTGATACGTTAATTACAAACATTCTAGTTTGCAGAAATTCTTGGCATCATTTTACGTCGTTTTTCCTTTACAGTGGCCTGTTTTCACAGCAGAGACCTCTAGTGGAGTATCCATAGCAACAACTTCCAAGCTAAATCTGAATGTAACAAGAAATGCAGACTCTACGCGTGTATAAGTCATTGACTGTCATCAATATCACAGATTCACAGTGAGCTGTTAAATATGTTGATGACGGTTCACTTTACCTGTGTAGAATCTGTATTTCTTTGCACATCAAAATTTACCTTAAAAGTAGTTGGAAGCTGCTATGAAAATGGTCTATTGGACATTTTGTACTTATGTACTTTGCAAGAAAGCTTACGGTTTTCAAATTTAATTAATTCTCGGCTAAAATTTTCAACTTTACGTGTTTTTTCTAATCAGAATATTTCTGACAGCACGCAGAGTAACCGGAATACAGAGGGTTGTATGGTATGTTACGATAAGCGAACGTTATTTACGACGAATGACAAATCTTGACACCAACAACCAACGAAAAACAATAATAAGAAACACTGAATTGCATTCTCTGGCCTTCGACGGCGCATTCCGGTCAGAATTCTGCGACTATGTTCGCGCGCGATCGCATCACTCGTCGGAACGATGTGTTTTTTTTTTCTTTTCAGTTGCGAAATTTCGGAAACAGTCTCCGCCCGCAGTTGTAATCATCGCCATCATCATCAGTGACTTCTTCTTCTGTGCTGTTATCTTCATTTTCGGTTCTGTTATCTTCGCCGTGAAACTGATAGCCCTGCGGCGGCGGCTGCTCGGCGTGTATCAATGCAGCAGGAGGCGCGCCTATCCTTCATCTTGCCCGCCCGAGTTATGACATTCGCGATCCGTGCCTGCCTTCTAAACCGCCTACCGTTCGGTCCCGGTCTTTCGCCCATAGACCACCCCATACCCTACCGTCCCGACTACTGCTTTTCGTTTGTCGGCATGCTGACGTTTAAATTTCTCGGCGGCACCTGGCTGCGTCTGCCGTTTCAGCGTCAATTTACCACACAGTGGCGGCTCCAGGCTTTCTGGCGTTAGGGGCACACGCTCTAGTTACTCCCTCCCCGACTTGGATTGCGACCACCATCATGCTTGTGGTTTATGAATACAACTTGCGATCACAAGACACGAAACACACTATAAGTACTCCAAAACAACACTGTTGTGTGCTCATACAAATGGAAGTAACAGTACACAGCGCACAGTGTTCATATTTACCCATACCAACGGCAGTCGCGGCCGGGGGTCGGGTTTTCACCGTTGTTTGTCTGTGTGTCTGTGTATCTCAAAAACCGATGCAGCTAGAATCACCAAATTTGACACACAAATGTTCCTCGATGAGTCCTGAAAACCCATTTATTTTTGGCTCAAAAGGTCAAAGATCAAGGTCGCCAGTCACAGAAATCAGTGCCGGCGTGAGTCTATGCACTCCTGTGAGTGCTGGCTTCTAGTTAATATCGTCCCTATCGGAGTACTTGGACTTTTCACTAGATACATCTCAATATTTGACTGCCGGCTTTTAAAGCTCTTGCAACCACTATGTAGGCTATATACTGCCCGCTGACTATTTGGAACGTTGAGTCCGTAATTCCGCCCCTGCAAATTGGCGCACTGGAAGAGTGCGAGTGCCTCCTTGCCTTCCCTACCGCCACGGAACGACCGGCAGCGGTTGCGTTGATTGCACGACGGTTCGGGACCAGTTGTTGACATTCCGACACCCATCGAGCGGCAGTCGTCCTGAACTGAACGACGGGCGGTCGAACGACCGACCAGAAACGAAACGCGCATGCATCGTCTCGCATTTCCGTGCAGTCAGAGTCGTCTTACCATCCGTGCGTGCCTCGGACCCTCACCTTTCGACAAAAAGAAACAAAAAATGCCGTTCCGCAATCAGTCAGCGAGTCGATGTCGATCGAGCATAACCGGCCCGTGTCACTTCGTAGGTTGTAACTAATATATGCGTCGTGTAGTTTATATGGGTATGAACGCAAGAAAAGAATACTCGTCAACTCTTCACGCTTTAAATAGAACAAAAAGCTCTGCTATTGCAGAGGGACGGCTCGACAGACTATGTTAGTAAATTCATGCTATGTTTTACGAGGTATGGGAGTTACCAGGTTTCAAATAGCAAAAGTGACCTTCAAGGCCATTCAAAGGCATTGACAATGGTGACATTCATTAGGCCACATACGATTTTCCATTAGCGTTCCATTGCAACTATGTCTCTATCTTGCACCGCTAACGAGATATTGAGATTTGAACCTACCCCGCCTATATTTGGCGCCCCGTTGGGGGTTGATTCCGTTGGAATTTCGCCGAGGTTTTCGGCAACAGAAAACTAAACTATCTGGGTTATCGTATGGCGTTGTTTGTGTGATGCTAGGTTTAGCCATCTTTGCAGAACTCCACTTGTGCAGACAGACGGACAGACAGACAGACGGACACACGGTGTCAGCATATACAGCGCTAGTTAGTATAGCGTCGCGCGGTAAAAATACAACAACAGTCTGAGATACAAATCTAGAAGATGTACTTCGACGCAATAGCATCGACGTGGATTGCTTCGCCATCAATTGAACCAAGGTGTGACCTTGACCTTTGGCTCCCAGAAACTAATCAGTTCATCAGTAGTGCCGGCCTGAGGGACGGTGAATATTCCGCATCATCTTTGTCAAAAATATTGTTCAAGCCATGAATGAATGAATGAATGAAAATGCGAGGATTTTAAGTGCGTTTGAAAACCGACTGAGAGCCGGCTTTGTCTAACACACTATGTAAACAAATCAAGCCGTTGAGCGAAAAAACGCCATTAATGAGATATCATGGTAACAATATCTGACCGGACCGGACGAACGGGACAGCCTGAAAACAATGAATTCGCCGACACCGTCGGGCGGCGAAGGCGTAGAAAGAGAAAAAAACGTAAAATATTACTTTGTCCAGCCGTGTGGAGCTACTTGGTTGTGCGCACGATCAGACTGATTGGAAATTCTATAAAGTCATTTCTTTTAGCAAACATACCCAAAGCATTAATTTTACAGTAATAATACTGACAGGGCGTGAAAAATTCTTAGTTACCATAATAGGCTATAGGCCTACCAAAGTACTGATCAGCATTGCAATTCGGCCTATAGGGGTTGAATATTCATGAAGTCGAGTTGACTGAGGCAGTTAACATTAACGAGGACCTCTGCATATCGTTTTTCTTCTCTTATTAATTAGAAACTAACATGCAATGGATTTCTTGAAAGTGCTGGGACGAATTGGACTAGGCGTGACAGTACACGTTAGGCTCCTTGTAGGTCTTTCATATATACATCATCGACCCAACAAGCAAACAGCGGAATGGACTGAACAATCGCGCGAAGTCTGCCGAGTCGATATCCTGCGGCGTTGCATGCGTCGTGTGTGGCACCCAAGTACGTGCCACGCGCCGTTGTTTATCTGTAGACGAACTTACGAGCGATTCCTCCGTCGACAGTGACGATTAGCCAGACACGACGGTTGCTCAACGCCCATCACGAAACCACCCAGATTGTCTTACCGGCTTCAAGGACTTGCTTGCAGCTCCAACCTCCGTTAAAGTTGGCATATAGACCGCACAGTGTGTACCCTATTATTATTATTAATATTAGCGAACTCGTTTTCCGGGAAAGTAAAGTAAAGTAATCGACAGTGTTCGTCCGTTTCCACTGCATCTTTTGAACCGACTGACCTTTGAACTTGCATTTTTGTTTGTGCGAGTCATAACCGTAGCTCGCCTGGATTAAAATCAAGGTCATACGTCAAGGTAAATGTCCATCGTGTATTGGCGTAATAACGCAGAAACACAGCCGGTCTGACCTCGATTGAGTTTTTTCTAGTTATTTATGCTTATGATATCTGCCCGCCCAAAAAGAAAGCTGCACCCAAGTACAGAAAATCCTTAACGAAGATTTGGAGAGCTCAGCAGATTACTTCATAAAACGGCGTTTACAGCTAATCAAGTCAAAAACTGTCACTGGCGTCTTCCACCTTTACAATGACAAGGCTAATCAAAACCTATGTCGCGATGAAAACTTTAGGAACAGAATTTTGAACATTTTACCGTAAGGGTTCGTTGTTCCATAATCGATAAAAATTTGTGAATATGTTTTAACGTCTTGCGACTTCAGGTCGTCGTAACTCCATAACTCCGCAATGATTACAGATCGACGGAAATTTACTACCAAAATAACTTTCTGCGGGATTTCTAGTTTCCATTTTTACCGTTGAAATCAATTCATAGTCATTTCCCTGGCCTGTACATTCCATACAAGAAACCTACCCAAATTTTCTGCAACGTCCAACTCGGGATGACAATACGTCAGATAAATCACTCAGTCACAGGCAGCCAATCATCAACGAATACTGGGTCACGTGATACCAGGCCTCGTCGAATGCAGGAAGAACAGCTTGTGCACAGACAGGCAAGCGCTTCGAGTCGAATACTGTATTGTGGACATTCCACACAATACAGCCATCTAGTTGGAACTGTTTTTACATGGTGGAAGACCTTCTTATCGGCCAAGCAACAGTGCGTTCATATGGAAGGGAAAGGTATAAACAACACACCAGCAAGACAGGGCAACTTACAATATTTGAAGACGTACACGAGGTTCATACACGCATAAATGTTCATAATACAACTGTCGTCTAACACACTCAACACAACACATTACACCATGTCCATAACAAACTGAACACACTGAAACATCGTTGACAAACTGCTCTTTACAAATTTATGTCATTAAATCTCAGCTGACTCTCTGCAAACCTCAAGTCTTTCAAGTCAATCCAATCTTGTTTGTTTATTATGAAGCAGTTTTTAAATACTTACTTAACAATACCAAGCATTTCTGAGCTGATTTTTTTTAGCAAAACGCGCTTTGTTTGCATATCACTATAAACAATAAAATTGTGTTATCTAATATAATAACAATCTGATTTTGATCAAAAACTTCTAAACTGGAGAGCACTCTGCTAGTAAATAACTGAGAGGTGAACCCTCGAACTAAGGCCAATCTTCATTGTCTGTGGATTGTTTGACGTAAAGAATCAACGTTACTGACCTCTCAGTATCATCAGTGGCGGATTAACCAGGAGGCAAGTAGGGAGGGGAGGGGTCGACCCCTGGCCTCCGGCCCCCAAAACCATAATCCGCCACTGAGTATCATTACAAGAATACATGACTGTGTACCAGCTTGTTAATGCTTGCTGTTAAGTGGGAGTTCAAAACTGTTACAAAATAAAACAAAAATACTGGATTGACATGAATTTCTGCTTATTTGCAAGAAAGTGACAGAAATTTAACAACACAAAACAGTAGAGTAACAGAGAATTTGTCAAACTTATACATGATGGTTCAG
>Ga0209780_1000318_pt1 | contig 24471 bp, 8 predicted proteins | sample WorMetexBAHAMAS2_FD_187384 | JGI IMG/M metagenome (GOLD analysis project Ga0209780, IMG submission 187384) | Marine gutless worms symbiont microbial communities from Max Planck institute for Marine Microbiology, Germany - Inanidrilus exumae... | ecosystem: Host-associated > Annelida > Digestive...
CTCATTTATAATGGGGGCTGGCAAATGACCACGGATTCTTAAAATAGGGGGCAATACCTAAAGCTTATCGGGGCCGGATTTTTGATTTGATTTTCGTCCTAGTTTTTATGTCACGTGACTTTGAATTGGCAGTAAGTATGAGTCGACCGCCAGTCCCGTACGGGCTAATTTATTTGGTACGTGTGCGATATCGTCGTAAAAAAGTTCACGTTCGCTATCTCATCTCCTGATGAGTTCTTGTTGTAGCTGATATTACTCTCATCTAATATGCCTCACCAGTAAGATTCCTGTAAAATGCTCTGGTCTTACAGGTCTTGGACCAAGACCTGATTCAGTACTATCACTAACGTTGGCTTTTGTCATATTTTCTTTAAGTTAATTTAAGTTTCTTGGTTATTTTTTAATTTTTATTTGTCGTCTACTATACCTTCTTGAATGTAAACTTTTTATCATGATGTGTTCGCGGTCTCACTCTCGTGTTAAGATCTTGGTCTTGAACTCGAGACCTTTAGTTAGGTCTCAATAGAAATACTGCACGTACATGTAAGACCAGTTATGTAATATACATAGGTAAATCTGAATGCCGTTTAACGATAACGTGTCATATCAAACTGTCAGTCATGTCTTCAGAAACCAGTTAATTCTCAACAGTTAAAACAGCTAATGCTCGCTCATCACTGTCGATTAATAAACTGCTGACATAGTTGTAGCAGTCGCGTTGTCAGATGAATGGCCGACGTCCTGGTTGCGGCGTCGACAACGTCGTGTGGAACGGTTGGTGCTGCGTGACGATTCGGGTAGCGCAGGTAGTCTGCGTCTTTCAGCAGCGATATCAAGTGCGTGACGGTAGTTGAGAGATCGGCGTCAAAAAGTTCGATCGAAAGCTGCGACAAGTCGGTAGTTTGATAGGACGGCATGCGGTTACGGTCCCGCGCTAAATGTGCCGCTCGGAGTGCTTTCTCTGCAGCCTGCGCAATACAAGTTCATGCACAGTAGACTAGACCATGCATGATTCAGTCATTTTATGCAGGGATGTTTCACAAACACAGAAACGTTTCCAGTGCGCTATCATGCAAGAAAGGTACCCAGTAACAAGCCTGATTTAGAGAAAGATTTCGATCACATTCAGTAAAAGAAATAAGCCTATGCCCACTTTAATGATAGGTCTACACTAGCAGTAGCTAGGTAACACTATATATACCGATCAAGACAGAATTTGCCATGGTACAATACAGTGCATGGTTGGTTCCACTCTCATGACATATCTCAGCCGCGGTTCGAGCGATTTTGACGAAATTCGGCACGATGCAGTTCGACCCGCTGGACCGTTCCGTTAAAAATTTGAAATTTCAAAAATCCAATATGTCGGCGACCGCCATCGCAAAATTTTAAAACAGTCACGTGACCATATCCATGCACGATTGCGCGTCGTTTCAGCCATCACGCGTGAAAATCTGTCGACGGGTCTGACGGACCTGTTCGGATGGCCAATATGCGTCACCGTGCCAAATTTTGTGCCGATCGGTCAAACTGTTTTCATGTAGTCTAGGTATAAATAAAAAATAGTTATATTTCACCCATTCGCCCAGAAGCCCCCTTGGACGGATGTACACCTAATGTGGCACAGCTGTAGGGATCGCCGACATAATCACCTGTGACAAATACTTTTGTGTTCGGTTGAGGTGTCGATTCCGTAGAGGGTCGAAAATTGCCCTTTTCACATTGACAAAGCCAGTCGCCGTTAACAGCGGGCTGGCGCTACCGCACATTAGCCCGTGATGGAAGTGTAATAATAAATCGTATGTGGCCTATCGAATGACACCAATTCCGTTGACCTTTAGTGACCTTGAAGGTCACGTCTGCTATTTGAAACCTTTGTGTCGCACATACCGCAGGAAATACAGTATTATCTACGATTATGTATACACATGAATCAGAAAGCGCACGTGGCTTGTAATTTCAACTGTCTTTTCAAAAACGAAGGACTTCTCAAGGTCACACACAGTCACGTACACTGTAAATGTGGTAATATCTCGGAAACGGTGCTGATAAGAGTCGTTGTTACTACAGACCACTAATAGGAAGTGATATATAGCCTATCGAATAGAGGAAACTCCGGCGACCTTGAGTCACCTTCAAGGTCATTCCCTACTACAAGGCTTTCAAATGTGATTTTTTGTACAGCTGTACAGCAGTTGACAAGATTTCAACTGACATAGCACGACGCGCGGTCCCTCTGCGGTAGCGGAGGTTCTTGTTTATAAAGTTATGGACTGCAAATCCCGTTATTGACGTCGCTTTGGCCTATTTAGGTTTTCCAGTGTCACCAAAGAGTATTAAATCTCCTATTCTGATGTCAGCAAACTTCGATAGAATCTCATTAAACTGAGCCGTTGGCATCCGTGTTTCTTCAAAAGCAGACATCATTTATGCGGATATTGTTGTTGTTGTTGTTATTGATGGCAACTTTTAACGTTAAAAATTCGAAATATGATATCACATTAAATCGCTGTATCTTGAACAGTTGCATTCGTATTACGACTGAATCATTTTAACAGTGGCTGCGATCCACTGTGTTCGTTTTTCCTAAATTCGAAGTTTTAACTCGGAGGAAAAGGGGGCTAAGCACCCAAAATGCCACACATAGCCCGCAAACATGAATGATCCAGCCCCCCCCCAAATGACTCGCAATAAATTCGTTCCCCCCAATATACGTGTTCTTGCATGAACGGCAATTAAGGTATATAACAATTAAGCAGTAATAGGCGAAGTATCTAAAACCACTAAAAGGTCAAATGTCGAATCCAGAGCGCGATATTACTCATTTTAAATTGCTTTAAACTGCTTTCAGCTGCAGGGGCAAAGCCCTCTGACCCCTGGCAGGGAATGTGCCCCTGCACCCCACTGTAGGCAGAGCCCCAGAACCACTATAAGCTCGCGCTCCAGCGCTCAACATGACTCGGGGCTATAGCCCCAGATATTATATTCTGGCCTCGCTCGTTTCAACTGCAGATATGATGCTGCAGATGGACAGTGTGAGTCACAGTGCAAAATTTCTTTGCAATCGGTCTAACCGTTGCTTAGATTTGACGATTTTTCGACTTTCAAAATGTCCGCCGTCCGCTGTCTTGTATTTTCGAATAAAGTTCCGCTACTGCAGAAAGACGGCGCGACATGCTATGTCAGTTAAAATAATGTCAATTGCTGCATAGCTGTACGAAAATCTCATTTGTAAAGGCTTGCAGTAAGTGAATGACCTTGAAGGTCACTCAAGGTCATCGGAATTACATATACTTGATAGGCCATATATCACTTCCTATAGTGGTCTGTAGTAACAACGACTGTCTGTCAACGTTTCCAGTCTTGTAGTCTAAACCAGCGATGCCTTGACCATGACCGGCATCAAGACCGACAAAAAACATAAAACAAATACGCATTGCTCACAATAACAGTTAACTTAATTTATTCATACCGCCTTGCAGTCTTGCTCCTGAAACGCAATTAGTGAAATTTATTTTTCAAAATTGCAATCTTTGTTACTAACTTGTGCAAAAAGGATTAATTTTACGACAAATACATGCTAGTAAATTATTGATCGGTCTCGGACTGATCCTCCAAGACCAAGACTAAGACCGCAAAATTCCGGTCTCAGCGTCTCGAATCCAAGACCTCGGTCTCGAGGATTTTAACGCTGCCTTTTACCTAGACCTATAGGTGGCTCATCTTCAGCTTATCTAGGTCAAGTTCGGAGGTCAAATCATAAGGCCAAAGTAATAGGTCAAAGTTCAAGGACATAGGAGGAAAATGTTAATTTTTGGCGGAAAGTGAAAAAAACTAGGAAAATATCAGGCAACGTGGAAAAAAGCAGACCAGTATAGGAAACTGTAAATTAGTAACACCGGCCGTAAAGTGGACGGTGTGACCTCGAGTGCCGCCTTTTCTAGTTGAATTTTTACTATCACGATGAAGAGCTAGTTTTACCTGGTAGCACTGGTAACATGCCCATTCTGGCACTTCGTCGTTGTTAGCAGCCTCTAAGTCATACTTCGCCTGTCGCATCCATCGCTCTGCCTCAGCAGGTTCTGGACTGGGAGGAGGACGAAAATCACTAAAGAAGTCGGCGTACTGATCATGGTAGCTTGAGCTTGTAAACCTGCCATGTCTGGGTCGTCCGAAGTTATGTGAATAACTGTTGTATTGCTGTTCCCAGTAATGACGGTAATTTCTAGCTCGTTCACCCATAAAGTCGTCGTCCGCGTTCCTCGTTGACGCACCAGCAGCTTCATCTTCATCAACATCGTCGATTGGCTTGCTTTCCTTCAACATTTCCAGTAACTTCTGAAGCATCTGAAACACTTTCGTCATAAGATTGTTCTTTTTTGAAGGATGCTTATCTGGATGCCATTGCAAATACAGCCGTTTAACAATTTTACGACGTTGTTCTTCCGGTAATGTCCAGGCTTCTTTAAGCTGTCTCTTCAACTCGTTGATGATGCCTCGAAAATCAGTAGGCATCTCTGGTTCTGATGCTGCTCCTCCTGTTGATCCTGGTGGCCTAAGAACAATCATATTGTCACGATCATCCTCGTCACCTTCTTGCTCGAAAACATCACGTGGCACTCTATCCCTGCTGAAAGCGTACAGCAAACTAGCATCAACAATTTGCTCTTCCCCATCAGTAGAAACTTTTACCCTGTATCGGTCTGCCATTGTCGACTCGCTGTCTATGTGAAGCCGCTCCAAGACTTCCACCAGTTTGTACTTTGCTCCGCCACGTTCACCGCGATCTAACGGATCATCCAATTCCAGTGCCACCAGCATTCCGATTTCAAATGAAAATACATTCTGAACTAAATAGCAGTGTTTGTGCTCAGCTACCAAGCTTCCGAGTGGCGCATTAAATTGCTTGATTGTGGTTTTAAGTCCGATTATTTCATGATCGTTTAGGAGTTCGTCAATCTCCTGCAATTGACAGCCTATGATCAACGTAAGTTTATCTAAAACAAGTAACAAATGATTTTCAGCAGCTTTGTTGATAACATTAGCAACATGAACGTGAAAGCTCGCCAAATAACCAGGACTGCGTTGAACATAAATCTGCTGAACGCTACTGCCATCCTCGGTTATGCTTTCGTTAAAGAACGGTAATGGTTTCTCACTGTTTGGTATTCTCTCGCCGTCGTATTCCAGGTATGTTTTAATTTCGCTTTTGCCGATTATGCGAATTCTTTGCATTTGGCTACAAATATTCTGAATTGCCAGATTCATGTCGTCCGGTGTAAGGCTCTTCTCAGCCAGACAGTGTCTTGCAAGGCGCTGAACTCCAGTTCGGAATTCTGCGGACGTTAGTCTGTTTCTCAGTTCATTTGCAATATCGGAATCAATGTCATCACAGCCTTCAACTAGGTATTCTTTTACCATGCTCGACAGCCACGTTGGCTGTTGGACGTCTGGTAGTTTTTGCCAGACTTTTTTGACGTCTTCCTCAGTTGTAAAATTGCAGAGAAGTTTTAAGTCGACAAGAAGTGGTTTTTGAAGTCTTCTGAGTCTCCCGAGTAGGCTTCCGTGATCAACGTATATAAGGTCTGATGACAGCAGTAGTTTGTCTGACCTGCTTGGTAAATAAATGCGTTCCGGTATTGTTAATTGTGCTCCTCTGTCATTTGTCATTAATTCAAACATGCTCCTCAAAGCCATGGTGACGAATTTTGATTCGTCTGGAAGCAATTTCTGCTCTTCAGCTTTATCATGAATGGCTTCAAGCACTCCTGCGTACTGACATACAGTAGGTATTTTTGTAGTACCTAGCTGCATAAACAGGTTGACAAACTCACCAATTGTCAATGGAAGCTTATTCAAATATGGTGTGAGTTCTTGTTCGTCCAAGATGTTCGTTGCAAAATGTGCAGGTCGTATCAGCTTACAGCTGTCTCTCACATATATGAGAGGCGTATCTGTTAAAATGGACACAACACTTGGTTGCAATGGTGAATGTTTATTCAGGAATGTGTAGACCGATTTTAACGCGACTTCGAGTGTCTGTGCAGTTGTTTCGTTGTTTAAGTTGTGACTGGCCTCATTAGTGACATGTGTACACAACTGTTTAGCATGCTGAGCAACATCTTCTGGCGTTACTTCTACAATCACCTGCAACTGTTGCATCATGTTGACAAACTTATGATGCTGATCCCTATCAGTTTTCAGTGCATGTTCGCTGACACACTGTGGTAATATATTCTTTACCGTCCAAATTAATTCTTTGTTACAGCTTAACACAGAATGTTGCAAATGGATGAACTGCAATCTGTCCGTGACATGATTTCGTATTCCATGTTGAGGATGAAGATGTTCCAAATGTTTACTAACTTCATCTGGTTGTACGAAAGAGATGCTTTTGACTGTGTCAAGAAATGATGGTGACTGTAAGTCATTTCGTTCCAAGAAATGTGTCAACAATATTTTAGACTGCTGACAAACTGCATCTGTCACTTCTTCTGTTGCTTTGTTTTGCACATCCGTAGCAAATTCAATAAACATTTCCTCTGTTACTTTGTGAATTATGCCACAGTCCAACAAAAATTCTCTCCAAGCCCAGCTGCAATATGGATCCGGTGGGAACTTGGATTCTGGCAACATAGCCTTGAAAACTTCATGATGGATATCGTAGTAATCTGCAGCAGTAACAAGATGATTATCTGCTTGCTGTGACGGCAAAAATGCTAATGACTTCAGCGCTTTTGTTAGAGTAGTTATCTCAGACTTTGTCCGTTTATTGCAAGTCGACAAAGATAAATCGTCAAATGGCTTCAGCTGACGGAGATGATTTCTGACAAAACCAATATGAACCTCCTGACCAGCACGCGACAGTTTGTTGAAATGAGGAAGTATAAACGTAGTGTATGCTTCGACGACTGTAAGACGTTTGCAGCCAAGATAAACGACTAATTTCTCAATACTCGGCTTCTGCATAAGAAAGGTAATATTCAACTCTTCTCTCCATATTTGCATATCATCGCCAGGTACTGTCGACAAAACATATGTAGAAGCTCTGTTTATTGAAATCTGTGTCTCGAACAGGGAAACGAAAAACGGCAGCTGCGAAATAATGTTTTTTGTCTCGTCATCATCTCGCAAAGCTGTAACATTGTCTGAGAAATAAGCCAACAGTCGCAAACCTTTGTCCGTGCTTAATGCACCTGTTAAAGTGTTTTGCTGAAGAAGGTTCTTGAGTGCCAAAACAATACACTGCGGCTGATGAATGCTTCCAAGCAATGAACTCATAAAATGTGAGACATGAAGTGTTCTGTCAATGTACTTCCAGTTCACTTCAGCAACTCCCAGTGCTTTCAGAATATCAACGAACTCACTTGATGTTTCATCTCTTAAACTTAATACAGCACACGACTGACGAACTGGAAATAGCAGCTCACCGTGTCCACAAGTTACAGGAAGCAAACACCAGTCAATAACGGGCATCAAGACGGTGGCCGTGTTTGCCTCATCGGGCTTTGCTTGATCTGGCTGAACGGCAAGTGGACTGTGTGTAACGAATGACGCAAAAAATGACCACAATCTTGCCAGCCAACTGGTATCATAATTATTTTCTCGCAACAGTTCTTTCAGTTTTCTGATGTCTACAGTTTTCTCAGCGCCGTAGTAGTCGCCACGACATAGCATACCTGGCAGAAGCTTAGAAAACTCAGCAACATCAAACTGTTTGCATAAGTGCACATCTTCCTTGGGATGAAGCTGCAGCACCTTGAAGATATCTGGATGCATAAACATGTCTGGCACATTAGGTGCCACATCACTGTAGTCAGTCACATACTTTCGATCTTGACTGCTAAACGTTGTCAACAGTAAAGATTTCGTCACCAGAAGTGGAAGACTGACGAGTCTTTGTTTGTAGTCAGTCACTTTGCAACAGTATTTCAGTAAAGCGAGAATAAATTTCATTTCTTTTAATGCAGTGTCACTGAGCTTCGACGGAACATTGCCAAGTTTGCACTGTGCTGCATGCTGATTGTAAGACGCAAAAAAATCCAGCAATGCCTCTGGCTTGATTCTTTCTACGGGAACTTTTGCCTTTTCAAAGTTTTTGCACAGATGTATTGGGCAAGCAAACAGTAAGAATCCACACCGCATCAGAGCTTGTTTGATAAGAAGATGTGGTTTTGACTGCTCGTGGTCAGTTTCTGGTGTATGGATGCCAATTGCTCCAGAACTGCGAAACATTGTCTGCTGGCTCCTAGTCTCTGAAGCCAGAATCTGATTGTCTAGATCATCAAAATACACTTTCTTATTTGGCTGCCCGAGTGGGCCCATCCACTTCACATTCTGTAACTGTTTTGCTGACGAAAGTAGTGGAAGTACGTCTAGATTCTCGGTGCCAATGTATTTATAAACTGCAGTTGTCAAATTAGTTTCATACGGCGATGCATCTGTTTTGCTGATCTTTGGAAAAACTGAATGAAACTTGTTGATTCTACGCTTTGCTTCATCAAATGAATTGCAGTCAGAATTGCCGGCTCTTAGGCTATCTTTCAATGTACGAATCAGAGTACAGTAGGCCGGAGCAACAACACCTTCCATGATACATCGATTCCATTCAGATTTAAATGACTTGTGCTCATCTGTCCAAAGCCCTCGACGATTTTCATTGCTGAGAACAAAATGTCCATTTACATGTACTGGAAGCTCTGGCAATTTCACTGGCAACGGCAGAAAGCAAAACAACCTGTTAGCTTTAGCTGTTGGTTGTCTACCAGCACTAGATGACTGCTTGAGGTAAGCAACGCCACCAAGTGGAAGGAGACCAAGATCGCCACATTGACACGCATCAGAAACAATCTTTGGAATAACAGAACTGTCTTCAAAGCCACATCTTTGCACTATTTGCCATATGTCTCGATGCTCGTGACTGTCTTCGGTTGTCAGTTCGTACACTACTTCTGTCATTTCAACTTCATGCAATTTCTTCCCTTTCTTTCTCAACTTCAGTGCTGCTTTCCACATCTTTGATTGAAGAAAATTCCGCTGAGCTTTGGCATCTTCAGTAAGTCGCACGTGTACACTATATACATCCTGGAAGTTGATGACATCTGCATATCCAGGTGTCACTTCTCGTAGACAGATTTCTTCGACCGAATTCACAAACAGTAATGATTCATACATATCCAGTCTGAAGCTTGTAAAAAGTGACTTAATATCTTTTACAGTGACTGCAGTTTGCAAGATTTCAGATCCTCTGGCCATGTCTTCTGTGCGAAGAGGCAACCTGAACAATGTGCCGTTTTTAGATATGTCATACTGTTTGGTAAAATAGCCACTGAATACATCACAAAAGTTCGTCTGCAGATCATCAGTCACTTGAAACATTCCGCCGGGATTATGATCATCAGCACCCGGTACATACTTACAGTTTGGATCAAATGCACAGAGCACAGTGCCTTGGCCTTCAACTGTTGTGAAGAAAGTAGGCACATCTGTTAGGTGATACACGCAGTTGAAACCGACTCCATACTGTCCAGTTTTAACTGGATCGTCTGACTTACTGCCTTCTCCTAATGACTGAATGCCTTGAAGGTCTTTATTAGTGAACGATCTGTCATTGTATATACACACAGCTGGCCCTTGAACTGCCTTCCACGTTTCATCAAACACTTTCTCAGTTCCAAGTGACCTCAAGTCACAAATAAAGTGTATTGTCGTTGCACCAGCATCATCAGCATTTTGTAGCATCTCTTTTAAGATATCATCACTGAAAGGATAGCTCTCAACAATGCGCTTAATTCGCTTTACCAGACGTTCCTTTTGTCCAAATGGCAATACCAGTTTATGTCGTTTCATGATATCCTGACGTACAGTCTTAATGCCAATGGACTCAGTGGCTGGATATGTAATGTTCGGATTACAAAAGTTAATATCGTCTGGTGTCATTAGCCATGGACAGTTGTTGTAGCACAAGGAACGTGCTGGACAGAGGCAGTTAGCTGCATTTGGCACTGGCAAATCGTCCATCGATGTCGTCACTGCATTTGACTTTCGACACTCTGCGTCCACACACTGATTAATGACGTAAATTACGAGCTCCATTTCATCAGAGTTAAGTTCGCGACCTTGACTTTGGTTTTGCATTTCATGTAAGATCCATACATAATCTGTCAAGGCAAAATCGTCCTTTACACCAATGGCTTTTAACACGTGTCCATACTGTGTCGCTGCATTTGGTGGGATCACAGCAAGGTATGGCAGCAGTGACAATAATCTGTGTGTTGATGTCATTGCACACCTGCTTGGCAACATTAGCATAGTTTTATAGACCAGCACGCACTTTGTGCTCGAGAGTTTGGAGAGCACAGTTTTCTCATGATTCTTCGGTCTTTCTGCCAATGTGTTTAGAAAAGTAAACACGTCGTGGTATACCTGGTTGAACTGGTCCATGCACTGTTGATGCTGTACAACGTTCATCGCTGCTGCGTTTTGTAGTTCACATATCTGATTAACTGCAGTCGTTATTTCGACTTCTTTGTCAAGCAATCCTAGCATCTTCTTGACGTCTTTGTATCCTGCGTCAAAACACTTCTGGTCAATCACGGGATAGGAACAGCACACCAGATGCTTCTTATCAGCTAAATATCCTTCTTTGCTCGAGACCAGGACACTGTCGTCGCCTTTCCATCTTACTGGAAAGTTTGGTGGGGGCTTCATCACTGGTAAAAACTTTGTGCGACGAATTGATTCAAGAATGTGTTGAGAATGACTCATCTTCTTTGTTAAATTAGAACTCATTAGAGATATTACGATTTTCGTTCTCGTTGTTGCTGTGCTTGGATTTGACTGGATAACCATGCATCTATCTGCTATTTCTTCCCATGAGAGATCGTTTTTCTTCATTCCAAGTTTCACTAGTGCGTCGTGGATGCAGCGACGTTTTTCATCGTCATCGGTAACACCTGACTTCCACAAAGGAAACCATCCTTCGTCAGCATCATAGAGCTCTGCAAGCTTGCAGTTGGGATGCACGAGTTCTGAAATGGTTTTGAGATCTTTACCGTCAGGAGATACTGGAATACATTCAATGCCAGTTAGTAAGTGTTTCAATTTATCGTCAAACAAACAATTCAGTACCAACTTATCTCTGGTCAACGGATCAATCTTTCTGATGTTTGGAAAGAACCAATGTTTGAAGAATGTAGGCTTGTCAATAAACTTTTGTTGCATGACTGTCTTACACGACTGTACTTCAAGCATTGTTTCCACCACGTCTTCAGGAATGTCAATAACTGTGTTCGTTCGGTTTGCAGTCATTTTCAATACATGCAGTGCAAGTTGCGCAATTTCGTCCTTTCTGAACTCTGGGTTGAGTAGTATGCATCTGTTTAGAGACACCCAACCTTCGTCACCTTTAATAACGGCACAGTTTTCGTCTGTACAAATGCGATGATACAAAGACTGGTACAGGTGTACTGCCAGATGTGCAATCTCCTTAAGAGACTTTGCTACTGGCCAGATATTGTATGACGATGTATTTGAACATTTGGTCAAGTCTTCCAATAGAATGCAGTACGCCTGACACACAGCGTCACTCATCAATGCTTCATTCCAGACTGCACGCTTGTCTTCTTTATCCATTGCCACTCTCTCGTGCAGGTGAGTTCTGCTAGAGTGAATAGCAAAAAAGCCATTGACGTGTACTGGCAAGTTGAACTGGACAGGTAGCGGCAAGAAACAGTAGACCATGCCTACTGAATGCAGACCAAATTGGATGTCAACTGCCTTAAAACTGGAGTCATCAGTCCTTTCGAGCTGAGCCGCAACACCTCCAACAGGAATGAGAGATGAGTCTTGACAAGCTAGCTCTAACAGTCTATTTCTCCCACTGCATGACACAACAAGCCAGTAGCTTTCCGAGTCTGTTGAAGCTTTGCCAGCAAATTTTGTGTGTGCTGCATTTCCATACTTTACCATTATGTTATATATGGCAGAAAATTCGCAGAAATAGCTGTTCTTCAAACGATCCTTTTTGTAGTTCTTCATCAGTAAACAACATTGTTGTAAAATATTATACGGAAGTGTATTCCTTGGCGTGAACTTCCCTGCATCTCCTGGCAGTGTGTTCTTTGATGAAGTAACATTTCGCATTTCTTTCACGAGATCTCTTTCCACTGAAAACCACAAAGTCATTTCTTGAGCTGAAGTTGCAGTTGCTGTCAAATGAAATACTTTAATCAGTCGCACGTTTTGAGTGTACAGAAGTACATGATGTGCGGCGGTCTCCAAGAGACTTAATAACTTCATCATTTCAGTGTCACTGTAATGCTGTTTACTGATATCACTCTTGCTTGCTTGTTCTTCTGTACGCAAAGGAAATCGAAATAGAGTTCCTTCATATGACTTCATTGTCGAGTCTTTGCTGAGATTACAGCCAAATATATCGTTGTAAGGTTTAAACTGATCTGTTAAACGCTGTATTTTGTGTTGGTGAGTGTCCAGATTTAATTTAATGCCAGGTTTGCCTTTATTTGTTACGGCTCGTCCGAGATATTTCGTGTGTGGATCAAAGAATACGATGTTTCCACGACTAATAAATGATGGAACGTCAGTGAGGTGATATACGGCATTGAAACCAAGACCAAACCGACCAATTTTTTGGCCGTCTTTTTCTTTCGTAGCACCACTCAGTTTCACAATGTTCGCAAAGTCACTGTCAGCAAAAACAGCATTGTTGTAAGTCCATAATGCTGGCCCTTGGAGCTCTTTCATTCCTTGATCAAGAAGTATGTGCCTCGCATCTTCGTTATATCGTTCATCGTATAAGAAGCAGATTTCTGAAGCACCAGCGTCGTCTGCATTCTGAATCAGTTCCTTTAGTACGGCTAAACCATCAGTGTAATCTCTCAAAATTGCATTCAGTCGTCTAGTCAGTGGTTCAGACTGTCCAAATCCAACGTCTAACTCAACTACTCCTAGTGTTCGACTGATAAGGCTTGGAATGTTCAGTTGTTCTGCGGTCTTAGTTGGTACTAGTTCATGAATTAGGAATACGTCAGCATTCAAATCTTCGATGTCAAAGTCATGCTGATACCACTCTTTATCAATGTAAGTACATTCTGTGGCTGGTTTCATCTGTAGTTTGCCAGTCTTTGTGTTGACTGGAATAAGCAGAAATTGCTCATCCTGCCCATGTTTTTGCTTTGCAAGTGAATTGAGAATATTAACACACAGTTGAATGTCGTGATCAACTGCCATCTGTTCTAAATCATTCTCACGTTCATGTCTGTCACTCACCGCTTGCAAGACTTCGGTAAGATCACTTTCTCTTTTTAGACCACACTCGGTCCACAAGTCTCTAAACTCTGAAAGTTCACGTGGAAGTGTGAACCTGTAAGGTTTCAGTTCAAGTGAGTCTTTACCCAGTACCACTTGGCTTGGGTCAGAAAAACTCTCACCATTCCATATCCACTTTCTGTCTGCCATAGCAATGACAAAAGATTTCAGGCAATGTTTGTGTTCATTCACAAAGCGGTATATGGAACACACGATGTTCAGAAATTGAACCTTCTGCTCACAGCTGTAACACTCTACGACGTTCGTCAGATGTTGTTTGACATCCTCTATGTTAGGTTCATCATTCCAGCCGTACGTCGTTGCTAGCACCGCAAGGCCCTGAGAGTCAACGAGAGGTCGCACTGAACCAATAAGGTTAGCGTACTTCACAGCTTTTACTTGGGCTGGTGTAGCAAATCCGTTAGACACGTTCTCGTTGTAAAACGGCAGTGATTGTGGATAACTGCGAGAATCTACACGTTTGCACATTATCGGAATACACGGTAAATCGATTAGCTTGTCTCGGAGAGTCACACTGGGCAGTCCTCCAAGTGACTGAACAAACAACTCCGAGCGTCTGTTTAACAACTGACAGAAAGCATCTGCAACGGTTTTCTTCTCACCTGCGGACAAGTTGTCAGAAGACAGGGTAACGGCTATATTGTGCATTTCAGTGGCCGTGACTGACAACGAGTTCTTTAATCCCATGGCTTTCAGAGCTTCTCTGTATTTGGGCTTTGCAAATTCACCTGTTGGAAATGCTGTTTGAGTGCTGAACAGTTGAGCCAATACTTTCTCTCCGTTGTCAAACACGTCACATGGCCTGACACAGGTGCCATCTGCTTTTTGTACAAACCTAATTTCTTTACCACAGTTCTCAATATTATAGTAATTTTGCTGAAATCGTTTCAGGTTTTCACAGAAATATTTCATGAATGTCATCATTTCGTCTGTTGAATACCAACCATTTTTCAATCCATGAAAATAAACTTCTGCAACGATGATGGCAAGTGATTTCTGCTTCACATTGCAAATCTCAGCAAGACGTCTTGAGTTTTCATCGTCTAGATTCAGCAGAACCACTGGACTTGGTACTGGCATCTTTCCTTCACGCGAACTCGGCGCTGCAGTGTTCACTTCCGTGAGCGCCACTAGTCGTGCCTTCTCTCTGCCACTTCCATCAACTGTTGTAAATATTGGAAGAATTTGCAACAGCTGTTTGTCTGACTCTGAAAGGCTAGACTGATTGATGTCTTTTGCCAGAAAATTTCTCAAACACAAACGAACTTTGTCCGTACACTGCAGAAGGCCTTTAGCCACATGACCTCTTGGCAATCGACTCATGACCTGCAGCAATCCTTCTGCAGTTGGTTGAAATGCATAACTATTCACGAACTGCGGATGTTTATACAACTCTGGCAGAAGATCATCAATGACGTAAATTCCAAGTTCATCACAAATTGTAGCCAAATCCTTCGGCAGTGTGGAGCCAGATGCGTTCATTCGTGAAATCACTGCTAACCGTTTATCGAGTCTCAGCATACGTGTACAGTCTGAATCAAGTGGTACGACATGCAAACCTTCCAGCAGGGAAAGTGTCGTATTAAAATGGTTATTCAAGTACTGCCACAGCAATTCTATCCACTTGCGATCGATCCACGGTGCAGCATTCTTGCCAATTACGTTGTCGTTGCATTCTGCTTTTGTAAAAAGTTTTGGCATCAGATTGCTCACTCCTTTTGGATCCAGATTTGTAAGCTGTGTTAAATCTGCAAATAAAACAATGATGACAGTTTTAAATATAACAAAAATAATCATTGTAGTAAGTAATTTCATTCCTGACTTCATACTAAACTAGAAAGCGGGACACAGCCCAACATGTAGCCCGCCCGGCATGCGCATTCTACGACTGTGCATTTTTACTTACTTACAGACTGGATATGCTACTGCCACCTAGCGAATGACCTTTAACCAGCAAAGTGCATATATTTGCCTCCCAGCAATCACCACCCATGCAAATGAGCCACAAGATCTCACGGGTTACAAACCAAAGTTGCCGTAGCAATATTTTCAATGGTGTTAACGCAACAATCCGCGTTGCGATATGTCCATCCGTTGTCGAATGAAAGGGGCGACATTTAAAAAAGTAACATAGTAACATCAGCAAAACGTAAGCCCGCCGGTTGCATTGCGATGCAGGGCGGGCTAACAAAGTCAATACAGATCACAGCCTGATATGCCAGTCCAGCAACAGTCTCTGACCCTCTTGTCAATTATTTCACCACACGTTGCCTAATACTTGCCATGTTAAAGCTAAGTAACAAATTAGAACATAAATTTCATCAAACATTTTAGCTACAAGCCACAATTCTAGAAAATTGCTCTGGTTTACAGACAATTTACGTCAGCTGCAGAATCACAATATGGCAAGGATCAAACCATGAATCAAATATTCGTAATAAGCAACAAATGACGAACCAAATCAGGTTACCCACGATGACAGCAGTAGCTTTAAAAGGCTGCCTGGCTTAGTACTGTTCATCAGGACAATCTAGTCATAGCTAATACAGACTACATAAGCAAATAAAATATTGTTGGAGGCATTAAATATTACAAACGGTAAGGAATATTGCAACAGTACATTACCTAGCTTTGCAAGATCCTTGCATGCTCTTGGCGCAACACTGACATTGAGAAAATGACTTTCAAGACCAGGCAACAGTCTGCTTGGATGGTCCTTTGAACCGATGTACACCTTTTCATCGTTTGGCCCAAATGCTGTCCACGTACCGTCTGCAAGTGGAAGCAGTTTCAAACCGTACAGATAACCGACGTCCCGAGAAAAGGTAAGATTGTTCATGACGTACTTGAGTAGAATGATACGATCATTGTCACTCAGAGTCATCTCACTCTGCACTTTCAGCAGGCACTCGCAGACTTTGTGCACCGTAATACGCGAAGCCTTTTTCGGCAAAAGCTTCAGCACATAATCTGGGATGCATGCGAGATTCCTGTTGTCAGTGTAAAGTACAGTTCGCAGCAGATGACTTTCTTCGTCGTCTTTCGTCAGAATGTCAAAAGTTGTATCTTCCCAGTGCAACCAACGTCCATAGGGATGTGAAGGCGAGAAGAACACTCGTTGTTTGCTAATCACTGCTTTTGCAAATGCGTCAGCCAAAGCTTTCCACTGATGTCTGACAACACTTACGTCTGGAATTATTGCATATACCAGCCGTGCAAGATACTCTCGATTGTGCTCTGTCTTTCTGTCTAAAGCACATTTCAACGCCTCTGGCATTGCATTCATTGCGATCTCATTTTTCTGTTGCAGTTGTGTGACGAATGCTGTCAGCTGCGTCATTGCCTTTGGCAACAATGAACTGACCAGAAACAGATTCCATGTGAGAGCAGGATCATTCAATGGACCTGTCTGATCTGCCGTAGGCCACTTAATATGTCTTCGATTTTGATCAACGGCAAAGTAGCCGTGAACGTGGACACGAAGTCCTGTTGGGCTCTCCTTCTCCAGTGGCAAAGGCAAGAAACAAAATATATGTCCATCGGGAACTTCCTGGCAGAGATCTTTCTTATCCGGATCGACGTTCAGTTTTACAGCCACTCCAACGAGCGGAAGGTAACCTGACTTCATATCTGTTTCAGTCGACTTACACTCATGTTTTGCAGCAAAATACTGGGAGACTACCCAGTAGGTTGTTTCTGGCGGCTTTCTTCCAATTTCGTCTGATAGCTGAATTGCAAGAGGATATGTAGTAGAAACAGAACTGTCATGTGAGATGATGCTTTCAACAACTTTTTCTTGAAACTCCTGCCGTCGAACCTTGACGGAATCCAGGTAGTCTGGCTCAACACAAACCTTCAGTAATCTTTTAGGCTGATTTTCTGGACGCTTTTCATAGACGTCAATGCTTTCAATATTTTTAAGAAATAACAGCATGTGGTTTCCATCAGCCACCAGAGAATGTACAAGTGTTTGTATCTTCTCTTCGTCATACACGGTTGTTGACAACAGGTTTGCAGAGCTAGCCGATGATGCATTTCCCAGCACGTCACGTCGAAAAGGAAAGCGAAACAATGTTCCACGCAAACCTCCACTTTGTGAAAACGTATGTTTAGTTATGCCAAACAACTCCTGTTCATATGGTTCGAACTGATGAGACAGTCTAGAAATTTCATCTTTCTTTTTTACCAGATGCCACAGATAGCTTGACGTTGGGTCAGGAGTTCTTTCTCCATTAATTTCTTTCTTGAAGTAACGCATATACGGATCAATAAAAGCAATTCCTTCACCACTGAAAACACTTGGAAGATCTACAACCATTAGCATCCGTACAAATACATACACATCACAGTATAGCACGGTAGTGCTTACACTGTTGCAAGGGCGACCAGCTATTCCTATAAAGAATGACAAAATTGGGAGTATCAGAAATCCGAAACCCCTGTACCAATTGTCACAAAATTTGGCATGGGTGATTAAGTCGGCGATATGACCCAGCAAGCCAAAATTCAACGCGATCGCCCCAGTGGGGGCGTCACGGCAAATGGGTGAAATATCACTCTCGCGTGGCCCAAATTTTTACACGCATCCCGAGACTAAACCACAGAAGCGATTTCGACGATGTTTGATTTGTAGGACGTCAATCCCAGGGTGCTGCATTTATAGTGAGAAAAAACTGCGAAACGTTTCCGTTTTCCTCCATTTTTACCCCCCAAACACCCCAAAAAGGTGTGAATAGGCAAGTTCAAGCATATAGCGCAAAATATTGAAAAGCGCATATCTTCAAAACTACAAAGCCGATTTTAACCAAACCTTGCACAGCGATAAAGACCACCAACTACGCTTCGTGGGTGGTCCAAACACGCGTAAAACAAATCCAAGATGGCAACGGCCGCTATCTTAAATAATCGAAAAATCACCATATCTATGCAACGGTTGGACCGCTCGGCACGAAAATTGACACGGTGACGCATATTGGCCCTCCCAACAGGTCGGCACTTAAAATCTCTGACTTTTTAAAATCCGAGATGGCAGATGGCCGCCATCTTGAAAAATCTATAAATGGCCATATCTCCGCAATGGATTGTCCGATTGGCACCAAATTTGTCATGAATACGCACACTGACTCTCCGAAGCGTAGCGGCAGTTAACAGTTTTGAACTTTTGAAAATCCAAGATGGCGAAAGGCCGCCATCTTGAAAAATTGAAAAATCGCCATATGTCTGCAAAGTTTTCACCAATCAGCACAAAATTTGGCCAGGTGACGTATACTGACCTTACGCACTGGACCGGCCGTTAAAATTTCATTTCCAACTTTTAAAAACCAAGATGGCGGACGGCCGCCATCTTGCAAAATCGAAAAACGGCCATATTTCGGCAACAGTTTGACCGATCGTCACCAAATTTGATACGCTGGCGCATATTGAACATACAAACCGTATATCAGCAATTAAAAATGTGCATTTTTAAAAATCCAGCCGCTAAGTAAAAACTGCTTAAATTGTTAAACGCCATTTTTATGCAAACATTCAAGCTGTTGCAACACAATTTGGCTGGATGACGCGTAGGCCCACTCTGAACACAATCAACGCTTGAAAATGTGAATCGTTCAAACATAGGATAACACACAACCGTTATTTTAAAAACTAAAAGTCATCATATCTCCGCAATGCCCACCGACCCTTTCAAAATTTAAAAATCCAAAATGCAAGTATAGACATTTGACATTATATCTTAGTAATAAAACAGAAAATATAAATGGTAACAAGGGGCTCAGTTATCGCAGAAAGACCAGCGCGACGCTCTGTCTCAGTTGAAATATTGGCCTACTGTTGTACGAATAACGCAAAAAGATCGCATGTCAGTCTGAGCAGCACTTTCAGCAACTGTCACGTTTTATTCCGCATCGGCTTAGTTTGGTACACGCATCGTTGCACTAGGCACAAATATCGCACATCGACCATGCATTGCCGCGCGTGTCATCGACAGACTGCCATACAACCACTCTTGTTGATGTTAACTGGACAGTAACTGCGATCAACCAACGTCGACTACCACCAATGTGGTTGACGACACCGCGTATTACTCCGTCAGCGCACCGTTGTGGACGCGAACCACCGTGGCGGATGGACACAGAGGTTTCAAACAGCAAAAGTGACCTTCAAGGTCACTAAAGGTCACCGGTAAAAAGCCGCAATGGTGCCATTCGATAGGCCACAATCGATTTTCTATTAGTCTTCAGTTGAAACTATGTGTCTATCTTGCACCATTTCTGAGATATTACCACTTATTTCCCAAAATTTAAAGAAGTCACGTGACCCTGAACACATCCCTCTCGTGGTGTAATCTATCATGCGCGCACCAGTACTCCTCTGTGTCAGTGAGCACACGAAATTTGAAGTGCCTAGCTTCACAAATTCTAAAGATATCATTGGGGCCAAAATTAAAAAAACGGGTCACTTGACTCTGACCACGCCCATTAGGGGGTAGTTTGTCATGCCAAGACCCCAACACGTGATATATTCTACTTGCGTACAGAAGTTGGCGACTCTCGGTTTAGCCGTTCCGGAGATATGATTACGGGCATATAAATTAAAAATGGGCCACGAGACGTGGACCACACCACTTTAAAGGGTGAATTGTCATCTTTGTGCTTGGACTTGATATCGCCTACCTGTGTACAAAATGCGATCACTCTACCTTCAGCCATTCCGTAGACATGATTGGTGCCCACCAAAATTTAAATGGTTCACATGACCTGATCACGCCCTTTCAGACATGATTTGTCATCCGTGGGTTAGGACTTTGCTACTATCAATCTGCCTACCAAATTTGAAGTTTCTATCTCTGCCCACTACAAAGATATGAAAATGGGTATAAAATGGGGAAATTTTGGTGGTTTCCCCGTTTGGGGTATTTATGGGTCACCAAAGGTCACTGAAAACTGCCATTCGATAGAACGCATACGAGTTGCTATTAGCCTTCCATTGTAAGTATGGCCCTATCTTGCACCGTTTTTGAGATATCGCGAGATATTGGTTGAAAATCGCCGCTTCTAACTACCCCACCTCTATTTGTCACCTCACTGGGGCGTACCCCATTGGAATTTCGCCGACGTTTTTGGCAGCAGAAAACTAGAGTCCCTGGGCTATCGTACAGCGTTCTTTGCGTCATCCTAGGTTTAGCCGCCTTAGTAGAACACCCGACTTGTGACAGACAGACGGACGGACAGACGATGCTGACAAGTACCGCGCTAGCACAGCGTCGAGCGGATAAAAACGAAGCGAAGTCATGTCAAAAATCATAAGTCACTACAAATCTCACTGTAGCACAGAATAAGTGGCCATTGTAGCAGTATCACTCAGTACCCAAGAGTCATCCACTTCCACATGACTTCACTTGTAAGGACGTGCTTAACGTTCTACGTGGAGTCCTACCAAAGTGACACTGATATTTGCCGTTTTAAAGCTATGACTCTGTCGCCCTTACAGTCGGCTGTTAACTGGCCAGTTTTTCACTTTTACCACGCATTCTCACACTAAGCCAATGCTATGACGAAACCGTGTAGGCCTAGTTGTCCCGAATGTTCGAAATATTTTGAATGTTCAATGAAAAAACGCGTTTTCACGTTTTTAATCTCTTACGTTGTTTCGTTTTCCGATTTTCAAAACTTTTCATTTCTGCAACGAAGAGAAGTCTATTATTATCCACACATGCCGATAGGCAAGGTGTGGATATATCGGTTACTGCTTGTTTGCGTGTTTGTTTGTGTGTGTGCATGGGTGTGTGTGTTTGTACAGTTACGGATTTCTCTGCCAAGGATAAAGCTAACGGCGTCAAATTTCGCACGGCGGTTCATCGGCGTCCAAGACCGTATTATAATCTCACATTTTGGGGAACTTTGCTCCCCAGAAGCCCAAAATTGGACGAATCCGCGTGGCCCGCGCGCTGGCCAATTCGTCCGATAAAGATGCGACGTTCGTGGAATATCGCGCGGCGTGTGGTCGGCGTGTGGACGTAGGATCGGCATGTGTGGACATACGGCCGTCTCCGAAGCCGGACGTACTTGTTATATATTTTTTTCGTGTGTACAAGCTGACAAGGCGACAACAACATCCAGTAATATAGCAAACTATAGACATACATATTTTACTTGCGTAGAATGTGACTGGTACTACATTTAACGGTTTCTTATAAATAGAAAAATCACGAAATTAAATACAGCCAAAAAACAGAACTCTACACAATGTATTATAATTGACTTTTTCAACAGTTTAAAAGTTTTTTAACGTTTTTAACGTTTTTATTTCTAAGGAAAACGCGCTTCTTAACATTTTTATTGCGTCAGTGAACGTTTGGAACAACCATGGACGAAACGTGACAACTGCGTTACACGTGAATTCTGATCGGCGGTAAATGTCCAAACTACAACGTTACTAAATGCCTTTAAACACACAATATGCAATGCCTTCCGCTGCCGTATATATCTAGCACACAGGTCAATCAGTATAAAAAGCAGGTTTCCGCGCACATGGGAGCCAGTTTTGGGTCCAGCATCTGCAACTGTTGAACTTTGACCTTTCAGTTATCATCGCTGGGCTTAAGGCACCATTGGCCGGAAGAATAGATGGGTTAGTAGCGGGTTTAGGGGTCGCTGAGTAGAAAGAGGAGAAAGAACAAAGGGAACAAGTGAAGGATTAGGAAAACAAGGGATGGGGAAGACGAGAGAAGGCAGTAAGGAAAGAGGGAAAGGCAGGAATGGATGGGGAGATAAAGAAGATGATGGGATGAAGAGGAAAGAATGGTACGGAAGAAGAACGCTAATCTGTCGGTACATAGTACATACATATGGACAGCGACATGTTAACCTTGTAACTTTTTTGACTTTAGCCTTTGAGCTATCTAACTCGAAAACGATCGACGAGTTTTATGTAACAGAGGCCAATTTTGTTGTCAGTTTTTCGTCTTCAATGTCAATGGTTCTCGAGTTAGGGCCAGGCACGATAGGCAGACTGACGAGAACAAGACGGCGTGTAATCTATATCGAGCGCCGTAGTCCTAGACAGAGTGTTCATACTTCATAGTTACAAAAGAATAAAAGCTAAATTTTAGTGTGTTTATTAAGTAAACTGTCTATCGCTAGGCCTGTTGCGTCACACAGCAGCCTACGTCTCAATAAACAAGATTTTAGTGGTAAAGACTAGTGTCATTAGTGCCCAAACCTGTCATGTGAAAGACGGATTTGAATCCTAATCCAAATCGTCCAACCTTCATCGGATCATCTTCTTTAATGCTCTCGTGTAGCATTCGAATTCCTTTCCAGTCGTCGTTTGAGAAAACGGCGTCATTGTACACGTAAAGTGCTGGTCCCTACAGCATGTATTTTAGAACATTTCACTCAAAAAATACAAATTGTGGCATCAACCACAGAGTGTCTCAAAAATACACGTGACTTTTTTTATCATAACAATGGCAAAATATAGATCGATTTACAAAATTCTTTCACTGACAGATTCCCGAGGAAATTTTGTACACAAACATTATCAAGATTCTTCGCACGACCTTGACTATGTTTCTACACTACCTTGAGAAACATGAAAATTGCAATTGCTGCCGATTTCGTAATAACAGCGGATTGCGTGTGAGACCTCCTTCATCTTGCAAGATATCAGGCTGCCTTAACAGCTCAGATCTGAACTCTATGACTATAAGTATGGAACAACAATGCAGCAGTGCTCAGAAGAGGATCCATAATGTTAGCAAACTGAAGCAGCGGATGATTGACGTGTAACATGGGCTGTAGCAGACAGTAATTGATGATGCTCGTACCAGTGAATGGCGAAAACATCCGCGAGCTTCAACTAAGGCGTATTAAAATGACATAAATTACACAATTTACTGACTTAACGTGGAAAAAACAGCGTGTAGTGGCATAAACATGTATTAATGCTCACAAAATACCTGATACGCTGCGAGACGTGGGTCATACAGCAATTCCGCGTTCCTTCCATATGTTGTATGATCAATAAGAAATACAACCTTCGTAGCTTTTGCGTCCTCAGCGTTCTGAATTACTTCCTGAAATAATAAATTACATACAGTGTACAAGCAATATATATTGGCTTCGTTCTAGGGATCATAACCTTCAGTTACCATCTGCCAGTTTGCAACTTCTGTTTTATACGCAATTCTTTTATTATATGCAGTCTTTATCAATGTAAACATATTTTACTGTCTTTTTCTGTACGTTTTCATGATTGTCAGCTCGTATTTTTTCGTATACGTGAACTATTGTTTATTTCACGTTTTGTATAACTGCCTTAATCACTGCTCTAAACTCTGTGGTATGTACGTCTGTTACGTGCTTTTTAATAAATACTCAAATACTCAAATGAAGAATGACACGTATGTGCCATTCTTCATTTGAGTAATTGAATGCGTACAGAAAATCAGAATCAACCTAACCCAACCCATTGGTAAAACCCAACCATGTCCGGCTCTGCTATTGGGTGGGTTTTATGCTGTATGTGTCAATCATATACAACAAAAATGTGCAGGAAACTGACTTTGAGTATCTGGCCATCATCAGGATATTGGTCGAGTATACTCTTTAGTTGTCGGATGAGTGTTGGAAGAATGAGACCTTCGTTGAAGTCCTCTACAACAGAACACACAAGCAACGTCTTCATTCAGTACAGCAGGGGGAGGGTAGCACTATATACTCTGGAGGACGTTGCTACTTATCTATCCAGATCCCAGACTCAGAGCTGTAGTCCTCGAGACAGCTGCCTTGCCTCAAGGCAGCCTCGGGGCACCTGTTTGCCTGTCTTGGTCTCGGCTCTGCCTCGGCAGACCTCAACCTCGGTCTTGCCTGGGTCTCGAACCAAGTGCCTCGGCCTCAACTTAGCCTCGTTACTTTTGGTTCGGCCTCGGCTCCGTCTCAAAGTTTCCGCATCGGTCTTGCTAGAAGCAAACGAGTTAGTTTTAGTTAGGCCTAGGCCTACATTTCAGTAATATGTAGTGCATTTAGTGCATTTGGCAAATGAGCTGTTTTAATTATTGTAATTTGTAAGTGATAGGCATTATTATTACTGGCCCGTCTAATGGGACAGTACTGTTTTGCT
>Ga0209780_1000319_pt1 | contig 24467 bp, 14 predicted proteins | sample WorMetexBAHAMAS2_FD_187384 | JGI IMG/M metagenome (GOLD analysis project Ga0209780, IMG submission 187384) | Marine gutless worms symbiont microbial communities from Max Planck institute for Marine Microbiology, Germany - Inanidrilus exumae... | ecosystem: Host-associated > Annelida > Digestive...
GCATTTAACCCAGAGTTCCAAAATGGGGACAATGACTATGGGATTCATTCGATGCCAGGCTGGCTAACCGACCATTTTTAGTTTTTGACTTTCGGGCACTCTGGCGCTCAACCCTGAATCCAATGGAGTCTCCTTGGAAAATTTCACATGTTTTTCCCATGGAATTCCATGGAGAATTAAACCAGGAGACCGCTATTCTGCAGATTCACCGTCTACTGCAGGTCTTCGCTCAGTCTCAAACTGCGAATTGCGCCACTGACGTCTAACATATGTTTTTATGTCATATTTTGATGTTTCCATTAAAGTATAAAAATGTTTTAATGTTTTTTTTCAAATTCCAAAATCCATGCCTTTTAACAATTACGGTTCAGCAGAGGTCGACGGCTGCGGTGGAGCGGCCCCGGCTGCAGTCTCCGCACCTATATAGCGTATGTCCTATCCAGACAGGCCCGGCTAGCTCTGCCGTGGCCCGGACGGACATGTCTCTGTCGTTGTGGCACACAATAGACACACGCAGCGTTTTGCCGATGCGCCGCCAGTCGCCGTCGTCGCTGCCGCCGCAACCAATACGAGCTGCTGCTGCCTCTGCACGTACAGGAAGTGGAGCTATATAAAGCGAAAGAAAGCCACGGGATTCAACGCTAGAAGCAGTGTCTCCGTCGCCGAGGGTCGCCAGTCTCCGCAACCGTCTGCCGTCGCATTCATACTTCTCTCTCAAACTCAACGGCGACAACGGTTGGTTGCAACGAGCTTGTTTTGAGACATTTTGTATTCCAGTACAGTCAGCATTGCAGGTTTCGTTCGAACAGCTGGAACTGTAGTGAGTTTACTGGATGGGTGATACACTTACGTAACGCAGTGTCCTGTAATGTCAATGCTGCACACTGCACTGTTTGTCGGATATCAAGTCACCTTTCCTTATTAGGCCTACACGTGAGCTTACCAGTTGATGGAATGGCATAAAATAGAGCTGGATTTCAAACTGCAAATAAGTAACGGTGAACCAGCCGATTACTTTATAATTTCAGGAATAGCACCTGGATCCAGAATAAGAAACAGGCCAAGACAGCATGGATTGATAATATTAAGGACTGGACTGGACACGACTGACACTAGAGCAGTAAGTAAGCAAATTTATAGAGCGCGGTTATCGTCGATAACCTCTAACGCGCTGAATGCACTAGTACCGAACGAACAAGTACGTACGTTTTAAGCAAACCTCTGAAACAGTCTGCACTGATGGTCGGGTCCTAGATGAAATACGGGAGAGAGTTCCAGACTGTGTGGCCGGCAACTGAAAAGGCCCGACGGCAGTAAGTGTTGAGCCGATAGCGAAGTACTGCAAGCAGTTGACGGTTGGCGGAACGCATGTGTTGCCGAGTAAGTAAGTAAGTAAGTAAGTAAACATAAATTTTTAAAGTGGCCTAAATAACAATGTTACTACAAGGACCACTGTAACGATGCCTGATAAGCAGTCAGAGAATCAGATACTAGAGTGTCGGCACCGGCGGCCGGAACGCAGTGATCTGACAGGTACGGCGGTTCACAGCCGTTCAGACACCGGTGAACTGTCACTGCCAGCTTGAAAAACATCCGGTCGGGGACGTCGAGCCAGTGAAGTTCGTCATGCAGTATCTGACCCAGGCCGCGGTCAAACTTCCAAGTGCCGGTGACGACACGCGCAGCAGCGTGCAACACACGCTGTAACTTGTCCGTTACTGTCCTTGGTGCACCAGCAAGAACAGTGTTGCAGTAATCAATCCGTGAATTCACAACGGCGTAGACGAGTGTAGGCAACGAGTCAGAGTCCAACGACCGCCGGAGACGTCGGAGATGACGCAGTCGGTAGTAGCAGCCCGCGCAGGCACTGCGTTCAACAGCTGACAGAGAAGTGTTAATGATGCCGCCAGAGCCAGCCCTTGGAGCGAGGGCGGCTAGAGAGAGAAAGACCCCACTTCCGGAGTCGCCTTTTTTCCCTCGGCGGACACTGATACCCAACTAATGAAAGTAGCTGTCCGCTGTGATGACTCTTGCGCCAAAACCAAACTGGAGCCGTTTTGCCGTTGAGCCGTGGCTCAACGGCAAAACGGTTCCAGTTTTGCACTTTCACAGAACAGGCAATGGGTCACAGGCAGTGACCCATGACCAACGGACCCACACAAAAACTGACTCATGACCAATTATGCATGCCCATGACCCATCGGTCTAACCACATAGCCTAACCACGGGTCCATGGAGTTTTCATGTGTTTTCGCCCAAGTGGAATTGCCATGGAAAACTTTTTCCATGGTAATTCTACGTGGGCAAAAGCACATGAAAACTACATTGAGATCTGTCGTATTCCATGGTAATTCCATGGAGTATTTTACATGGAATTCCATAGAGGCTCCATGGAGCTTTCATGGTTTTGCCTACGTGGAATTCCGTGGAAAATATTCCATGGAATTTCCATAGAAGATTTTCCATGAAACGTTTTTTTCCATGGAGTTCCGTGGAGTACAGTTATAAATCTGGGACCTCGATTCTGCAGGATCGTCCGCTGGGCTTTTCCACGCATTTCTAGTTTGCAATGACATGTCATTGTGGTGCGACGGCGCGAACCTGCGGCCACCCACGCGGCTCGACCGGATGAACGCACCGACCGACGGACGTGCTTCGTTGTCGTAATTACTTCTCGGCTAATTTCATTTCGTTTTCGGTTTTCGTGTTCGAGCGCGGTCGACAGTCTGTGATTGCGATGTATAGGCCAGATGTTACGGTGAAATGTCGACGAACGGCGCGTCTTAATTTAGTCCAGCTGCAGAGCAATCAGTTATGCAACCGGTTCTCGAATATGCGTCCCCGTGTTGGCACTTGAATTTAACCAAAGAACAGACGAAACAACACATGCAAAAACACTAGAGACGGAGTCGAATAAAACTCCTCTACAAGTACCAAAGTACACCAGAAGTACTATAAGTACGTACTTAAGTACTCATGTTCTTAAGTATTCGTCATTTGGTGCACTCAAACATAGGCGTAATTTCAGGGGAGACGGGGGTCCGGACCCCCACTTTTTGGAGTGGGGGACAGACCCTCCACTTTCTAAATACACCTCGAGCTTGGTCCCCCACTTTTCAGACCAAAGTTATGCCATTGCACTCAAACATAATACAAATGGCACAATCGTAGTTATTAGCGAATTTCAGTGACAATATGTGCGCTTGTGTACACGAAACGCACGTGTTCGTGTTCATAAGTGCAGCTCAAACTTTGCAGACATTCTTGTTTTATTTAGTCAATCTGTGTTTCCAATCAGTACAGATTGCGTAGTGATATCTCAGGAAGAAAACTGTATGTGGCCGAATGACTTGTCCCTTGTAGCTCGCACTATAGCAGGAGCATTGTCTCCGTCACTTCTATGTACTTCTAGCTGTACCTGAATCTGTATTCCATCATTTTCCACTAGATTTCTTATCCAGGCGTTCTTCAGTCACTCTCTTCTTCCACGGCCTTGTGGGTTCACTATACAGTGCTTGTTTGGCAATATAGTTATTGCTTCTTTTTAGCTGGAGTCCAAAACTCCAGACTAATTCCAAGTTTATGGTCGCCCACCCTTGCTGCAGCGAAAGCTGAAGACCGGCATATTTTATGCATGTCTCTTTATTTCTTTTTATCCGCATTACTTTCTCTGTTATCTTTTAACCGACATACTCAAAAGTTTTCCACGTCATCTAAAGACTTTATTTTCAGTCGACCCATCCCATTTCGGCTGCCCATCTTGCCTAGAATATCTTCGTCCACGCACCCTGATTCTTCTAATGACCTTGGCGCTATATAAGCCATTTACTTACTTACTTACTAGCCTATGACGGCTTCCTCATAGTGAGACGAAACCCCCAAATTTCACCAATTTTAGCACCGAACAGCAATATATTAAGCGCCATCATAGTACAACGCTGAGAGATAGAAAATATAAAAGAATACTGCCATCCACGGACTATTCCTGTATATCGTCACCTAATTTTGTGTGGTCGAACGAACGATGAAGATGGACGCGCTAGTTTGAGTTGGGTAAATGATTCGACTAATTATAGCGTGCGGGTCCACGTCAACGCCACAGGTTAGCTGTTAAGGACGGATGTTGCACCATGTATTCTAGGCCTTCTGTAGAGCCGTGATGTAGCTGTCTAGCATATGATTGGTTGTGTGGTTCTTGGAGAGATGTTGTGGTTCCCACGCTGGTTTGTGAAGAGATGTTCTGGTTGCATAGGGAGATGTTCGGGACCACTCTGTGCTTCCATGGGCAGATGTTTAGGATCCACCTTGATTCGATATGAGCTGTTAGCTGGAATGCACGTAGGCAGGAGTACATGTAGGATGTCGGAGCAGTTAGCGACATTAGCAGCCGGTGTCGTAAGTCCGACAAGAAGCTCAGCTACCACAGAGGGACGGCGCGACGCGCTATGTTAGTAAATTCGTGCTAAGTTTCACGAGGTATGGGGTTAGAAAGGGGGTTTAGCAGGATTCAAACAGCAAAAGTGACCTTCAAGGTCATTCAAGGTCATTGACAATAGTGTCATTCTATAGGCCACATACGATTTCCTATTAGTCTTCCATTGCAACTATGTCTTGCACCGTTAGCGAGATATTATCACTTATTTCCCAAAACTAAAAGTGGTCACGTGACTATGAACACATCCCTTTCGGGGGTAATATATCGTGCGTGCACTAGTACTCCTGTGTATCAATCAGCACACGAAATTTCAGGTGCATAGCTTCACCAATTCCAAAGACATGATTGGGGTAAAATTTTGAAAAAACGGGTCATGTGACCCCGACCACGACCTGCTCTCGTGGCCGAGTGGTTAACGCACTCGGCCGCCATGTCCAGTCGAGCGTGACGCGCTCAGTGGCCGGGGTTCGACTCGGCCCGGGCGCGTCCGCCTACCAAAGAATTATTTCTAACGATTCCTATGCACATGATGAACAGGGAGATAATCCCGAACAGGTAAGAGGGCTCGACGGTGTCCTCTATAAACTGTGACCGTTGCTGATGCCTTGATTAGCAGCGTCAAGAAATCAGTCGCGCCGACGTGAGAGCCGAAGCAGATAGATGTGGCTAAGCCCACTGGCTAGGCACTGAAGAAGTGTCAGTCAGGTGGCCAGGCGCTGAAGAAGTGCCGGTCAGGGCTGGCACTGAATAAGTGCCAGTCCGGGCTTAGCCAGACAGTAGGCCACGCCTAGAGGGGCGCACTTAGAAATACCTGACAAGCTGCTTACACCTACTTAACCCTTCCTCAACCCTACACAACTCGCACATACACCGCACACACCTACCAATTCCCTTCCTCTCCCTGGGCTTGCGCATTGGACCGACATAAAAGGTCTCAGCGCTGGGGTCCAGAGTAGGCTGGACCCCTGCCCGCAATAACGAACGAACGAACGACCCCGACCACGCCCAATATGGGGTAGCCTGTCATCGCAAGGCTACCACTTGATATATTCCACCTGCATACAAAATTTGATGACTCTCGTTTTATCCGTTTCGGAGACATGATTGCAGGCATCGAAATTGAAAATGGGCCATGTGACCCCGACCACGCCCATTTTAAGGGGGATTTGTCATCCATTTGCTGGGACTTGTCATCGTCTACCTATGTACAAAATTTGACCACTCTATAGCTTCAGCCGATCAATAGATATGGCTGGTGCCCATCAAAATTTAAATGGTTGTCACGTGACTTGACCACGTCCCATCGGCGGGCTAGCACTTGCTATGATTAACCTAACTACCAAATTTGAAATCTCTAACTCCACCCATTACGAAGATACGAAAGGCAATACAAATTACAAATGATCGAAAATGAGGTGATTTGGGGCGGTTAGGGGTCACTCAAGGTCACTGCATGAAAATAGCACCATTTGATAGAGCACATACGAGTTCATGTTAGTGTTCTGTAGTTACTACGACCTTGTCTTGCACCGTTTTTGAGATATAGCGAGATATTGGTCGAAAATCGCCGATAGTAACCTACACCACCACTATTTAGCGCCCCCGTTTGGAGTTACCGCGTCGGAATTTCGCCGAGATCCTTGGCGTCTGAAAACTAGAGTATCTGGGCTATCGTGTGGCGCTGTCTGCTTAGCCGTTTTGGTACAGTGTCGGCTTGTGACAAACCGATGGACAGACGGACACAGCATATACCGCGCTGGCATAGCGTCGCGCGGTAAAAACTGGTTGCGAATGGTCACCGTTGTGAAATGCAAATCGTCATAGTTGCCGCGGTCGAAACTGAACAAAGGCGACCATTGACCATCTAGTTGGGAATTGGCACGTTAATCGCCGGCATTCTAGTTTCTTCTTAGCTGGTCCAGCAGCGGCGTCCGGTCGCATACATGCTGCGTCGAATGCGCTGCTGGCTTGCAGGTCTTTTTACTGTAATTAGCAAGCTTGACCTACGACGAGCGAGAGTCAGGCTCGCGGTGGCCGTTGTCGCGTTATTATGCAGCCGATAGCGCGAGGCGTCTGATCGGTCGCCTGCACTGCCGTCGAGTCCGCTTCGCTACCACATCTCGGCGATCGTCGCCTGTTGAAATATGCATTACCCGCTATTCAATGAGTCGCGCAGCAACGTGCAGCGCCTGCAGCAGCAGCAGCAGCTAAATGTTTGGCCGAACACCGTTAGTTGTCCACTTGTTACGAATGCTGCTGAAACGATCGTCATTTCTACCACGCCTAACGCGATAATGTCATTGTCTTTCTGCTATATATAACGATACTATACGATACGATAAGCAGATTTACGTGCGGTCAAAAGCTGACAAGATGGCCAGCTTAATCTAGCGCACGGCCAAGAAACGAAAAATAATGGAAAAAAAATAAAAATCAAAAACCGAGTAGCTCAGAAGAAGAAACTGCTTTCTAGTTTTGTCTGTCCGTCTGTCACTCGCTGGTTTTGTGTTGAAATGACTGACTACAAAGGAAACCGATTTTCCTATTAGTCTTCCGTTGTCAATTCCTCTCCATCTTGTACGGTGCCGTTTCCAAGATACGATACGATACCAGATGGTATATTTTCGCGCTATCGAAAGCTGACGGACGGCCAGCTTATTCTAGCACACGGCACCAAAACGAAAAATTGAAGAAAAGGAACTGAAAACAAAAACCTAGTAGCTGAGAAGAAACGGTCCGGGCAATAGTCCATAAAGGCAGTCCGTGAGGAAGAAGTGTAACAGGTAGGATTTGCGAAACAGGTAATTTTTAAGGCGGGAGTGATCTTCAAAATAAGCTGTAAGTCCCTGTCTTGCACAGTTTCGGAGATATAGTATAGAGAGGTAGTAGTCGGAAATTGCCGATTTTAACCTACCACACCTGTATTTGGCGCCCCCGTTGATGGTGACCCCAGTGGAATTTCGCCAAAATTTATGGCTTCAGAAAGCTAGAGTCCATGAGCTATCGTACGGCGTTGTTTGCGTGACGTTTAGCGGTTTTGATAGAACAGCTACTTGTGACCGACACGCACCGACAGAAGGACGGGACATGTATGACGACAGCATAAACCGCACTGCGGTAGAAATTATGACGACAGCCGTTCACAAAAAAACGAATTTTAGCATGATATTAGGCCGTTATGTGCTAAACTTTTAAAGATTCTTTACACTCATCTTTCTACCTTTCTTTATTCCGTCGGTAAGTTTGCTGCCTACTTATGGTTAACTTTAAAAGTCTGTACAGTGCTGAGTCATACTCAGGGGACGCGGTGCTATTTGGCATTTTATATGATTGTGCATCGGTCATCGCAAAGCGGTCAATATGTCAGCGGCGTCTGAAGCTGCATATACATCGCCGAAGTCGGTGATGTTCGCGGGAGACGTTGTGGTTGCGCTGAATACAAGCGCCGACAGCGGCTTTGCTCCGAGCTTCATTCGTCATCCGATGGGTATTAATTGCGACGGCTGCTGCTGCTGCTGGCGTGCAATATCGTCGTCATCTATGACGGAGTAGTAGTGTCCGGCTGCGGTCATACGAGTAATAATCGTCGCTGCAAATGAATATTGCCGGAGCTGATTGGACCGCGGTCTCTCGGATTGACGACCAACAGGAAGGAGAGGCGACTGAATGGACGACGCAAACAGGAAACTCGAAGAGCAGAGTGTGCGAGCCGGAAGCAATCAGCGAACATTTCCGTACCATGTGGAACGCATTAAATGTCCAGTTATTCATTATTACTATCCACGTCACCGATGGCGTCAGATTTTGTTTTCGTCTGGAGTGTCGAGTCTGCGTTATTGCTTTCAGCGCAACGGGTAGAGCGTTGGACTTGCGATCAGCAGGTCGTGGGTTCAAATCTCACTCGGGGCAAAGCTGCGTAACAACCTCGGGCAAGTTGTTCTCACCTATGTGACTCTGTCACCAAGCAGTGTAACTTGGTACCTGCCAAGGGGTGGTAATGCTCTGCGGCTGGGAAGGTAACCACAGGCCTGGCGGAAAATGATGGCAGCCAACCGCCGGGTTGATGACTTATAGTCACCTGCGGGCTGACTGCCTGTACACCGGGATCAGCTCCGAGCCCAACGCTTGGTAACAAGTATGGGAAGCCTTGACGTTAAACTTTTCAGCTCGGTTTTTACAAGAAAATAAATTACTACACTGTGCTTCAATTGAAGTGACGCCAAAATTTAAATACAACATAATAACATTTTAACCACACTAATTACTCTTTGTCTTATGTAATTTTTTTAAAGTTTCAACACAATATAAAGCACAGTTTCTGTGATATCCACGATATCTACAAAATCCAAAAACTAGCAGTCCGAGAGTCAAGTCGTCAGTATAGGAAACATATAATCGCTTAGTTTGTATTAGCATTCCATCGAGCGATGAATGAGTCCTTTAATGACTGTTTGCCCTGTATAACACTGATCTTGCCGTAAAATTTTTATTAAAATTCTGTTCTCCTTTGTTCAAACCATCACGTTAACGACAATGTAAAGGTTACGTCATGTTTGCGCTACTCTTTCGGTACAGAATCAACGCTCATGTTTTGGAAATTGAAGATTTCAAGATCTGCTATTTAAAGTTTAATTAATTTAAGTAATTACTATCTTTAAAATGATATGTGTTTCATTTTGGTTATGTTGCATTTAAATAGATTTGAATTTTGGCGTCACTTCAATTGCAACACAATGTACAATGTAGATACAACATTTTGTCGTCAGAATCAAGAATATTGGTGCTAATAATCAGTATGAATGTCGAATGCGTGCATATCACGTCTTTCTGTTTGTGTTCATCACAGGATCTGCTCGTCGCTTACGTGCGCAACACATTAAGAAATGGTGTCACTGCTTGGCGGTAGCCTGTTCGGCAACCCACTGGCTGGTAAGCGGACAGTAACATATTCATCTTTATTCACCTTGAAACGGTAGAAAAAATATAAAGAAATAAATAAAGCAAAATACATGAAAAAAACAACTATATGTAATTGTGCGGACCGTTTCCATAAAACTTTTCAGGGTTAATAGGGTCATACGTACACGTGAACAGATAAAAAAATATCCGGAAAATTTCGACCCTTATGTGTAAAAAATTGGGAACACAGTGCAAAATTGCCGATTTCAACAAAGTATGCGGTCGAGAAACGGCACGGGGCCACCGCACTGGCGGCACGGGCAACGCGCGCTGGCCTGTGGTGCGATTTTGATAAACGGCACCGGGCCACGCGTCGCTGAGGTGTTCACTCGGACTTCCTTCAAGCAACGCAAGTGTGATTGCGAACAAATGTAGTCAAGTGCTAGTCAAATATGCCCGTGTTTGTGTTTAGTGGATTTACTTATGCTGTGGACAGTGGACTGAATAGACGCGTCAACGTCACTGCCAGGGAGATGGACGTCGGTTTTACTTACTTAATTATTCAGTCCTTCGATGACTGACGTGACGTCACTGTCATCCGTGTCTCATCATGGTGCCAGTCGTCACCCGGACCGCAGAAATTAAACGAATATTCGAGTCACACGTAATAAAAGCCATCAGCTTCGTTTTCCTGCCGCGCCTGTTGCGGCGTCTGATAAACGACTACACTTTATGGGCCTACATCGTTCTATGAGTGACGTCTCTTTATCCGTTCTGTATTCATGAATGCGTGTCTACGGTCCGCTGTGTGCCGGACAGAGAGACGCCGTACGGGCGCAGCACGCCAGTTATTCCATCTCGACGGCGCAAGAATTTCCTACGTGATGTGTATTAGTGTATATGACGCCCATTTGCATTCGGCTGGTACCGCTTCTGTGGCAACGTTGCGACTCCTCGTCTCCCCTCCCCCCACTATGTGGGGTACCTGTCAGCTGGGACTGGCAGAACAACGTATCACGTGTCCCGTTTTTACGTACTTCTTAACATTTTCAATATTACAAGATTGTAATACGAATTGTCATTTGCAGGTGGTACACTGTCCCTTGTTATATTTGGCACAGCAAGGAGACGACTGAGCCGGGCGGGGAGCAGGCTTCTCTGTGTTGTTAGGTCGCATCGCAGCAATAATTAGATGCGGGCTATTGCTATACAGACGGAGTAGCGTAGTCAGTGTGTCTGTTTGTTGGTCACGTTCGTAAGTCCTGTAAAAACGGCTGAACTGATCGAGATGCGGTTTGGGGGCTTATATACTCGCGTGGGCCTAAGGAAGATACACCACAGGAAGGGACATTTCAAAGCATTAGGAGTCTCTATTGCAGTGTACACAGGAAAAGGGATCATACGATCCTTAATAACGGCACGACATGCGATGCGGCCTTTCGTGACGCTGTGTACTTGTTCGAAATGTTAATCGTACCCACAATCGGCAAATGCGATGTACCTAAATTCCGAAATGGTCGCATGTAAGCAGCACCATTGAGCAAACTTTCGCGGGGAGTTGTACTCTCTCAGAGTACTTTCCATCTAGTTATCCCCGCGAAAGCGAGGGGATATGTTTTCACCGGCGTTGGTTTGTGTGTCAGTGTGTCTGTGCATCTGTGTGTGACCACGATAACTAAAAAAATGTGGACGGATTTGCACCAAATTTTATGCGGTGGTTCCTCGGGGGAAAGGGAAGACCAAGTTCGTGTTTCGTTGCGATCGGTAGAGGGATGTGGAAGTAATGGTCAAAAAACTCCGTAAACCGGTGATTGTGTACAAAAACCGGCGACTGTTTACAAAATAGCTCCGTCGGGAAATTCCTAACTAGCGGGCCGCAAAATAATAAGTATGGCAAGTGTTACCTTGTGTTGACGACAAAAACGCTTTCGCGGGGATTTGTACTCTCTCAGAGTACTTTCCATCTAGTTATACATGTAATAATTACCGACCACTTTAGATGTTTAGGTATAGCAGTCAGTTTGGTGGGTGTGTGTTTGTGTGTCTGTGTATCCGGACAATAGATTTCGACCTAAACGATCTTTGACCTAGATATTTGTCGTGGTGGTTCAGCCCGACACTATCAGATTCAAAGGTCAAGGTCGTGGATCGAAGTTCAGGTACTAGGGGAAAATGTTGCTAAATTTGTTGGTGCGACCTCGATACGACCTTTTCTAGTTTGTACTATTGCGAAATTATTAGCAATTATTGGCATTTGATACAGTAGATATGAGTCAGAACTCAGATGTTATAGCCGTTATCCTAATATAATAAGACGCATCGTCGTTTCGCCGTAATACCTCCACCGTATTAAACTGGAAGAAACCAGCACTCATAAGAGTGCAAAAGCCCACGCCGCGCTGTTTTTGTGTTTCGTGAACTTGACCTTTGACCTTTTGACCCAAAATAAATGGGTTTCCACGACTCGTGGTGGAACATTTCTGTGTGAATTTGGTGTTCTTAACTTCGTCGGCTTTTGAGATATCGTGTGCGAAAAAACAGACAGACAGACGCACAGACAAACGCCGCTGAAAAGCCTACCCCCGCGACTGCCGTGGGCGTGGTTAATGACGATGGCATTATTTTATGATTACAACTTTAACGGTGTCTTGCCGGCTGCCGGCTGCTGCTTGTCTGCGCAGGCGCCCTTGGCGACAAAGATGATAAAGAGGACAAGAAGAGTGAAACGGCTGAAGAAGAAGACCCGGAGATCGAGGAGGCGAGACGAGAGGCCGAGGAAAGACGCAACGAAAAGTATCGCAAGATGGAAGAAGAGCGCGAGGTCATGCGACAGAGCATACGCGACAAGGTCTCGACTGTTTGTACTGGCGTATTCAGAGCGACACGACGCAGGGGTCGCTTAAAAACGAGAGCTCAGCTGTCGCAGAGAAAAGGCGTCATGCCGAATGCGCTTTGGTATACAGCCGTCTTTGGTGGAAGTTTGGCCTAGAATTACACAGCCGCGTGCACAAATTTAAGTCGTGTGCTTCCGCTGCGACGCATTTTCAGCCTCTAGCTGCGACTATTTTGTGTTCTCTCGCATTCGCTGCATCTCTGAAAGCACTTGTAGGTTTTCCGTTTACGCTTCAACCGTCACGGTCGAGTGGATAGAATGATACTAGCAGCCTATTCGAAATATCGACGATCGCCAGATGATAGCGAAACCCGATTGCAGCGACTGCGAACATGCAGCAAAGTGAAACGAACTTCCAATCAAAGACGTACATCGGAGAATTCTGCAGCGTGGCGTATACATACATAGGGTGACGGTGACGTAATTTCGTCATTCCTCTATACCAGCTGTTCTGGCCGCCATGATGTGGGGCATAGAAATGTAAACACTTAAAGTCGTGTTAGTTTCATATCGCTTTCTGGCGCCGGTCTGCCTAAAAATCGAAATCCACGAAATCCACAAAATTTACAAAATCTACTAAATCCACTTCGATATTTAGCCGACGTCGCGTTTAAGTGGATTTCGTGGACTTTGTGGATTTCGATTTTTAGGCAGTGGGAAATCCACTGCCTAAAAATCGACAGTGGGTTTCGATATTTAGGCAGTTGGGTTTCGTAGATTTTGTGGATTTCGTGAATTTCGTGGATTTCGTGGATTTTGATTTTTATGCAGACCCTTTGGCGCAGGCACTAAGCTTTTCTTTAACTTACTGATTCAGTTTTATTTAAATAACGTGACAAATCTTTATCAGTTATTAATTGGTGAAGATTTGTCACGTAGTTTAATTGGCAATTAACTTTGTACTATATGACATCACTCCGAACAGTATGGAGAGCGTATCGTGACCATAGATTAATGTGACGTCACTTCACCCTATGTATACGCTGCATGCACGTGGTACAGATGCCGAACGGCGAAAATCTAATAGAAACAAAGATTTCGCGGACGTCGAGCGGTGTTTTCGTGGCGTTAATTGCATGCTAATGTTAATAATTGATGATGTCGCTGGGTTGCGCCGGCTGCGGTGTCGATGGCGATTGGTGATGGCATGATAGTGACGTATAGTACTGCTGGACACTCTGGCGATGGTCAGTCTGAACAAGACCGAACTGCCATTGTCTGTATACCGCATTGCACTCCATGCGCTGTTGTTGATGATGTTGTTATCACTGCTAGGCCGACTGATAATGATGATGATGACAATGACACGATGAATCTTACAAATGCATTCGTAGCCACCAAGATGATTCTGGTGTCCTTTTTCAAACTGCATAGATTACGAGACAAGTGGATAGGTGCCATTTTATCGTAAATTCGTAACATAGGCCTACTATTTCTAACTTTGCTGACTGTCTGCGGCTTTATGCGTGTAAGTTCAAAAATAATAAAACTCGATGATAATAATAATAATAATAACAAGTGGTCGAAGAATTTTGACAAAAGGCCGCATCGCATGTCATGTCATTATTGAGGATTGAATGATGCATACACCGCAGCAGAGACTCTCGATGCTTTTCACTGGGCCTGACAACCCCAAAAATTGCCACCTGCCGTTGGAGGATCTCGACCCCATCTAATACGTGGTTCCTTGTACCCACAAGAGTCAGACTCTCAAACGGCATCTCGATCGTTTAGCCTTTATTGCACAACACGCAGACAGGCACACAGACCACGCCATGTGCGACATCTGTAGCAATAGGCCGCATCTTATGCACTGCGTGCAGGCGATACGGCCTACTATTCATCTTTATTCACTACAAGGGTAGAAAGAACAACGACACAGTAAACAAACAGAGAAGGAAAACAACTTAACTAAACTTAATTAAAAGTACACTATACGTTGCAGCAGTTCAGTACCAAACAGACATTAAACACCGTTAAAACTGTCGTACAAGACGCAACTGTTAATAACACATTGTGAACAAGGGAATGCTTTTATGAAGTCATGGTCTACTTAATATCCATTTCTGTGATACGTCACGGTCTTCGACAGTGCAGTATGTGAACGGGAATGGGAAGGAATGGGAATAACGCCTTCGAGAATAATATGAGAATGTGAATAAGTCACGAAATTGGGAACGAGACTGGAAGGCAATGAGAATGTCAAAAGCCATTTCTGTCACCTCTTGCGTGAATATTTGTAGAATAAGTGTGCCTTGACGTGCACCTTTTATGGAAATTAATCTGGTTCACATTCTAACAATGACTCGAGAACCACATGCTAACAGTTGATTACTGGAGTAATTTATGGTCACAATACGACCTTAGTATAGCCTTTTTCTCTTTACAATCGTAGAATTCATAAAGAAGTTTTTACCGGCCGACGCAGTGTTAGCGCGGTATATGCTATGGCCTTATGTCTGCCTGTCTGTCTGTCTGTCTGTCACAAGCGGGTGTTCTTTTGAAATGGCCGAACGGATCGAAGCGGTTTTGGCGTCGAGGCTACACTGTCCTCATCCTATATTGTGTTTTAACAGAATTCGTGTATCGTAAAAACATTAGTGTACTTCTTTCTGCAAATTTGTCCCCCGAAATCTGAACTTTGCCGATTTTCCGCCTTTTTCGCCACGGCACGTCGATGTTCACAAGTGCTATCAACTTCGTATGACGTACGACCGTCGCCCGTCGCTATGCGTCCACCTTTGTATACAACATGATGGGCCTGACGCAGCGCGTCGCGCGGTTTCGTCTGCGACATGCAGCCGAGACTTGTTGTTCATGCAGTTATGATTAAACAGACAGTACAGCAAACGCCGTCTGTTCTTTTCACCAATCTTCTTTATTAATGCACAGTCCATTCGTCTGAAATATGCACTGTCTCAAAAAATAACACACTTGACTGTTGACCACAACTTCGGCAAATGTAGACCGATTTTCAAAATTCTTTCACTGACAGATTCCCAAGGAAAAGCTTCACGTATCTGTTACAGGGTCTTTCATGTCACTATAACTGTGTTGCTGCACTACCTCGAAAAATTCGAAAATTTAAAATAACGGATAAACTTTTACTCCTACCATCAAAATTTATCAGTTTTACTTAAAACTTGACAAAATTTAACAAACATCAACATTCAGATAACGAACGCTACTTAATTACTTAATTGTTATGAATATATGAAGCAAAGAATGTCGATAAGGCAACAACTTTCAGACTATGATTTGATGACAAACTCCGTGAAATTCACGAAACAAACGACTTCACCATTGTCAGAAGGTGACAATCACGTTCGTAACTAATACTTACTGCAGTCCACCTGCCTGATGAATAGTCCGAACGTTAACGCGAGTGCTGACTGAGAACGTCTATCTCTTGTACAAACACAAGCTCGCAGACGTTTACGCCATTCACTGGTACAAGCTTTATCAATTACTCTCTGCTGCAGCCCATGTTACATGTCAATCATCCACTGCATCAGTTCGCTGACGTCCTCTTCTGAGCACTACTGCGTCGTTTTCTATTGAGACCTGAGCTATCAATGCGGCCTCATATCTTGCCAGATGAATCGTGAGGTCTCATACGCAATATGCCATTGAAATCGGCATTGTAATTTAGAAGTTTCACAAGGTAGTGTAGAAGCATGCTTAAGGTATGGTGGAGAGTCTCTGTATGTGAATGAATAAAATTTCCTTAGAAAGCTGACAGTGAAAAAATGGAAATCGGTCTACATTTGCCAAAGTCATGATCAAAAGACAAGTGTCGTGTTTTTGGAGACACAATGTATAAAATTATAACCACGATAATGTACTCAGATCTGCAGACTTGTTCTCTTCAGAGCAATGGACATTTTTAGACAGAAATGTAAATGCTTCGGTTATAACAGAGTAGTTTAAGAAAATAATTAGGCTGAAATGAGAATTTATGCATGCTTTTGTTAGTCGCGGTAATCAGGATATCGTATGCCTAGTTTCGTTGCAATAAACCTACAACTGTGCAATATGCTGAAAATTACAAAGACACGGTGCATATATTGGGATTAATGTACCTTTGTAGGTCTAAATTTTTAATGAAATTAATTTAGACGAGACAGAATGTGATTGATGGGCGTGCGTTTGAGTGTGCGACTACGCGTGCGTGTCTGTGTGCAGTACGGTATTAAGAAGAAGGTTCCCATCGAACCTAGTCAAGACCCAGCCCTCGAAGGTCGACTTGGTCGCAAGAAGAAGACACCGGAGGAACTGGCTGCTGAAGCCCAACTTGCTGAACAGGAAGCAGCACGTAGTAGTACGTACAACACCACACAAAGTCACTATAGTATTTTTCATCTCTATTTCCCAGTTCGCTGTTTCCACCATTGTCAACACCAGTTTAATATTGTGTTCAAGAGCAGGTTTCAGAAGCAGGAACAAGAAGCAGAGGTAGATTTTCGAGAATTTGACAGGACATAGTCAGTCAGAAGAACTGAATAAGATCGTCAGCGGATGGATATTACTGAATGTGCGCAGGATATTTCCGCCTGGACATATTTCCCGGACACTCCCCACTCCGGGCACGTTCTCTTCCCACCAAGGAGTAACCTCACGCATACCGTACTTTACCAATATCATTATGGATTGTTATTGACCTGTGTTTACATTTCTGGCTCGTTGTTACCGGCGCGACGCCATGCTGGCACGGTATTTGCTGTCGTCGCGTGTCTGTCCGTCTGTCTGTCCGTCACAAGTCGGAGTTGTACCAAAATGGCTAAACACAGGATCACGCAAACAACGCCGTACAATAGCCCATGGGGACTTCAGTTTTATGTTGCAAAAGATCTGTACGAAATTCCAATGGGATTGCCCCCAACGGGGCGCCAAAAGCAGATGGTGTAGTATAAGAATTGCTTTTTTGACCGGTCGAGAAATCTCTGGCTCAGACGCCTTACGGCCAAAATTTTGTGTCCATTCGCCACGGTGGTCTGCGTCCACAACGTACGCTGGCGGAGGAATAATACACGATGATGTCACCGACAACGGTGGTGGTAGTTGAAGTTTGTTGATCACAGTAACGTTTTAGTTGACATATTCAACGTGGTTGTCTTGGAAGTACGTGCGTATAGCTCACTTCAGCGTTACGTGTATGTGACACGGAGCATCGCATGCTCGCTGTGCTTAGTTGAGCCTATAGTACAAAAATTTGTAGGTAGCTGAATAAAAGTGACAGTTGCCGAAAGTGCTCCTCAGGCTGACACGCGATCTCTTAGCGTTATTCGTACAACAGTAGGACAACATTTTAGCTGACAGAACGTCGCGCGGGTCTCTCGGCCTTTCGTCTATCATTGTACATGGACAAAAATCATGAGTCGAAAACGAATACTGTTAGTCGATTGAAATTGAAGTGTAGGCCTAATATCGGAAAAAAGCCGCCTGCATCACGAGTTTAAAGGGCCAAGACGCATAATTTTCATTTCGCTTGTTAACAGTATCGCGAGATCGGCTCCATTAATTCACGCTCGGATTGCTCCTATCAGCTAGTTTGGTGAAAGCAAATGGACTAGAACGCTATAGAAGGCCCTCAGTGGTATTGCACTGACCATTTTGGCAAAAAGAACTCGATAAACAACCAAAACACGTTGTAATAAATCCTATTGTGCATTCATAAAATAGTCACCTTTTTAACGTGCATCGATAGCCGAATTGGAACATTTTTCATTCTATGACTGTGAACTTTGACCTTTACCTTCGAATTTTACCTAGGCATTGTCAGGTTGTACAAGCGTACTAAATATCTAGGTCAGAGGTTATGTAGTTGAAAAGTTATTATCCGAACACTCACACACCGAACTGATTGCTCTACCCGGACCACTAAAATGATGGGTAAAAATATAGAGTTCTGTCGCTAAGTCATTAACATATTCATATTCACTAGTTGTTTCAGTACTGCAGCTCAATCCACGATTATCGGATATGTAGAAAAAAATCCTATATTGGTACGAATTAGTAGGAAAATCCAGAGAGTGATGTCCGAGAAAGAATATAACGGACGAGTAAAATGTCCGGATATTGGTAAAAAAAATACATGTATGGCGACGAAGAAAATGATTGTCAGCAATTATACCAGACTGACATGTCTCGATGCCAAATGTTCCGGTGGGGAATAAGATTATAAAGTCTAAGTCGGCCGTTGAAAATAAACAGACAGAAGATATCATGGAATGATTTAATCAAGCGTAATAGACTGGGATGAATTATGTGTAAAGATATTATGCAGTTTTTGTCACTGTACGGGCATTAATGGAGAGGGATCATTCATGATGCGGTCAACCCTCAGACGGCAGTTAAAGTAATTAAATAAGTCACTGGCAATTGGAAAAGTTCTAGCGAGTAGCAAAGATTCTTGAATTAGGGCCTACACAGTAACGTCTACGTGCCACTTTGGCTTACACAAAATGTTGCTTTCATTTAAGTTATTTTATGTACTTTCTGAAGTTTCTGATCAATGTATTCGTCGTATGTTGGCAGTACAGTGTATTGTTATTAATGGCGCTTATAGCACTCAAAAAGTGGGGGGGGGGCTATTTTGAGGCCAACATAAATGTTGGGCAAAGACTTGGGGTGTATGTAAGGAGCAGTTGTACTGTAGTTATTTGACACGATTTGTAGAGCAACTAACCCCGTAATATATGGTACGTTATGGGCTTACAGCATGAAAAGTGGGGGTGGGCAACCGGGGAGTAAGCGCAAATTCTGGTGGCATCGCCTTCATGCCCCCCTCCGTAGAAACGCCACTGATTGTTGTATGAAATTGTTGTGCATGGTATTTTGGCTTTCGTTTGTTTTTGTTTTCTCTACACATTCATGGCAATATATCGTTATATGCTACAGATGATTGTTTGATGTTTTTGAAATCAAAGATTCGCTGTTTCCAAGAGATATGGACGATTTATCGAACAGAGTCCAAGAACTTCCAGGCAAGGTGATGACGTCAGTAACTGGAATAGCGGAAAAATGTAGTCTGCAATGATGTCGCCTTACCAGCCTTCTCTTTACATGCTGCGAGACATGTTCAAGGTATATTTCGCACATATCTCAGACTAGTTGTATACCGTATGAAAACCGCATGGATACTGTCGGACAATGTCAGTAATTTTTTTTTTTAAATTTAGAATTACCTAGTCTGAGAGTTATTAACAGGGCTGCTAAATTTCAGTCACTATTTGATGTAAATAGGATTAACTTATTGTGCTGTTGACAAGTCACTGCTTCTTTTTGATAACCTTTTCGTTCGTTAAGTTATCATTTCGTTTATTTTATTTAATATTCGTTTATTTTGTTTAATTGTACATTACTATTACTTGTTGGTGAATAAAGATTATCATTTATGGGGAACGGACGTTTCCCCCTTCTCATTTGGGGCACCGTGAACATTTCCCCCTGACCATGTTCTGCAGCATTTCCTTTCTGACTACTCTAGCACAGATACACGTATCGGATACATTTTTACCAAGAAAGAAATTTACCATCCAAACAGTATGAAAAGAAACAGGAAATCTCATATAAAATGTAATTGTATTTGCACAGGCGCCGGGCGAAAATGACCTTTTGACTTAGACATTTGGCGTGCTGCTTCATCTTCTCACTGTGTAGGTGAGGTTTGTAGGTCAAGGTAGGGGTCAAGGTAGGTCAAAGGTCAAAGTTCATGGTTACAGGGAGAAAATGTTGCTAAAGTAGTCGGTTCGACCTCGAGTGAAGCTTTATACACCGTGTTCCAAAAAAAGGGAGACACCAAACTCATGGCCGTAACTCTGTCATTTCATAACCGATTTTCAAAATTCTTTCACTGACATACTCAGCGGTAAATTTGCAGCACAGTGATAATTGAAGATCCCACCACACCTTAAACGTGTCGCTACACTACCTTGGGAAAGTTTAAAAGTTCAAATTTACCTCTAATTACAGAGGTAAGCCTTAGATCCGGACATATGGCCACCAAACAGTCCCGACCTCAATCCAGTGGGCTACAATAATATGGGGCGTCGTCCAGGAGCGAGTCTGCCAGTCATGGGTGCAGTGGGTGCACAGTATCGACGAACTGAAGCAGCGTTTGCTTCATGTTTGGCATGTCATGGACCAAAGCATCATTGACAGCGCAGTTGATGAATGACGTCTGCGTCTTCGTGCTTGTGCGCGAACAAGGGAGGACACTACGAGCGCTTGTTGTGACATTATCAGTATGCCTATCTGTACACTATGTGATATGAAACGTTTTATGTTGTGTTAAATATGATATGATTTCTAAGGCTTACCTCCGTAATTAGAGGTAAATTTGAACTTTTAACTTTTCCAAGGTAGTGTAGCGACACGTTTAAGGTGTGGTGGGATCTTCAATTATCGCTGTGCTGCAAATTTACCGCTAAGTACGTCAGTGAAAAAATTTTGAAAATCGGTTAAGAAATGACAGAGTTACGGCCATGAGTTTGGTGTCTCCCTTTTTTTGGAACACGGTATAGTTTCATGTATATTATTTATTTTGTGTGCATCTGGTGTTGATCTTAATCATGCTTATAAATTATTTAACATTTAGTTAAATTTCTCACAGTCTTTCTTTATATTACATTTGCTGTGTGTTTTTGCATAGTGTGGTGAATAAAGTGTTCTGTGCAGTGTGCTTAAACGAGTTTAGTGGACATGTATAGGTACAAGTAAAACAGCATACTTTAGTGATAAAATTAATAATTTACTTTTGTTAACAAAATCAAATTATTAGTCAAAAATGCGTTTTGAGTTATTATCAGCACTTAATATATATGATGCCACCTGTTAATCACGCTATTGAATTGTTTGTAGTAATATTACCCACGTCGACGGTAGTTGTGTGGGTAGCTAGGGTGTTCAGTGGTGTTTGTGTTTGTCTGTCAGTCTGTCGGTTTGTTTGTTTGTTTGTTTGTTTTTCCGCACGCTGTCTCAAAAACCGATGCAGCTAGGATAACAAAACGTGACGCTGGTTCATGGTTACAGGTTGGTTGCGTGGCACAGTGGTTAGAACGTTGGTGTTTACTCTTTGACCGGCGAATTTCCCTGTCCCACGCTCGACCTGTAGCTGACCGGTGACCATTTATGTGGGTAAGCCGTCCGCTATAGGTCAGCCAACTAGGCCAACTCGGCCTTTCATCCTTCCGAGGTCGATAAATTGAGTAGTAAGCTATATCAGATGTGTGCCGTCTCGTTTGGGTGGAGCCATCTGGTGAATGCTTACGGAGTAAAGTTAGGATGGTCGTGTGGGTGGCAGGTAAAAAATGTGATCCCGTTAACACGTACCATTCTGTAGCGCTTCGTGACTGTTGAGGCCCTAAGAACGCGCTATATAAGTACCTCATACTTTACTTTACTTTACGTAGACATGGTCCACCGCGAGTTCCGGAAATCCATTTATTTTAGGATCAAACGGTCAAAGGTCGGGCAGGATCACGAGGCACAAAAAACATTGCCGGCGTGGGTCTTGGCGCTGTTGTGAGTGCTGGCTTTTTCTAGTTACAATTCGTGTCTCTTGTTCTCGTTACATTTACGTTCAATTGTCTTACAAACGTAATAAAATTGTCGTATTTTTATTTTATTGAGTGTGTTACATGCAATGTGCTATTTCCAGTCAGGTGCCAAGAACTGGAAGAAACCGGAAGTACTTGGTGTACATACAGGGATCATAGAACTGTTCGAGGTGCTTCCGTATGAAATTTACTATGCAGTTCGACGTCTGTGTTGTCTATGTCTTCAGTACTTCCGTCGTATGTCTGCTACAGACCTACGGACAACACGCTATCCGTTCTTTCCAGATTCTTATGCCGTTGTAACTCGTGCGAGGACAGGTTTATAGTACTGTTGTTGCCGCTGAAATGAGTTATGACATGGAACTTGAACTCATCACTAACTCGACACGGACGTCGCGTGCCGGCGTGATAGGCGTTAACCCGTTTTGCCCAGAGTTCCAAAATGGGGACAGTGACTAAATGATTCGATGACAGGCTCGCTAACCGACCATTTTCAGTTTTTGACTTTCGGGCACTCAGGCGCTCAGGGTTGAGCGCCAGAGTGCCCGAAAGTCAAAAACTAAAAGTGGTCGGTTAGCCAGCCTGGCATCGAATCTAAAACGGGTTAAGCTTAACTGCGGCGAATTTGTTGTCAATTAGCGCACGAGTTGGCGCAATAAAACCACAAACTTTTGGCTACTGTGAACGAGAAAAAGGATGCAAAATATTTCGCACGAAGTAGTGTAATACCGCGTAACGACACGGTTATGGTGCGATATTCAACGATAATTTTATTACAAATTTACTGCTTATAGTCTCTTCAAGACAGAATCTTGAAACTTTGTCAGCATTTGGCGAAGTTACGGGACAATAGTGTAGTAGTGGTACGTTCTAGTAACGACCACTGGCTCGGGTGTTTTTTGCGCTGCGGTGTAGGCTTGTCGGCAACTTGCTATCTATTGGCGTCAATCTGCCCAAACATTGTGAAGGCCCAACCTTCCAAGTTCCTTTCCCACCCTTCCACTCTTCCTTTGCTGTATACTCATTTCCCCTCTGCCTCTTTCCTGCCCCTGCCGTGAAGCGATCTCCTGAAATCCAGCTATAAGTCCTGGAAGCGCGATAAGCTGCCTCAGTTGGGTGTACGGCGAAGCCCGGCCAACTCTGCTTTTGGTGCATAGTAGGCTTCTCGAAAGGGGATAACGAAAATCATTGAAAATTATTTTTTCTGTCGAATTTAAACGTCAATTTGCATAGCGCTTCGTCTTAAACCACCTCTAATGCGCTCAGGAATGACACGTGTTATAGGGATCCCACAGTTTTACCTGCCACCCACACGTTTATCCACACATCCTGCCTTTACTCCGTAAGCATTCACCAGATGGCACCACCCGAACGAGGCAGCGCACATCCGATTACAGCTCACTACTCAGATATCGACCTCGAGAGGATTAAAGGCTGAGTTGACCTAGTTGGCTGACCTTGTAGCGGACGGTTTGCCACATAAGTCGTCACCCATCAGCTGCAAGTCGAGCGTAGGACTGGGAAAGAAATCGCCAGTCACAGACCGACATTCTACCAGGCGGCGTGGGGGCGAACGTTTGGCTACTGTGAACTGTGAGGCTGGTGAGGCTGAAGCCCCAGGGCCCGTGCCCCGGTAAGGGCCCGCACCACCCGGTACAAAGAAAATTTACAAAGTAGGACTAGGACCACTTTTGGCCCCGAAATTTCTAGAGAGAAAATTTGCGGTCTTCTAAAAATTTTCGATCTTATGAAATTCTTGGAATCTGATGCCTTAGTCGACGTTTGACCTGGTATAAATGCACGTTTGACGTACATATGTGGTCTTTTACATTTTCCGGAAAAAAACACTGTTATATGTAAATATATGCACGAGGGGCCCGCAGTCGCTTTCAAGCCTCAGGGCCCGGAGGGACTATGATCCGGCTCTGCGTTCTACTACTGTGCCACGCAACCGAGGACCTCCACGACCGAAATTTTATGAGGGCCCGGACCCGAGAACCGCCAGAGGATCAACGCCTACATGGCTGTTAACCTTAATTGAACGCAGCACATTTATATTCCAGCTGTTCGCTGCAATATAAATGAACTGAACAGAACTGGCAGTTCGCAGTTCTGAACATAGTGGCGGTTTGGAGTTGGGCGTATCAACGAAGTTACTCTACGTCGAGCCCGGTTAGTACTGGGATGGGTGACCGTCTTCGGGCGGGCATACCACCTCGGTATGTAACAAGCCACTCAGGCCAACTCAGCCTCCTACCCTCAGCGGGACGGAAAATGAATTCCGGCCAGAGTGCGGTTATGCGCTTCGGCTACAGAGGAGTAAAAGCAGGATGGCTTATCCCATTCGTGGATAGACCGTATATAAACGTGTGGTAGGTAGGCCTAAAACTGTATGATCTGTCGTTAACACGTGTCATGCCTCAGCGCTTTACAGATATGATATATCACACTCATTATAATGCGCTCATATACAAATATAATGTTTACTAACTATATAGCTTAATTCAGTTCAGTCTCGTCGATGTGCACGGACCCTTACAGATGCCACTGTCAGGGTCGTATTTCATTAGATGACGATTTGTCTGCAATTGATTTTGTCTCGTTGGTCTGTTGTAAACCAGTTCGATACTCGTCTGTATAGTGTGTAGAGTGGGTTTTGTCTGTCGTATCACATACAGAG
>Ga0209780_1000320_pt1 | contig 24466 bp, 19 predicted proteins | sample WorMetexBAHAMAS2_FD_187384 | JGI IMG/M metagenome (GOLD analysis project Ga0209780, IMG submission 187384) | Marine gutless worms symbiont microbial communities from Max Planck institute for Marine Microbiology, Germany - Inanidrilus exumae... | ecosystem: Host-associated > Annelida > Digestive...
ACTATAGACCAATAACAGAAAATGATATGTGGTCAATCGAATAGCGACAATTCCAACGACCTTGAGTGACCTTGAACTTTTCAAGGTCATTCACCCACTGCAAGCCTTTTCAGGTGTGAGTTTTCGTACAGCTGTGCATCAGTTGATAAGATTTCAACTGACGTGGCGCGTCGCGCGGTTCCTCTGCGATAGCCGAGATTCTCATATATCAATGCCGTGAACGCATCATACATGTTGAAAATAAAGCTCACGACAATAATGGATACGTGATATGACGAGTAGACGGACTTTGATTAGTGTTTATACCTTGTGTTAATGTTAGCACGATTAAACTTACAAATGATAGAACGTTCACGCAAATATAAACAATGCAGCACACATGCAATGATATGAGTAAGCTTAACCAACTTAAAATGTAAATATAACTGTGGAAAAAACACTTTATAGAAATCTGTACAGTCATCCGAACGTTTCTTAAAACGTAGATCAGCTGTTTAGCAAAGTCTTTAAATATCATGTTCTGCATTTTCAAGTCGTACAATTCCATTCTCTGCTATTTGGTCCTTTACGTCCCGCAGCCGGAATAATATATTCAGTGGCTGAAATTCTGGGGGGACGCAGGGCGGATCTAGATTCCAGCAGAAGGCTTGTTAGGGGTGGAATGTGGAAAGGGGGTATCCCTTCCCACCTGGAGAGGGTTCTGGGGAGGGGCTATGCCCCCTCACCAGAAAAAAATTAACTTGAAATGGCGTGTTCTGGTGCATTCTGAGCGGTACTTTTTGTCCGTGTTCTTGCCAGAAAAATGCTGAATTTTCCGCCGGAAATGTGATTTGGGGGACGTTGAAGATGTAGTTTTGGAAAATAGTGAATACTCTGTCAGAATAATGGGGTTGATAAGCTTTTTACTGCATTACTGCATTGTAATGCAAACAATCTGGTGCGTGATATTTTGAAACATGACAAAATCTGGGGGACAATTTGCATTAGTGTCCGCACTCCAAATTCTGGGGGACTCGTCCCCTGTTCCCCCCGTGATTTACGCCCATGACTGCATGATTAACACTGGTCGTTCTTTATACATTTATTTTACATGATATACAACGTATATACACCAAGTCTCTCCATAAGCGTTCGATTACCTCTCTCGCTCGTTCGTCTCCATGTTCCCCTATTTTCCCGCTGCATCCGCACGCGTGGTCCTCTGGCCAATCGACGCGGGGGTTGCTGAAGTTGGTCGTAAGCCCCGCAATCATCAACTGTTACCAATGCCACTTCATTGAAATACGGTAACGCTTTTGAGCGCATGTTAATCTACCGTATCGTATCGTATCCGTTGCGAAATGCCAGCACACAGAATGAAGATGCATGGGGTATGCCAATTTTCGCCGATTCGCACAAGAAATCGGTTACCATAGCAACGTCCCTTGAGTGATCGCAAAAAGAAAGTCGGAACGACCATGTGCAGCCATATGTCTACCTGTCCTAAAAATTTGGCGAAGATCGGTCCAGTACATTCTGAGATAACTGGTCTCCAAGGCGACCGTTAAAAAAGATTAGTAACGTCGGAAGAACACTGCCGTCAGATGAGGACCGAGCCACGGCCGCAGGTAACATGCACGGAGAATTTGGTGAACTACGGACATGTAGTTTTTGAAACATATGAGCGGACAGACAGACATACAAACATACATACATACAAACACACGGTCAGCAATACTTTGTATACCAACAATGCGGGCGAAGGAATAATACTAATAATAATCAGAATATCTCATATCTATGATACATAGACATGTAAAAGCAAAACATAGATACGTAATAGTGATGTATAGCGCTAGCAAAGTAATAATGAATTCCCGAATAAACAGATTTTAAACATCTTTGTGTTTTTGAATCTAAACAATAGCAAAGACAAACATCTTATCCCTCAAGCCTATAGAAAAATTGAGTATAGTAAATGGAGACAAGGTGCACCCCCAAACACAATTTGAGTAATAATTTAGTATACCCAAACAAAAGTAACACCGTTCCGACTCCAAGTATACCACCACGAAAGACGAAAAAAGCAAGCAGGGAATGTTACAATACCTTGAAGAAAAGCAGCATTATGTTGATGGCAAACGCAAGTGCCAGAGCAACCAACTTGAACGTGTAGAAGTTGCGGGCAAATATTCCCTGCGAATAAACACAAGTTAATGATTATCAGTAAAGCAGAGTGATTCAAAGCACGTGCGACGTCACTATCTGATCGAATAATATGCGTCGGTTGGTAGAAACTGGAGTACATTAATAAATGCTCAGCACATAATATGATGCAATACACATAGTATATAATTATGCTAAAACAGCCAGCTTAGTCAATATTGGCGTACCGCACAGAACTATAAAAGACAAGTTTCAGCTGCCGCAGACAGACCCGCGCGACGCTCAGTGTTACGCCCATAGTGTTATACACAAAGGTGAACGCTCAGTGTGATAAACGGGCGACTGACAACCGTCACCAGTTTAGCGTCCACCTAAGTTGACAATTGTGTTAAGTTGAGGTAGCCTGTATGCCCAGGTCGACTCAGCCTTCTACCCTCCGTGGAATGGTAAAATGAGTACCAGCCAAAAAGCGGTGATGCTCTGCGGCATGGTGTAATTTACAGGCAAAACTGTGTGATCCATGTCTTGGAGCATTAGATGTAGTTACGACGATGCGCTATACAAATCGACGTATACTTTAGTTTACTTTACATTATGCCAAAAAAGAGCTCAATCCGATCCAACTTGTGACAGACGGACGGATGGACGGACGGACAGACGACACTAGCACAGCGTCGCGCGGGAAAAAATTAACGAAAAGGAAATAAAAAATCAATTAGCGTACAAAACTAATTTAGACTAATGGGGGCAAGGAGCGAGTAACTGATTTTTCGAGCATTATTTCTCGCTTGGTGACCAGACCGACCCTGGAGAGTAATCTAACTCTGAAAAAGAAGTCTCGTCTGTGACCTCAGAGATTAGGCATCGAAAAAAGCAAAATCACAGCGGTAAAATATAAGCTCTTCGGAATCGCAATGCAAATTTATCACGTGCACAAAGTCGAGCATGCTTGAATCGGAGGGTGGGCAGTCACTAAGGTGGCCAGATGGGGTGTGTTAATGATTGATGTTGAGTTTGGATATGATATGATATTTTAGATGACTCTTAAAACTGTACAGAGATGAACAATTCTGAGGGAAGTAAGAATGCATTCCATGACTGTAGCTGAATGACAGGGAAAGAGAGGGAAGGAAAAGAGGAAGGTGATGGAAGGGAAAGGAAAGGGGAGGAAGAAAGAGAAACAAACCACGATGAACATCCAGAAGCTCATTCCATGTGCGCTGGTAATAAGTGGAGGTTCCGCTTCCAGTGCTCGACCTGTGCCTTCCAGTTGTTCCTCCATCGATATCGACTCGGACGTTGGCTCGACCGCCGCCTCCTCATCAGACGATCTACACGCAGAAAGTTTTCACCATACAAATTGTTTGCTTGTTTGCTTATTTACTTTCTTACTTATTCACTTCCCTACCTATATGGATGTACTTCTTTGAGAACAGGCCCGTTGCGTTTCCAGACCACATGTCGTACAAGGTGATCAGATAGGGCTTTAGTTTTTTTGGTTTACTTTGTGTTGTTGTATATTTTATTGCAGATGCATATAATACGATACGATACGATAGATTAACGTGCGCTCAAAAGCTGACGAGATGTCCAGCCTAACCTAGCGCATGGCATAGAAATGAAAATATAAGGAAAAACTAAAAACAAAAACCGAGTAGCTCGGAAGAAACGGTCCGGCCATGGACGCAGTCCGGGAGGATGTGAAAACTACGGGAGGTAGGGTTTGTGAAAGAGGTAGGTTTTAAGCCGAAAGTGAAAGACAGAAGGAGTTATGTATGTGCAGAGTGGTAAATCAGTAAAGGAAGAAGTGAAGGGTGAAGAAATAGGTGAGTCGGAACGTATAAGAAAAGGTATAAGAAGCTAGGCTGGCTAACCGGCCATTTTTAGTTTTTGACTTTCGGGCACTCTGGCGCTCAACCCTGAGCGCGCGCTCAAATCTGAGCGCCAGAATGCCCGAAAGTCAAAACTAAAAAATGGTCGGTTAGCCAGCCTGGCGTCGAATCCCTTAGTCACTGTCCCCCTTTTGGAACTCTGGGTAAAATGGGTTAATAATGTCTTCACTGCCAATTTACACTTCAGGCTCTTGAAGAAAGAATTTTGAAAGTCATTGTCATTTGTTATCTAACAAGGTGACACTAACGGGACGTAACACGACTGGCCCGCTGTGCAGTGTCGGCCGCCCAACAGCCCAACGGCCCGCCCGCCGGCAGCGTTACAGACGACGACAGACGACGACAGACGCCAGCTAGCAAAACAATACTGGCCCGATTAGGCGGACCTATAATGAAGATATATCATGGCATATGGCGAAGTTAGGCGCGATCGCATAGCGACACTTTTTTGAATCAATGGCTGATTGTTCGATTTCTTTCGCGCTGCTGTGTATAACGTGCACGAGTAGTTTACTGAACAACATACGGTTTTTCTTGAGTCGTAGCCGAAGTTCCTGTTCGAACTGGACCGTTCTGTAAAAGAAAATACATCAGTTACATTATTAAATTAGCAGTACGCAATAAATCTTGTCCTACATGGTGTTGTTAGAACGTAAACAAATGAAAAACTAGCCTAAACAAAACAATATCGATAGCCGAATTAAACTAGCTACTGTGCTCAGTGTGCTGTTCGTTTAAAGACGGCAATGAATATAGGGTGGGCCGAAAAAGTAAATCCACTCTGTTTTACGCTTTATATGATAATAATATTAAATATGCAAGAATAACAGTTGTATTTTGATATAGTTGTGAGTGGGCTGTGTAATCAAATTGTTTTTTGTTACTGTTATAATGTTAAATGTTCTATTGTATGCTAGCGGAAATCGGATGAGTCATCTGCTACAGCATGTAAATGACTGCTTTAAAATTATAACTAGGCTATTAACAGGAAATTCCTTCCTAGATTTTTTCTGCACCAGCTTTTTTTTTCTTTTCAAGTTTTTAATTAGAATTTCATCTTTACAATTTTACAATATCTTACAACGAGATCACCCCCAACGGGGGCGTCAAATAGAAGTGGGGTAGGTTCAAACGGCGATTTTCGACCAATATCTCGTTATGTCTCACAAACGGTGCAAGACAGGGACACAGTTACTATGGAACGCTAACAGGAACTCATATGCGCTCTATCGATTAATGCTATTTCCAGTGAAATTGAGTAACCCCTAACTACCCCATTTTCGACATTTTGTATCGCCTTTCGTATGTTCGTAGTGCGTGGAGTTACAGATTTCAAATTTTGTAGATAGGTTGATCATAGCAAGTTCAAGCTTGCGGGTGACAAACCATTCCTGAATGGCGCGTGGTCAGGTCACGTGAAACATTTAAATTTTGGTGGGCACCAACCATATCTCTGGAACGGCTGAAGCTACAGTGGTCAAATTTTGTACACAGGTGGGCTATATCAAGTCCCAGCAGAAGTATGTCAAATGACCCTTTAAAGGGGCATGGTCAGGGTCAAGTGACCTGTTTTATATTTCCGGGCCCCCAAACATATCTCTGGAATGGCAGACACTAGCGTCGTCAACGTTTATACACAGACTATATCATATCCCAGCTTATGGATGACACAACACCTCTAAAAGGGGTGTGGTTAGGGTCACATGACCAATTTTCAGCTTCGACGCCCCCTATCATATCTCGGTCACAGTTTTGTTACACTGACTGTCGACAACTGCGTACAACACGGTGGGCCTGAAGTACTGCGTCGCGCGGGACTGTCAGCGGCAAGTTTTAAATCTTGCCCCAATCATATCTTTGTAACTGATGAAGCTAAGCACTTTAAATGTCGCGTTATGATTGATACAGAGGAGTACTAGTGCACGCATGATATATTACCCGCGAAGGGAATGTGTTCAGAGTCACGTGATTTCTTTAAATTTTGGGAAATAAGTGATAATGTCTCGGAAACGGTGCAAGATAGAGACATGGTTGCAATAGAAGACTAATAGAAAACTGCATGTGGCCTATCGAATAGCACAATTGCCGATGCCCTTGAATAACCTTGAAGGTCACATTTGCTGTTTGCTGTTTGAAGCGTTTCTAACTCCTATACCTCGTGAAACATAACACGCATTCACTAAGATAACGCGTCGCGCAGTTCCTCTGCGTATAGCTGAGATTCTTGCATTTAAATAACGTGACAAATCTTCCCCGATTAACTTCGCACGGTACGACATCATACCCTACAACATGGAGATCGTATCGTGACCATAGATTACTGCGACGTCACTTCACCCTAGATATAATCAAGGCGGCTACTTACGGCCGCGTCTTCCTCGGATGCGGCGGCTACAATGTCGCCATCTGACGCCAAGACACCGTTGATGGCTGTTGTATCGGCACCATGATCTAACGTCTGACCCGACACCGTCCCGTTCTGAACTGTCGCCTTTCCACTGACACAGTCACAATAACAATAACTAGATGCACGGCAAAGCCCAGCGTGAACCCGCCCGGCATTCTGTTGTTCTAGACCGTAAGCTAGTGCCACTGCATAACACGTGCCAAAGTTTGCCTGCTGTCTGTTATATAACGTCCATGCGGTAAGGCTGGCAGTGTGTCCCAGTGTGAAAATTTAGGGGGTGGGCAAAAACTATCCAACCATTCTCAGCCGTTTCTGGGTGAAAGTTCACAAAATTTAAGGGGCATGTACATGAGTCACTGTGGATTTAAAATTTCTTTCCATTTGTTGATGTCATGTTCCGTTGCAGAGATATGTTCGGTCAAATTTCAAAGTCGATCCCCGAAAGCGGTTTCTGCCCCAGCCCGTGGGGTAAATGCCCGGGGAGTTCGGACCAAAGTTTTCAAATAGCAGTTATAAGATAATATGTGTCAAAGTATGGTTGAGATCCGTTCAGCATAGTAAAAGCGTGGTAAAAGGGTCGAGGTCAGACCAACCGCGTTGACCTTCCTCTGACCTATGACCTTGACCTTCAATCCCAGGCGAGCTATGGTCATGACAAAACACACTGAAAAACACTCAGGTTCAAAGATCAATCGGTTTAAAAATAGAGTGGAAACAAACGGACGGACAGACGGACAGACAGAAAGACAGACATACTACCTGTTGCATTACCTTCCCGGCTAACATGGTCGGTAACTAATGCTATACACAGAAAGAGCTTGGGACTTGCGATACGCTTTGCAATAGCATCGCGCAGATTTACCAATCAGAGTACGAGTTTTAAATTAAAATTCCATTAAAACAAACACAAATAGTACGAAAAATACAATAATTGGTACATAGTAATTATTCCAATTAGCATTTCGTCAAGTAGACAGTTTATTAAGTGGTACTTTGCTGTTATTGTGCGTGCGAAAATTACTACAACGTTATGTGTATGAAAGACAAGTACGAACATGTGTAATTCACGTCGTGTTTCTACACAGTGGAATACACAGAGAACTTCTCAACACATAGTAATAAAACAAAACAACAAAAGGCGTTAAATAATACAAATACACGTGGGAATAAATAGAATGGGGAAGTGCGAATAAACCGCATTAAAAATAACCATAAACGTGGACAGTCAGAAACAAAAAAAATTATCACTGGGTCCATACGATGTTAACAGTAAGGAGAACACTTTAAACGAGTCAAACATAACGAATAAATAACGCTCAACGAAGAAAAAAACGCGCGAACTTGGCGCATCGAAATTCCCGCATAATACAGACCGTAATTTTCAATGGCGTTTCTGCGGGGGAGGTAAGGGGCCATGCCCCCAGAATTTTGGCTTGCCCCAAGGTTGCCCCTCACTTTTCATACACTCGGCCTATAGCGTGCCATATAGGCTACTACAGGGGTAGTTGCTCCACATATATAGTAAAACTCCTCCTTACATACACCTTGAGTCTTTGCCTCGACATTTATGTTAGCCCAAAATAGCCCCCCCCCACTTTTCAGTGCTAGAAACGCCACTGGTAATTTTCAATGCCGAGCACAATATCCGATGCCAAGTTTGTTTAACTGTTTATATCGCTCCGTTCTGTTCTCGCCCGATTTTTAATCGCATCGCAGATGATCTCGTTGATGTCGTATATAATGCCAAAACGTGACCGAACTCTTATGCATGGGTGCGCATAAGAAACTGCGCCGGAAGTCCGTAAGTGCCGTCCAACAATCCCATAAACATGCATGGTGCGGGTCCATGCATGCAACCGATACGAACATTGCATAACCAATACCAACGCTTAGGAAATTATAAAAATCATACCTTTCTGGCCTAAAAATAAGACAAAAAAATAATAATAATAAATAAGTAAAACTGACAGCAATGCAGCGACAATAAAAAATACTACGTTAATAACTAGATTACGCTGATAGCAAGGAGACATTATGGTTTTCAGAGAACAGCAGACGTACATTACATTTGTTGCAAGAATGATGCTGTTTCAGCTAAGATCAACTGATTACGGTATCAGTCAGTAACTAATCTTTAGTTGATATCTTAATTCGCACGATTTTTGCTATCAAAAAAAAACAAAGTGCTGTTTACACGTACAGTGAAATATTTACTATAATTAACTGAAAGAAGCTAGCGCTCACAAGAGTGCAAAGTCCCACGTCGGCCATGTTTTTGTGACTCGTAACCTTGGCCTTTGACCTTTTAACCCCAGAATAAATGGGTTTCCAGGACCCTTCATGAAACATTCATGTGTCAAGTTTAGTGGTCCTAGCTGCATCGGTTTTTAAGATATCATGCGGAAAACAGACAGACACACAGACAAACGGAGGTAAAACCCTACACTGCGACTACCGTTGGCATGGGCAAAAATAATTTGCACTTTCATATTTTGTTCACATTTTAAAATTACACAAAATGACATGTATATCTTAATTTTTGTTTTATACAGGAGAAGATTAGATAGGCCTATGTAGTAACAGGTTCATAAGTCTAAGATCCATAAGATCGTCTGTAGCCGGCGATCCGAGTTTCATATAAATAAGTAAATAAATAAATAACTAAATAAATAACTAAATAAATAAATGAATAAATAAACAAATAAATAAATAAATAAAATAAATAAACAAATAAAACTTCTGTCACATATTAGGATCTGATAGGCCTACATTAGCTTCAAAATTCGTCAAAGTTAGAAAATTTTATAATAACGTCGCCTACAACCGTCGCTGGCTTTGCAGCAGCCTGCTTTCAACGAAACTTTTCCACCGGTTTCGGAACGGTTTGTGGAAAAGACAAGTGGCCTCAAAGTCTAAACACAGAGGATACAAAGAAGATACTATGCATAAGTGATGCGAATGAGCGAAATTAACAAAAAACATTGTAGGGCATCGGCCTATAGTAGCCAGAAAGATAGGCAGAAAGTGATTTTTGTTCTGATATCGACTCTCCCGGGTCGTCCTGAATAAAGGGCCGTTAAACTAGTAGTAGTCGTAGTTGTTGTTATTTACAGTTATACGTACTGTTTCTCCTCGTCCGATTCTTCCTTCTTGGGTCCGATCGCATCCATTCCGGGGACGTAGTCATCCGGTGGAATGATGTCGCCCATGACGGCCGTCGGCTTGGGCGCAGGCCTCTTTCGACGAAACTTCTCTACTGGTTTCGGCGGCGCCGGCGGAGGCGCGTAGTACTCGCCACGCATCATTACGTAGACGAACTTGATGAACGTCCTGCAAGTGCAACGGTCAGCCACGCTGAATATCTTTATTCACCAGGAAAATCCGGTAGCAACAAAATGAAAAGGAAAAAAGAAAGAAATGTAACATACTTAATTAAATAGAAATGAATAGACATATAGGAACTGAAACATTGGCTCATTGCAAATACATTACAAATATGAACAAAATATACATGTTTCAACGAAATAAATAAATATATATTAACTACAACTAGATTGCACAAATACCAAAGTAACGATGAAGGTCCTTATGGTCAGCAAATTTACTCTCGAATTTGGCACCTTTTTTGCCAACACCTCACTGGGTAATTCGAAGTATACCACCGACAGTTATTGATAACGTCAATATTTGCAGAATTAAACAATTTCATTAAGAATCGCACAACTGTGAAATCGAGAGATTTAACATCGGCCTTTCGTAGCGAGAAACACTCTGATCCATAGATTAAGACTGGTACGCATTTACTCTTTGCTAACTGATAAGTAACCTCTTCAGACGCTAGTCTCCCGACTTTACCAGCATCTAACCATTTTCAGCACGTCCACAACATGTTAAGACGTATCGCCAGCATGTACTTCATAGATGCTGCCCGTTGCTACAGATGTCGCACGTAGCGTAATCAATTTGTCTGTGTGTGCGTTGGGCACACGGATGGGCTGTGCAAAAACGGCTGAACCGATCGAGATGCCGTTTGGGGGCAAACTAGTGTGAGCAAAAAAAACCATATATTAGATGGGGATTTAGATCCCCACGGAAAGGGCACTTTTGAGGGGAACATTTCGCTGCATCTTAATTTCACGATTTTATTACGTCGAAAACTCGCTGCATTTTAATTTGGTGAATTTTCCAGGTGTTGGCATTCTGTGCAGATAAAGTTATGGTAATGAACAAATTCAAAAAATTCGCGTGTATTTAATTTTGCGATTCTAGTCAAATCGTGAAAATTACGTAAATTTGACGCACGCGAAATATACGTGTTTTACAGGAATTAACGCAATCTCTTGTCCAACACGGGACAAAATAACGAATCAGCCCATCATGCCGACCGTTTAATTATCGTTTAGTTTGCTAATCTTTAAACGATACTTGCCGTTTAAACGTTTAAACGCGTGAATCTCCAGTCCCGAGTCCGGTACTCACCAGAAGATGGTAAACAGGAACATGATGAGCGTATATGCAAGGCGTAAGTGAAGGCGGAAAAAGCCGGCGATGAGATCGCGAACAGACATTCCGCGTATGGCGGTGAACGTGTTCCTAATGTTAGAAGGAGCAAACAGGCAGAGAATGAACTTCACGGCGTCTTTGGCGTAGCCGAAACCGAGCTTGATCATGTCCGTGAACCCGCTGTCAACCAGTCAACATTTACTCGTTCATTCATATTCTGCACTACACTAACATTATGCATAAGATCTACGGTGCGAATTGTTGCATTATCGAAGGAAATTCACTACCAAAACAAGGTATCGCCCTAACGGGACGTAGCACGACTTGCCCGCCGTGCAGTGTCGGCCGCCCGATTCCCACGCGCCCGGTCGCCGGCCAGCCCGACCGCCGGCAGCGTTACAGACAACAGACGACGACGAAAGACGACAGCCAGCAAAACAATGCTGGCCCATTAGTCGGGCCAGTAATAACTTTCTACAGGATGTCTAGTTTCCATTCTTACCGTTGAAATCAATTCAAAGTCATTCGTCTGGTATGTACGCTCTGTACAAAAATCCTCCACAAATTTTCGGCGAAGTCCGATGTCCGATATTGGGTAAACCAAGTACGCCGCTGTGCCGCCTGGCTGATCGACGTGGAAGTAAAGCAGGCCTGAATTGGAAACTGTAAATGAGTGACACGACAGATAACGTTGACTTCACTCAGTCACAGGCACGTGACACTAGACATCGTCGAATGCTGGAAGTAAACGACGTGTGCACAGATAGCCAAGCGCTTCGAGACGAATAATGCATTGTGGGCAGCCCACACAATACAGCCATGTAGTTGCATTTGTTTCTGTATACAATAGATAAGATTAAGTTTAGTTTGTAAAAATATTTTCTTCCATTAGACTGTGAATAAAGACTTGCAGAGTACGCTGTATCTTACAGTTTCTCCTGTCCTCCTTCGCCGCCGGCGGCTATAGCAGCGTACTGCGCCATCTTGATACTCTGCTCCTCGGCACTGATACTCGCCGCATGCTGCATCTACAAGTGACAACATACTGCAGCTGCAAGTGTAAACGCCATGTAACTATGTCAGAGCTGAGTTGGGAACCGCGTCCTTGAGTGGTATATCTAAGGCCCCGTCCACACCAGCAACAATGTCGAAGCAACAGGCAACATTGTCGAAGCAACATTCCACTTTGTCCAAGCAACATTCGACTTTGTTGCCACAAACGGCAACAATATCGAACGGTTCTATTGTAAAATTTCGTCCTTTCGACAAAGTCGAAACGAATGGAACATGTTCGATGTGTTTCGACTTTGTCCAAAAAAAACGAAATTTCGTTCGACATTGTTTCCGATACCGGCAACATTGTTGCCAAAAACGTCAACAATGTCGAAGCAACATTCGACATTGTTGAAAGAATTGTTCAACTTGTAGCAGTCGACAATGTTGCTGGGACATTGTTGCTGGTGTGGACGGGGCTTAACAGACAACAGCTGCGTGGAACTCTCTGTGACAGCCAATGAAAATGTTAAACATTCTACGTCAGAAAGGCCGGCTACCACGCAACGCCAGGCGACCGTGCATGTCCTGTATGGACGCTTAAGTGACAAGTCATTTGAGCGACAGACGTTTCAGGGACAGTAGGGTTAAGTTAAGGTTAGATTTAGGGTTAGTATAGATAGGGTTAGGTTAGGATCTGTCGTTCAGATGTCTGTTGCCCAAAGATTTGTCTCTCAGACATCTGGCGACAGACTGTACACGGGAAACGAAGCTAAACAAAGTTACTATACGTCGTAACCGGTTAGTACTAACAGAATGGGCGGAGCTTAGTGAACTGGTCGGCGCTTAATGGGCCGGGTAACGAGGATAGGGATAATTTATAATGCGCCAAAACGAAAGTGACGTTGGGAAAACCGAAATATGTAATCGAACCTGCAACTATACACTACTGGTCGAATGTCATTTGTATCGGCCAGCACGCGGCATCAATTAAGCAGTGTTACCTCAAAACTGGTGTCTTCACAGAAGTTGACGAAGCACTCGAGCTTTCCTTTCTCGCCTTCCTCGTTCACGATGTTGTGCAGGAACGCACGCTTTGACTCCTGTAATACACAGCCATCAGCGTCGTGTTATTTGCTGCTATATATCCTTACGATACGATACGATACGGTAGATTAACATGCGCTCAAAAGCTGACGAGATGGCCAGCTAAATCTAGCGCACGGCACAAAAACGAAAAGTAAGAAAAATTAAAACCGAGTAGCTCAGAAAAAAACGGTCTAGGTAGTCTGTGGAGGCAGTCCGGAGGCAGGCCGGGAGGAAGAAGTTTTGCTTGTGTTATATTCATTTCTGTACGTGCTCTCAACTGTAGATTCGTTCTTGTTTCTCCTTCGCAGGACTGTAGACATAACAACCGAAAAGTAGTCAAAACTGAGTAATTATAACTGCAATCAATACTTCTAACAGTAACTACAACTACTCGACAGCTACTGTAAAAGTAATTAGTAACTAGAAAAAGCCAGCACTCACAAGAGTGCAAAGACCGACTCCGATTCACTCATGACCTTGAACTTTGACCTTGTGATCCCAAAATAAATGGGTTTCCATCGTGGATCATCCAGAATGTAAATATCACCTTATAGCGCGCATGCGTGACCGAAATATTAAAATATTTTCATCTTCTCATAGTGAACGTTGACATATTACCTTGATCTTGATCTTCAAATATGACCTAAATCGGGTCAAGTTCAACCAGCATTTAGTTCAAAACTTAATTTTCGGACACACAAACACACACACACACATACCGGACCAATTGCTCTATCTGGACTACTAGACTAGTCAGTACGTATCTCAGCGAGTAGACAGTATTAACATTACGGCACCTTGATCTGTGGTTTTTCCCACTGATCGATGTTGGACTGTTTGATCTCGAAGTAGACGCGTTCGATGCGTCCTGCGCTGCCCATAATCTCAATGCGGCCGAGGTACGGCTGGAAGTAGTCGAGAACGCACTTGGCTTTGTCCAAGAACTTGTTCAGTCTACAGCAGTACATCACCAAACTCATTCGCTTTTCCTGTGAAGTAACTAACTAAGTAAGTAAGCAGATGTTTAAGCGCAATCGTTCTATCAATTTCTATGGCGAGGCCGCGAGGGACTTGACTGCAAATTGATTATTTTTTACCTTTTATGTTTACGTTGCTGTTACGTTACAGGTACAAAAAGTACTGGGATGGTTCCCACCAACCCCCAGCATGCTGTACCAGAAGGGGTCATGTCAACGACTGGGGGTTATGGCATTGTATCAAACTGCTAAAATGATCGAGCTGACTTTCGTTGCATGTGTGTATCATACACTATGATATAGTGGAATTTGAGAATCTTCAAAACTAAAGGTGCTTTTCTTTCGAACCAGATTGAAGTGTGTCTGACAATTTCCGGCGGCTGTTTGTTCATCTGGAAACAGGAAAAACTAAATTAGTAGTAGTAGTAGTAGTAGTAGTAGTAGTAGTAGTAGTAGTAGTAGTAGTAGTAGTAGTAGTAGTAGTAGTTGTAGTTGTTGTTTGCTGTCGATGCTGCTGCTGTAGTAGGCCTAATAGCAGGTATAAGGGAGAGATAGACGGGTGTAAAACTGGCCTGGTGTCGTTCGGTATGTGCTCGGAGAGGTTCGTCAGAAGTACGGCGACGTTGAAGCCGATGTCCTTGGCCGGACTGTGGAATCGATCAGTGAACTCGTTGAAGTCGACTTTGCCGTCTTGATTCGCGTCGACGCACATCATTACGTAGTCGATCTCCTCGCTGGGTACGGGCAAATACACATAGATCATCATCATCATCATCATCATCATTATCATCATTATCATCATTATCACCAACACCGACGCAGGCATCAAAACAACCTCATTTTTCCCGTTTTGAACTCACAAACACAGAATAAACACTACCCAATTTATCCAACTATACCTTCTTATTCCACTCTATCTAGTTCATATCAACGAAAAGACCAAATGATAACCGATTACGCAATGGACACACTCATTTAACACATTCTTATCTTACTGAACACACTGATCCTCCAAAATGTACAAACTGTAATCAACTTCTCTCTGTCAAACACATACTAACAAAATGTACTTCATATGATCAAATACGATATCAATGCTATTTTGTTTACTGACATTAAAACATCTTCGGTCTACATTCAGTCAAAATATACTAAATTACATTTTTTTAAATCGACTTATATGATCAACCACAATTTCTAAACAGAAACCTTACACAAATTATACTTTTCAATTAAATAATGTACCTAATTTCAATTCACTTATTTAATCTAAATGTACTATTATTGTTATAGTTTTTCAATTATCTTACCTCAAGAATTAATACTCATTAAATCTTAATATTTGCAATATAATTCTACCTAAAAGGCGCGATATGACAAATTGTGTTGAAACTCTCCAGTCAACCAACCAAACAACCAATCCCTTTTTTGATGCCGTGCACTAGACTACGCTGGCCCTTCCGTCAGCTTTTGAGCGCACGTAAATATACTATCTCGTATCTTAAGCAAATTTCAGACACGCAAATGTGAGAATTATTGTATTTCACGAGTACGATGACTGACGATGAAACTGTTCTAAACTTACTCGGAATAAATCTTCTGGTTTTCCATAGCTCGCCGGAACTCTTTCGGTGATATTACGCCGTCTTTGTTCACGTCAAATTCCTAGAAGAAAAAAACAACAGAAATAAAAAAAACATATTGTAATTGACCCGCAGGTACCAGCCCAAAGGGCCAGCAAACACAACAAATTCTCAAACAGTTAAAACTATCATCTTCCCGGGTTCCGGTAGTCACTCAAGCTGCGACCGGCTGAAGAAATACCAAAGGGTAAAGCCTACTAAAACGTTCTTTCAGTTAACTAATCTAATACAAGATGGCGCGTAAATAAACGTCATAAATTCAGGTGAAGCAAATTATTACCATGAACGCTTCCGATGACGAGAGATCTTTCATCTTCAAGAAAATGTCAAAGAACTTCAAAATCATCTACAAAAAACGCAACCGTATAAGCAGAGAAGCTCAACATGATGTTGGGTTTTTATGGTGCTTGGTTTATTCGTATTTAAAATGATACGATTTGACTGCTATTAGGCTTATTCAGTATTTTACACATTTTGTATGTAGGCCTATTGCACTTTGTACTTTCTATTTTGTATTTTATAACCTACTGCTTTTATTTATTTTGCTACCTTTCAATTTTGCACGCATGTTTGAATGCTTCTACTTACTTACTTACTTAAAAAACATGAAATTATAGCAAAGCCTTGAAGGTATTAAACAACCGACAGGATATGTAAAGAAGTTTATCCGTTAACACCAAAATCTTTACATGTTGTCAAACAATTTTTATAATCCTGCCGTGATCATATAATACACATTGTAGGCCATACATATCATATTTGCTTATTGTCGATAACCTGTAAGTTATTTATATAGCAACAAATATTGTCTGACAGCATCATCGATTGGTAAATCATGCAAGAACTTCTCATCACTTACCTCAAAGTTGGCTGAAGACTCGAAGAAAGTGTCGACCATCTGCTTGCCAATCGGACCGTTCACAACGTTTCCTAATTACAGGTCACAAAACACAGTTTCAAACTTCGCCCCGGTACCGCCACCTCGCGACGTCAACCAAACAACGTTTTCTGACGTCCGACTGGTGCCGCAACCTGGCGAACTGAACGAAACATACGTGTCGTCTTTGATTCTGGCCTATTCCCTGCATTATATGATGAAAACATGACGTCATCCACAAAACCGGAAGTACATAACATATCGCGCTGGTGTCAGACCAAGGCCGCAGATAAAATGTACAAAACATTTCGTAAAATTTGGACTGCGTTTTTTTCAGAAACGTGAGCAAACAGACAGGCAGACAGACAGACAAACATATAAACAGACACACAAACAAACAGACACGCTGATCGCAATATCTCGCATTCCTGCCGGAGGCGGCAAATTAAAAAAACCCCTCGCAACTTACGAACGGAAAGCTCGCAACTTTTACTAATATTACGGTTATTAACGCGAGACAGACGCCGTAAAGCAACGTCGGTGAAACAATTCCGAAAGTACAGAAAAATAAACCGGTAGATTTGCAGACCTATAAAGCTTTATACATGATACTCACCTCTGAGGCGCTCAGCTATTAACGCGTTAACGAGGGATCACTCAGTTTTACCTGCAACCCACATGTTTCATCCACAAGTGGTAGGAGCCATACCGGCCTTTTGCTTTTACTCCCCAGCCGCAGAGCGTTACAGCACCTTGGCCGGTACTCATTTCCCATCCCGCGGAGGATAGAAGGCTGAGTTGCCTTGCGTGATAGTCACATACCAAGACGAACGGTCGCTCATCCCAGTGCTAACCGGGCTTGATATAGAATAACTGTACTGTTGTCCCCAAAGTCGATCAACAGTAATGTTGGCAAAGATACAGTAAAAGCAAAAGTCAAGTAGCACAGACACAGGGTGTACAACATACGACAACAATATCGGACTTAGGGAGCCATTATGCCTGTACCCCTTTCGAAAAGTACTGAAAATTATTATGCTGGCCGCGTCCGTCTGTCCGTCCCGTGAGCATTCACCGTGACTCACCAGGGGGCAGCATGCGACGCGGCCAGCGTACATTTCGGTCCCCCAGTAAGGAGGACCGACATAGGCCTACTTGTTAACTGCTAAATGGACAAAATTCTATCCAAAAGTCACGTTTCGCAAACAGACATGGATGAACTGTACGACATTTGAGTTGTAAACGGGTAGCGGTAGGAGTGGGACTTTTTGTCTAACATTTCAAACACGCCACCGTACGCTTCGGTCGGGAGTGATCGGAAGAACATCTGCGCGCAGACCTTCAAGCATCGATAGCAGCATGATCATCATGTCTTTCTGCAGCTTCATGAATTCACGCAGCAACTCCAGTTGTTCCGGGTCCTTCACACGGCGTCCAAAAGCACTGACTTCACGCACAAAAGCCCCGTATCGGTTTACCAATCTGGAGGCCCTGTTGGACAAAAATGTGGGACCGAGGCCCTGGCCTTTACTTCCTTTCTCCTTCATTTTCCGCTAATTAAGTTGATTGCTTTAAGGTTCTACGTCCCACTCGACACAAAATAGGTCGTTTTGGAGACGTTCTTCCCAGCCAATCCTTTGGCTTAGTACTGAAAATTAAAACTAAGACAACAAAAGCAAACATGCATCCACATAACAAATATTCAACAACAGAAAATAAACACACAAAAACTAAAGCCATGTTTGGTCGCCTCTTACGACCTCCGGCCTGGAAACGGAACGGGCCTATTACCAAAGATACATAAGGAAATAAATAAGTAAAAAGTCAAGTTTAGTCTGTGTCTCACTGACAGTTTATGAGAAACACTGCTTGGCATATTTCAAAAACATAATAACTTGTCAGAGTTATTACAATTATTTTACAAAAAGCAAATAAATCACTGTTTAGAAAGCCTCCCGTTATTAGGTTGACTCCTCCGAGTCAAGCTAATAAAGTGGGTCTCAAATATCCGTCCGTCCGTGCACAAAACGTTTCTTCGATTTCAATGAAACTTGGCATGTAGGTAGAGGTCGACGAGTGATGCATGACGGTATGCAGTATGACCCGATCCAAGGTCAAGGTCAAGGTCACGAGCCATTAAAAGTCGGAAAATCGGCCATTTTCAAACGCTATCTCCTCCCCCATTTATAAAGGGGGCTGGCAAATGACCCCAGATTCTTACATTAGGGCACAATAACTAAAGCTTATCGGGACGGATTTTTGATTTTTGTCCTATTTTGTGTGTCACGTGACTTTGAAGTTGGCAGTAAGTAGGAGTCGACCGTCAGTCCCGTATTGGGGCTAATTTATTTCATATATTAGTTACGCTGTCGTAATGAGGAAGAAAAATACAGCGGAGTCGAGAACTGGCGACACGAACCTTGGAGAGTTTGTCCTGCATGTGTGCAAAGATGAAGAGAAAGCCGCTGACGGCGTCCCAGAGCCTGCTATGAGCCAAGGCCAGCTGGTTCCCGGCACACGGGCCCTACAGCAACAACAACCCCGTCATCATACTCAACACATTGATCATAGCTTGATGAAGACACTAGCGGCTTACCCGGCCCAAGGCTGATTACTCCTCGCGCCCGCGGCGCTCGTAAAAAAGCACCCGGTCGCAAGGTTTTCGATAAGTTCGTAAATGTTTGATTCTTAAATTTCGCCAGCGCGCTGCGCACGTTGCCCGTGCCGCCAGCGCGGTGGCCCCCGTGCTGTTTCTCAACCGCATGACTTTGTCGAAATCGGCAATTTTTCACCGTTTTCCGAATTTTTACACATTAAGGGTCGACATTTTCCGGAATTTTTTTCCGTTCAAGTCTACGTTGACCCCTATGAACCACGAAAAGTTTCATGGAAATCGGTCTGCACGTTTTTCCGAAATCCGGAACACAGACACACAGACGAACAAAGCCGGCAACTTTATATATACAGACGTACGTCATATAAAATACGCGCATCGTACCACGATTGCTGTATTAGACTAGAGCAACGTGATAAAACAGCGAATACAGCGGTACTGAATACTAGAAGAGGGACATCGACGCCCCAGCATCGACGTGGATGCCTTCACAAACTCGACGGCCTGCTGTCACCCTGATCGTTGACCTTTGACCCCCAAAATATAACCCGGAGGTCATCAGTAGGGGCTAGTGAATATTCCCTGTCAGTTTCATCAAAATTATTCGAGTCGTTCATGAGACATCGTAGTAGCAAGATCTACCTCGACGAACGAACGAACGAACAAACGAAAGAACGAACGCGAAAGACAGACAGACAATAATAATAATGTTCGTTTATTTGATTACGACATAACGCGCAATCTGCAGTAACATCTGCCACGCAGGGCGGTGCTAGGCTATATCCATATCTTTATTTCACCAGAATAAAATATCCGGTAGCAAAAAAACGAAACATAATAAATAAATTAATTAATTACAGAAAAGTCTAGCTCGGTTAAATTGCTGCCACACACGGCGCACAGCGATTGATAACTGCACCGGCTTAACCTCGTGAACACTTACCAGATGGCGCATCCAGCACACATCCGATAAAGTTGCTCACTACTCAATTTATCTACCCCGAAAGGATAAAAGGCTGAGTGGGCCTAGTTGGCTGACCTATAGCGGACAAATTACCCACATATTTGATCACCCGTCAGCTACAGATCGAGCGTGGGACGAGGAAAGTGTGTTCTACCACTGTGCCACGCAGCCAACCACTGGGGGGAGACAGCCCGAGAACATAATCCCTTCGCCGATATCGTCGAGTGGCTGAGGCATAAAAATAGAAAAGAACTAGCCGCAAGTCACAATTTATGACATGAGATACCTGGATATATTCAGAGATGCTGTTGAAGACTTGTGAAGCGATGCTGATGGCTCGCAGGAAGCTGTTCTTTCCCGCCTCATCAATCGTGTCCTTGCTCACGTAATGCCAGTAAAAGTCCATTATCGACTCCTGTGTGCACATACGCAGGCTAACTCAGTCTCCTACCCTCAGTGGGACGGGAAATGAGTACCGAGCAAAGTGCGGTGATGCGCTCCGGCTGGGAGTGAAGCCAGGATGGCTCATTCCATTCTTGGATGGATAAGCGTGTGGGTGGCAGGTAAAACTGTGTGATCCCTCGTTAACACGTGTCATTCTGAGAGCTTTAGAGGTGAGTATACTAACGATAATGCGTCATACAAATGTTTTGTCATAATGTTAATACCGCACAACATTTTGACGTCCTACAGGGTGACGACAAACACTTTCATTTTGCGTCAACAAGTGTCGGCGGCGTCGGAGAAAGCATTTATCCTGTAGATTAGAAAACACTCACTCGAGGTAGCACCGACCGATTTAGCACAAAGAAATTCTCAACAAACAACCAACAAATACGCCGCATCGTAAATTTCTCCGTAAAATACGTTACCTCCGCAGCTTAAAAGGAACACTTGTTCATCCTGTGACCATGAACTTTGACCCATAACCTTGACCTTGGAACATGACTTAGACAGCTCAAGATCAACCAACACGCCAGATTGTCTAGGTGAAAAGTCATTTCGTTACAAAGGTGAGACGGACACACAGACACACTCACATAGGCAACCGATTTCTCTACCTGGACCTCCAAAGTGGTCGCTGTTAACGATCTAAATGATAACCAGGTAAGGTCATACAGGTAACACTGAGGCAATACAGGTAACAGGTCGTCGCTCACCTGTGCCACGTTAAGCGACGCACCGGTCTGGCGCCGGTTGAATAATTATCGTCCAAATATAGCTACGTTTTTTAAAAAATGTAATCCACATTCGGATTTGAACAGTCACGAGAAACACATCTCATGTAAGTAAGCAAGTAAGTAAGTAAGTAAGTAAGTCAGGACTCTTATACAACGGCGCCATAGTCGCAAAAACGCCACAAAAGCACCGGATAAATGGCGCTCATGCAGCAAGTAGATACGTTTCAGTCGTTTCCGGCCCGTTAGACCTGCAGCGATTTTTACTTTTGCTTAGCAAATGTACTGAAGTACTACCGCCTTTTTACTTACTTATCAAATCAATCTCGCTATCCATACGACGTGTTACCTGAAGCCGCAGCAGGTAGTCGACGGTGCAAATGATAATGTTCACGGTGCACGTGTTGCCCGCCTGTGTCCGTAGATAGTTCTGAAAGTCTGTCGCGACACGAAAACGACAGTTTTCAGTAGACATTTGATACGAAAATACCGGGCGAAGCCAGGATTCTGTTACATGTATGGGGGTACAAAGTCCCCCAGCAGCCGCAGTGGGGACGCAGAGACAACAGACGAGAATACGACTAAATTAAAATACAGGAATCATTCAAATGTATTTTGTCAGATGATTAGCCATTTATGAATATTATTGTATTGCACTCTTGTCTCTCAATCTTCAGTCATTGTCGATATACATTACGGTCGTTGTTATATTTTTGTGATTTAGTTAAGCTGCATGTCGCTTTCTTTTTTCTGTGCTACCATTTATGGTGAATAAAGATGAATATATAAATGAAAATACACAATAATGAAATGGTTATATATTTTGATACTACATTCGACCAGAATAGAGTAGAACGAGAGCTCAGCTGTCGCAGAGAAAACGCGCCATGCTCAAAAAATCGTCCAAAACGGCAAACATTCCTTACGAAAGATCGTCAGGAGATCGATATCCGATCCCCGTGTCCCCGCATAATCAGATCCCCCGGAAGAGTTTCCCCGGTGGAATTTAAACCTAGTAAAATTCGTCCCACGGATTATCACAATACTTCATGGGAGAGACCTTAAATGATTTCACTGCAAATGAAGGAGACAATATTTTAATAAGAAGGTAAAGTATACCCACGATGCTGATCTCGGGTTTCCGGGAGGACAACCCGCGGGTGACGTCAGTCACAAATCAAGCAGTAGGCTGTCATTACTTTCTGTCAGGCCCGCGGTTATCTTCCCAGCTTCAGAGATTCACCGCCCTTGGCCGGCACCAGTTTATACCGCTTGTAAACAGGCGCATATGTGTGAACCACCTGCCTATGCTGTCACCGCGTGTCAGCGGAACGGCCTAGGATTGAACCTGCCAGCCATAGATCGCTAGTCCACCGCCCTATCTACTGCGCCACAACGCCAACAGACGGGGGTAAACTTATCATGGGGTCAGCGACATATTAATGGCTGCTTTATTTAGCCCGCCCGGCATGGCACGGCTATAATATATCGGCCGATGTTACTTCCTTTTATCTTTTTTAAAAGTACCCTTTGAGACCAATTATCTCATAATGCACTTGACCGATCTTCACCAAACTTTCAAAATATGTACACATGGAAAGGAAAGGAAGCGTATTTATATAGCGCCATTTTTAATACTATGCATATCTCAAAGCGCTCAGGCATGGATCACCCAGCTATACCTGCAAATACACCATGCCTGACATGGGGTGTGATCAATCCGACCTTCTTTTCGCCATCGCTCAAGGGACGTTGCTATGGTAACCGATTTTTGGTACCAATCGGAGAAAGTTGGCATAACCCACATTCATTCTGTGTGCTGGCATTTCGCCACGGATGGGAGGACCGTAAAATGAAATGTGCGAGTTAACACCGCCGATGACCCCTCTACGTCTGATAAAAATGTTTTGATCTATCGTCCAGTAATCCCTTAGTTTTGCAGGCGCGTTTGCTATGGGCGGGCCACACGCTGGGCTCTGCCGCGCATTTCCATTTTTACCGAGGTTGTGACCCTCGCAGAGCAGTTGGAGGAAGCGGAAGAGCTTGCACGTGTTGTCCGTGTCCTGGAGATTCTTGGCCTGCGTCGTGCCGTCGGACACTCCGAGACCTTCGGCCTTGTTGCACCGCTCGAACGCATCGAGATCCAGCACGCTGCAACCGACCACACAACTCTAACTGTACATGTGAACTTTTATTTGTTGTTTGCCCACTGTAGGCCTATTGTACTGTTGTCGCATCGCGACTTACAAAAGCACCTATCTGTTCATTTAAAGTTAATTTTCGTGTACTGACGTTGAAACTAGACTGTTTGTCAAGGGCAACTGTAAGTGCCAGTTTATTCGGCGCCTTGTTGTCCTGCTCATTAATGTTTCGTACTTGTGTCTATGTCACTGCGTGATATGACATGTGAGCAAAATGACGATGACATGACCACTGGTTGGGTCAATCCATGGGTTTGGTCGGGTTGGGTCCAAAAATTTCAGAGTTAGAATGGGTTGAGTTGAGTTGGGTTGAGTCATAGGGGTAATTTTAAGGGACCAGGGGGGTCCGGACCCCCCACATTTTGGAGTGGGGATGGACCCCACTTCAAGTACACCTCGAGCTTCCCCCCACTATTCAGACCAAAGTTACACCATTGGTTTGAGTTTCAGCAACGCACACATTTGACGGCTGAACATGCGGAGACTGTCCCCATTAACACGCACATTCAGCGCCAGCGATACATTTTACTTACTTAATAGTGTAATATACGTAACATACACACTGCACACCAAGGTAGAAGATACAGAAAGTATTCGCTGCGTGTGCCGGGCTTCGATTATAACTTCTGATAGTTATCTGTACAGTTGAACACCTCGATGACTGTCGGATCGTGAACTTTGTGATGTCGAGTGACGGTTTATTGTGTAATATGATTAAAGTCGACGTGCATGTAGGGTAGGGATTGATTACTCGATCAGACAGTCATCGAGATTTGTTCAGCAAGTCATTCCCTTTACCATCTCCTCCCACCGTATCGGACAAGTGATCTTCGTCAGCGAGGTCATCCTTTTCAGTTGCCTGATCACTGTACTGATTTGCATAAAAAATCCTTTATTGTTCGATCCTTGTATCAGTATATCAAATAAACTCATCCTAGTATTTAGTTATATTGCTTTGTGTGTTTATTGTTTTTATGTGATCT
>Ga0209780_1000321_pt1 | contig 24465 bp, 22 predicted proteins | sample WorMetexBAHAMAS2_FD_187384 | JGI IMG/M metagenome (GOLD analysis project Ga0209780, IMG submission 187384) | Marine gutless worms symbiont microbial communities from Max Planck institute for Marine Microbiology, Germany - Inanidrilus exumae... | ecosystem: Host-associated > Annelida > Digestive...
CCCGGGCAGGAAAAAAGAGGGTTCGACGGTGTCCTCTATAAACTGTGACCGTTGCAGCCACCTTGATCTAGCAGTGTCAAGTTTGCCTGCCGCGCCGGCGTGAGTAGAAGCTAATAGACTTGGCTAGCCGCTGGTTGGCATAATACATAGTACCAGTCAGAGCTAAGCCAGACAGTAGGCCACGTCTAGAAGGGACGCGCTATAGAAATACCCGACAAGCTGCTCACTCCTACTCAATCCCTCCTTCACCCTACACGTCGCTAACATACACCGCACCCATCTACCAATTCCCTTCCTCTCCCTGGGCAAGCGCACTGGACCGCTATATGGTCTCAGCGCTGGGGTCCAGAGTAGGTTGGACCCCTGCCCTCAAAGAACGAACAAACAAACGAACGAGGATAAAATCTGAGCAAATTTTTGGCCACCGGCGCGTAAGCATACGGTTGCAGAGGTACGCAAATCGGGACACATCCGGGACACAAAGCAAAAAAGTGATAAATGGGCGTCCCGTTTTTTCCGGGACACGTAGTTAAAAATTGGGACTGTCCCGGAAAATCCGGGACGGATGGATGGCACCATAATCCAAGACGAGCGCCTCGTAGGGTGCGAGTCGGGGGGTCCCACTTGGGATCTGGGCTGGGGAGCGTCGCCCGGGACCCCCAACGGGGTCCGGGGCGATTTTTTTCGTGTATAAGGATAAGATCTGAGCAAATTTTAGAGCACCGACGCATAAGTATATGGCTGCAGAAATGGGCAAATCGGGACATATCCGGGACACAAAGCAAAAAACGGGACAAATGGGCGTCCAGGAATAACTTTTTTTCCGGGACACATAGTTACAAATTGGGATTGTCTTGGAAAATCCAGGATGGATGGTCACCTTAGTTTTTCCTGACTGGGGTGACAGACAGAATCAGAGAAAGATAAGAATTATGATGGTATACATCAAATACTGTAATTGCATTGAGTGTTAAATATCATATGCTCCAGTGTTTACGTTTACAAATGGTCTCGCGTCAAATGACCCATAATGTGTCGAGTAAGACGTTAAACGCTACAATACCATACACAGATCGAGAATTCAAATTTTACGATTTTTTTTCATTCTTAAAATTTAACGAATTTTTTTTCGGTTGAAAATAATTTGCAAAAAATTCGTAATTTTGCAAATCATAGATGTTTAACTTGTTTTGATGTTCTGGAATGTAACATTCATTTATAATGCATTTATTCGTATAACAGATCACTGTAAAGCGCAAACCGCCTTTGTAAGTTTTATTTTATTTTTATTAACATTAACCCGTGAAACGCATCAAATTCTTCAGTTGTTGTTGTTGGCTTGATGCTAATAATGCTAAACGGTACACTAAAATCGGAGCTCATTTAAATAAGCAAACTATTCCACTGGAAGGCCACGCCCACTCGGGCATTTAACGAATTTTTGTACGAATTTTTACGATTTTTTTTAACTTCGGAAAATTCGTTAAAATTTGCAAATTTTTTTGCTGAGGTAACGAATTCTCGATCTATGATACCATACAATACCATAACGAAAAGACACCTGGCTGACACCGTGGATCACTATGCACAGGATTTACTCATTTCTGAGTCATCCTGTAGGTGATTCCATCAATGAATCTTGCCCCAGCATCAACGTGGAAGCCTTTGACACCATTTATCTTGGCCTGCTGTGACCTTGACCTTTGACCTCCAACATCTAACCAGGTCATCAGTAGGGGCTAGTGAATATTCTCTTCAGTTGCATCAAAACTGTTCAAGCCGTTAGCGAGATATCATTGCGGACGGACGCACGGACGGGACGATCTGAAAACATAATGCCTTCGCTGACAATGACGGGTGGCAAAGACACAAAACAATGCGTGACGGCCGCATATCGTGTGAGCCATGAGGCCACACACTTGTTTACCGTTTAGTCATGCCACAATCCGACGCAGAAATCAACAGAGAATGCAGCTTGTGCGTGAAACCTAGTGCCTTCTAGTGATAAACCAATGCGGTAATTGAAGAGCAGTCGAACCAACGCAGTAATTGTCAACAGAACAAGAGTTACTGTCACTGCCGCTGAGCATGGCGCATAACGGTGGACACGCCATCGACGAACTTGGTCTTAAAGAGAACATTTGCGTTGTTGAACATCCCGTCCTTCAGCGACACCACCACGAACTACAAACATCAACCCAGGTTTTAGTCTCACCCGACACTAAATAGATCATTTCGGAGACGTTCTTCCCGGCCAATCTCTTGGCTAGGTACCGAAAAAAACTGAAACAAACACAACAAAGCAAACATGCATCCATAACAAAATATACTACAGCATAAAATGAGCCTAGAAAACTAAAGCCAGGTTTGGTCACCTCCTACGACCTCCGGCCCGGAAACGGAGAGGGCCTATTCTGGTTCCGGCGCTTCATAGATTTATCACTTACTTACTTACCTAGACACTTACCCACATACAGCCCCGGGACCCACATGGGGCATACAAACAGCAGTATCTACGTGGGTCCACTGTCACCGATAGCCGAGCTATGCTGAAATAATCAGTCCTATCCATTTCATTTTAGTGATTCTGTGCATGGATTGATCGCCTGCATGGCGTACCTTACTAAAATTCTAAATGAGCTACTGTGTAAGACACCTACCTGTGAGTGTCGGAAATGCGTTTTGAGCATCTGACCAATGTTCTGAGTATGTGAGAGGTCGAGAGCTGCATCGACTTCATCCAGGATGTACAGAGGTGCCGGCTTGAACAGCAGCAGAGACAGGATCAGAGACAACGCCACCAGTGACCTGACACAGAAATAACAGTGACCTGACATAGAAACAACAGTACCTGACACAAAAACAACTGCAGGGGCAGGATCAGAGACAACGCCACCAGTGACCTGACATAGAAATGACAGTGACCTGACACAGAAACAATGGCGACATGACACAAACAATGGCGACCTGACACAGAAACAACAGTGACATGACACAGAAATAACAGTGACCTGACACAGAAACAGTAGCAGCGGCAGGATCAGCCACCAGCGACCTAACACAGATGCAGCATCAGGGACAACAACCCCATTTCTCATCCACACCCAGAACTGAACAAAACTGAAATACGTTTCAATAACGTCTTGTAGACATCATGCAAAGCTGCCAGTGAGATGTCACAGAACTGACAATAAAACAATGCAGAACTAACAACGTTTAGTAACACTAACAGCTACAAAAGAACACAAATTGTCAACTTTTACTCACCCAATTACTGGCACGATTAAACCATCTATTTACTTGTTAATCTTCACGTGGATAATCACTTACATCTTTATCGATCACGTAACAAAAGGCTGATATTACAAAACATTCTAAAATCATCGAAGATGTTTATAAATAACAGTTCACACAGTGTACCTCTGTCCACCGGAAAGTTCGCCGAGCGACTCTTTCCACGCGTCACCGAACGCCACTTTGAACTCGAGCCCATCTAGGATGCTCAGACCTTCCGGCGCCACCAGTTTTGCCTTGGCTCCGGGCAGCAGGGTCGAGAAGATGGATCCGAAATCCTTCGTTCGTTCACAAAGCACACCAGCACTCAACACGTTTGTATGAAAAATACATGTCACATAGACACGATCACTACAATGGCCAGTTTCAGGGGTGAACCTGGGTGGGCCGATGAATTCTTAACACTGGAAGTGATTGCTGCAAAATTCATGAGTTACCAGTAAAGGAAAGGAAAGGAAGAGTATTTACTCAATACATACGTCGTCATCACGACATTACGTCGGTTGTGCATGGTGTTGATATGTTGAGTGCCTTGCAGCTGGCTACGCTGCAAGACCTCTGGCGCGTCGCTGTCTACGACAGGTAAGAAGTAACGTCGTCATTGACTTCCAGTCATCTTTGACACTGTTGCTTTACAGTAAAGTAAAAGGAAAGAAAGCGTATTTATATAGCGCCTTTTATATACTATGCATATCTCAAAGCGCTCAGGCATGGATCACACAGTTTTACCTGCAAATACACCATGCCTGCCTTTCCTTCGTATACGTTCACCAGATGGCGCCACCTCTAACAGAGGTAAGAGATATCTAATTGCAGCTTACTACTCATCTATCGACCCCGGAGGGATGAAAGGCTGAGTTGGCCTGGTTGGTTGACCCATAGCAGACGGTTTACCCACATACGTGGTCACCCGTCAACTACAGGTCGAGCGCAGGACAGAGAAAGTACGCCGGCTGAAGACCGACGTTCTACCACTCAGCCACGCAACCAACCTAACTAACCACTAAGCAACTAACCAGTAGTAGGTGTGCACCAGATACCTATCTGTATGTAATTACTCTAACACAACCAAAAATAACATACTGTTTATCGACGTTTCGGCTTCACGTCGGAAGCCTTTATCAGGACTGACTTCCGGTACCAGTCGTCAGTATGTAATAGCTTGTCCCATGAACCGAGACGAGGGGAGCTACCAACTGAGCCACGAACGAAATTTAGCGTATCACGTTATCGACTTATTGTTTGTTAAAACTGTGTGATTTTGCAAAGCATCCTTAACTTCAAATGCTCCTCGACGAGTTACTGTAATAAAATATATAACTAAATAAAATTAGCCCCGTAAGGGACTGGTGGTCAACTTCTACTTACTGCCAACTTCAAAGTTGTGACACAAAAACTAGGACAAAAATTAAAAAAAACCGGCCCCAAGGAGCTTTAGGTATTGCCCCCTAATTCAAGAATCCGTGGTCATATGCCATCCTCCATTATAAATGGGGGAGGAGATAGCCTTTGAAAATGGCCGAATTTCCGACTTTCAAGGGCTCATGACCTTGACCTTGGATCGGGTCATACTGCATACCATCATGCATCACTCATCAACCTCTACGTACACACCAAATGTCATTAAAATCGAAGAAACTTTTTGTGGACGGATAGACGAACGGAAGTACGAACAGGCGGAAGGACATTTGAGACCCACTTTATTAGGTCGACTTGGATGAGTCGACCTAAAAATGCATAAATTTTAATGGAAAATTTCTTAACCACTTAAAATTCTTTAACAATCAATAGATTAAGTAATCGTTAAAAATTGCACAGCCCCACATTACATTACTGCATGACTGTCATCTGCTGTAGTCCGCAGATACCTTGTTGACTTGATCGTGAGCTTTCTTCAAAGCCTCCTTCTTCTTCTCATCCAGTTCCGCGATGACGGCCGCGATCTTTGCCTTGTCACTCAGAACGATCTTGCGCTTCTTCGTCAGATCATTGTACTATCAACACACAGTTTGACATCAACGGCATGCAACATTTCCCGGACTTTTGGTCAATTCTGCGACAATATTTCCCCGATGATTGGTCAATTCTGTGACAATATTTCCCCGATAATTGGTCAATTCTGTGACAATATTTCCCCGATGATTGGTCAATCCTGTGACAATATTTCCCTGACTTTTGGTCAATTCTGTGACATTTCCATGAAAGATGTTACATTCTCTGACAATTGAATCCAATATACGATTTCCTTGTTTTGTTGGACAACAGTTTTAACGGTCACCATGGAACTTCTACGTCAGGGGTGCACAACTGATTGGAAGCTGAGGGCCACAAACAAATGCGGAACTAAAGTGGAGGGCCACAACAAGACCGCTGACCACTTGTTCTAACTGTAATAATAATGTTCGTTTATTAAATTGCTGACATACCGCGCAATTAACAATACTAACATCCGCCACGGAGGGCGGGACACAACAGCCGCCACGCAGGGCAGCTATGCACAGAAGGGTTAAACCGGCGAAATTGCTGCCACACACGGCGCACCGCGATTGAATCAACCGCACCGGCTTAACCTCGTGAGCATTCACCAGATGGTGCGACCGGCACACATCCGATAATGTCGCTCACTACTCAATTTATCGACCCCGAAAGGATGAAAGGCTGAGTCGACCTGGTTGGTTGGTTACATACCGAAATAAAGTGCCGCCTCCGGGAGTCGAACCCAGACACGTCACCCATCCCAGTACTAACCGGGCTTGACGCAGAGTAACTTCGTTGATACGACCAACTCCGTTACCACTACGCCACGCCGCCAACCATATGCACTATACATGCATTATTGCTGTAATTGTTTGAGAGAGCTGGGCATCCAAAAGGGTAAAAAACACTCGAGCAATCTCCCAAGATTACACAGGAAACAAATCTAGGCGTACCTGAAAAACTGGCTGTGTGTGTCATTATTAACCGCGTAGAATACACACTCATTAGCAATCAATGCTCGTAACAGGATTCCCACTCTCTTGGTTGCAAAAATTTCCAGGACTTTTCCAGGACCCCAGAAGTATTTTCCCAGGACCCTGACGTACGCCAGTGACAGTTAAATACAAAGACAAACAGCAGTTACTATGGGGTCTGGAGCGAAGCCCCGGTCGCCAGCGATTTTTTCGTATATACAGATAAAATCTGAGCTAATTTTCACCAATTTTTGCATCTGCACCTGCATCATAGTGTCCGCCTCCCACAACATGGCCTAGAAAATTCCAGGACTTTCCACGACCTTGCACCAAAATTTCCAGGACTTTCCAGGATCAAACCCATTTTCCAGGACTTTCCAGGGCCTGGAAATTTTACAAAAAATCCAGGACTTTCCAGGAGACATGGGAACCCGGTTGTAACATCCGCTGCTCCTAACGTTCGACCTGTTCTTCAGCTTTTCCGAGCATGTTCATGGCTCTCATGTTGACACTCTTTGACAGCTTGTCCCTCGTCTCCTCCAGTTTCTGTATGCGACGTCCCGCTTCCTTCGGATCATTCGCTTTGAAATCATAGGAAGTGTTCGGCTGGCCGAAGTACTTCTTCTCTTCCAAGATCCATGCGTGATCGATCAACATCTGGTCCACCTGAGCACCACATATAGTCATGAAACTGTTTGGAGTATCGATGATCTCATCACTGTGGAAAATTTAGGTAGACTGGAACAGTAGTTTCGATAATATGTAAGTTTAATATTTTGTGAGTTTGACTTGAAAACGCCTATTTACACATTTAACCCCCTAAATGGGCAGCCATGTGAACAAAACCCCCCAAAACACCTCCTTGCGCAGAAATACGTCATATGATGTATAGATCGGCAAAATCAGTCCAGTGGTACGGGCTTGGCGCGAGCCAAAGAAGAAAAAGGTGGAGTAAAAAAACCTAACGTGATGTTGTTTGTTGGCCCGGAGCACTGACGCTGTTGCAGCGGCACATGGATTTGCATGTGTGGTCAGATCCGCGACGAAGTCATATATGTGATGTTTCATCGAAATGCGTTCTGGGGTTGCTGAGCCAGTGGGGTCAAAATTTGGCAATTCCCATTACTCTGGCTATTACTGAGCATTGGGCCTGGAGCGGATCCCGGTGTACAGGCAGTTAGCTCGAGGTGAATCTAAGTCATCCATCTGGCAGTAGGTTGGCATTACTTTCCACCAGGCCTGCGGTTACCTTCCCAGCTGCAGAGCATCACCGCCCCTTTGCCGGTATCAAGTTATACTGCTTGGTGATAAAAGCACATAGGTGTGAACAACTTGCCCAAGGTTGTTACACAGCTTTGCCCCGAGTAGGATTTGAACCCACGACCTGTTGATCGCAAGTCCAATGCTCTACCCATAGCACCATCGCGCCACCTTTCCATCTCATCTCACCTTCAGACCCAAAATGATGTTGAACTGACAGAATATATACCAGTCTGGCGGCGTCGTTGGTGTCCTTGTTACACTTGTTCACTTTATGCTCCAGCTCTTGAAAATGCAGCTGCACTTTGCTCATGTCTTTGACGAGCTGCGTCCTCTCCGCGTGGGCTTCGCCGATCTCGCGATTACAGCCTTTCAGCAGTTTCTTTTGTGCATTCAGCCTCTCTTGCGCATCCATCAGGCCAGCCTTCACACAGTCGACAGAAATCTCACAGTAAAAATTAAAAAGGGGAAGGGTTCCCATACTCGTTACAGAGCGTTGGGCCCACAGCTGATCCCAATGTAGAGGCAGTCAGCCCACAGGTGACTATAAGTCATCCATCCGATGGTAGGCTGTCATTACTTTCCACCCAGGGATGCAGTTACCTTCCCAGCTGCAGAGCATCACCGCCCCTTGGCCGGTACCAAGTTATACTGCTTGGTGACAGAAGCACATAAGTGTGAACACCTTGCCCAGTTGTTACGCAGCTTCTGCCCCATCCGGCGTTAGGTTGCCATTACTTCCTGCCAGGCCTGCGGTTAACTTCGCAGCCACAGAGCATCACCGCCCCTTGGCCAGTACCAAGTTATACTGCTTGGTGACAGAGGCACATGGGTGTGAACAACTTGCCCAAGATTGCTACGCAGCTTTGCCCCGAATAGGATTTGAACCCACGACCTGTTGATCACAAGTCCAACGCTCTACCAGTTGCGCCACCACGCCACCTAAAATCCGACAGTACACAGCCAATATGTCTTCAGTCTTTAGACAATGTTGCCTGATTATGGTCCAGATGCTGCCAATGCCACCCCATCTGCTCTTGAATCATCAAAATCCACCCAGAAAGGTGTCGTGCCTTTCTGGGACTGTATGGCATATTGGACGTTAGCAAACATCCAATGCATGGCCATCTTGTGTTGCCCACAGCGCTATATAAGTTGTCTAAGTTACAAATTACAAATCTTGGGCACATCCTTTGAACGGACTGCCGCCGCTCTCTCCCACTACTCGATCGTAATTATGTACAGCAAAATGCATATAAATACTCCACGTTTTCAAAATGCATTGTATCATGTTACAGTATGGCTCTCTCAACTATGCGTTCAGTATTACTAAACGACACAATAGTGATCGTACCAGATACATCATTGCAGATGCCTGCTATTGGCTAGCTGACAATGGGAAGGGCCCGAAGTGTCCGATTACCCTATCTGGTGCCGACTTAGACGAGCGCGTCGCAGCCAATTAACAGACAAAAGTCTCACAACGCTATAACCGCCACATGCATTTCAACGGCCGTTTTTCAAGTGAAACTTGGTTCGTTGGTTTTCCCTCATTTCTCTTCCACTACATATTTTTAACGTCTCCAAAATGACGTATTTTTTGTTGGGTGGGACGTAAAACCTTAACCCAATCAGTCAATCCACCACATATACTGGAACAAAAACTTTGGGAATGTGATGGATGCCCTGTCAGTCACAAAAAACAACCCCAGCCTAGGTGAGTCACCCGCTGACCTCATTTTTTCTTCACCTACCGACTGACTCCTAAGGAAACTAGAAAAAGCCAGCACTCACAAGAGTGCATAAACCCACGCCGGCACTGTTTTCGCAACTCAAGACCTTAACCGTTGACTCCAAAATAAATGGGTTTCCAAGACTCGTCATGAAACATTTGCATGCTAAGTTTGGTAATCCTAGCGGCATCGGCTTTTGAAATATCGTGTGGAAAAACAGACAGACACACAGACAAACGGTGGTAAAAAAACTACCCCGGCGACTGCCGTCGGTGGGTAACAAATGACACAATCTTTATGTCTCTTTATGTCCGACATCGATGAGCAATATGGTGTAAAAATGGCTAACAGTTGTGCACTGTGCATCACAAACTCATAGTAATGCCAATCTACAGGCTCCGTACCCTATGAAAGACAGATGACAACACCATGCCGTCATCTACCTTACCAATGTATAACTTGTCAGTCAGCAGTTGCTATCTCAAGTACAACGTCTTCAACGTTTGATGTCTCCATGAAACTCTCGGCATCCGATACACCAGATGCGTAAACAACATCACTGCTGGGGGCTCACCGGTAGTTATCCAGTTAGTTAGTTAGTTAGTTGGAGTTTAACATCCCCTTTCAGCACAAATATGGCTATATCAGAAACAAAAGGTCAGGGGTGGAGAGCTATCCCTACCCAGTGAAGGAAGGCCAGCGATATATTAACCTCAACCCTGGCCACCTTTTTATTCAGCAGCCACCCAAAAGGGAAAGGGATCGAGAAGCTCATTTAAATTATTACGCTAGCGCCTACGACAGGAGGAGACAACTATCACACCGCAAGACTAAACTAAACCAAATACAACAAAACACTAGAATAAATCTTAACTCAGCAATACAGATAACACAATCATAAAAGAAAACAAACTAAACCCAGGTTCGGTCGCCTCCTACGACCTCACGCCTGGAAACGGAGTGGGACGATTCTGGTAGAAAGGCATCAGATGGACAATAGAAGAAAATAAGTAAAGTGAATGAGAAAAGGAAAAAAGGAAAAGTAATAAAGAGCAAAAGATGAGGAAGGGAATGGACAAGGGAGAAGCAAAGGCGGAAAGGGGGTACCCCGGCCCCACGCGAGGTCGGCAGTTATCCAGTTTCCGTATTCATTTGTTGCAGCTGGCGTGTTGCACGTGCAGATACAAGGCAGAACCTTCAAAGAATCGTGAGAGTTTCGTTTGAATTTCCGCTTGATCAGAGAAGACCATTACACGAGCCCACACATCATGTCATCAACACGACTAGACTCCATCGGCGGCATGCCAATGAAGAAACAAGAAGATGATGACTTTGATGCCGCAGCGTCAACATGGATGCCTTTGCCACCTTGATGGACTGCTGTGACCTTGGTCTTGATCTTTGACCTCCAGCGAATATTCCGTGTAAGTTTCATCGAGATTGCTCGAGCCGTTTATGAAATGTCGTGGTAACAAGATCTGTCCGGAGGAATGAACGTTGCTGACAGACGGCCCAAAAACAGAAGAACAGGTCGACAATGCCGGACGGCGAAAAGCACAAAAAGCAAGTAAGTAAATTAAACGTCGATTTGTATAGCGCGTCGTCGTAACCACCTCTAATGCGCTCAGGAATGGCACGTGTTAGAGGGATCACACAGTTTTACCTGCCACCCACACGTTTATCCACGAATGGAATGAACCATCCCGACTTCACTCAGTAAGCATTCACCAGATGGCGCCAGCCAAGCGAGGCGGTGCACACGCCACTTACAGCTCACTACTCATTACAGCAAGGTTGTTACCTTGGCAGTATCGGCAGCCTGTGTCAGTTGCTCCAGCTGTTTTTCCTCGTGGGTGATCTTGTCTTGGAGAGATGTAGTCTGATTGTCCATGTTCCTCTTCTCCTTCTCAATGTCTTGCAGCTCCAGTTTCAACTGATCTGTCTCCTACATCACGGTGCAGTAACAATTTAAATAAAAATTAGTCCCGTACGGAGACTGACGGTCGACTTCCGCTAGGGCAGACTAGGACCGTCAGACGTGGTTAGGACCAAAGTTCAGAGGTCATGTGACGGAAAACGAGGATGAATTTCAAAAATCTGACAGGTCAAATTTTAGATATTGCCCCCTAATTTAAAAATCCGTGGTCATTTGTCAGCCCCCATTAGAAATGGGGGAGGAGATAGAGTTTGAAAATGGCCCAAAATGGTCGAATTTCCGACTTTACGACTTTCATGGGCTCCTGACCTTGACCTTGACCTTGGATCCGGGCATGGTCATTACCTCTTTTCATCTCTCATCGAGTACTACCTGTATACCAAATTTCATCGAAATCAAAGAAACTTTTTGTGGACGAACGGACAGAAATTTGCCACCAATAGTATTAGGTCAACTTCCAAACTTTGGAAGTCGACCTAAAAATCCAAAGTATATCACACACTCAGTGCACTGACACTGTTGTCTGGGAGGCAGCAAGAGCATGTAAGAAATCCAACTCGAGGTATATCTATTGGCGGTATACTCGCAGGGCTGTCACCCTTTTGTGAAAGTGGAATTCAAGGACTTTTTGCAGAAATAATTCTTTGGTAGGCGGACGCGCCCGGGCTGAGGCACGAACCTCAACCACTGAGTGCGTCACCTTTCAGGACTTTCAACACTGCGGTCATTCTAAAGTACTCTCAAAGCCTTGAAATTGCCACTGTTAAAAAGACTTTCAAGAATAAGTTTAAATCTCATCTTTGGGGGTCACAAAGCCAACATACCAGAGATGCTTGAAGAATAAGGAGGAATATGGCAAGGCCAGTGGTTGAAGTCAATAGTTCCAGTTTCCTTCAATGTTTTGACACTGCTGGCTAGGTAATAAAATTACTCCCGTACGGAGACTGACGGTCGACTTCTGCTAGGGCATACTAGGGCCGTCAGACGTGGTTAGGACCAAAGTTCAGAGGTCACGTGACGAAAAACGCGGACGAATTTAAAAAATCTGACCTGTTAAATTTTAGACATTGCCCCGTAATATAAGAATCCGTGGTCATTTGTCAGCCCCCATTAGAAATGGGGGAGGAGATAGAGTTTGAAAATGGTCCAATTTATGGTCGAATTTCTGACTTTCGTGGGCTCCTGACCTTGACCTTGACCTTGGATCCGGGCATGGTCATTACCTTTTTTTCATCTCTCATCGAGTACTACCTGTATACCAAATTTCATCGAAATCGAAGAAACTTTTTGTGGACGGACGGACGTACGGACACATGGACGGAAATCTGACACCCATATTATTAGGTTGACACCCATATTAGGTCGACACCCATATTATTAGGTCGACTTCCAAAGTTTGGAAGTCGACCTAAAAAAGGAATTCTGCTTGCAGAAAGCCTGAGATACTCATCTGCAAAGCTTCTCTTCCTGATCAAGTGTAGGAAGGAAAGCAAAGGGAACTGACCAAAGCAGGTTCGCCTAGAAACGGCTGTTAAAAATGAAAATCGCAGTTGAACTAAGCAGATGCCATATTGTACACAGACATGTACACTCACACACGCAGCAGATGGTTCACCTGTTCTTTGTCCTTGGTTTTAGTGATGGACTGACTGTAGCGTTTCTTGGCCTCGTCGACGTCCTTCTGTGCCTGCTTCAGTTCTCGTTCCCGCACAGCCTTCGAGTTTTTCAGCTTGTCTTCAAGATCGGCGACTCGAGCCTCCGACTTCTTCTTCGTCTCCACGGCGTTCTTCAGCACCTTCTCCTGCTCCTCTGTTACAGAACAGCCACGCATTCATGTGCAATTTGGCGTAAACGATTGATTGATTAATGTTTTACGTCCAACCTGACACAAAATATGTCATTTCGGAGATTTTAACTTAAATGATACGGCCATTTTACGGTCATTACACCAGTCAACATCTGTTGGATGTCTGAATGTATCCTGTCATTCTACTACAATGTCCAGCTCCACCAACAGAAAGTGAGACCTATGCTGAAATTGGGTCAGTTTAGACACTTTTGTGAGAACAGTAAAAGACAGAAAATTCACACAACTATACCATAAAACTTATTTTATGAATCTCCTCTTCCTCCGCATTAATGACAGTTTTCAGGTGATTATCCACTTCTTGGTTTCTTTCCCATTTATGCCCGAAGATAAACTTTACAGATTTGTTTTTAGGCCGCATCGTTGGTCGAAATTTCAAGGACTTTCGCGGACTTCAAAGATGACATTCAAGGACTTTCGAGGACCTGAACTCTTTTCAAGGACTTTCCAGGCCCGGAAATGAAAGAAAAAAATTCCAGGACTTTTAACGACTTGTCGGAACCCTGAAGAGGGAACCGGCTGACCCCGGATCACCTGGAAATAATGGCCATTAAAAGGAAGAAGTAGTAGAGGCAGTAATGCATGGTAGAAAACGCAGACCGATCGTTGCCTCAAGCTGATTGACATCCTCCAGCTGTTGTCCATGAGTGCTTTTCTTCAGACTGTCTGACAGTAACTTGGCATCATGGCTCTTGAGGTCGAACTGCTGCTTCAGTTCCCTCCATCTGCAGCGACACATTACACATTTAGAACTCTTGATTTTCGACTGACCGAGTTAAGGCAAAGTAAAAGTAAACAGTGTATAGCAGTTTAGCATCAACTTAGCCCTTCACCACTATGGGAGTCAAGGCTTAACATCCCACTCGACATAAACATCGGCAATTTCGAGGATGTTATTCCCACACAAAACTACTAAACTCGGTACTGAAGAAATTAAACCATGCACCACTAAACCGAAAGATGTTACCACACAATAAAAACATAACCAGAAAGATGGATTTCGATGCCATGGCATCAGAGGATGCCTTCGCCCGAACATACTTGAACCAAGGTGCGACCGTGACCTTTGAACTCCAGAATCTAATCAGGTCATTAGTAAACGGCTGTGAATATTCCCTGCCATCTTTATCGAAATTGTTCAAGCCGTTCGTGAGATATCGTGGCAACAATATCTGACTGGACGAAATGACATACGAACAAATGAGCGAGACAGCCTAAAAACAATGCATTCGCCAAAACTGTCAGGTGGCAAAAGCATAATAATTAGCCCCGTACAGGACTGACGGTCGACTCTTCGCAACTGACGTCTGTGGCAAGTTCGAAGTCACATGACATAAAAACGAGGATAAATATCAAAAATCCAGTCCGATGAAATTTAGATATTTTGCCCTAGTTTAAGAATCCATGGTCAGTTGCCAACTCCCATTGTAAATGGCAGAAGAGATAACTTTTGAAAATGGCCGGATTTCAAACTTTGAAGGGCTCATGAGCCTGACCTTGGATCGGGTCATACTGCATACCAGCATGCATCACTCATCGACCTCTACCTACACGCCAAATTTAATTGAAATCAAATGAACTTTTTGTGGATGGACAGACATATGGATGCATGCACGGACAGACATTTGAGACCGGCTTTATTATGTCGACTCTATCGAAAAGTCGACTTAATAACTAAAGCCATGTTTGGTCACCTTGGATGAAGTCCGCTGTGCAAATTGCTCCAGCCCATTCTTACATTCTTGGGCCTGCATGGGGCAGATTCAGGTAGGAAAGCCGTTAATCTTGCATCTATCACATGATAGTATAGTGTTTAACATGCTGGACAAGAGGCTGTTGGTCACATGTTCACTCTTGACTGACAACTGCACTTTCAGACAGTGACTAAGAGCAAGTTCACATGTATGTGCCGATGCTACTAAGCGACCAAACAGTGATAATGCTCTGTGGCTGGGCACTAAAGTCAGGTATGGCTCACTCCATTTGCAGATGTACACGTGGGTGACATCACTTTCTGCCAGGCCAGCGGTTACCTTCCCAGCTTCAGAATGTCACTGCCCTTGACTGGTAGAAATTTTTTCTGCTTGTTGACAATTTTTAACAATTTGCCTATGATCGCTGCATGACAGTGGAACGGCCGGGAACTGAGTCTACAATCGCTATTGTGCCACCATGTCACCCAAAGAAATAAGCTGGTATAACAACATCCCACGTTTCCAAAAGGAACAGAAAACGCTCAAGAGCATCGGCGACTTACTTAGCAGCAACCAGTTTGACGGCCTCGAGCTCCTTATTAACCTGCTGCAGTTTCTGCTGAGCGGCTGATACGGCAATGCTTGCATCGTTGAGCTCGCTCAGACTCAGCAGCACGGAGCTGGTCTGAACACGAGCACCTGACGATAAACAGAAGACGTGACAAAAACAAGGAAGTAATGACAACTTCCAAACAAAACTCGACACTCTCGGTTGTTGACAGGAAGCCAATAACAACCTGTATCACAATTATATCCCTACAGGTTCTCTTTTGGAGGAAATGATATAGTTAGTTAGTTATTTGAAGTTTAACGTCCCTTTTCAGCATAAATATGGCAATATCATTGACGAAAGGTCAAGGGTGGAGAGCTATCCCTACCCAGTAAAGGAAGAAAAGCCAGCAATACCTATACAACATAAAATCAACACAAAATAAATAAAACTAGGTTTAGCCGCCTCCTATGACATCCGGCCTGGAAACAGAGTGGGATAATTCTGGCTGAATGTGAAGGGATGGAAAAGCAAGAAAATAGATGAAACGAGTTAGAAAGGGACAGGGGGAAAATAAAAGATACTAAAAGATAAAATAAAAGGTGGGAAAGCTAAGGGAAAAGGAGGGTAAGGAGGATTGCCCCGGACCACACGGGGTGGAGGAAAGGATATCACGAAGGATCAACCGGTTAACCCAGCTTCACCAGGAAAATAAACATTAAACCGGTGTATGTGTTCATGGGTGGGTGCCACTCCACATAGTTGAAGCCAACAGACTTCTAATCCAATTCCAGCTTGACTGAGTCAACATTATATGGCCCACCCAACATAAAATAAGTCGTTTCGGAGACATTCTTCTCTTGGCCCAGTACTAAAAAACTAAATCTAACACAGCAAAAACAAACATGAATCCATAATAAAATATACTACAACACAAAATAAACAAAACAAAAAACAAAACCCAGGTCTGGTTGACTCTTAAGACCTCTGTTCTTAAAATGAAACTCCGACCGACCAACTGAAGAACAAGCTAAACCAGGTCACATGGAAAATGGCCTTAAAGATGATATGCAATGATTTTTTGGTTGTTAAAGTAAATTGCCCATAGTACGTCTTGAATATAAGCAAATAAGCAAATCTATTTGGATATTAAGGAACATCAAAGAAGTAGGAAATTTTAGAAAAAGCACAAGAAAGTGATTTGTTTACTATTGCAAGTGATGACGTCATACCAGGGAAACGAACACGGGAACAGGCTATTGGAGTGTTGAGTGAGACATTACACAACATATAGGCATAACAACGTAGCAATAGGTTCTTAAAACAGTAAAATAGTACAATAAATAACTTCTTATCTAATCTCAAACGCATAACACCGCAAATGAAACAAGCGTATCCTGGCATGACGTCACACATGACAGAAACAGCCAAAGAATAACTATACCAAAAAGACCAATAAACTTGTACTTTTTAAGCATTTTATGGCATAATTTATCAAAATTTGTTACACAGATGGGTTTACATTGCAGTAAGCAGCTAGAAACTACTTTTAATCAATTTGGTAAAAAAATCGTTGCATATCATCTTTAAACTCCGACCGACCGACCGACCAAAGAACAAGCTAATCCAGGTCACATGGAAAATGGCCTCAAGAGAAAGGAGATGGTTTTGTGTCATCAGAACCGAAATGCTCATGCTACCGCCAGTCAGTGTGCCAGCCGGGTCGAAGGAGTCGCCGTCAAGTGTCACCGACTTCTTGTTGATACGTTCTTCGAAAGTGACTCGCTTTGCTGCGTCCATGTCCTTGCAGACAAACGAATTACCGAATACATACTCCATGGCCGGCTGCAGCTCGGCTTTGTAGCCGACCAGCGACAACGCAGTCCGGACGTTCTCCTTACCGACCTGCATACATACAAATAGTTTGTTTCTACATCTTCTTCACCCAAAAGTGTTGGGTGGAGAAGGTGTAATACTACTATTATAAGGTATGATATTAATATTAGGTATCATATTACTACAATATTACAGAATTATGAGTGGCAAAGGCACTGTTTTCGGGCTGTCCGTCAACCACATTCATCAGGACAGATTTCGTTACCATGATATCTCGTGAACGGCTTGAGCATTCTCAACGAAACTTACATGGGATATTCAATAGTCCCTGCGGATGATCCGAATGGATTCTGGACGTCAGCGGTTAATGTCACAACAGGCCATCGACTTGGGAAAGGCATTCACGTCAAGTCCACATTCACGTCTAGTTTTCAGTCTTTGGCTGCGATATGTGGTCGGCTGGTCAACCACTGTTTCTGTGACAAACCGGAAGTAGATATCCGATTTTAGGTGTGCAAATTCCAATTTTGGCAGTGTCGCGACAGTAGTTGCCACGCTTTTCTACGAACTTTGGCCATTTTGAGGATGCATTTGATAGACCAGAGTTCGATAGAACACAACAGTGCTTGTTACAATTTTCAATGCCTTGACACTGTTCGTTGGGGGACGGGAAGGGCAGCTGGCCCTCAACAAAACCCGCACCACTTAACTTCGAAAGATTCTCTATCAGAACAACCACAGGAAGAAAACCGAGGTAGGTGGCCTGAACACACTGACCAGAGACTCGGCACGTTTGACAGCATCGTTACTGATGGTCGTCGCGGCGATCTTGTTCAACGGGATAATGGTCACTCGTCTCTTCAGCTCGCCTTTCTCCAACAACTTCTTGCCGACTTGCTCCGTTTCCACGACAACATTGTACAGCTGCAATGCAAACATCGGCCCTACAAATTTGTGACGAGCATTACACCAGTATTTGGGTTTCGGTGTCAGAAAGCTGTAGAACAGTGACCGTTCCCGAATAAGACAAGTGGTGGTTGAAGAAAGAATAAAATGGCTGAGAACAGTGGATGGTGTTCTCCGGTTGGGATCTGTGAGTTTCCACCAGTGTTGTTCCGGTTACTCGGAGATTATCCAACCCATATAAAATCCGTGTCATTTATTGCCAACAGACGTTCTGTTTTGGCAGTGTGATTTAAGTTGTGGATATTTTTTTCAGTTTCAGTTAAGGTATCGATCTAAATTTTCAGTTTCAGTTTTTCAACTTTATTTCCCTTTCCATTATCATTAATGGAATTAAATTCTCTAATTTAATGGAATGAATCCGTTTCCGTTAACTTAAATCACACTGTAGCTATGGTCTGCGTAATGCAAACAACTGCACTATCCGAGCAGTACAACCTAAAACTGAAAATTTTATTACGTATGAATACATGTGTAGGCGTGCATCCGTCTACGTCATTTACGCGGCGTCTCATTGTACAATGCTGTTCACAGTTGTACAGAAAAAAACTTAAATAATATTTATTCAGTTTCAGTTGTTGATTTTAATTTTAGGTTTCCGTTTCGTTCTCTTTTTTGAATTTTTTTCCGTTTCCGCTATCATTATCATTAACAGAAGTAAATTCTATCCGTTAACGGGAGAAATTCATTTCTGTTACCTTTAACTAAAATCACACTGTGTTTTGGAACAAGGGACATAAAACAGTGGGGAACAGATTGATTCAGATTCATCTGAAAAAGCCACTAAAACAGAAATGATGACAATGATGCAGGCATTGTGTGTATTCTAAAACTAAGTTCAGTAATGCATCAAATGGCCTATGTACGAGATGGGTCCAAAAAACTGCAATTTTTTCAATACAACACACTGATGCAACAACTCGACAAAAATGAAATGCATTTCATCGAACTGTTCAGACAGTTCAAGTAAACAAAAAATAGGTTGGAAGTTTTATATAACGATTAAATATTTTCTTAGCCCATGTCTAATATAACATTAATACGACAGCAGGATGCAGGCATGTGAATTCTCATCAGACTATTCCAGACGAATTTATCTACACAATGAAAAAACGCCAAATGTAACACACGTGTGAAATCTTCCCCAGTTTAAGTTCCTCAAACAATGCCAGCAACGCTTACCCTTCCTCCGGCCGACACCTCGAGGGCTGTCGCCGTTGAAGGGTCCTTGACGGTGATAAGTCGAGCAACAGGACCGTGCACGGATCTGCGGTCAAAGCCTCGCTCTGGGTCTTTGTACTGAAACTGCAGCAGCGGAAACCTGTTCACAGCATCAAGTTCATCAGCACCAGCCCCAACTATGCATCAAATGTTGGAGGACCTCCCTTAGTTTTCTTACCCTAGCCTCCTCCACTTTCCCCATGCCCTTGTTTTTACCAGTCTCAATCCATATATTTGTCCCAGGGCTAACCTCCTGCTCCTCCAGTGACCTTACATCGGCTGATAGTGAGGTCTGTGCCTGCCACACACAACAAATGGACAGAACACCCAACCAAGGTGGCAGCAAAGAACACATTTCTTTAATCACTAACAGTTTTTTAAAAAAATTTGCATTCATCATCTGATTCAAACATAAACTGTACATTATGTTATTGGCTCTGTTTGACATATTTCTCTTTTATGATTGGCCATTTTTGCATCGTATGTGTATTCTGCAAGAAAACATTATTTTTAGTTTTAATTCTTGGCTCAGTTTTCAGCGACTATGTCGACTTTTACGGGGATAAAACTGTTGGTGGATTATCTTCTTGTTGCCAACCGACACTACGATTCATTGATTCATTGAGTCGTGGTTTTACGTCCCTCTCGACACCAAATAGGTCATTTCGGAGACGTTTTCCCCAGCCAATTTCTTGGCTTAGTACTGAAAAACTGAAACAAGCACAACAAAAGCAAACATGCATCCATAACACAATATAGTTCAACATAAAATGAACCCAAAAAACTAAAGCCAGGTTTGGTCGCCTCCTACGACATCCGGCCTAGAAACGGAGAGGGCCTATTCTGGTTTCAGTGCTTCATAAATTTGTCACTTACTTATTTACTTAGACATTTACCCACTTACTAACAGCCCTGGGACCCACATGGGGCAACCAACAGTATGAAAGCAAAACACATGACTGTATAATGCCACATAAAGCGTAAAAATTTTACAACTATAATAATGTCAGTGGAAAGAACACAGTTAACACGTTACTTGGCTTGGAGACAGTCCAGTTTCTCCTGAAGATTCTGAACTTCGTGTGTAAGTTTCTTCTGTTCGGCCACCAGCTTCTCTTCTTTGCCTTCTTCATAGCCGAGCTTCGCAATCTCAGCCTGTCACATGTCACAGCCAACGATCACGTCAGAAACCTACAGAACTAGTATCAATATAACCACGACACACGGGTTACGGCTGACACACAGATCAATCCATGTTAGCTGGCACGTCCTCGCTAACTGCATCTAATGCACTCAGACTAGGCAGAAGCACAGATTTATATATAGCTAAATATTCTAGATTCACAACATGCAATAATCATAACTGTAGAAGAATGCGCTGCCACCCGATCGCCAACAAAAACAGGCACCGACGAATATGGCCGCAAGGCTCATCTATTTTTAACACCGACAACAAAGCATTATGGGATTTGTTTTGGTTGACTTTGTTTCGGTCACCATCAATTGTAGACTTGTGTAGCTGCATATTTACATACCAAATCAACATCCGGGCGACTGGTTGGTTACGTCATAGCAACAACTTTGTCTACATTTGGCAATTCGCATAACTTCAATCGATTTAACATTTTAATTTTCCTCCAAAACAATTTACATAACCAGTTAAACAGTTATTAGTTGCATACATGTCAGAAATTTACGTTAACTATAAAATAACTCGGCATCGTCTTCAGTGGCGTACAATAGCTAGAATTTACAACGAAAGACCTTTGCCCATAATACTAGCCTGCAGTATAACAATTTATACATTTAGTGGCGGTCATCTTTGTTGCTCCTCCTATCTATGGCAATGCATTGGTTGGCTAGTGCTGGCCCTGTGGGAAGATGCTATTTCTCCTCAATGGTGTTAGGCCAACCTCCGTCGTCTCTCTAACGTAATAAAGAGCCAACACGGAGGGAGTGATCAATATCTCCTGCTTTAGAAGTCATGTATGGCAGAAACAGGTTTTTGCCAGCAGAAATCCGACTGTGGCATCAAAACTACTGAAACACATAATCCATAAACATGCATGTCAGTGGGGACTGGACAAGAATATTTCTAAGGGCGTATTCGATTATAGAATCCGGATTCGGATTCACACCGAATCTTGTTTCAGATTCAGTGAAAAAGTGCATTCGAATAATGAATCCGAATGCGGATTCAGATTCGGTGAAACCGGCTTGCAATTGCAAATCCATTAGCATAGAATGTTTAATAACTGAACGGGAAGTTGAAGTGTAAAATGGCATCGTAAACACGTCTAAAATTATCTAAGAAACACATCGATCACAATATATACTGCCAAAAAAACAACTTGACTCTACAGACAAAAAATAATTCCGAAAACAACATAAACAAAAACATAAACAAACATCAGTGACGTCACGCTAGACACGCCCACTGATCTAAAGTCATTCAATTTGCCAAGTGAATCTGAAATGAGATTCAGTGTGAATCCGAATCCGGATTCTATAATCGAATACGCCGTAAGTGGAAGCAAGGTCAATCACACCACCTCCAGCTTGGAGACGGTCTTTTTCAGGGTCTCAAACGTGGCCTCGTCCTTCTTATAACTCTGTTCCGTCTTCTTCAAGCCATCTCTCTTCTCCTTCAGATTCCGACGAGCGTTGTCCAAGCTGCACACGACAGACAAATCAGCGACTTTTCTGTCAGGAACAAAAGTAAAATAAATTACCCCCATGCAGACTGACGGTTGACTCTTCACAACTGTCATTTCTGCCAAGTTCAAAGTCACGTGACACAAAAATTAGGACAAAAAATATATAAAATCTGGCCTAACCAAATTTAGACATTGTGCCCTAGTTTAAGAATCAGTGGTCAGTTGCTAGGTCCCACTGTAAATGGAGGAGGAGATAGCTTTTGAAAATGGAAGAATTTCAAACTTTCAAGGGCTCATGACCTTGACCTTGGAGCGGGTCATACTGCATACTGCTGTGCATCAATCGTCGACCTCTACCTACATGCCAAATTTCATTGAAATCAAAGAAATGTTTTGTGGATGAATGGACACAAAAAACTAAAGCCAGGTTTAGTCGCCTCCTACAGAGTGGGATTATTCTGGTAGAGTGGAAAAGGATGGAAAAACAAGAAAATAGTTGAAGCGAGTAACAAATGCAAAAGCGGAAAAGTAAAAGATACTAAAAGATAGAGTAGAAGGTGGGAAGTGAAGGGATAAGGGGAGAGGGGGATTGCCCCGGGCCCACTGTGGACACATGTACCTGCCCAGTGCATGAAGTGGGTGAATGGATTCATCACCGCGAAGGCCACAAGATGGCAACGGGGCATTTGCTAATTATTTTGGACACATGTTAAGCAGTGAGATAATAATGAGCTGACGGAAAGTATCACAGTATTGTACTTCAAAAACGGACATCTAGTAAGTAGGAGTCTGAGCGAGAAAGACGCACCTCATCTGTGCTTGCTTCGTCTCTGTATCCGCCGTGCTAATGGCCGTCTTGGCCGCTAATTACAAGCAAACGACAAATCACATGACAACAATCAAATGATGCATACCATCTATGCACACAACAGCACGTTGGCTACGACAATCCAGATCTGCCAGTATAAAACTCACAAAAAAAATTCAATAATGGTAACAATATTAAGTACAAGAAGCCAGCAAGAGTGACTTGACCCATGCCGGCAATTATTTTTTGTGTGCTTCAAACCTCATCTTTGACTGCAAAATAAGTTCTCAGGACTCATAATGGAACATTTCCATGTCAATTTTGGTGATTCTATCTGCACCGGTTTTTGAGATATCGTGTGGAAACACAGACAAACAAACACAAATGCCATTAAAAACCCTAACCACGTGACTACCATCAGTGTAAGTGATAATAATCCTAATAACATAAAGTGCATCTGCAGTATATTCTTGACAGTGCTACTCAATCAGTACATTAATAATAATAACAATAATAAATTAGCCCCATACGGGACTGATGGTCGACTCTTCGCAACAAACGAACCATGCTAAATTCAAAGTCATGTGACACAAAAACTAAGCCAAATATCAAAATCCTGCCGGAATAAATTTAGATATTGTGCCCTAGTTTAACAAGACGTGGTCAGTTGCCAGCTCCCATTGTAAATGGCAGAGGAACAGTTGTTGAAAATAACCAGATTTCCAACTTTGAAGGGCTCATGACCTTTACCTTGGATCGGGTCATACTGCATACCATAGTTCATCACTCATCGACCTCTGCCTACATGCCAAATTTCATTGAAATCAAAGAAACTTTTTGTGGACGGACGGACGGACGTACGCACGTATGGATAGCTAGACATTTTAGACCGGCTTTATTAGGTCGACTCAAGAATCGACCTAATAATACACATTTCTAGCATGCCGAAAGGCGTGGCTTCAGAGGTAATGGGAGCACATTACTATTTTGAAATTATACGCAAATCGAAGTAAAAGACAAACAGACCAATTTGCCGATTAATGAAAAGAATTACCGAAATGCACATCCCCATAGCTATTGTTACTATTGTTACTTGGCGGAGAAACAAATATACCACTGACTTTGATGCATGGACACAGGAAAGCAAAGTTAATGTAGTGTTAATGAGACTTAGGTTAAGGAAGTATATAAAGTTAAGGGAGAATTGAGCCGCTGAGAATTATAGACATCCATCTGCAAATATACCAAAGTTGAGAAATTCATGTTGAAAGATTTGCAGTGGCCCCTGTGGTTACCTGAAGAATGGTATAACAAATTATGCATTCATCACCTAACAAACCCCCGTAAGAGGTGCACAAGTATTGTGATTAGTATTGGCTGCAAAGTGGGCGATTGCACAATGCGGGCGAAGTCTGATATCTACGATTGGTTTGACTGCAGGACTTTCTTTATTTGGCTTTTAGTTATCTATGCACACCTGCAACTTAAAATGTTATGAAATGTAAGCACTTTACAGTAGAGCCCTGCCCGGGGACGAACATTTATTCCCATCCCCATCCGACCCGGTAAAATTAATATCCGTCCCCAACCATCCCCATTGAACGCTGTGCCCATCCCCATCCGTCCCCGCAAACGCTATTTCCATCCCCGTCCCCATTCCCGTCAGTAATACTGAGTATTAACATTTTCTAATCC
>Ga0209780_1000322_pt1 | contig 24427 bp, 19 predicted proteins | sample WorMetexBAHAMAS2_FD_187384 | JGI IMG/M metagenome (GOLD analysis project Ga0209780, IMG submission 187384) | Marine gutless worms symbiont microbial communities from Max Planck institute for Marine Microbiology, Germany - Inanidrilus exumae... | ecosystem: Host-associated > Annelida > Digestive...
TAATTTTTCATAATATTTTTTTTGAATCACGAGTACATACCTGTATTTAATTATGCACTTTATTTTGAAACTTCAAAAATCGCTATACCCCGCCTTTAATGTGGCTACAAAGCAATAACATTATTTCCTATTATTCGCAATAAACACACAACAGATATAACAAATATAGAACTCCTCTGAAGTTAAGACCTTAATATGGCGGTATAGAAATGTGTGTATTATTATTATTATTATTATCATCATCATCATTATATGATCATCATCATCATCATTATATTAGAAAGTTTTTGGGCACATTATTGTTAATAGGATGTGGGCATAGAGGCTAGCGCCTGTGCCCATAATCGTCATTGCATTGCATTGCATTGCATTATCAATACAAGTGTAATATACTCAAACATACAATTACAAGCATATTGATACTGTTTTGATAACTGGAATTTTCGGAATTTGTGTGCCATACTGGGGGATTTTTAACCTACAAATCGGAAATTCCCGGTGCCCTGAGAGGCTGAGCCCTGACAGTGACAGGCTACAGGCATAGAGAATTTGTCATGCAGTCGTAAATTCTCCCTACATCTGTAGTGTGAGTCTTCTGTACTCTATACCCTTACTTAATGAACCTCATAGCATAGAGAAGAACTTTGTTTCTATGGTGTGAAGCTTGCAGGCTGCGTTTGATTTTGTGTTTTTGTGTGTAGCGCGTTATTTTAAAAAAAGTGAAGAAAATTTAAATCTGATACTTATTCGTGGTGTGTTGACTCGGTGGCTGTTTTACCAACTTATCGTTCGTATGTTAGAAATGTTTAGCAATAGTCGAAAAGTTCGAAATTTCGACAACATTTATTGCGGTTACATCCAAATCGCACTCCAACGATCGGCGAAGGGTGCGACGAAACACAGCATCGGTCGCACCGGGCGCATCGGACACCTGGACACCAGTGATATATATTGAAGTATAAAATGATTTGGTAAAATGTCTAATTAAGAGGAAGTTAAGATCAGTGCATAAAACAGAAAAGAGCCGGAGAAAGACAAGGGGTCGTCCATAAATGACGTCACACTCAAAGGCGAGGGAGAGGAGGTTCATACTAGTGTGACGTTACGTGACGAGGGGTGGGGGAGGATTGAGCGTTGTGACGTCATGCAGGACTCTTTGTGACTCACAAAATGTCATATACTGGCCAGTGGCTGGTGTGTGCTGTCTGTGATGGTCATTGCTTGGATGACTAGTTTGAATACTCTGCAGTCGACTGCACGATGACTGTAATGCTGGCTGTGGAATTGATGCATTAGACCTATTGACTGTAGACCTGTCATGTCGACTTATCTACTGCCACTGGCTGTGACAATAATAGTCATCACTTTGATATGGGGGAGGGGTCATGAGCATGTGACGTCATTTTGGATGGGGGTTCTAAGATTTGTGACGAAATGTGACAGAGGGGAGAGGGGGAGTCAAATCCCCAAATCACGTGACGTCATTTATGGATGACCCCAACGTGACGTTTGCAGGAAGACAGTACAGTCTGATGCTATGCATCTTTACCTTTACCTTTGTCTTCAGCCCTTGACTTTAGGCCATTAAGACCTTTTGGCTGTTCACTTGTTTATCATCATAAGAAGTCTTCTAGATCCAACGTGTAACTGTAATCCTCCCAGTAGTTGTCCAGTATACTTTTGAAAGCATTCACTGAAGGTGCAGATATTACATTACTTGGAAGTGTGTTCCATAAGTTAACAACTCTGAAAGAGAAAACCTTGCGTGGGGTCAGGGTACCCCTTTTCCGCCTTTGTTCCTCCCTTGTCCATTCACTTCCTCATCTTTTGCTCTTTATTACCCTTTCCCTTTTTCCTTTTCTCATTCACTTTACTTATTTTTTTCTATTGTCCATCCGATCCCTTTCTACCAGAATCGTCCCACTTGGTTTCCAGGCGTGAGGTCGTAGGAGGCGACCAAACCTGGGTTTAGTTTGTTTGATTTATGATTGTGTTATTGTATTGCTTAGTTAAGATTTTTTCTGGTGTTTTGTTGTATTTGGTTTAGTTTAGTTTTGCAGTGTGATAGTTGTCTTCCCCTTTTGTACGTGCTGGCGTAATAATTTAAATGAGCCTCTCGATCCCTTTCCCTTTTGGGTGGCTGCTGAGTGCTGAACAAAAAGGCAACCAGGGTTGAGGTTAATATATTGCTGGCCTTCCTTTACTGGGTCCCTAGGGATAGCTCTCCACCCCTGACCTTTTGTCTCTGATATAGCCATATTTGTGCTGAAAGGGGACGTTAAACTCCAACTAACTTACTAACTAACTAACTGAAAGAGAAAAAGTTCGCTCTCAGATGTGAGTGGCAACGTTGTTTCGTCAGTTTGTAATCATGTCCTCTCCGACCTAACTGTGGAGCCCTTGGTAGCAAACTGTAACCAGATGTGTAGATTCCATGGGTAAATTTATATACTTCAATAATGTCTGCTTGATATCTATGGTATACCAAGGATGGCAGATCCAAAATGTGTAATTTTGTTTGATATGGAATAGTGCTAGCGGTAGATCGGTGATCTATGAAGTTTTTACTAGTGGTAGATCGGTGAACTGTAATTAAGAAATCTGTTAGGAAGTGTCTATACACACAGCTAACCTTGTGATTATCACTACGCAATTTGTCCATACACATGGCTAGTCAGTTATTTATTAAACAGCTATTACTTGTTTACCAACCAAAAGACTGCATGTGTCAGATTTTGGCTTAGCTGTTATACCTGGAATTGCAGTTTCCTTCCCCTCGCTTTCAAAGTTCATCAAAACTTTCTAAGTTCATCACCTGCCACTTTAGACAGTTTGTCCATTATATTAGCTGAACAGTGGCACAGTTATGTGGAGAGCTCTGACGGAATGCCTACTACGATGGTAATGCTGATAGGGCCTTTACTATGAAAGCTGGTTAAGTCAAATGTAGACATTCAAACTAGCAATACAGTCACTTAGTGAGTGATACTTTGTAGCAGCTTATCCTCCTCAAAGCCCGATGGCCAGTCAGTGATGAGTACACACACCATCAATGGGTCTTTCTTTCTTCTTTTTTATTGTGGCAGACGTCCAGCCTACTTCGGGACCTCGTCTCTGAGACCGAATCGATGAAGGCGTGATGTCTTTGTTGTCTTGTCGTAACATGCATTTGGCATTTGTACATTGTAAATGTAGTAGCAGTGCCTTGTCGATTCTATTACAGACTACTTAGTATGTACATGGGTAGCATTGTATTTAGCAGAGCATAAGCTCCTCAAGAGTCTGCATTTTGTAGGACTATATTCATACTTCATAGGTTTAGTTTTTATTCTTCAGTGTTGTACAGTAAATGCTTGTTCATTCCTTCAGATTTTATGTTAAAATAATTCAGCATTTGTGTATGGCAGGTACCTGCAAATTCTGGGATGGATTTGGATGTGGTTAGAAAAAGTGAAGCAGCAAGCATTGACTGCCTATCAAGTGTTAATGCCTCGTCAGTGGACTCAAAGTCTAGTCTTGAGTTGTCCATTATGCCTGTTTTATCAATGCCGGATGACAGCCAGTCTGCTGCACAAGAATCAAGTACTGCTGACCATGTGATAGATTCTGTAACTGTGCCGTCAGAGGTGCCGATGTCCGCTGTAGCTGCAGCACCGAAGGTCGTTGACTCTACAGCAGGACCTATTAAGCTAGTAATTGCAACAAATAGCCCACAACCAGCGGTGCCAAAGGCTTCAGCATCAACACAGGTTCATTTGCCAGTGAGTGGGCTTGGTCATCCCACTCTGCTTGTAGCTCCTGCTGTGACTTCTCCCATTTCTGTGACAAGTCCTCGGAAAACAGTGACAGTTTTACCTGCTGGTGTCACGTCACCATCTCGGGGCTCAACGGCCGTCATCAGTGCCAGACCATTAACTGCTGCTGGACCAACAGTCAATTTTGCAGCACGGTCACCGTCCAAAGTAACTGTATTGTCTTTGCCAAAGACGTCGTCTGTTCCAGGACAGTTTGTTACAGTCGTCCCAAACAGCAGTTCTGCTACAGCTGTGTCGAACAATAAAACCACAGCCATGCCATACAAAGTTCTCATACGACCGCCTTCAGCAGTTAGTGTATGATTTATATTTGAACTAGTAGCAGTTGTAAATGTTGTATAGCTTTGCAGAGTGCACACGATGTCCGTATGCATTATTTTTGTTTGTTATTCTGGATCTCAAGTTAATTTACACTGTTCCTGGCAGCTAACCAAACTGCCTTCCTGTGCCAAGGACTTGAACCGATCTTTTCTACTAATCATTTTTTAATTTTTATCTTAGTGTACTTTTTTATTAGTAGTTTTGTGTGATATCCATCGGCTTTTCAGCACACACTAAACAAATTGTATCATGTCATATCATACAGGTCTGTTCCTGGTGGTTTTTCAACTTGGCTTAGTCAACCTGCTGCAAGATGATGAAATGAAGTAGCACAGTGCACACTATTCTGGCAAAAAACATGGAAAATCCCTGTCATAAGCCTTAATAAGACATTTATCAGGCCGCGCAGCGCAATGATCTACTTATTTAACATGTGACCAAATGCGGAATTGCGTAATGTATAATGTTAACTAAAATGCGAAATAAAAATGCGGAACGTTAATGCATAATGGTGTGGTATGTTGGCATGTGGGGTTGTGGGTTAGTTGAAATGTTCAGTTGTAACTGATACTGGTAGCAAATGAGGCGAGGACTAGGCGGGTCTACGTGAATAGTTCATCACCCTACGTTTATGGACTCGGCTACATGCGGGTGCTGCTGTGCCAGTAAATGGACAACTTGCGGATATTCCAACTTGCAGATTGCCAAATCATGGACTAGTCCACGTGCGGACTGGTCAAGTAGCAGACTGGACAACTTGCAGACTAGACAGTTCACAGACAAGTCAACTTAAGTTATTTTCAGTGTGGATTCATTAACTGATTTACATTAGGGTTATGTCTAGTAGAGTAACGGTCATTTTGGTTAGTGCTATGGTTTGGGTTAAGGTTAGGGTTGACGTTGCACATTGCATGGTCTCGCAGCAATAATTGAGCTTCTTGTTTCCAAACACTGTTGATTGACTCATATGTAGGCTGTGTCTTTGTTGTCACACAAGATTTGAATGTTAAATCCACAGTTGAATAATAGCCTAATGACTTCCTGTCTGTGTTATAGATAATGAAACAAACTGTACCATAACAGTGCTGCATATAACGAATATGTTACAGAGGCTTAATGCCTTTTGTCTGCTTCAGCTGAGCTCTTGTTTTGTGTTCAGTTTGTGTTGTAGTATATTTTGTTACGGATGCGTGTTTGCTTTTGTTGTGTTAGGTTTAGTTTTTTGTACTAAGCCAAGAGATTGGCTGGGAAGAACCGTAGAACGTCTCCCGAGTGACCCTATTTTGTATTGGGTGGGTCGTAAAACCTTAACTCAGTCAGTAGATCAAGCCAGAATTGATTATTCTGAGCGTTAATTGAAGAGCATACAGTGGTGAAGTCATTTTTTGTTTACCCCTTCAAAGGCAGGAAAGGACCATTTAGGATGGTTGATACAGTGGTTGTTGATGGGGGCTGGGAGGAGGGCACCCCCATCTAGTTGCTGCACCAAATGTTGCAGCTCACCTATCAGTTTCCAATAATTACTGCTTGCTGAAAAGGGTTAACCGCTTTATGTTTCTGGTCTACCTACAGGTTTGGCTAAGTCTCCCATAGGCCCATAGAAAAAGCAAACAGATTTCCAGGACAGCTTGGGTGAGCTGGCATGTCACTGCAGAAATATAACCACACCAGAACTTCGTGCACTTCATCTTATAGGAAAAGTTTCTGGTGATTACTGGACTGGAACATGTTCGGCCTGATGCCCATGTAGCTGGTGTGGTGTGGTGGTGCAATTGATACGGCATTATACTAGCTATCTAGAGCTGGCAGATTCAGTCCACGTTCATTTCACTGTCACACAAGTCATTAACACAGTGCCTCAGTTTACCAAGCAGTATAAATTGATGCTGGCGAAGGTAGCCGGGTCAGGCAGAAAGTAATGGCAGCCTACTGCTGGGTTTACTGTGGGCTGTCTGCTTCAGAAACCGGAGTTCAGCACCAGTCCCAATATTCCTTAGGACTGTGCTTATACCTTTACCTTTTCCCATGTGGCAGTGTTACAGCAGTGAAGGGTGACTGTAACTTTTGAAATGATTTTCTTTGTCACGACATGAGTCAGTTTATGGAACGTTTTTGTGTTGGTAGGTCGCATACAAGCCTGTGCCTGTTACACTGCAAAGTGCACCAGTGCTACGACCTGCCAGCGTCACTACCGTTCAGCAGTTGTCAGTGTCTGGCAGCAAGTTCCAGTACGTCCGTCTTGTTTCAACGACAGCACCAACACAGCCTACTGCCAGAACTGCTGGTCCCCCGGGTATCATTTGCCATATAGACTTCTACTACACTGCTTTGTTGTCTTGTCTTACTTTGTAGTTGGAGCATCATGACAGTGGGCATAATTGTACAGTGACATAATGTCTGTACTATTAAACGACATACTTTGACACAGTTTTTCATCTGATATCTCAATAATATTTTATCTGATATCTCAAGACACCACCAACCGCGATCGACCGCGGTTGATAACATTCGAACACAGTGGACAACGTTTGAACGCTGTCAGTGGCGGTTGACAGGTCAGTGAGAATGCTACTGAAACCTAACAGTGCTAGATATTTGAGACCATCCCTGCGTTTGCACACATGCAAACAGCGTCGATGACGTTCAAAGTTGTCGACAGTGTGCGACCGCCGTCGATAGTGGTCAACCTCAGTGGACTTCGTCAGTTTGAATGCTACTGAAATCTATAAATGTTTGATTTTTGATACTGTCCCATCCCCCGCGTATGAATGCCATCGACGACCTTCGACAGCACGCAAAAGCATGCGAAGATGTCAGTAAGAAAGCTACATTAATCTTTTACCATTAACTCTAGGCCTACTTGTGTATACAGTGTAAGTAGCAACATACATTTGACAAATACGGCAGAGAGTTTTGGGACCGTATCATATCATATCGTATTGCGATATTTTGTGTAGTATCATGTCATATCCATCGTTTGCCCCCACGCCCATATTGTGCCATAGCTGTCCACCTTTCGTCTCTGATATAGCCATATTTGTGCTGAAAAGAGACATTAAAGTCTAACTTTGATACTGCAGTCATCAGTGCTGTCTAATGACATACAACATCACCTCTGTACCCTTGCAGAAAGTATGAGAAGGCAAATGTTATAGAAGAAATGCTGATTAAGGGAAAGCAGGAGAGAAAGAGGAAGAAGTGGACAAAAGAGCGCACTGTATAAGAGCCTAGACGTGTCCAGAGGCGAAGCCGCTAATGTGCAGTTAAGTTTGATGAGTTGGTTGTGACCTTCTATCTCGATCTTAGAGTTTTTCTACTGGCTATGTTGGTGTCACTTCAGTTAGCACAAAAATTGTTATAGAAATGTAATTGTGGTGATTCTTTCGCTCAGTGCATATATAGTTTGTGATATGGTGTTTGATTTAATGTATACTGGCCTTGCTGGTATTGCGTCTTTCACGTATGCATGCTTGTATGCAGCAAAGGTATTGAGGACGTCAAACACTGCCACTGTGGTCATTAATGCGGACACACGAAACTCAGTCCGTGTCGTGACGACCATGGCAACAGGTCGTCGACAGGTAGTCATTCATGTTGTTCTTGTTGTTGTTGTTGTTGTCTTGTGTGTTTATGAGCCATTGAGCAGCAACGTTATCAACCGAGTGAAACCTCTGCAGATGTCCACAGGTTACAGGTTTTGCACATGTAATGTAACGTTAGCTAGTTTCACAAAAGGTGAATGCAAATAGATGAGTCTTTAGTCTGGTGCGAAAGGTTCCAATGGTTTCAGCAGATCGAATGTTGTAAGGTAGACTGCTCCAAATATTTGGAGCAGCAGATGAAAAACGTCTGGCGCCAATAACAGTTGGTGAACCAGGTGTGTTGAGCAGTCCGTGACTGGTGGAACGAAGGGTCCGAGGAGGAACGTAGTTGAACAGTAATGATGAGATGTAACTTGGTTGTTGCAGATGCAGTGCCCGGTAGGTGGTGGTTGCTATTTTATAATGGATTCATTGTCTGATAGGTAGCCAGTGTAGCACATGCAGTAAATCTTTAGATGGTCGTTAAAACTTGTGGACATGACAAACAACAGGAGCCAGGTTATTCTGACTTGAACTCACTGGAGCTTTTGTAGTGTAGAGGTTGGATTGTTGAATAGCAGTGAGTTACAGTAGTCTAGTTTTGAGCCAACAATACAACATGCAGTTGTATTGGCAATGTCGCAAGGTAATGAACGACGGATGTGGTGGATAGCACGTAGGTGGAACTTACATGACTGGACTACATTGTTGACATGCACAGAAACTTAGAATTAAAGAAAATTACTGTTAGCTAATCAGCTTGCCATACAATGTCACGTCATCCAGAATGAAGTCGATTCTGTCAAGTATTAGTAGGGCCCATGGTTTTCTGCAGAAAATTTGGCACAATTCCACAGCTCAGTTTAGTAAGTAGGCCTTAAGAATTAGCATATAACAAATGAGATAACTAGCAACATCCAGTCTGCCAGTGAAAAATATATAACTTACCATGACTGTTGCAAATATTTCTGCAAGTTTCGTTTCTTCAGCAGCATGCTTTATGCTAAGTGATTGGCTGTGAAGATCGTATCTAAAGTGACCTGCTTAAATCCTTAACTCGGTTTGCCAGTGATTTAGTTAGTTCTCCTAGGTTTTCTGTCTCCGTCTGGCCCCATGTGGCTCCCGGGGCTGTAAGTAAGTGGGTAAGTGTTAAAGTAAGTAAGTAAGTGACAGATTTATGAAGTGGAGATCGTAGGAAGCTACCAAACCTGGCTTTAGTTTTTTGGGTTCATTTTATGTTATTGTATATTTTGTTACAGATGCATGTTTGCTTTGTTTTGTTTCTTTCGCACTTAGCCAAGAGTTTGGCTGGGAAGAACGCCTGTGTGTCTGGTGTGACGTAAAACTGAATTAATTTCTCCAGCTGTTACAGGTGACACCATCACCTTTCGGGATAAGTGGCATCGACACAAGGTTTTTTGCGATCTGTATGCCAGCCAACAGTGTCAACACAAATGGAGTTGCAGACTGTTTGTTATTGTTATTATGTTGACTGCTGTAAGTCGCCGTCACTCCAATTGTAGGTAGTCAGTGCGTCGTCATCATGTTCATCTCGCCCTTCGTCTTCCACAACATCACAACGACTGATTCTGCCGGCCACGACAACGTCCGACATTCCCGGAATTACTTCCCTCACGTACGCTGCCGGCCTTACCGTCAGCGATGTTGATGCGATGTCACACATGCGACAGGCTGCCAAGGACTTTCAGGTTGCCATTACTCATTCAGCTGCCAAACATTGCCACACGTTTTATTTTAACGTCGGTCTTTCACACAAACCTGGATCAGCCAGCCAAGCCATTCTCCGTGCATTTCACTTGTTTAATTCACTGATACGTGTGCAACAATCATCTTCGTTTTATTGGCCATTTTTCAGTTGCACCTCTGTTACCCATTTCCACCCGGTTTCTGTCCTGCATGTGACCGTGACCACGCCCCTTTCAGGGGTGATTTGTCATCTGTACGAGCGCTATGAGTTGTTGATATTGCCTACCTGGGTAGTAAATTTGACAACTTCACCATTCCACAGGTATGTTTGTAGCCCCCAGAATAAATGCCTCTTGACCTGACCACGCCCCTTTTGCTGTGATTTGTTATCCATGGGCTAGTACTTGCTACGTCGCGTGGTAATGACATATTGCGTTGGTTTCATTGTTGGTTTTAAAAAGTGTACTTTTTGCTAACTAGGTATATTTAGCATAAGTATGGAGACATTGGGTCACTTTATCTTTCGCTAAAACCAGAGTCTAAAACCAAAGCTTAATCTGGACGACTAAAACCTGGTTTTAGACCTAGTTCAGATTAAGCAAAAGATAAAGTGATTTTGTTTTAGACAAAGACAAAAGTCTTAACTCTAAGGGCTGGTTTTTCCACCGCAAATAAATCTTCCATTAACGTTAATGGGATTTAATATCCCATTAACGCTAATGGAAGATTAATTTGCCATGGAAAAGCAGCCGTAAGAGATTAGTGATAATTGCTTATCTTAATACATTAGGACAGTTTGGTTTAAGACTGGATTGCTCAGATTAAGTTTGGTTTAAGACCGAAATTCGGTCTTAAATTTTGGTTTAAACGGTAAGTTTAGTTTTAGACTTTGTTCTCAGACCAAAGTTTAGCATCACTTCACTTTTTGCATTAATTAGGTCTTAAACCGGACTTTTGGTCATAGACTTTGGTTTTAGCGAAAGATAAAGTGACCCATTGTATGTTACACCACTGAGGAGATCCTTCTGTCTTCTCCAAATGCTCTAGTTGCTTTCATCGAGGGCCTAAGGGCTTTAAAACTTTGCTATAACAAAATCCTGACAGTTCTTAACTGGCGGTGCCGGCTGTCACAGTCTGAGCTGTGTAATGGCCATACAGTGGGTGTGAACTGTCTGAAGTAAAATAACAACAGTGAAGAGAATGATGGCGATTTTTCACTGCTTTCCATCAACTGTCCAAACTTGTCATTTTATCATCACCCGGCAGTGTCCATGAAGGCACTATGTTTTAGGGCTGTCCCAATGTCTTGTTCTTTTGTCGATCCGTTTGTTTGTCTAGACAGATGTTGTTACCACAATATCTCAAGAATGCATTCAACTGTTTTGATAAACTGACAAGGAATATTCTGTAACCCTTACTGATGACCTGATTAGATTCTGGAGGTCTAAGGTTGAGGTCACAACAGGCCATGCAGGTGGCAAAGGTGTCCACGTTGACTCCGGAGCATCAAAGTCCATCTTGTATAGTTTTGCATCACTGGACTTTGGCTGTGGATGTGAGTTTACTACATGGTGCGCTGTGCTTACAGACTATGTCAGTTGTTGTCAAGCCTGAGGCAAGTGAGTCACCATCGACTCCAGAAACTAGTCAGCAAAGTGCATTCAATAGGTTCATTTCATCTTGTTACTAGGCTGTTTGTAAACATTTCAGCTGTCGATCCGATTGAACTTTGTTTGCTTTTTTCTTCCATAGTTCATAGAATTTCAAGCTGTTTTTATTGTTTTTGGGTATTTAAGGATTTTTTAAATATAATGATGCAATATTTAACTATTATCATCAAAATAACAAGATGTCGCCCTAACTGGACGTAACTGTACTGGCCTGCCATGCAGTGTCGGACACCCGACCGCCCACGCGCCCGGAGGCCTGCCCGCCCGGAGGCAGTGTTACAGACGACGATGTTGACAGATGACAGACGCCAGCGAGCAAAACAATACTGGCCTATTAGGCGGCCAGTAATTAAAAAATAATTTCACAGCATGTCATTTTCACTGCTTTATTAAACATCTAAATGTTTAGTCATTTCATTCTATGTCTGCTCTTTTGTCAATACTGCATGAGTTGCTTGTTGTTTTACTCTTTAATTCTTTTGTATTTGTTTAAATGTTATTGCTACGGCTGGTGATATTCTAGTTAAAGCTGGGTTATTTGCCTGATTCCGTCTACCTCCATAAGTATAAGTCTGTAAATTGTCAAAATTGTCTTTGTGTACACTTCATTTACCAAATTGACAGGTTCTGATCCCAACCAAAAGTGTGATGCAGAAAGACCAGACCATCGGCCACTGCAGTGAAGAAGGCACCAAATGTTTCACACGGTAGTGTAGTGACATGTCTAAGGTGTGGAGGTGTCTTTAACACCATGTACTATAAATTTACTGACTGATGACACAATGGAACAATTTTTATATATCAATCAGTGTTTGGCAAATAGTGGTTCTGTTAATATTGACAAATTTTCTCAACTATTTGAACAAGAAAGCATTTTTGTAATTGACATAAGAGCCGGTAGAACTTGTGAAATTTCGTTGAATTGTTCAACTCAGTGAATTTTCGGTGAAGTTGAACATATTTTAAAAAACCCATCATGAAATTTAGCATTAATCATATTAATACAGTATCGTTGTCACTGCCTGATGAACTGTGGTAATGCTTATTGTGTTGCCAGGAACTTGGCAGGTCCTGTTGCAAGCTCTGTCGTTGATGAATCGCCCCAGAAGCCACGCAAACCATGCAACTGCACAAAGTCACGCTGCCTCAAACTGTAAGCGGTTCTCTGTTGCACTAGCTGTACTGGCATCAGTAAACTACTTTGATCATACCATACATATATAGCCTATGAAAGTCATCTTGAAAATTGCACATAACGTGTAACATATTTTTGTATCCTCCATAGAATAATGAGATTGTGAAATGCTAGCAGTTTATTCGTGTCTGTTGTGTGTGCATTTTTATGACACTTAGGATACGGATTCACCTTCATAAGGAATTAGATTTACTTTGAAAATCTGGGCCTTTGTGCGCCCTTTCGATTTTTGATCTCATTTAGGAGAACTATAGCATTTTCCAGTTGCCATTAGCAGGGCATGCTGGCAGGCAGTGAAGGCATGAAAATGGTGGGCTGCTTGACCTGTCCAGTGGCAATTGAACAGTTGTGGCTGAGTGTGTGTGTGTGTGTGTGGCAAAGCTAAAACTATGCAAGTTATACTCGTACAAGACCAGAGGACGTTTCAAAATTTTCGAATTTTGTTGGTTTTTGGATGAATTGAGTGTGGCTTGGTAGCCTAGTTTTTAGGGCGTTGATCTCGTATAACTGCTGTAACAACCTTAGGCAAGTTGTTCACACCTATATACCTCTGTCACCGAGCAGTATTACTTGGTACCAGCGAAAGCTGGGGCATGAATGGGCTCCCCACCCAATACACTAGCCCCGTATCCATGGTCTTGCAGCATAAGCTGGTGTCTGGCTATGGAAACGGAGATCAGTGCCACCCTATGGGCCCATGAGGCTTGGGAAGGACTTTGCATTTGACGTTTACGTGGATGAATTGCACTGAAATGGCTCAGGGGCTTGAGCTGATGTCTGGTTTGGCTACATTGCAGGGATCTTGTTTCCAAATACAAGGTCACTCCAAGCTTCGTAATTTTTGTTTTTCCCCATTGCGCCATTGGTCTTGTCAAGAGTGCAACTGTCCTAGTTGTTGATGACACCAAATGTTTGGCTTTGTTTTCAGCACTTGCCCATCACTACTGCAGTGGACAGGCCGATCCTCCTGCTTGTCCATTTTGTGAAGATCCACTGTGTAGAGAAATTAATACAGTTTCTTCCAAAATACAGGAATTTCTTGGCAGGCTCTGCACAATTGTGAGGTTTCTGAGCAGCTTCTAGTTAGTGACCAGTTCCGGTGGTCTAGGTAGAGCAGTCAGTCTGGTGTCTGTGTGTGTCCACTCCAGACAATAACTTTTGAACTAAATGACCTTTAACCTACATATTTGGCATGCTGGCCCATCTTGACCAGATCTAGGTCAGTTTTGAAGGTCATGTTCATGGGTCAAATTTCACGCTCACAGGATGGAAAATGTTCCTTTTGGACTATAGCTGCACGTTAAGAGGTTACATGTTGTTGGTTGTTAGGTCGTTGGTCTCAAATGTTCGTCCACCCATCCGTACTTACGTCCATCCGTCCACAAAAAAGTTTATTAGGTTTAAATGAAATCGGTATGTAGGTAGACGTCGATGAGTGATGCATGACGATATGCAGTATGACCCGATCCAAGGTCAATGTCACGAGCCCTTGAAAGTCGGAAAATCGGCCATTTTCAAAGGCTATCTCCTCCCCCATTTATAGTGGGGGCTGGCAAATGACCACGGATTCTTAAATTAGGGCACAATACCTAAAGCTTATCGGGGCCAGATTTTTGAGTTTTGTCCTAGTTTTTGTGTCACATGACTTTGAAGTTGGCAGTAAGTAGGAGTCGACCGTCAGTCCCGTATGGGGATAATTTTTTTCATGTTTTTTGTGATGAAGTGATCGATGTAACCTCGAGTGAAGGCTGTCTGGTTCTAAGAGTGAATGTCTGGCATTGTGAATGATTGCTATGTAGATACTGTGACTGCTTTGCGAACGGCGAATTCTGCAATGGCTGCAACTGCTGCAGCTGTGCAAACAATCTCGACCATGAGGTCGATCGGCAGCGGGCGATCAGAGCTTGTCTTGAACGCAACCCGTATGCATTTCATCCTAAAATAGGTGAGTACATTATGACTGCGGCAAACACCAGGTACTAGGTGACATATGCAATGCTTCGAAGGAGTTGCAAACCTGACCTAATAACTACATAGTCTGCATCGGCATTTCATTAATACATTAATGTTACTGCACTACTCATCAGAACGATGAACACTGTTGTTAAGGACAATAACACTTCAGTGTAAATAGCTGTGGTTAGGATATCAACATCTGAATGACAATGTATCCCTTCAGTTTTCATTTTTACCTGTTGAACAAATACTGTCAGATTGCACAGATCAGTTATTAAGGTTGTGAACTATTGTGAACTAGATTTTCTGAGTAGAAGTCATAGATATATTCTTTATAAATTCAGAGAAGTCTGCCTTAGTGCATGGGTGTTTGATCCGATTTTGAGGATGATCTGGCCAAAGTTGGGATTTCTCTGCCCCTTCTTAACTTTTGCTGGCTGCTATGAACAGGAGCTCTGAAATTGTAGGACAGGAAGATTGAGAACAAAATTGGAAGGATAGGAAATTCAGGACAGAAAATTATGGTAGGATGCTACAGCAGTATATTGTACAGAAGGTTTGTTGAAGTATGACCTGTAGACTGGAGTTAGTAAGCAGTTGCAGAAGACAGTGTTTGTCATGTCCAACAGCTGTGACATTTGCATTACTATGTGGGGGCATTATACCATGCATCTGTGGAGGGTATGATGTTGGTGTGGTAGGCAAAGGTCGTGAAGGTGACATCGTGTCGAGGCAACATTGCAAAGGTTGTAACTGCAAACGTTCCGGTTGCCTTAAGAATTACTGCGAATGCTACGAGGTACCATTATTGCTTCTTTCTCATCGCTCTGTTCTGTTAATGTACACATTTAAATGTCATACGTTGTGACTAATGGGGTGGTTTTAAGTTTGAAGTGCTCATTCTGTGCACTTTTTCTGTCTGTGGCTTAGCAGTAAAGCACCTCAGTGGCACGGTCTGGTCGGATGATTTGAGTCATGATTATGTGAAATGAAGGTACAGGTACACCCATAGTCCCAAGGCTCGTCCAGTGCTGAATTCCAGTTTCCAACTGTAGGTGATGTTAGTAATTAGCCCAGCAGTAGGCTGCCATCAGTTTCTGCCAGGCTCACTGTTGCCTTCCCAGCTTGAAAGGTTAGTTGGTGTTTAACATCCCCTTTCAGTACAAATATGGCTATATCAGAGCCAAAAGGTAGAGTGTCGCCACCTTTAGCCAGTACGAGTTTTGTGAACAGACGCATGTGATTGACTTGCCTAGGATCCCAGTATGATAGTGGAACAGCCAGAGATCAAATTGGCAACTTCTACATCAATAGTCCTATTGCGCCACCACGTTTTGAGATGAATGGGATGAATTTCTCAAGCGGGTTAAATATAGGGTGGCCCCAAATACTTGAGCGTTTTTAAAAATCCACCAGTTGTTCGAGATGAAATGGTTTTTACCAAAATGTTTCATAGACCTGAAGATTCAGGTGCAACTTGTTAAATATTTTTTTTGTAAATGAGCTCAGTCTTAAACTAAAAACGTTATTTCCTGCTGTTCAGCTGACGTTGTGTTTGTGATGACTGTCTGAAATGTGATGCAATTTTACTCGTTCTTTTGTTGTTGTGAGCACACATCATTTGTGCACAAACCTGTTGAAACATTTCCCTCCATGGCTGCATCACCATACTTGTGTTTATGGCCAGGCAAAGATCTTGTGTTCGTCCATGTGTCGGTGTTTTGGCTGCAAGAACTACGAGGAGAGTCAGCAGCGCAAGACGTTGATGCACCTGGCAGATGCTGCCGAGGTGCGCGTGCTGCAGCAGGTGGCCGCCAATAGCAAACTGTTGACACCAGCACTTGACCGACCACTGAACCGCACCACTTCCGCTGTCGAAGGCCGACGGTAAGACGTACCAGAGGGTCAGCTACTGTATCGACATTGTGGGCTGGGCGTCAGATAGAGCATGCAGCCTGTGAAAATAACTACTGAAGCAGCTGTGAAAGGCTCCACGGAAAACTTTGGCCAGCTGTCGAGCATCGTTTTTTATTACTGGCAGGGGTCCAGCCTGGACCCCTGCACTGAGACCTTATGTAGGTCCAATGTGCTAGCCCAGGAGAGGAAGGGAATTGGTAGGTGTATTCATGACGTGTAGGGTAAAGGAGGGTTAAGTAGGAGTGAACAGCTTGTCGGGTATTTCTATAACGTGCCCCCTCTAGGTGTGGCCGGCTGTATGGCTAACCCCCGACTGGCGCTTTTGCAGCACTAGCCACCTGACTGGCACTTATTCACTGCCAGCCAGTGTACTTGCCACGTCTATCTGCTTTGGCTCACGTCAGCACGGCTAATACCTTGACGCTGCTAATCAAGGCATCAGCAACGGTCACAGTTTGTAGAGGACACTGTCGAACGCTCTTTTTCCTGCCCGGGATTATCTCCCTGATCATATGGTGCATAGGAATTATTAGAAATAATTCTTTTGTTTGAAACCCAGCCACCGAGTGCATCACGCTCTACTGCACATGGCTCCGGAATGCTTTGACCACTCAGCCACATGGGCAGGTGACTGTCTAGCATCAAATAAGTTAGATTATCTTGTAAAACACACACTTATTTCGTGTTTGTCACATGGGCAGCAATGCCGAGTGAACCTGAAGGCACCACTTAACATTAGCAACAAATTACTGCCACTGGCTTCGGTGAACGGACAAAATTTGTTACTGTATATAAATATATTTATAGTATAATCTATAGAACATATATGATAGTCACCCATCTCTGTACTAACAGCTTAATGTAGAATAATTTCATGTGCACCGCACAGTTTACATTGGGCCAAGTGACACCGTTTATGGATGTGCATGTAACAAAATACTCGGTCACGTTATTTACACTAGTTGATTAATTAGTAATTAATTTATGGTATGGTAAAAAGGTAAATGCTTCCCATACTCGTTACCGAGCGTTGGGTCCGGAGCTGATCCCAGTGTACAGGCAGTCAGCCTACAGGTAACTGAGTCATCCACCCGGCAGTCGGCTGACATTACTTTCCGCTAAGCCTGCAGTTACCTTCCCAGCCGCAGAGCATCACCACCCCTTGGCCTGTACCTCTTGTCTCCTGCTTGGCGACAAGAGGCACATAGGGGTGAACAACTTGCCCAAGGTTGTTACACAGCTTTGCCTCGAGTAGGATTTGAAGCCACAACCTGTTGATCACAAGTCCAATGCTCTACCCGTTGCTCTACCACACCACCCAATAGGCACATGCGTGTGAGCAGCTTGCCCAAGGCTGTTACCTGGAAGCGGACTGGCCGAGATTCGAACCCGCGATCTTTTGGATCGCGAGCAAATGCTCTACCATTAAGCCACACAGGCCACCCTGTGGCCACTTATGGTATGGTGCATAGATGGTAATGTCGCATCTTCTGTCTATACCCAATGCACTAGATGCTGTCAGTAACGGCATGCTCGTAGTCAAACTTTGCTGTGACAAAATTCTTCAGTTTTCAGTTGTGAACGTGGGTGTGCTGGCTGACACAGGTTGACCTTCGTAGTGGTCCTAAGACAGTGCTGCTAGCTATTTATCAGTGTGATGGAGCTGATGATGCTGGTTTACAGGCCAGCATACTCACTGGTGACGACTGACGTCATTGAAGCTGCATGTGCATGCCTCATTGCTACCCTGGAGGAGTCGTCAGCTATGAATGATTCGGAGGCTGCCAGCGAACGACTCATGTTGGAGGAGTTTGGACGATGTCTAACAAGAGTCATCGAGTCAGCCAACAACTTGACTGGTCAGAAAACTCACTTATTTTCTCTTTTCTTGTAATTTTTTTGCTATTTCTCATGGTACTGAAACACACGATACAGTGATGGTGTAGGTAACATATTGATAACTCGACTGTCTTTCCCAAATCTACCTAACACAGGTTGTCCTGTCTAATGTCCCTAAAATGGTAGTTTTTTTCTTTTTCTAGTAAAGTAAAGTAAACAGTGTATAGTAGTTAGCCACAGCTTAGCCTCACCACTATGGGAAACTCACATGCCATCAATGATCACACAGTGTTATCTGCCACGCAGCAGAGGTGAGAATCCCGCTGAAGCAGGTACTCAATTTAGCGACCCAGGAGGGATGCAAGGCTGAGTTTACCTGGGGTTAAAGCGGATGGGCTAGGAATTGAACCCGTCACCTGTCAGTTGCAAGTCCAACGTCCTACCGCATCGCCACCACGCACTAATCGAAAGGGCAGCATAATCCATTGGTTAAGTTGGTAGACTGTACCTAGTGAACCCAAATTTAGTTCTTGTGATTTGTCACTCAGGTGACTAGTGACGTAATGGCTGATTTGCATTACTTTGCTCTTACACAGTTTTGCATCATGCTATAAGCATCGTATGCATCAGCAAAGTGCCCTGAATGAAGCCCCGTTAGTACTGAGATGGTGTACCAGCTTGGCATGTATCCGGTCACTCTGGCCAACTCAGCCTCCTATCCTTAGCGGGATGGAAGGAGCCTCAAGCACTTGGCCCAGTTTTACGTCACTGGCTTGACAGTAGCTGTTAAGCATCTAATTTGTCAGTATGTTGACATGATGGTCGGTCATGTTACTGTTGCAGACTCATGAAGAACCGAGGGCATCGCTGATGAAGCTGGTTGTTGTCTAGCTCGTTGATCTCGCGTCTTAGTCAATCATTATGGGCAGCTGTAATTTAAACGTTTAACCTTGTCAGCCTTTGTCCGCATTAGTTATAATCTACTAGTAACAACTGTGTGCACATTTTTGTCATTGTAGATAAATTTCTGACCGTAGCATTCTGTACATATTGTTAATGTATGTCACAAGCTGACCGTGCGGTCATCCTGCGGTCATTCTTTGTTGCTATACACCGTCCTGCCCATTCCGCGCTCCATTTTTAGGTCGACTCTGAGGAGTCGACCTAAAAACATTAGTGGGTCTCAAATGTCCGTCCGTCCAAAAAAGTTTCTTCGATTTCAATGAAATTTGGTATGTAGGTATAGGTCGACGAGTGATGCATTACGGTAAGCAGTATGATCCTATCCGAGGTCAAGGTCAAGAGCCCATGAATGTCGGAAATTCGACCATTTTCAAGGGCTATCTCCTCCATTTATAATGGGGCTGGCAAATGACCACGGATTTTTAAATTAGTTGGCAATACGTAAAACTTATCCGGCCGGAATTTTGATTTTTGTCCTAGTTTTTGTGTCACGTGACTTTGAAGTTGGCAGTAAATAGGAGTCGGCCGTCAGTCCCTTATGGGGCTAATTTATTTGTTGTAGTATCTATTGGTTTATTCATGCACATCTGATTTTGTTGTATTATGTTTAATTTCTTCGGTACCGTGTTAAATTATTGGCTGGGAGGAACGTCTCTGAAATGACGTATTGTTCTTGTGTAACGTGGTATATAAAACTAATCTGTCGCCACAGTTCATCAAAAGGGCTTTCAGCTGTCTTGCCTCTACAAGCTACACTGTGTCTCGAAAAGTGAGACCCTTTTATTTTTCAACAACTTAGTCAAAAATGAATTGATTTTGTTTTTGGTTTACTAACTCCTGACCAGGTTATGAATTGGCCTTCCACACCTGAAAACTTGTGTATAATCATATTGTTCCCCTCCAAATGGATGGCATCGAAAACAGCTGGTGGCTATGCTAAATGTGACCATCTTCTGTGATGGCAGTCTGTTCTAGTCTTTTTTGCTACTTTGAACTGCATCAAGCACCATAATGTGCTGGCATTCAGCCCGTGTTTCAAAAATACATTGAGCGTCCTTGATTAAAGGTGAATAATTTTGTTAATAGTTAATGAAATGTTATGAAATTCTGCAACATTTTAACGAATCCACCTAGAATTTCGCAACACGTTCGTACAGTCAGACATGGACTAAGCTGTGAAATCTTTTCACAAGACTGTCTCGTAAGCCGCCTTCTTTATGCATAACCACAGTCCGGTCGCGGTTGACCTATTACGATAATTATGCAACTGGGTCACCCACAACCACGATTTGCTAACCAGATTCTGACGCCGGTTGAAAGTGGTTTAACCCTGGTCACCTCGGTTACGTGTGACACGTCTTGGATGTTAACGTTGTTTTGTGCATGCATTGGTTCGGTCAACCAGAGTCCAGTTGGTCTTCTACATTGACTGGTGGGTTATGTGACGTCACGGTTTAACTAAACAGTGTTTGGTTACGCATAAAGAATGCAGCTTTAAGTTACATGCAACTATTACTTGAATTTCTCAAGGTAACTGTGGCTATATTTTTTCAGGTGTGGTGACATATTCAAATTTCTTAGGGTTCTGTTTATCATAATTTATTAAAATCCGTTCATTTTGTGCTCAGCTATTCAAAAATATAAAAGGTCTTCCCTTTCGAAAAACCCAGTGTAGACTGGACTACTCTGACACAAGACATTCCTACATTACTGATACCATCATATATCATCTGAAAACACCTGTTACAACACCTACCTATCAACACCTACCACTGCTGCCACCTAGTGAATGCCAGCGCCTCTGATTCAGTTGTGATTGCTGACCGTGTTACCTTAGGAATGCATCGTATTATAAATATCACTGGTGTTATTACTATTATTAGCCCTCCCGGCGTGGCATGCCAAAGGGCCGATGTTAGTTTGTGTCATCTTTTTAACGGTCTCATTGGAGACCATCTCATAATGTACTGGACCGATCTTCGCCAAATTTTCAGGCTTCATGATACGTACACATGTGGATAGGAATGATCACTCCGACCGTCTTTTCGCAATCTCTCAAGGTTGTTACTATGATAACTAATTTTTGGCGCCGGTTGGCGAAAATTGGCATACTCCACATTCATTTTGTGCACTGGCAGTTCACAACGGTTGGGAGGTTTGCAGTAATCCCGAGAGTTTTGTAGGTGCGTTTGCACTGGGCGGGCTACATGCTGGGCTTCGCCGTGCATTTCTAGTTATATTAATATTTTTCTGGTCACAGGTATAGTGTATGTGCAATGAATATTTAACGAGTTTACTGCTGCTGACAATGTCTGGTGTGCGTTATTTTCCTATCTGTTTTAAGCTGTCATTTCATACTCATGTCTGTGTGATGACGCAGGAAGGTAGATTGCAATGATGCCATTTGTATTTGTACGTTATGATGTTAATAGAGAATATGAAGTTTTTCTGACATGCTAGGGATATAGTGAAATTTTCACTTTTAGATATCCACATTGCTGAACCATTCAGTTTTCTTACAAGTTTGCATAATTGCTATAAAAACCCTCATGTTGATTTAGACACCGAAGCATGTAGACGTGTTTGTATGCAGTGCACAACTGTTATGTTGGGTTCTATAGAACCAACGGCCTCTTCACAGTGCTCGAATTACGGGGGACCTGGCCCCCTTAGTTCAGGCTCTGCCCCAGACCCCCATTATAGGCTTGCACTCCGCGCTCGCCATAAGGCCCCCCTGAAAACTTTCTGATAATTCGACCACTGCCTCTTCAGTCACTCATGTTGCAAAAATAGCTTTTATCAAGTGTTAGTTTATGCGATAAATTAAAAAAAAATTATAATCCTAAAATCCTAATCTGCATTGAAAATGCCAATAAATTCTAACCAACCAAGCAAGGGACATTGGTACAGTTTGCAGTCTGTAGGTGTATTTATTTCTTTTACTGATTAGATAGATTAATTTACCACTGTTTGTTTTGCATTTGAATTTGTTTTTGCTCGTCATCTCACAGGATGTATAGGCTGACGATGACGACCAGTTGTATTCTGTTTTTGTATTTTGCTTTCCTACTCAGTGAGGTAGCTAGGTTTTTGATGACTGAAGCCAAAGGGGCCTTCGTCACAGGGTGTGGGCTGCGAGTTTCCATGCAGAACAAGGGTCAGATAACCAGCACCAAAACATGCTAAGCATTGAGCTAAACAAATATTCACTAGAATGCTCACGAGCATTGAAACTGTGTTTTGTTGCATACTACTTCAAGATACTGTATTCATGTCCAAATTTCACACAAGTTTATGTACTTGGAACTAGCTGTGGCTCAATTCTCGTCCTTCCGGTTTTGTGGATGACGTCATGTTTTCACATAATGGGGCAAAGGTCCAGAATCATGCACCACGTTTTGTCAAGTTTGCCAGATGGCACTGGGGGAGAAGTTGCTGTCTGTGATTGACGGCTTGTTGTGTGTGTTCTGTGTTATACGTTTGTTTCGTCTTTGTTGAGTGTCTCGTCCCCGTTTTGATTAATTGTGTGTTCGTTTAGGTGTTTTGTCTGATAATAGTATTAATGTTCAATTATTAATTATTATTTATGTAATATATGGTTCTTTATCTAGGTCAGGATGTTTATTGCTGGATATAAGTGAAGTAGAATGAGACCAGGTTTTAGCTGTTTGCATTTATGTCCGTTTGCTCAGAAAGTGCAATGAACGATCTGCATTTTTGTTTCATGATGAAATAGCTATTGTGTGTAACTAACAAATTTTGTACTCGTGTGCATGAAATTTATGATGCATTTGAAAATTAGCCGATTTTGACAGTACATTTTTATTTTTGTGTCTTCCAAAATAATCACTGATTTCTCATTCAGTAGTGATGTGCCACAATTGATGAATGGAACATGGCCACATGACGTTTGGGGAAATTCACCCATGTGAAATATGAGAACAATTTTGCACAAGTCTTTTTTCAAATTAGTCCGAGAACAGCAAATGGCAACTCCCACTGATCTTCAACTTTGACCTGTTGAGCTTCAGAATGTAGTATCATGCCAGATATCTAGGTCGAGTCACTTCATTACCGACGCCAACTGCACTCGCGGGGGCTGGGTTTGCATCCGTCTGTTTTTCTGAAAAAGTGATACAACTGTTTGTTTGTTTGTTTGCACCACTGTTTGTCTTTTTCCGCACGCTTATCTCTAAAAGTGATTCCTTGACATACAGATGTTCCACGAGGAGTCCTGGAAACCCATTTACTTTGGGGTCCGCTCAAACCTCACGGGTCATTAAGCCACTGCCAGTGTGGGGTTGTTGCACTCTTGTGAGTGCTGGCTTCTTCTAGTTCACAAGTTATTTATAATTGTCCAAACAGCAGACACAACTGTCCGACTACGATATCTACACCACAAAGAGATCGGTAAAACTGCAATGGTCAACTGTCAGCTCAGCGAGGCGTCGAGCATCCATGAGCCGCCACACACACACGTCCGCTCGAACCTCAGTTCCCACGCGCGCATCGCCGGCAGCCGAGAGACACGCTGCTGAGCGAGTGACAGACAGCCACAGCGAGTGCAGAGACGTCGAGGTTCTGCCGGCCGGACACCAAGACTCATCTGTCGGACGACGTCACGCCGATGTGCCGATATCTGAACACTCGGAGGAAACAGAGATGTTGCAGCGGTGGACTGCGTCACCGGTGCATCACCAAACACGTACTTGACCGGCACCGATGGAAACGGCGACGCTGTGGCCTCAGTGCTTCCAAACAGTCCATCATCCACTGGGCTTGGAAGTACCTGAACAGTTTCAGCACCAAAAAAAGTAATTTCGAGCATAGATTTACGTCTCGATACATCGTATCTGCAGCTAAAGAAGCAATCATATCAAATCACTGAGCACTATTTGACAGGTACAACTTTCTGAGAACTACTCCTCCTGGACTGCCTTCACGGACTTTTACCCCACACCGTTTCTTCACAGCTAATCGGTTTTTGTTTTTAGTTTTTCCTTAATTTTTTGTTTCGGTGCCGTGCGATAGACTGAGCTGGCCATTTCGTCACCTTTGAGCGCGTGTAAATATATCGTATCGCACTCTGTAAGCACTGTACATTAACTTATAGTAAAGGGATGCCCATTTTTTCTGCTGTTTTCCTATCTTGAAGTCGTGCAAAATATGGATCTACGTGATGCCACATTCTCAATTTGAGAAATATGTAATATTCCTGGCTTTCAAGCTGGCACCGCCAAAACAAAATCAGCTATGCTATAACAGACAGAAGTATGATCTTTGTGTCTAAATGTATCATTTTGGGATTAAGGAAACTGCGTGTCACAGTGCCAGATGTGTTTGGCGATGACTAACAGCAAAAAAAACTAGAAACCGTAAGCATCGCCGAGCCGCTGCAAAACCGGCAGCATGCGCGCGAAACCTCTAATGCTGTCAACACTAGGAGGGAGAGAGAGTGAGAGG
>Ga0209780_1000323_pt1 | contig 24405 bp, 16 predicted proteins | sample WorMetexBAHAMAS2_FD_187384 | JGI IMG/M metagenome (GOLD analysis project Ga0209780, IMG submission 187384) | Marine gutless worms symbiont microbial communities from Max Planck institute for Marine Microbiology, Germany - Inanidrilus exumae... | ecosystem: Host-associated > Annelida > Digestive...
AAATTTGACATCGCACGACAGCTTAGTTGTCCACCTCACCTAACTAATGTGTCTACACTACCTTGTAAAACTTATCGCACGAGTTTTGTCGCCGTACATCACATACGTTCCCATAGGCCTACAGGTTGTGGACGTTTGGCATCAAATTTTAACTAACTGTTGAAACAACAGTTTTCAACAGTCAACAACTGTTTCCATCGTGTTTACTGATATACATTATATATTCTTTGCCAGTGATGCTTATAACATTTGCCGTGACTGTTTTCAGTGTTGTTTTAATTGACTCTTTCAGTCACATATGTAGCCGTTGTCAAGCATTATAACGCATTTTGTGTGAAACTTACTGCAAACACTGACACCGAACAAAATAACAGCAGCAAATCAACATTTCCTGTAGGCTCTATGTGTTAGTGAATTGTGGATTGTGGAACGTAACTTTTTTTTACAAAACAAGGCGTGTTTGTAATGTATGGCAACAAAACTCGTGCGATAAGTTTTACAGGTAGTGTAGACACATTAGTTAGGTGAGGTGGACAACTAAGCTGTCGTGCGATGTCAAATTTTGTGAGGAATTTTGATGCCAAAAATTATTAAAATCAGACAACTATTCCCCAACTTATAGCCAATAATATGAGTGGGTGTTTTTTTCTGAAACACGGTGTACATCTATATATACATATACATCTCTATATATAAATACATATACATCTATATATATAAAGTTGCCACGTCTGTCTGTCCACGTCAGTCTGTCTGTGTGCCTGCATTCCGGATTTCGGAAAAACGTGCTGACCGATTTCCATAACTTTGCATGGTTCATAGGGGTCATAAGGAGACTTGAACAAATAAAAAAACATCCGAAAATTTCCACCCTTAATGTGTAAAATTTCGGAAAACGGTGCAAAATTTCGCACGTCGAGACGGTCCCCAGGGGCGACGCAGGCTGGCGTTCGCAATGGATACGGTCCAAGTTGGCACGATCGCCTGCGCTGGCCTGTGTACGACAGCGGCACATGCTAATCGGGCGCAGGCCTGGGGGCGTGGCCAGTAGCCTTCCATGTGGGACCGTTTCAAACGCTACCGAGGCGCCGAAGGCGCCTAGAAGTGCGGGGTATGGGCCTGTGGTCCGACTTCCCAGCCGGCCTTCAGCCGGGTAAGCCGTTAGTATACATATACATATACATATATATAAATTAGCCCAATATGAAACTAACGATCGACTCTTCACAACTGACGTTTCTACCAAGTTCAGAGTCACGTGACACAAAAATGGACAAATATAAAAAAATCCAGCCGGAACAAATTTAGATATTGTGCCCTAGTTTGAAAATCAGTGATCAGTTTCCAACTACTATTGTATATGGTGGAGATAGCTTTTGAAAATGGAAGGATTTCCAACTTCGTGTATCACTCATCGACCTCTACCTACATGGCAAATTTCATTGAAATTGAAGAAACTTTTTGTGGATGGATGGACGTAGGTACATATGGACGGACGGACATTTGAGACTCACTTTATTAGGTCGACTCAGAAGAGTCGAGCTAAAATGTGTGAAGTGAACAGTACCTCTGAGTCAACTTCTGTATCATCTTGTGGTGCCGCATGCGAAACACAAACTCTCCGTTGGCTGTCACAACACGTGTTGCTGACGATAACTCAGAGTTGATGGTCGACACTGGTTTCACGGTAATATTGAGTCGTTCCAGTGATGACTGCAGCTTCGCTATACACTCAGCCTGCATCTGTAACACATCATCTCACACTCAATCATCTTCTATGCTACGCCATGCCAACTAACCGCAGCTTTCATCATCCGAAATCAATATTTTTCCTCTGCCTTTCAGCGTTGATAACTTCTTTACAAAGTCATTCAAATGGGTTACTACAGCCTATGTATCATATATGCACACTTTATGGACTGACGCAGTACCCATTGAAGTAACAGTATTCAACTCGCATATAAACAGCACACAGCAAAATAAAGATTTAATGATACCAATATTGACTATACTTGAGTTAAATACGTGACATAGCTCAGCTGTAAAATGCATAAACGTAACCTCCTCAAGACTTTCAGTCAAGACCTCTTGTTCTGGTACAATAACATCAATCTGATTCTTCAGCTGTGTCAAGTGCATCTGAACGTTTTGCATCAGTCTGTGACACACGTGCAACATGGCATCAATACATTTCTCACCTTCACTGCTGGCTTGCCCCATGAACTCCATGTCTCTATATACTACCATCAGAGCTCACTGGCTGTTCTAAAGTACAAGGCATATTGTGCATAGTTAGTTAGTTGGAGTTTAACGTCCCATTTCAGCACAAATATGGCTATATCCGAGACGAAATGTCAGAGGTGGAGAGCTATTCCTACCCAGTAGAGCAAGGCCAGCGATATATTAACCTCAATCATGGCCGCCTTTTTGTTCAGCAGCCACCCAAAAAGGAAAAGGGATCGAGAGGCTCATTTAAATCACTACACCAGCGTTTACAACAGGGACAGACAAGTATCACACAGCAAGACAAAACTAAGTCAAATACGACAAAAAACAAGCATGCATCCTTAACTAAAATACATATAATACAAAATCAACATACACAAAAATTAAAGCCAGGTATAGTCGCTTCCTAAGGCATCCAGCCTGGAAACGGCGTGGGACTATTCTGGTAGATTGTGGAAAGGAATGGAAAAGCAAGAAAATAGATGAAGTGAATAAGAAAGGGAAACGGGAAAGATACTAAAAGATAGAGTAGAAGGTGGGGAAGTCGTGAAGTGAAAGGATAAGGGAAGATTGCCCCCGGCCCACACAGGGCCCACAACTGACGAGCTGGCTTGTTCTAAAGTACAAGGCATGTTCTGTTAAATCTTTACTGCTTTCCATCACCTGGCAGGTGTACTGTCTTCAGAGAGGCACATTCAGTCTTACATTAGACAAGTACACAGCGGACTTACTTGTACCACGCACTGAATCTGTCAAACATCTGTCGCATGTTTGGAAGACAATGCTGCTGTAAGAGCTGCGTAGACTTGGACGTGTTCTGTCCAGCCTTGTGCCTGCAATTAAGTCATGCACACAATGCAAACATACATACGGTGACCATAATTTGGGCACCGCAGTCCGGGACGAGCGCCAAAGATGCAAATCATGGGGTGCAAGCGCCACAAGTGCGAGCTGTCAAGGGTCAGACCTGGGGGTCAGGGGGAGCGTTGTGAGCTAGCGACTTTTTTCGTATATACAGATAAAATCTGAGCTAATTTTTGGCAAATGATGCGTAAGCATACGGCTGCAGAGATCGGCAAATCGGGACACCAAGCCAAAAACAGGACAAACAGGCGTCCCGGGAAAACTGTGACTTTATCCGGGACATGTTGTTAAAAATTGGGACTGTCCTGGAAAAACAGGGATGGATGGTCACCTTAAACATACAGTCAACGTTCATCTACACGAACAGGTGCATTCACCTGCCTGTAACACAACGCACTGCAGCGAGTTTAGATCAACGTCACTCACAATGGCTGCTCCAACATTCAGCAAGACACACGATCAAAAGCCAGCATTCATCACACTGCAGGGAAGACTGGGTCTTGTCACGTGGCAAACATAGCTTTCCACCTTCCACTTTACCAATCAGCAATAACCACGATTGCAACTGTCGATATTATTCCTTGGTGAGTATAAAGTCATGTACATTAAAGAAGGTTAACAGTTCAATAAAACACAAAAATACATCAACTACATCATGGAGACGCTTGATAGGTGCTCACCTGTCAAACTTGTGAATCTGTTCCTCATTGTATGACAACCGCCTGAGTGAACGATCGCGAGAGAAATCAGACAAAGTCTGTCGTAATGCTTTCACTAACAACTCAGCCTTCTTTGCACTGCAGTGTACATAAATATGGTTACTTGTGCACATAAATACTATTACTAGCAGCATATCAAAGCATCATCATCAACCAATTGCTACACGATGGGTCACCAACACAGAAGACTGGATTGTAACAGAAGCTACCTTCTCAAAAGAACTCAGCTCGATTACAGTAGCTCAACTACAATATCAACAGGATCAGCTCCGGGCCCAATGCTCGGTAACGAGTATGGGAAGCCTTTACCTTTTTTACTGACAGGTCATGTGATTTGGTGCATGTGCTGACATCGTGTTGGCCTTTAAAACAGGGCTATACACTATTTTGGCAAATAACTCAATTTACCTTGACTGTTGAGCCATAAATGTCATAAAGTGGATAAACTAACTGGAGTCAGGCATTTCAAATATGTGGGAACAATTTGCCTGCTATGCGCAGATCATATGATACAGTGCATGCAAAGTGGCTCCAAACACATTGTCCATAGTAACCAATAAACGACGTCATAACTTGTAAGTCAAAAATGGACAGGTGTAGGATTTTCAAACTTACTGGAGAAGATGACCATGCAATCACCATGTATGACCACTATTCAAGGTCAAAAAGTCAAAAATCAAAGTCAAGTAACGTATCATTAGCAGAAACGCTATAGTCAGTCGTTATCAACTTCAAACTTGGTGGAAACTAACGTCAATTAGAGCACATTATGACTTTTGGCGATTTAGTGATGTGATGTAGCCATGCAAACCGTTTTAAACTGTAAAGTTTTTGATATTAATTCTGAACATAAGCTCAAAATAAAATTTTCAAACATGCATAATTTACATATTTTCTGTTGTACAAATTAAAGAAATGGGACCATTTTATAGCACTATCGTTCAACACTATGCTAGCGCGGTATATGCTATGTATGGTCCTGTGTCCGCATGTGTCTGTCACAAGTCTGTATTCTATCAAAATCGCTAAACTTACCATCACTGAAAACAATGCATCTCCAACGTTAAAGCCGTTTTTGGGTGAAATTTTCAGTCCCATCGAGAATGGGGCACAAAATGACACTAAACTTACCATGCATGCTGCATGGTAGCCAGAAACTCTAGTTGTACGAAGCCAAACGTCTTGGTGATATTTCAACATGGTAACTCTAACAGGGGCAACACAAACTGACTCTAACTGTTTAACTAGCTTAACAACAGACTTATCAACATATCATTCACATTTGGAAACGTGAGCTCTGTGCTGGCTGACCAGTTATATGATGGCGGACATCTACAGTTGTCAAGTGACTGATGCGGCAGCTGCAGCAGCACATTGACGTCACTCATCTGCTTGTAGATGCAGCCAACTTGTTGCTCCAACTAGCAACACACGCCAGCAGCAGCAACGTTAATCACGGACACTACTTGTTTGTGTGGCACAGTGGTAGAACGTCGGTTTTTGGCTGGCAAACTTTCCCTGAACTGCGCTCGACCATTTATGTGGACAAACCGTCCGCTTTAAGCCAACCAACCAGGCCAACTCAGCCTTTCATCCCTTCGGGGTCGATAAATAGGTAGTAAGCTGCAATTGGATGTCTGCTACCTCAGTTAGGGGTGGCGCCATCTGGTGAACACTTACAAAGGAAAGGCAGGCATGGTGTAATTTGCAGGTAAAACTGTGTGATCCATGTCTGAGCACTTTGATACTATGCGTAGTATACATTGTGCTATATAAATACTGTTCCTTTCCTTCCGTTTCCGTACTACTATGTAACAACCGCCAAGTCTTGGTTGAAAATTCAGTCAAAACTGAAGAGCCAACCTTATTGAAACATTCAGTCTGTCGTGTGAAGGCGTCCGTGACAGACGTTGACGTTTCAGACACAGCAACATTCTTGAGTGACAACAGTTCACTGATCAAAGCTAGCTGCATGCTGTAGCTGTATGACAGAAATTTGATTCTCTTGCCGATCTCATTAACCAGTGCTCCGAATCCTTTGAAATCATCCGAAACCCGTGCCACTTCACGCTCCAACACCAACCTACAACCAGCATTAGTATTTAATTCTATTTAAGTGAAATATTTCATACACGACATGCAATATTTAATGCTAACAGATAACAAGCTCAGTCTTTCACTGAAATCAGATGGAAATTGATGACAACAAAGTAAAATGAATTAGTCCCATACGGGACTGGCAGTCGACTCCTACTTACTGCCAACTTCAAAGTCACGTGACACAAAAACTAGGACCAAAATCAAAAATCCAGCCCCGATAAGCTTTAGGTATTGTACCCTAATTTACGAATCCGTGGTCCATTATAAAGCCAGCCCCCATTATAAATGGGGGAGAAGGTAACCTTTGAAAATGGCCGAATTTCCGACTTTCAAGGGCTCGTGACCTTGACCTTGGATCATATACTGCATACCGTCATGCATTACTCATGGACCTTTACATACATACAAAATGTCATTGAAATCGAAGAAACTTTTAGTGGACGAATGGACGGACGTATGGACGGACGTACAAACAGACGTTTAAAACTCGGAACATACATAGTAAAACTCGACTCGGAAGAGTCGACCTAATAAAGCACTCCACGAGGCAGAGTTTTTTATGTTGCAAAGAAGTCACAGTAAAAGATGTTGTAAAGTGAAAAATAGAAATACTGACAATGGAAGTAATGATGAGACATGGGAATGTGGAAATGACAAAGAATGAGCAGAATTCAGCTGCAAAATGGTTACGTACGAGCTTCCAGAAATGACGCATAACTCAAGAGAAGTATTACAAGAGTCTGTATTAGGCATGGAGTGGCAGCAACTGACCGATACATCTTAGCAGCCTTCGTAAGCAGTTGTTGGTCTCGCAGTAAATCATTGATGAGCCTTCGGTGGCACTGGACAACTGCGCAGCAGTTCTTGACAAACAGTGCATCCTTTTCAAGAGGAACCGGTGCCGCACTGGAATCCAGTACGCTAGCCGAAAGCGTTGCTGTCAACACGCACACACAACTGTTGATAACTGGTTGCTAGCACTTGCAACAGTTTCATTTTTGCTTTGGTACGACGGTCGCTGTAAAGGCAGCAACGTTTCTTCCCGCAGGATTAAAAGATACGGAGAGTGCGTGCTTTATCCTAAACGGAGCCAGTGTTCGGAATTACATTCAGTTCTGCTGGTTGGTGACAGGAAGGATATCTGCTCCAGTCCTGCTCTAAGGCTCTCTGGAGGAACTTAGGAAAAGTTGGCTAATTCAACACAAATCGAAGGTGTGTGACGTGTGGGAAAGGTGGGGTTAGTGGGAAGTGAACAGCTTGTCAGATATCTATAGTGCGCCTCCTCTAGATGTGGCATATTGTCTAGCTTAGGCCTGACTGGTGATGTGTGCTGCACCAGCCAGTGGCCAACCGAGTCTATTTATTTCAGCTCACACTAGCTTGGCCAACAACCTTATCTCTGCTAATCAAGGTGTCAGCAATGGTCACAGTTTATATAGGACACTTTCGAACCCTCTTTTTCCTGCCTGTGATTATCTCCCTGTTCATCCTGTGCGTAGGAATTATTCAAAATAATTCTTTGGTAGGCGGACGCACCCGGGCTGAGGTTTGATCCCAGCTTCTAAGCGCATCACATTCTACTGCACACGGTGCCCGAGTGCTTTGACCATTGGGCTACATTAGACACAACCCCTGGGCTACAACCCCTACACCTGTAATACAACACAAAGGAAATGTGCGTTAAAACCACGGCTAACGTGCAATTAAAGTAATTAATCCCACGATTAAAAAAAAATAATCGCTCAACATTCCTACTTTATCACAATTCTGATGTCCAACCCTTTGTACCACCATGCTACCGACAGCCAAACATGAGGTGTTTGGCATATGCACATATGCACACATAATCATGACATTTATGGTTGTAGCCAGTCTGTTTTTAGCGGTAGGTTACCTAGTCCCATAGTCAGCCAAAGAAATCAACCGACCAGACACTGTTCTGACATAATGGACACATCCCACACGTGTTATTTACTGACTTCGTGCTGTATGCACTTCAATAGTCCATACATAGTAAAACAACCTTACCATCAAGAGACAGCGCCACTTTAATCTTTGCATTGATAACTAGATGGAAAGTATTCTGAGAGAGTACAACTCCCCATGAAAGCGAAATTTGGGGGTTTTGTCGCCAACACACCTACTATTAGAAGTATAAAATGTAAACAATCGCCAGTTTATAGAGTTTTTGACTGTTACTTCCACAGCCCTCTACCGATCGTAACGAAACAAGAACTTGGTCTTCCCTTTCCCCCTAGGAACCTTCCCATAAAATTTGGTACAAATCCGTCCAAATAATCTTTTTAGTTATAGTGGTCACAGACAGACAGACACACAGACAGACACACAAACCAACGCCGGTAAAAACATACTCCCTCGCTTTTGTGGGGAGAATAATAATAATAATAATAATAATAATAATAATAATAATAATAATCATCATCATCATAATCATCAGCCACTGAATGTTCAACACAACGCCTTTGACACGCCTTAGTTGGTTGCGTGTTAAGTAAGAAATCCGTGTCGTTATTAACTTATTACTGAAGGTTCTTTTCAGAAAAAAAGTGGAAGAAAACCGACAGGAAAACGACCATCAAAGCAGAGGTCGTCACTGGATGCTGTCAATGTGAGCCACGTCACTTACGGACTGTTGCTGAAAGAACAGAGTCAACAGATGACGGCACAGCAGTGTCGACGGCGTCAGAGATACTGAAGAGATAGAGAGGGTTTGACGGAGATGTGCATGGGAACAGCGACGCTAGCTGAACTTCATGAACGACATCACGCAACTCATGATTCTCAAACAAGATTAACTGATCACTGGATCTGACGTCAGTCTGTGACGAGATTGCAGCGTGCAGCTCAGTCAAGCTGCAACATCAGCAACCAGCACAGCTTGACAACCAACCACAAGCAACGCCTCAGCCACAATGCAATACATTACACACATCACAATCAAAGAGTCATTTCTGCATCTACACACGCTTTCCAGAAAATCACATACATGTGCACAGGAAGAAAATTGGCGGTATAAAATCTGACGCTCTGAAAAGGTGTCACCTAGCAAATGCATGAGTATTGTTCTTCTTCTATACAAGAGTCACTAAAACTTTTTTTCAGAACATTATACACGATAAAAACCACTTCCTATAGCACAAACCGAGTATTGTGATCACAGTCAGCTGCATCAAACATCACGTCATCATTTACAATCAAACTCTTATCATGGCAGACTACAAACGTATGTCTGAGATCATATAAAATAATTCAAATAATGTGTCATTCTGTTTTAAAGATATACCTATACAGCTACAAAGCTTTAAACCTAGCAGCACTATTGGTTAGTGCAACTCTCCAGTGCATACACGTTACTGTCTGTAGTTGTAGCATTAACTGTAAACTGTAATGTTTTAATATTAATCTTACACAGCAGCATGAAAGCGAATTTTAAGCAGTGGACAAATTTCTAAGTGGCAGAATTTGACTAGTTGCACATCATTATTAATGATATTTTACTTCACAAAGAAGTCACTTTAAATGTTTTTCGTGATCAGTTCAATCATCTGTCCTGAAAGCTTTATTCCATATACTTGCACCATCTATTCTGCATAGAAGACGCAGTCTAACTGTCTCCAATTAAATGCTAGTAAGTCGGAGCTGCTTTGGTATGCTAGTGCCCACAGGCAGCATCAACTACCACATTGTGCAGTGGGTTCTACATGATCATTCCATTCACGACGGTGCGCAACCTCGGCATGCTCATCAACGCTGACCTCAGCATGATGTCACGTCTGCTACATCTTTACTACGATTTTGTAAAAGAAACTGAAAGCACATTTATTTTGACAATCATGCCTGGACATTATTATCCACACATGCTGATAGGCAAGGTGTAGATATATCGGTTGCTGTTTGTTTGTGTTTGTGACGGATTTCTCCGCCTAAGATAAACCTAGCAGTGTCAAATTTCGCACGGTGGTTCATCAGCATGCTGGACAGGGAATCTCACATTTTGGGGAACTTTGCTCCCCCAGAAGCCCAAAATTGGACAAATAGGAGACTAGCCTAGCATGCAGGCCTAGGCTGACTGACGTTAGAGCGACGTTCCATTTATAGTTCAGTGAGTGTGTGGGCCAAACGATGCACTAGAAATGCGCCATTCATGAAATCGCGCGGTGTGTGGACGTAGGATCGGCATGTGTGGATAAACGTCAGTCCCCGAAGACAGACGCACTTGTTTTATAATTGTTCTCTGTTATCTGCCATAATGGACCTTGCAGTTTTTTTACTTAGGCCACTTTAAATAGTCTATAATGTAATGTACCTGCTACCATCAGGCAAGTAAACGTAAAGAAGGCTGCATGTCGCTGCATGGAATACGTAGATGATCTTGTTGTGGATAATCTGCTGGACGGTCGTAAAGAAAACCTCAAAACTCAGCGCCTGGTCCGCCTCATTGGCTAACAGTCCAGCCAGTAGTGGAACGATGAGCCGCTTCAAACCCCTGACAACAGTAATGGCAGTATCAAACGGCTATACCATCAAACCATCAATACTAATTGCAGGCAAACTAAATGAAATAGTTATGATGCAAAAATCCTACGTGTAAGTTAGACAAAAATAACTGTTCGGCTACACAGAAAAGTTCACAAGCTGCCATTAACTGCGATGGGGCGCTGAATAACAGAAGAATTCCGTTTACAAACTCTCACAGTTCGCTAATGGTCAAATGTTGTTTCAGTGAAATTTCCGGAGCTTACTGAAGATGAAACTGCTGAGTCCAATATTAGTAGTTTGTGACTTAGTGAATTATGACTGTCAACTGATGTTATTACCCAGAAAGTCGACAGGACGTAGGCAGCTGGTAACTGTAATCAACTGGACCACCTTCACTGTGCTGCACACCTGATATTACACCTGCCGGCTTTGCTGTCGTTATTTCATACCTGGCAGTGACACAAAATAACAACATCACCTTACTGTAACAGCAGTTGAAACAAGATATAACTCAATACATAACATTATGAAAAACACGTCATTAACAACTGCAAACACATAAACTGTTCAACAGTCGGCACACACCCATCAATGAGGCCAAGTGATTTCCAAGCAGCGTGCGAGTCTGCTGCCAGATCACGCCGAGTGCTTAATCTTTTTAAACAAGAACAATATCCTACTGTACTGGATGTTAAACAATGATGACTACTGCTGAATTGATGCTTTGTGTCATGCAGTCTTGCTTTTTAAAAGTACTGTTAAATAATCGTTCAAAACTTGTGTAGTTAAGCCTAACTGTGTGTCTTTATTGCATAGAATAACATTATAAACTCTACTTATTGCGTCAGTACTCAACAGCACGCTTGTAGCAACAATAGGCTGTTGGAGCAAGGCACAAAGTATGACAACATAAAAACAAATTTTGAATTTAATTCGAATTTTAACTGACAAAATTCAAATGTGGAAAAAAACAACTTTAACATCCCTAGTTGTCAAACTGCATTGTGGGCCCGTCTCTGCTCGGCTTTGACGTCCCAAGGACGAGTAGCAGCAATAACGTCACATGACGAAACTATTGGTGAGTTCAAAGTAACCAGAACAATGCCTCCGCTGTGGCCGCCGCCTATCCAGCTATAAACCCAGGCGGGTGTGAATGATAAAGGAGAGAGAGCGGGACTGAGTCGGCCGAGTGAGGGCATTTCAATGCCGCAGTAGCACAGCCAACCGTGCAGCTGCGGAGCATCCATCCTTTGAAAGCAAATGCCTGCCGATTAACTGCAGTTTACTCGCATGCGAGGTGACAGTTATCGGGTATGCTGCACATGCCAATATATCTTATTCACTGATATCTAAATGACACAAATAATTATTCACCGATAACCGACATTGGTCTAACAATAAAAATAACTGATAACATCAAGACAGAGACATAGTTTGCAATGGAAGACTAATAAGAAATCGTATGTGGCCTATCAAATGTCACCATTACTTGTGACCTTGAGTGATCTTGAAGGTTATTTCTGCTGTTTGAAACCTTTCTATCTCACATACCTTGGGAAATATAGCATGTGTTAACTACCATGTGTTCACATGTGATTTGGAAATCACACGTGGCTTGTAATTTCAACTGCTTTTCTAAACTAAAGGACTTCTGAACATCACAGTAAGTCATGTACATTGTGAATCGAAAATATCTAAGAAATGGTGCAAGACAAGACAAACTTGATGTTACTATGGACCACTAATAGAAAGTGATATGTGGCCTATCGAATAACGGCAATTCGGATGACCTTCAGTGACCTTCAACATCATTTAACTACTGCATACCTTTCCAAATGTGCTTTTTTCATACCACTGTGCAGCAGTTGACAAGCTATCAACTAACACTGAGCATCACGCAGTCCCTTTCTCTGGACCTTGTTCCATCCTTATTATTACTTTGATTCTGAGCATCTCGGCTACGTAAAACACTCACATAAGTTCCTTGTTTCGTCGAACACCACCAAACGGCCGAAATGGCAGATGCCCTGTTGCAATGTGATACAATGTGACGCCAATACTCCACAGATCAACAGTAGCTGTGAACTGCTTGCCCGACGACCGCCTCAGCACTGCTCTCTCGTACATGTCTGGATACTAAACAACAATCAGCACTCTGCTATAGAACAAGCTGTGTGAACGGACCATGTGTTGATCCATGCCATGTGAAAACTGTATTGAGTTAATCATAGGCTATATGACAGTTGACAATGATAGTCTGTGACATTCTTGTATCTACATCGAATAGTGAGAGACAGGTGCTGTAAACAAAGACACGGTCACTGCAGACTACTGCAGCGTTATCAACAACGTACAAAATGTCACCTGGTTGACAACACCTCTAGTGTGATGAAAACCATCAAATGGCAAACCCCAGAGTTTGGGCTGAAGTCAGAGAGAGAAAAAGAAGTAAGCAGCTTATTTCTGCCAAAAAGAATAGACAAAAGACCTTAAATGCAATTATGCAACACAAGGTCATTGGCGATGATGCTAATCACTTTCTATGTCTGCAGAAACCACAATCTGCACCAATTCTGATATATTACCACTTCTTTAGTATAGCTATTGTCCTTTAAAGTCCTTCAGTTTGCTTATATACTAGTTACAAGACGGACTGCACAACGTGAAATGTCCATCTTAATTCTGTCAAACTGCTGCACGAATGTATGAAAACGGCATTTGAAAAGACGTGCAATAGATGAATGGCCTTCAGGGTCACTAAAGGTCATGAGAAATGCCACGACTCAATCGGCCATATAACACTTGGTATTGCTGGGCTATAGTAACAATGTCTCTATCTGGCACCACTTGCAAGATATTACCACTCTACAGTGTACGTGACTGCCTGTGACCTTGAGAAGTCCTTCAGTTTTGACATAACAGTTGAAATTACAGGCCACATACGTTTCCCACTCCCAGTCATGTGCAAATGTATCGTGGTTACTACACGTTATATTTTCCAAGGTATGGCAGTTACAAAGGTTTCAAACAGCCAAAATGACCTCCAAGGTCACTCGAAATCATTGGTTTTACTTGATAAACCAGATATTATTTCCTATCAGTCTTCCATTGTAACTGTCTCTGTCTTGTACAGCTTCTGAGATATCAGTTATTTTCCAAAATTTAAAGAGGTCACGTAACCCCATTTGCGGGCAATCTATCAGGCATAAACCAGTAATCACCGCAATTAATCTGGACACCACCCATTTCAAAGTTATGACTGCGTCACAAAATTTAACAAAAAGCTCAGCTATCACAACGGTGCAAGCATTCAACACACCCACAACCCACAAAGGCATGCAAACTAGACCCAATTCTGACCTGGTTATTCAAGCAATTGGCTTCTTATCCCGCACCATACGCCGTTTATGTGACCTATCCCTGCATAACTCGAGCAAGCTCGCATACCACCTACACTGGATCCTGATAAGGCCAGTTCCTACCAACCCATCTCCAAACTCTCATATGATTCTGAGCTTATCGTCAACACTGTCGTCAGCTACTTCGCTGAACAAGGTGAACATTCGTCTACTTATAATTTCGTTCCACGGCAGCTATCAGCATACAACAAGTGTTCAAAGCAATTTGACAAAAGGTCACCTCACCCCCACACACAAATCATTCAATTGTTTGCAGCTGGAAAACATTTAGTTTAAACAATTTCAACATTAAATGATTCATGCATCCCTATTACCTGCACGTGCTATTTTTGGGGATGCACTGCCGTTGGTTAAAGCATGATGACGAAGCGTTTAGGCAATCGTGTGCAGCTGTATTTTGCTGCTTGTTGAGGAATAAAATGTTGTTTTAAATCGCTGATTTTTCGCAAATGAAAATGTACATACATATACATACAAACAAATTTATATAGCGCCAAAATCTGTATACTGCTTTGGGCAAGAGCTTTCTGTCGGTGTACTGCACAAAATGTAAACGTTCAGCCATTGTTGCAATACATGGTTCCTTGGGCCCATCTGAGTCTTTATTCCAAATGGCACGTTGATCAGATCAGCAATTTTAGCACAGCTCGCAGTAGAGTGTCCCTATAATTTACAATGGGTCGACACTTTTCCCCCTCAAAATTGCCATGTCTCCTGAAGTATCTGCACCCCAGCAAATACATGGCTCATCGGGCTCACCCGACTCACCATCCCAAACGGCATCTCGATCAGTTCATCCGTTTTTGCAGGGCTCAAGAACGTGACCAACAGACAGGCAGACTGACCAACAAAAAGACTGACCATGCTACTCTATGTGTAGCAATAGAATGGTATCGCTAGCTATCGCTGCAAAGTGACCTAAAACTGGCCAGTTTACAACCAAGTGTAAAGACGACAGATTCATAGATCTAAAATGGCAAATATCACTTTGGTAGGACCCTACCTACAACGTACAGCATGCCCTTACCAGCAAAGTCATGTGACCGTTGATGGCTCTGTGCTTTACTGGTATTGCAAAATGGCCATAACCGTCTCATTTTCAGTGTGTTATGATTTTTCCACATGTAAAGTGGTAGGATGTAGGAACCATCACTGGTCACTTCAAAATGGCAATATGAATATGTATTCATACTGCAAATTAAACAGAAAAGAAAGGAAAATGAAAGCAATGGCAAATTCACTAGTAGTACTACAGTAATGTGCAATAAAAACTACAAAAAACTGTAACATACTAAATATTCTTCTGTGCCATAAAGTGAAACAAACTGTTCCTCATCTTGCAGTTCTCGAGCTGCTCCAAAGTCAATAAGTTTGTATATTGACCTGTATATATAATGACAGTGATGTACATTACACTACAAATCTGCCAGACATCTGCGATCACACACTACAAATTCAGCGGTCTACAGCATTACAGAGAACACCAGACAAAAATTAATGTCCATTTAATAAATGCCATTACTTGTCACATATTAGAAAAGTGACCGTCAAAACTTACCAAATCATAAGCACTGATTTATCCATGGATGTGCTCAAAGTACGAGGGTCATACAATAAATTGTTCTATAAGTAAGTTACAAACCACTGTCATTTTCAAAATATGAAAAATCCTTAACTTATTTTATAGGAAATTCAATTCAGAGTGCCAGCTTTGAGTTTATTATTATTATAAATTAGCCCCGTACGGGACTGGCAGTCGACTCCTACTTTCTCCCAACTTCAACGTCACGTGACACAAAAACTAGTACAAAAATAAAAAATAACCAAATTTCCGACTTTCATGAGCTCGTGACTTTGACCTTGGATCGGGTCATACTGCATACTGTCATGCATCACTCATCGACCTCTAACTATGTACGTATGGACGGGCGGACGGACATTTGAGACTCACTTTATTATTTCGACTCCCCCGAGTTGACCTAATAATGACATCAATGTGATGTTATTTACTAACATTAAATACAGCAACATTGCCACAAAAGCATCCCATAAAAAAGTGTTCTGTTATTTGTTCTCTGTGAACCGATGTATTCTGTGTAAAGGCCATTTACTCTGATGTGTCCAGTTTATGGCGACAACAATTTTACGAGACCAGCAATACATGTTTGGTGCAAAAGGTTTGCTCATGGCTGACAAAGTGTCATGAGGAATGACCTGACCGCCATGTTATTTCGGTGACTTATGTAACAGTCCCAGCAGTCAATTCGCTAACAGAGATGGACATTTTTTGGAACCGTATCATTAATGCGTGGAATTCGCTTTCTGATGATGTTGTTGCCTCGCCAACTGTAGCCTGCTTTAAGCACAGACTTGCAAATTTTAATTTTACTTTGTAATACTGTTTTTAATTCGTATTCTTAGGGTACCTGTTAGTGCAGTTTTAAACTGCCTTTGTGTCCTGTCGACATATTTCTAGCCCTATTATTTCTTATTGCTTTTGTCGCAAATAAATTTGATTTGATTTGATAATTCGCACAGAAAAATGTTTAAATAAATGTTGACGATACGTTAAAACTGAAATGTTAATCTTTAACATTCAAACGGGTTTGTTTTCTTGATGACTCATGCATTTTCTCATAACTCACAATGCTATTTAACACTTGGTAAACTGTGAAAGAAAACTGGTGAGCAAAATACTGCACTGATTGTTTTAAATGTGATGTCACAATAATGACGTCACCTTCATACAAATTTCTACACGTCCCCAAGTTAAATTCCCTACAAAATGCATATTTCAGATTTTTTGTATTCAAAAACAGAATGAAGCCTTTTTGTAACTTATTTGTGGAACAATCCCTGCAGAATACATACCAGCTATGTGCGGTATGTAATGTCACCACTTGAATAATGTCACTTGCGAGACAGACACGACTGCAGATCTTTACCCATGCTGACGGCAGTTCTCACCGCCGTTTGTCTGTTCATCGCAGATGATTTTTCACAACCCAATGCAGCTGATAATTATAACACGTATGAAATTATTTATGCATCAGTAAGAAAACTGAAAAAATGAATGACAATACCTGCCGTCTTCTGTTATGTAACGCATAATGTTTCCCGGTTTGATATCACGATGCACGATATCATTATCACGTAAATGTTTCATCCCAGCCGCTGACAACAAAGCATATGTAAACAATGGTATGATACAACTCGGTGAAAAACTGCCGAAGAATCAGCAACAGTGACAAAAACAACACCAATGTCACCATCAAGATGGGCAGCACTCACCAACATCACGTAGTACGCGGAGAAATTCTGCTTCATCCAGACCATACGCATTCTCCGGGTCGTCGAGAATGTTGAAAAGACTTCCTCCAGTGCACAAGTCCATGATCAACACATCAGTGTTTAAGTGTGTCTAAAACACACATGTGTGCTGTAACTTGCGTCTTGAGCCACAAAGTATCTCAGGCAAACTGTCTTCACTGAAATATGACACAAATTGAGACAATGCACCATTGCATGTGATTGGCATGTTATACACTGGCTCCGTGTGTTCATGTCAGATGTCATCAGCCGTTATGCTGATCAGTCACAATACCACAATATCTAGCATCGTCCTTCACTTGTGTTGCTGACATGCTGCACCAACATCCGCAGCCACTGAACAGATCAATGTTCTGTTCTTCCAGTCTACAGTCAGAGGTAGTGCGTTTCCTGCTGCTGGAGCTAAAGTGTGGAACAGTCAACCTATGATGATGATGAATACCAAAAACTCTTCAATGCCTCAGATTTACTGGAGGCATGTTCTTTCAATACAAAAGAGTCAGTCTTTCACGTAGCCGTAGCTCGATATCAGCGGTATCCATAACATAACGCTACGACGATTGAGTGAGGACTGACGTCTTGCCTACGTTACGTTAGAAAGTCCGTGATGTGGCCAAGCACTAGCAGACATCAAACTATCATTTGTCATTTGTCTGCAGTCTTGTGGCAATAAAGAAGTCACTGTCTTAAACAAAAGACACTACTGTGTGGTTATACATATTTTATGGCTAGCTAGACACAGGCAGTCATCACGATTCACAGCACTGCCACTGGCACAGGAAGTGAGATATATAAATACGATACATACGATTCCTGTCACCGCATCTTACTGTGAAGACACCACAACAGAGGCCGACTTTTACAACTGATGCTCATGCTGTGATCAAGCAGTTAATCTTGACGCCGCCGATAGTCATTAACCATCGCATCATCACACACATGATACAATGTAGGCTAAGATGTGACAAGCAATGCAGAAAAGTAAAAAAATGGTCGTCAACTAAATTGGACCCGACCCGACCCACCAATATTTGTAAATTGTGTGACCCAACCGGACCCGCGGGTCAAACCGACCTGCGTGCAACTCTGATGAAGCAGTCAATGTCTGACAGATGCTGTGCCCAGTGATAACACTGCAAGTGGAGGCATGGTGCATTGTACAATGTACACACATCCCAAGTCCATCAAATCCCCATGAAGACAGTATAAAATTTTTTTAACACATCTAAAACACTGACAGCCTGCTATCCACACATGCATTACTAACCTCTTTCTCACTTGCATGCAACTTAACAATGTTCTCATGATCCAGTCTCTTCAGAACGTCAAATTCTCTCATTTGAATGTCAACAGGGCGCAACTGGCTTGCACTGTTAAATGTCTTTACAGCAAATAACTCTCCGGTTTTCTGCACACAGCCAGTCACGAACACAATAATATCAGATCACTGAAAGTGCTCAAAAAGTTAGATTTTACTCGGTTGCAGTCAATAGAACCGTCTACATTGTGTCACAACAAGATCAGCTATCGGAGCGGGACGTGTGATGCATTATGTCAGTTGAAATCTTGTCAATTGCGGCGAAAGTCACGCAAAAATCCTATTTTAAAACAGTTAAAATAGGTGGGCGTCCCAGAAGGTTACTCACGGTCATCACAATTGCTGCTATTATTAGGCCGCATCGCCCAGCGACAGCGGCCTATTGCTACACACAGAGTAGCGTGGTTTGTCTGTGTGTCTCTGTTAGTCACATTTGCGAGCCCTGCAAAAATGGCTGAGCCAATCGAGATGCTGCTTTGTGGACTGAGTCGAGAGGGCCCAAGGAACTGCATATTACATGGGGGCGCCGAACCCCCATGGGAAGCGACACTTTTGAGGGGGAATGGGTGCCATTATGCCATAAGGAAGCATTGCAATAGTCAGCTGCACAATAACGGTTGAACACTTGCAGTTGCTCAATACACCAACAGAAAGCTCTCTTGGCCTCAGTAATATACAGGTCTAGTTCTTTGGGAAATCGAAAATGGCTGGGATTGACGTCTGTGCTGCTAAACGTGACGTTTGTCATTTTGTCGTAGTTGTCAACATTCGTGCGTTCGTTCGATCGTTCTTTGCGGGCAGGGGTCCAGCCTACTCTTGACCCCAGTGCTAAGACCTTTTTTAATCTGTTCAATGCGCCAGCCCAGGGAGAGGAGGGGAGTTGCTAGCTGTGTGTGGTCTCAGTGGTCTGCGCGCTATGTACGGTAAAGGAGGGAAAGTAGGCTTGAGCAGCTTGTAAACTTGTCAGGTATTTCTAAACGTGCCCCTCTCGGCGCGGCCTACTGTCTGACTAAGCCCAGACTGGCACTTGTTCAGCGATAGCCCTGACCAGTCCATCATCAGCACCTGGCCCGAATTGGCAATTATTCAGTGCCAGCCCCACCTGTCTGCCATTCAGCGCCCGGCCACCTGATTAACACTTCTGCAGCGTCAGCCAGGAGACTTAGTCACATCTATCTACTTCGGCTCTCACGTCAGCGTGGCTGATACCTAGACGCTGCTAATCAAGGCATCAGCAACAATCACAGTTTATAGAAAACACCGTCGAACCCTCTTACGTGCCCGGGATTAACTCCCAGTTCATTGTGTGCATAGGAATTATTAGAAATAACTCTTTGGTAGGTGGACGCGCTTGGGCTGAGTCGAACCCCCGGTCACGCTCTACTGCACATAACGGCCGAGTGCGTTAACCACTCGGCCACAAGGGCAGGTAACATCCATGCGTAATTGTGGAATAAGTTTAGGAGCTGCCAATTGTCTCGCTATTGCTAGGCAAGCCATCCCGCAGTCTTCACTGCAGGCACACATGCCACATGTAACAAGCTCAGCTCTCGCAGATGGACCACGCAACGCACAATGTCACGTCAGTTCATATCTTGTCAACTTTTGCTCAGCTGTACGAAAAAATCAGATTGGGAAAGGCTGAATGACCTCAAAAGTCACTCAAGGTCATCTGAATTGCCACTATTCGATAGGCCATCGCATATATATCACTTCCTAATAGTGGTGTGTAGTAACAACGACTCCATCTTCCTGTTCTTTTACCATTTTTTGGACATAATCACATTTACAGTGTGACTGTGTGTGACCTCAAGAAGTCCATTTTCGAAAAAAAACAGTGGAAATTGCAACCCATATTTGCCGAGGTATGGGAGTTTGAAAGAGGGGCATATTTTGGTGTGCTGCATGCAACTCAGTTAATCAGACACGAGGCACGCCTACTTTATTTAAGTTATTTATTTCGGCTCCGACTGTTATCCGATGACTCTTACTTACTTGAAGGATTGCAGACCAACCAAGTCTTTAGTTTTTACTCGCGCGACGCTATGCTAGCGTGGTACTTGCTGTGATCATGTGTCGGTCTGTCCATCTGTCTGACACAAGTCAGGTGTTCTACTGAGATGGCTAAACCTAAGATCACGCAAACAATGCCACATGATCAGGGGTCGCGGAGCTACGGGGTCTAGGGGGTCAGTTGACCCCCCACTTTTTCAGGTGCGGGGTCCACATATGGATGTGGACCCCACTTTTTGTGAGGATCAGTTGGTGCATGAATGCTGCTGACAACACGTTCAAGTTGTCAGACCAGTGGATATGTGATAGAAAATGCCATTATAACTCGCAGGGACGTAAGACTTAAGTCACAAAAACTTCAAGTCGAGTCATGAGGTGGTGACTTAGTCGACTTTCAAGTCGTTTTGGTGCCAAGTCAAGTTGTGAACGCAAACCCAGTGACTCCTTCAAGGTCGATAAATTAAGTAGTAAGCTGTAATCGGATGTTTGGGTGTTTGCTTGCTCGCACGGGTGGCGACGTCTGTAAAGTACAAAGTAAACAGTGTATAGCAGTTTAGCGTCAACTTAGCTCTTCACCACTACGGGAAACTCACATGCCATATGGGATCACACAGTGTTACCTGCCACCCGACAGAGGTGAGAATCCCGTCTTTACCCCCAGCCGAAGCAGGTACTCGATTTAGCGACCCCGGAGGGATGCAAGGCTAAGTTGACCTATGTTACGTGAAAGCCGACCGGTCGGGAATTGAACCCGCGACCTGTAAATCGCAAGTCCAACGCCCTACCGCTGAGCCACCACGCAAATGCTAATGAATGCTTACGAGGTAAAGGCCTGTGTGGTTGACCTGAGCGGTGGTGTGTTTGCTAGCTGCATAACGCGGGTCCAATTGTAAGTTAACGCGTGCAATTGGATGGCCGCAGTTTGCGCTGCAGCAGCATTGGATCTTGCCTATCAAGAAAAGCTGAAAAGCTTTTTGCTTTTAGACATTCATAGGAAGCAGCAAATTTGCCAAGGTTATTCTCCTTGTATTGCATACTCAGTAAATCACTTAAATTTTCAATCCAACACTGACAGTGGGGGATAGACCTGGGGTCACTTGGGTTTGCATTCACGACTTGGCTTGGCACCAAAACGACTTGAAGATTTCTATGCGAAGTTTGGTGATCCTTGCTGCATCGGTTTTTGAAATATCATGCAGTTGAGCAGATACCCGTCGGCGTGGGTAAAGAGATGAGTTTGGTGACTTAGTCGACTTTCAAATCGTTTTGGTGCCAAGTCAAGTCGTGAATGCAAACCCAAGTGACTCCCAGGTCTATCTCCCACTGTCAGTGTCAAATTGAAAATTTAAGTGATTTACTGAGTGCAATACAAGGAGAATAAGGGCAAATGTGCCGCTTGCAATAAACGTCTAAAAGCAAAAAGCTTTTTTAGCTTCAGGGGGGCTTTGCCCACTTACCAGGGGCTCTGCCCTAAACCCCGCTGGGGGCTGCACCCCAAAACCCCGTTATAGGCTCGCACTCGCCACGAGCGCCCTCTCTTTGACCCCTACTTTTCTTTACATTCCGCGGCCTCTGCACATAATAGCCCAGAGACTCTAGTTTTCTGATGCCAACAGCCATTGGTGGGCAATGCCCCATTCCCCCTGAAAATTGTGCTCAAATTAACCCACCCCCTTTCAAACACAACGACTTCGACCATCTAACAAAAACTTTACCTACCAATTGTGTAAATGACAATCGGCCGATACCAACGTACTAATCGGCTGATTCCAATTATCGGCAAAACGGCCGATAATTGGCCAATAGCGATTATCGGCGCACCTCTAGTTTCCATGATCATATGTTTTGCCATTTTGGTACAATAACGTCATATGACAAACGTACAGACAGATGGAAACATAATGACAGCAAAAAGTGCACCAGCATAGCACTGTGTGGCAAAATTGCTCTTATATGCATGCATATATGCTTGATTGAAAGGGACGGGGATAAAACTTGCAAGTTACAAAAAAAATTAATTTTTTTACCTTCTTTAGGGATCACCAGAACGTTTTAAAAGGTTCTTGTTTGCACTGCATCAAACAAATATGGCTTCGGTGCTGGGCAGCCTGCGGCCTGCCACAAAGGTTAGATAAGATAATGAAAGGTTACCTTGTGACGACATCTGTAGACACTACCAGTGGCACCATGGCCTAGAATGTCAGTAACGTTCCACACGTAGTTCGCTGAGCCTCGCATTTGAGTCATCATTGTTTAGTTCACGTCACTCAGCTGTCTTGTCAAACTGTACATATGTTAAAACACATGTAGCTCAACCATCAATGACGTTACTCTACGTCAAGCTCGGTTGCTACTGGGATGGGTGACCATTTTAAGCAATGATTCGCGGATTCAATTCGATTTCGATTTTGCTACCGGCAACCGACCACTTTGACTATGCCTGAGTTACTGAACATCCAGGGCAGTAGTGGCGCTACACCAGGGCACCCCAGGTGACATGAGCTTGCTGAAAAGCTTATAGTCTGGCTATTACCTGGACTATGCCGCACACTTCGCCAATGCCAGCGGGCAATGTCAGCCTCGGTGGACAGTAAGTCTAAACAGTGTTCCCACTGACATGTTCGCACTCGTTCGAAGGCAGTCAACTGCGTTCGAAGGCATGCGTCACTCATTTGCTCCGGAACCTGCACTGGTTACGGGTTCCGGAAAGAATCCAGTTTCGACTCGCCGTGCTTGCTTTCTGCTGTCGCAACCACAAGGCGCCTTCGTATCTCGCTGACGATCTCCATTGGACTGATGAAGCAGAATCACGGCATCGACTACGGTCCGGTTGACCGGTTCCTGCCCACGCCTGATCGTTCCTCGAACTCGGCTCAGCACCGTTGGCGATCCATCATTTCGTGCGACTGTCGCACAAGCATGGAACAGTCTTTCTACCAACGTCACTGCATCAACTTCTCTACCATCTTTCAAGAGACAACTTAAAACATTTTTTTACCAAATCTTTCCGATCACTTTAAATTGCTTTCTCATATTTGTGTACCGTGTCCTAGAAGCTACTTTACCTAGCTTACGCCATGTTAATCAGTACGTTCTACTACTACTACTATTACATGCGTCCCCATTGACGGCATATGCCTACGCACGTTGCCGACGATGGCGTATAACATCTAGCAATGCTAGTGTAAATGCGTCAGTGAGAATGCTACTTAAACTACTAAACTATAGAAGCTCGCTCACTCTCTCCTTAGATGGTGTGAGTGACTTGTCTCCAAGCCGTATATCAGATTACCCTATCAGGGGCCATGCTAAAGTCGACAGGGGAGGCGGACGACGCTACTGGGATGTCATACAAGAAATGTTACGGGGGAGTGGGCGTGGTGTAGTGAGGTGGCAAACCACTTCTTCAGTTCGTTCCTGGCAACATGGTAAGTATGTATCTCACGACTTTGGGACATAGAGCTTTTGGAACTTAAGCGTACATGTGAAATCTACTCAAACTAATGCGGTGAGTTGAAACAAGTAACATTAACTACTGATTGTGGCGATAGTGAAAAGAATGGTGACTCATAAGCTCATCTTATTTTAATCTCGTTTTAGCTAATGTGATTATTTTACTGTCTCATTGCGGTTTGTCAACCTGTATTAAAGTCTTGATTGATTGATTGATTGCCTTCACGTAGTCGGTGATCCGCGACGCCTCATCCTTCATTGTAACCTTTCTTTTGATACACTCCTGGCGCCAGTGGTAAATACCAAAGGCTACCATGGTAGCCTTCGGTAAATTATTGTCAACACGTTTAATGGCGCTTTCAACACAATGTAGGTCATATCGCGCCTTTAAGGTAGAATTATATTACAAACATTAACATTTGATGGGTATTAATTCTTGAGATAATTGAAAAAAAAATATAAC